>ENA-OUNI01000167-OUNI01000167.1-human-gut-metagenome-genome-assembly--contig:-NODE-167-length-28649-cov-9.700827_pt1 | contig 28649 bp, 42 predicted proteins | sample MGYA00242499_ERZ504580 | MGnify/ENA primary metagenome ERZ504580 (study PRJEB26092, sample SAMD00036315) | human gut metagenome | host: Homo sapiens | study: EMG produced TPA metagenomics assembly of... | reverse complement strand
ATAAAAAATTTGAAGAATAAGTTCGCGTTTATCAAGGTGAACATTTAAGTATTAAAAACGGGAGTGAAACAAATGATGACCATTGCACAGATCATGGAAAAGATGATCGCCTTTCCGAAGGGAATATCCATGACATCACGCACCTGAGCTGCGTGTGGACCTATGCCAAAACCATTGGTGAGCTGGAGGGGCTGGACGCAGACACGCAGTTTATTCTGGAGGTGGCGGCCATCACCCACGATATCGCCTGCCCGCTCTGCCGCAAAAAGTACGGCAACACCAATGGTAAATATCAGGAGCAGGAGGGTGCCCCGCTGGTGCGGGAGTTCTTGGCGGATACCGGCATGACAGCAGAACAGATCGACCGGGTGGCCTATCTGGTAGGGCACCACCATAGCCCGGCGCAGATTGACGGCATTGACTATCAGATCTTGATTGAGGCAGATATATCGTCAATGCGTCCGAAAACGGGTACGACCAGCAGGCAATCCGAACCTTTATGGAACATACGATGAAAACGGCAGCAGGTATCCGGCTGACGAAAACAGTGTTTGGAGTGTAAAAATGATTCAGAAGCATTGCTTTGAATGCGGCACGGCATTGATTGAAAAAGAACTGGAAGAAGAGGGCATTGTGCCTTATTGCCCGAAATGTCAGCAATACCGGTTCCCGATGTACAATGTGGCAGTCAGCATGATTGTTGTGGATGAGGAAACCGGGAAAATTCTGCTCATCCAGCAGTACGGTAAGCTCTCTTATATTCTGGTGGCTGGATATGTGAACCGCGGTGAGGCAGAAGAACATGCGTGGTGCGGGAGGTCCGGGAAGAAACCGGGTTGGAAGTAGAGCACCTCCGGTTCAACCGTACCAAGTTTTTTGAGCCGTCCAACACGCTGATGTGTAACTTTACGGCTTTCGTCAGAACCGCAAAGGCGCTGCATATCAACCACGAAGTGGACCGCTGCAAGTGGTTCACCCCGCAGGAAGCCAGAGAAAACATCCGTCCCAACAGCCTTGCAGCGGAATTTTTGAATGCGTATCTGGACGAAGTGGGGAATAAGCCGATGGAGATGTGATCCGTGACGGAACCACGGGAATTTTGACGGAGAGTATGGAAAAAAGTTGGTTCGGCCTGTTTCGGTTGACTTTTTTATAAAGAATCGATATATTGATACTATATAGTATCAATAAGTATCAACTGCGAGGTGGACAGAATGGATGGGGCACAGTTTGCCAAAATGCTTTCAGATAAGCATTTGTTTGAACTCAATCGGATGGAATACAAGTACTCGACTGTCAGCGTCAAAGAATTTGCCGAATTGCTGCGGCAAAACTTTGCGCAGCCTCTGCCGTTGACTGATTTTTCTGGAAATAAGCTGTTTTACCTGCCGAACCTCGCGCAAATTTCAACAAATGGTATGAAGCAGTTGCTCTCTGTCCCTGTCAGTGGACAAAACTTCGGTTTGTCGGCGATGACCGAGGAAATTTATGCGACTTTTCAAATTGAAAGTATCCGCTCGACCCGCAGCAGTATCCGTTATATCCTCGATGGTTATGCCCCTCGTGATGAACAAGAAGCCCGCATCTATGGTATGAAGCGCGGACTGGAGTTTATCGCGAATCGTCAGAATAGGATCACCGAGGAGAATCTGCATTACCTATATCAGATCAGCACAGGGGATTATCTCCTGGATGAAGATCGATTACTGCCAAACCACTTTTATCGGCATGGCGAGGTTTTTATTGTGGGCGGTGAAGAACCAAGACCGGGACTTCCGGCAGAGCGGCTTCCCGGTGCCATGAAATGTCTTGTCGATTTTGCGAATGCCAATGACGGCATCAATGAGCTGCATAAGGCTGCCATTCTGCACTTTGCCTTTGCGTACTACCACCCCTATTTTGACGGGAACGGACGCACTGCACGGCTATTCCACCTCTGGTATCTTGTTCAGCAGGGCTATCCTGCGGCACTGTTCACGCCGTTTTCCCGATACATCGCTGAAAACAAGGACGCATATTACAAAGCCTACGAACGCGTGGAGAGAAATGCTCTGATTTCCGGCTATACGGATGTGACTCCCTTTCTGTTCTACTTCTGCAATGAGGTCTATAACCGCCTGCAGGTGGATGCAGTCCCGCCGAAAACTGATCTTGAGGTATATCAAACTGCTCTTACGGAAGGAAAAATCACAGAAAAAGAACGGCTGCTCTGGGAGTATGTTCTGTCTGCTTATGGTGCAGAGGAGTTTACCACAAAGCAGCTGGAAAAGGATTTCCGAAACGCTGCGTATGCAACCATTCGGACGTTTGTGATGAAATTCCATGAGATGGGGCTGCTTACTGCAAGAAAAGCAGGAAACAGGGTGTTCTATCGTGTCGGTGGTACTTCTGACGGTCGGCCATTATAATGAATCCAAAAGGAGAACGTTATGAAAACGATTCGTGTTGTGGCCGCTGTGATCTGCGACTCCATGCAGGCAAAACGCAAAATCTACGCCACTGCCCGCGGTTATGGCGACTATAAAGGCCAGTGGGAGTTTCCGGGCGGCAAAATCGAGCCGGGCGAAACCCCGCAGCAGGCTCTGAAGCGGGAAATCGAAGAAGAACTGGACACGGAAATCGCCGTGGAGGATTTAATTGGTACAATCGAGTACGATTATCCGGCGTTTCATCTTTCCATGGACTGCTTCTGGTGTGAAGTGGTTTCCGGCGATCTTGTTCTGAAAGAAGCGGAAGCTGCACGATGGCTGACAAAAGATGACATTGATTCCGTTCCGTGGCTCCCGGCGGATCGGACCATTTTGGATGTTATCAGAAGCTCAATGCAGCCAGTGAAACCACTCCATACCAGCGAATATGACAACGAACCTCTGCAGAGATGCTGAGGATTCCCGGAATGAAAGATGAACTGCGCCGTCCCATGATGCTGCTGGTGAAAGCCGCTATTCCGAAAAAATCGTAAAACAGAGGCCTCCGAATCTTTTCCTAATAAGAAAGAGATTCGGAGGCTTTATTGGTTGATCGATGTGATCAAAATGATCACATCGATTCAGAAAAACGCACTTGCGAACGAATCGCCGTAGAACATCGAACGCTTTATGGGCTATGCCAGCAAGGCTGAAATGCTCCGCATTGATATGGCTTTGCTGGTCAGTCTGGCTCTGAACGTTCTGAGCGGAAACCGCAGCGAATAGCGGACAACCAGTAACCCGTAAAAATGAGGTGATAGCGATGTAACCGGAGGTGAGTGAGCCATGCGAAAGAGTGCCCCCATTGAAGTGGTGGTACATTACCCCAAAACGAAAGAGGGATGGGACGAACTCGGAAAACGGGTCGCAACCGCCCACGCCAACTATGTGATCGAAAAAATCGACCGTCTGAACTGCCCCACATGGCAGAAGCTCGAATTGCTGCAGGCGGTGATCGATACTACCAAAGGAACTTACAAACCCAAGGAACACCAAAAGCCCGGCTGGCAGCGAACCGATAAACAAAGCCCCACGCTCAACATATGCTTTTCTGCTCCGACCAGAGACGGTCAGATTCAGAGGCAGTGTTGAGCGTGGGGCTTTTTGTGTTACATAAGTTTTTGGAATTTTGCCGACAAAATAAAATTATTGATTGTTGGCGGCCAATATGGTATCCTATGGCATTGCATAACACGCAAAACAGTTCCACTTTTTTCTGAAAGAGCGTATCGAAATCGTCCTGATTGAACAGCAGAAAAAGCTTTTTGAAAAGTAAAAGCTCTTGTGTTCCGTGAAAAAAGAAGGTAATATAAATACAGAGCAAGACACAGAACGCAGGGAGGGATGAAAACCATGTTTTACGAGATCATGCACCGGGAAAGCTGTGTGGCACAACTCAGCACGACAGGGGAATGCAGGGTCTGCCTCGAGGATTTCATGCCCTATGATCTGGTTCTGGTGGAATCGGATGATTTTGACGAGCGCATCAATAATGTAACGAACTTTTACTATTGGTGCGCCTCCCGGATGTTGACGTTGGATCGCACCTACGCCAAGGAAATCCTGAACAGTATCGGTGCATCTCAGAGTGTTACGGACAGGGAACGAGCACAGATTGCATTATCCTACCATTGTCTGTCTTTGCTGGATGTGTTCTGGGTGAAAGAAGAAAACGAGAAGATTCGATTCGAGGATATCAACCTTTTTGCACACTCCTTAAGCAATGCGCTTGTGGATATTGCGCTGCGGGGGCACCAAATGACGGTGACAAACGCCCATCTTCTGGCAAATGACCTGTCTACGGGCGGCTTGTACCCCAAGGCGTGGGTGCGCAAAGAGGATGGATTCTATCTTTACAAGGATGGCGGCAGGGATGCGGTGGAACGTGAAGTGCTGGCAAGCAAAATCTGCCGGTGCTTTGACTGCCATCAGGTACTGTATGAGCAGGGAATGTTTGAAAATGAGCCGGTTTCTATCAGCAAAATCATGACATCTCAGCGATACAGTCTTGTGACCTATGCAGCCTATGACGTCTACTGCACGAACCGTGATTGGAATACGCTGGATAAGATCTTAGAGCTGGATGCTCCCGGCTACTATATGATGAACATTCTGGATTATCTGGTGGGCAATACTGACCGTCATTGGGAAAATTGGGGTCTGCTGGTAGACAACGAAACCAATCAGCCCATCCGTCTGCATGACCTGATGGACTTCAACCGGGCGTTTCAGCAGTACGACACGCCAGAAGGCGCAAACTGTCTGACCGTGGGAAAACGCCATCTGAGCCAAAAAGATGCTGCAGTGGAAGCGGTGCGGAACATCGGACTGAACCAAGTCCGTCAGGTGGAGCACACCGTATTCTCCGAGCATCCGGCATGGAAAGCAACGTTTGAAGAACGACTGCGTGTTTTACGGAACGCCATGTAAGTCAGAGCGAATATCAGAATAATTGAAACAGAATGATTCCATAACGAAAGCCCGTCTGCGCTGCCACATATTGTGGCTTGCAGACGAGCTTTTTCGTTTGACCGGAGAAAAATTACCATACCTCACATGCGAAGCATAGATGGAAAATCGGAACCAAGGTTTTCCACCAGATGGCAAAAGCACTTCTGACGGATGGTCTTTTGTCCACTCTCCCAGCAGCGGATGCTTGTCCGGCTGACCTTTGCATGGTCGGCAAGCTGCTGACGGTTCCAGCCTTTTGCCTCCCGGTATCTGCGGAGGAAGGCTCCTCCGCCCCGGTGCAGAAACAGTGTAGTCGTCCAGAATATCCTCCACCGGGATACCGTAAAGGGCGGCGAGCTTGTCCGCAAGTTCGGGCGTGAAGCTGCGGTGAAATGCGCCGCTTTCCAGATCCCGATAGAGCCATTCCTCCATGCCCACCATGGCAGCAACCTCTTTTTGCAGCAGGTCAAGACCATAGCGGCACCAACGCAGACGGTCCCAGGGGTCCGGGATGCCGGCGTAAGAATGGTACATACGGTAGAACGCCTGCGCCTCTACGGTAGTGCGGGGGCCTGCCAAAGTTACCTGCAAGATGTATAGAGGGGTTAGACCACAACCCTCACATGATACCTTTTGAAGTAGAAAAAGGTGACCGCTTTCCTGAGCCCAGAAAACCCATTTTGACGCATTTGCGCTGCTTTGAAAAATGAGTGGGTTCTCTTTTCCATCTGAAAGTGCGCTGGGGAGAGGATAGCATTTTCAATGCACCGGCTGGCGTAGGTGGAAAAGCGTGCCCGACGGTCAGAGTCGAAAGTATCCACCGCTTTCATCAGGCCGATGGTGCCGATGGAAATAAGGTCGTCCTGATCGCCGGGCAGGGCGTAGTATTTTTTTACGATGTGTGCCGCCAGACGCAGATTGTGCCGGATCAGTTTTTCCCGTGCGGCAGGGTCACCGGCACGCAGTGCGGAAAAGGCTTCGGTTTCCTCCCGGGCAGAGAGGGGCCGCGGAAAGCTGCCGCTTTCCAGATGAAGCGCCAAAACTAGAAACTTTGTGGCAAAAAATTGCAGAAGAGATAAAAACATGCCGACCCCTCCCCATAGTATCATAAACGGTTACTGTAATTTATGAAGGAGGCTTGCCTTTTTTCCGGACTCCGGGGAGAACAACGCTGCTTCGTTGTCCACAAAATACTGATAGGCGTCCTTGTCTGCAATCAGGTAGACAGGATTCTGCAAAATCGACTTGATGGAAAACCGGGTGAACGAACGCCCGGTTTTTGTTTTGATGCCCAGCCGTCCCAGTTCTTCAATCAGGCTGGAAAAGTCGCTGATGTTGCGGCTGATGCGGTCCAGACGGTAGACCACGATGGCCTTGAATTTCCGGTTCTTGGCCGCAGTCATCATCTTTTTGAAATCTGGCGGTTCAGGTTGCCGCCGGAAAAGCCCTCGTCCTCAAAGACAACGGCATGTTCCGCGGCAGCATCGCCGTAGTGAGTGCGGATATATTCGCGGCAGAGGTCGATCTGATTTCCGATACTTTCGCCCTTGCCGGTGTAGCGGGATTTGCGGGAATAGATGGCAATGGTGTCGGCAGTTTTGGCCATAAGATACTCCTTTCCTGTTGTCCGGTGGCCGTAGATGCGGCTATTGTAACGCCAACCGCATAGGGCCTTTGGTTCGGCCTACTTTTTGGAGCTGGGCCTCTCGTGCCAGCAGCTCGAACAGAATATCCCGGCCCTCTTCACCGACCCCGCGTGCGGCCATGTGCTGCGGGCGAAAGGCTTCGTACAGGACGAGAACGGCTGGGTGGAGCTGAACGCCACCGCCGACGGCCTGACGGCAAACGCTATCCCCAAGGGGCAGGAAGTGCTCATCGTGATCGGGGAGGGGCTGGAGAAAGAACAGATTGAGGTGAGATTAAAGGGGTAAGGCGGATCCCCCGTATATCGTTGTATCTTTCCATAAATAGTTTGTCTCCCGCCCAAAGTAGGCGTATAATAGGGGAAAAGAAACGCTAAAGGAGAATCCCCTATGAACGGCACCGCATTGCGCAAACCGACTGCCCGGCGGGTGGTGGGCATGGTGGCGGCATCGTCATCATCGCCCTTGGCATTGCGCTTTTCAAGCAGTCCCACCTCGGCAACGACTCCATCAGCGCCCTGAACATGCGGCTGGCGGAGCTGCTCGGCATCTCGCTGCACCCAGAACCTGTGCACGAATATCCTGTTTTCCTGCTGGAATTCTGGTTCGGGCGCAAGTACATCGGCCTTGGCACCTTCGTCAACGGCATCTGCATCGGGTACATCGTCACGGCGTTCTATGACCCATTCACGCCCACTTCGGCGACGCGCCGTCGCTGGCGGTGCAGTTGGCGTGGGTCATCGCGGCGGTGCTGGTCACGGCGCTGGGCGCTTCGCTCTACCAGACCGCCGACCTCGGCATCGCGCCCTACGATTATCTTTCCCTCGGTCTGCGGGACTACACACCCTGCCCGTACTTCGGGTGCCGCATCTTCACCGATGCGCTCAGCGCCCTGCTGTGCTGGCTGCTGGGTGGCCTTGTGGGCCTTGGCACCTTGATCTGTGCGTTCTGCCTTGGGCCCTTCATCCAGTTCTTCGATCGGACGTTCTCCCAGAAGGTGCTGCAATACAAACCGAACCATTGAGAAACCCCGCGGCGTCAAATCATACGCTGCGGGGGTCTTTTTTATTGCTGCCGTTAAGCAGAAAATGAAAATGAAGGAGATTTATCTTTCAAAACCGCCTGTGGACTGCTGCAGCGATGGGGAGCCATAACAAACCCATCAGACAGGCTTTGGAAGAAGTAAATTTTTCGAATCTGCTTGTAGAAAACGGCGGTCTATGGTAGCATGAAATCAAAGAAAAACAGGAGGGCTTACACATGGTTTTACTGGTTGTGGATACACAGAAAGGTATCGTGGATGAACGCCTGTATGCGTTTGAAAAGTTTGTCAGCAACATCAGGGAATTGATCCGGACTGCCCGCGAACAGGGAATCGAGGTCGTCTATGTCCAGCATGACGATGGGCCCGGCACCGGTTTCTCCATCGGGGACGATGAATTCGAGGTCTATTCCGGGTTTGCGCCGCTGCTGACTGAAAAACGGTTCGTCAAGACTGTATGCAGTGCGTTCAAAAAAGAAAGCGGGCTGCTGGAATATCTGACGGAAAAGGGCGAAAAAGATGTGATGGTCTGCGGCATCATGACCGACTTCTGCATCAATGCAACGGTGGAGGCGGGCTTTGAGCATGGCCTGCACATGATCGTTCCAGCCTATGCAAATTCCACGCAGGACAACGAGTACATGACAGGGGAGCAGAGCTACCACTATTACAATGAATTCCTCTGGCCGGACCGCTATGCCGATTGTGTGCCCATGGACAAGGCGCTGGAGCTGCTCAAAAAGTGAGGTGTTTACAATGATTTCTGAAAAAGTAAAAAATCAGATTCAAGTGGTGCAGGGTGATATTACCAAACTGGACTGTGACGGCATCGTGAATGCGGCCAATCGCAGTCTGCTGGGTGGCGGCGGTGTGGACGGTGCTATCCACCGGGCAGCAGGGCCGGAACTGCTGGCTGAGTGCCGCACGCTGCACGGCTGCCGCACCGGCGAAGCAAAAATCACCAAGGGCTACCGGTTGAGAGCAAAGTATATCATTCATACGGTAGGCCCGATTTATTCCGGCACAGCAGAGGATGCCGCGCAGCTGGCGGACTGCTACCGCAATTCGCTGAACCTTGCCAAAGAGCATGATGTCCATAGCATTGCGTTCCCGGCAATTTCGACCGGCGTGTATGGCTACCCGCTGGAAGATGCCACGGAGATTGCAGTCAAAACAGTGGCACAGTGGCTGGAAGATCACGCGGATTACGCTATGCAGGTGATTTTCTGCTGCTTCGATGCCCGGACGGAGCGGGTGTATCAGGCAAGGTTGTAACCGGAAGAGGTGTGAGAGATGGGCTTTTTCAAAAAGCTGTTTACAGGGATCGGGTTTGCGGCAGGTTTTCTGTTCTTCGGATGCTTGTCAGTGATTGTGTATGCGTCCCGTGGACGGCATAAACCCTGCCATCGGCGCAGCAGCTTTTGGAACACATTGGAGCGCTACCTGATTTTTTCGTGGATCTGTGAAGGTGTGCGCAGCAGCCGGAAACGAGCGGAGACGTCCTATTATCAGCGCACCGGCGGCGATTTCTGGCAGATACAGACACAGGCTCGACCGGAAAATGTTAAAAATGCTGTTCCTGCGGTGAAAACACCAAGGCCGGAGGCAAAAAGCACGAGCACAGGTGCAACGCGGTCGGTAAAACCAAAGAGAACGGAGCGTCCTTCTGCGGCACAGAAAGCATCGGCAGCACAAAGCGGTGTCAAAAGCGTGTCGGTGCCGACTGTACTAGGGCAAAACGTTTCGGAGGCTGACGCAGAAAAGCACAGCGAATGGTCAATACAAACGTCGGATGCCAAACATGAATGTGTTGCACCGCAGCCGGATACCAAAGAAGTACATCAAAAGTCCGCACAGCAATTGGAAGCAGAACGGCAGCAGAAACTGGAAAACCTGCGTGCTGCAATGCAAAAACAGATTTGCACGATTCATGTAGATGTGGAACTTCCGGCCAACGGTCAGAATGACAGTGAAGCGGCGGAGCAGAAACTGCATATCCTGCTGTATAAATCCACACTGCCTGAGAATGACCTGAATCAAGCGCTGGATGAGCTTCGGACGGAGCGCAGACGGCAAAAGGCAGAGTATCAGGGGGCACCGTTTGCGGATGTGTTTCTGGTGAACCTGATTTTGTCCGATGAGGACAGTGAACGGGCCTGCATCGTGGATGTGGGGGATACGGGCATGAGCTATGTCATTCCATGGAGCAGCATCCCGCAGGAGCTTCAGCAGCCGCTGCGCCGCTATGTGGCACAGGCGGACGGAAAGCTCTGCGGCTATTGCAAAGAGGACCTCTGCAACACCGAAAACGGACGAATGATCGTGGAGCTGTATCTGGGCAAACAGGAACATCACGTTTCGAGGATATTGTATTGAAAATAAGGCTGAAGCCCCAATTGCTCCAGCCAATGTCAGAGTTTCTTACCGATGACGGCGAGACAAAGGATTACGACAAGCCGGAACATTTTGTGCAAATCACGCTGGATGCGGATGGAAACGCAAAGAGCAATCGTGCTACGGTCAAAGTAGAAGGATAATCGTCAGACATTACGCAGTTCCTACAGAGTGACAGCGTTTCAGCTTGAAATAATGTGTACCCGGTTTTCTGGACACCGGGTCAAAATTGAATAATTAGCTTTTTATATCTGCACCTGAAAAAGCCGCTCCGGGCTTAGCCGGGGCGGCTTTTCTGGTGGCATTGGAAAGGAGAGACCGTATTCTCAGGCGTGAAAACCGCTCACTGCCCTTCTTTTCCGTTCGGATGCTCGTCCTTCTCCAGAACAAGATCCATGAGGTATTCAAAGGTGATAAGCACGCGCGCATAGAAATAGTTGGCGGTAAGGTTCCGGTCGTCCAGCATCTTGTCGTCCAGCAGCACAAAGGCAGGGTCTGCACAGCGGGCGATGGGAGAATTGTCGGCACCCACAAAGGCAATGATGCTCCGGTGCTGTGCAAAGGAATCCTGTACCGGCTTCAGGATGGTGCCAGTCTTTCCACTCTTGCTGATGGCAATGACCAGCCCGGCATTCAGTGCACCGCTTTCGTAGACCTCATAGCTGTTGGAGCCGATGGCGCAGTAGCCAGAACCAGCAGCTTCCGCACCATAAATTCCTGCAAAGGGGCACAGAACCCGGTGCCGGTCACAAGAATGGGCTTTTGCCGGTTTTCGTGGAGCAGCTCCACAAAGCTGTGCATTTTTTCTTCGGGGATATCCCGATAAAGGCGGTAATGTCGGAGGCGTGGTTTTTGTTATCGATCTCGTTCTGGATCAGAAAACCGATGCGGTAGATCATATCGGTGTAGCCGGTATAGCCCATCTTTTTGCTCAGCCGGATCACGGCCGCCGGGGAGGTATAATTCTGCGCTGCAAACTCTCGCACGCTGCACTGACCGCCGTTTTTTGCGGTTTCCAGCACCGCCTGCAAAAGCTGCTGCTCGTTGGCATTCAGATGGTGCTGATCTGCCAGTTTGTAAAGGTCGTGTTTCATATTTTACTCCGATTTTCGAATCAAAGAACAGCTTGATTCCATAAAGTATACGCTGAATCGAGTGTTTTGTCAATAAACATTTCGATGTATCCAACATGAAAGCGAAACATGTTTCAGCTTTTGCAAACAAGTTCAAAAAAAGTCCAATTCGGTAGATTTTTTTGTGCAGAGTGATATAATCAAGCCATCGAAACGGTAAGGTGCACCCCCGAAACGAAGAGACAATTTGAAAAGAGAGATTCATGGAACGTTAGGAGAACACCAATGAAACAAAAAGTTATGGATGCTATGCAGAGCTTTTCCAGAGCTCTGATGGGCCCCGTTCTGTTCCTGCCCATTGCGGGTATGCTGCAGGCGATTTCTTCGGTCATGAGCAACACGGCACTGGTGACAGAGGGCGGTGTTGTCTGGACCCTCGGCAAATTCATCAATGGCGGCGTTGGAGCAGTCATTGGCAATCTGGGTATCCTGTTCTGCGTGGGCATCGCAATGAGCCTTGCCAAAAAGCGCAAGGCAGATGCGGCATTTCTGGCATTGGTCAGCTATCTGGTCTGGCTGGCAGCCAATTCCCGCTGGCTGGATGTGGCAGGACTGACCATCGCCGGTGATACGGCAAGCGCTTTGTACGGCACCGGTCAGACCATCTGCCTCGGCTATCACGTTACCGACATGGGCGTATTTCTGGGCATGATCCTTGGCGTGGTGGTGGCGCTGGTCCACAACCGCTTCATCGACACCGAGTTTGAAGGCGCCATGGCCATGTACGGCAACAGCAAGTTCGTCTTTGTGGTGCTGCTGCCCATCGTTCTGGTCATGGCGGTGGTTGCCAGCTACGTCTGGCCTGTGGCTGCGGCGGGTATCAACGCCCTGACCGGTGTCATGGCAAGTGCAGGCGCGTTCGGCGTGTTCCTGTACGGCTTCTTGAACCGCGTGCTGATCCCCACGGGTCTGCATCATCTGGTCTGGTCGCCCTTCCTCTACTCCGCACTGGGCGACAGCATGATCATCGGCGGTGAGCAGATCGTTGGCGCAAAGCCTGTGTTCCTTGCCCTGCTCAGTGACCCCAGCGTGGCAATGATGCGGGATTCCGCACGTTTTCTGACCTACGGTCTGATGAAGACCTTCGGCGTGATCGGCGTGGCAATGGCTTTCATCTCCACCGCCAAAAAGGAGAAGAAGGCCGCCACCAAGGCACAGATCATCCCGGCTACCCTTACCGCCTGTCTGGTGGGCGTGACCGAGCCGCTGGAATTCACCTTCCTGTTTGCAGCTCCCGCGCTGTGGCTGGTGTACTCGGTTCTGGACGGTCTGTTCCAGATGATCGTTTACCTTGTGGGCATCCGGGTCTGCGCCACCAACGGCATCATTGATTTTCTGGTGTTGAACCTGCCTGCCGGTATCGGTCGCACCCGCTGGCCGCTGTATGTGCTGGTGGGTCTGGTGGAGATCGTGGTAATGTACCTCGTTTTCCGCTTCCTCATCGTGAAGATGAACCTCAAAACCCCCGGCCGTGAGGACGGCGAAGAAGTCACCGACCTTGCTGCAAACGCAGCTGCTGTCAAGCAACAGATCCGCAGCGGCGCAGCCGAAAAGACTGCTGCCAGCGCAAACGATGCACAGACCGCAGCCCATATCGTGGAAGGACTGGGCGGTGCAGAGAACATCCTGAACACCGATAACTGCATGACCCGTCTGCGAGTGCAGGTCAAGGATGCCGCTCTGGTCAAGGACAAGGAGTGGTTCAAGCCCACCGGCTCCGCAGGTCTTGTGGTAAAGGGCAACAACATCCAGATCATTTACGGCCCCAAAGTGGGAAAGATGCGTGCCATCGTGGACAGCTACCTTGGTCGCGCAGAATAAGATATCCGCTTTTATTCATCATACAAAAAACATTATAATAGGAGCTTGCCTTATGAAAACGTTCAAACTGGTCATCGCCGGCGGCGGCAGCACTTATACCCCCGGCATCGTCAAGAGCCTGCTGGTGCAGAAGGATCGCTTCAAGCTGAATGAGCTGGTGCTCTACGATAACAACGCAGAGCGTCAGGAGGCTGTGGGTGTCATCGTCCGCCATGTGGTGGAAATGTTCGACCCGGAACTGAAGCTGACCCTGACCACCGACCCGGAAGTTGCCATGACCGATGCCGACTTCATCTTTGCACAGATGCGTGTCGGCCTGTACGCTATGCGTGAGCAGGACGAGAAGATCCCGCTGAAGTACGGCGTTGTGGGTCAGGAGACCTGCGGCCCCGGCGGTCTGGCTTACGGCCTGCGTACTATCTACCCCATGGTGGAGCTGATCGATTACTGCGAAAAGTACGCAAAGCCCACCTACTGGATCGTCAACTACTCCAACCCCGCTGCCATCGTGGCAAAGGCAACCTTCCGTCTGCGCCCGAAGGCTCGTATCCTGAACATCTGCGATATGCCGGTTGCCATCGAGCGCAACATGGCCGAGATTCTGGAGTGCGACCGTCATGATCTGGAAGTGGACTACTTTGGTCTGAACCACTTCGGCTGGTTCACCAAGGTGCGCCTGAACGGCGAGGATGTGACCGAGAAGCTCAAGAGCTATGTAGCAGAGCACGGCTATATGCCCCAGAACGCCAAGAGCGATGTGCTGCACAGCGATCCGTCCTGGCTGCACACCTACGCAAACGCCAAGAACATCTGCTCTGCTTTCCATGACTATCTGCCCAACACCTATATGCAGTACTACCTGCTGGGCGATGAAGTTGTAAAGAGCAGCGATCCCAACCACACCCGTGCCAACGAGGTCATGGAAGGCCGCGAGAAGCGCATCTTTGATGCTGTGGCAGATTATCGTGCCGGTAAGGACGTAGACCTGACCAAGTTCTTCGGCGGTGTGCACGGCGAGTTCATCGTGGACGTTGCCATGAGCCTTGCCTTCGACCTGCGCAAGCGCTATCTGGTCATGGTGGAGAACAACGGCGCTGTGGAGAACCTGCCTCCGACGCCATGGTGGAGATTCCCGCTTACATCACCGACCGCGGCCCGGAACCCGTGCGTGTGGGCGAGATTCCCACCTTCTACAAGGGTCTGATCGAGCAGCAGGAGGCTGTGGAGAAGCTGATCGTGGATGCCGCTGTGGAGCACTCCTACGAGAAGGCACTGATGGCCTTTACTCTGTCCAAGACCGTGCCCAGCCTGCTGGTCGCCAAGAAGATCTTGGACGATATGATCGTTGCCAACAAGGCTTACTGGCCGGAGCTGCACTGATAAGTACTTCGTCAGCGGCTGATACCGGACAACTGAGCCCATAAAACATTGAACGTCTCCCCGGCATTCCTTCCAAGAAGGATACCGGGGAGTTTTTTGCTGTCATATTTACAAGTAAGAGGAATCGAAGAAGTTTTTTAATGTAATTCCTAAACCCTGACAAATTCTTTCAATCGTCTCTACGCTTAACTGCCCTCCCCGACGGGCGGTGGTTTGAATCGTGGAGTACGATATTCCGCATTTCTTTGCCAATACACATAGATTCATATCACGCACTTGCATCAAATCCTGAACACGCTTGATCGTATCCACGAAAACTCCTCCCATCTTTTTAGTTCAAAACTTTTCCAACGATCTCAAATCTTTGCTCTGGAGATATAAGGATTGGCGAATATTTGGTGTTAAGAGAAACCAAAACCGGTTGGTTATTTTCAAGCTGAAAACAGGCCGGGACTCGGAAAAGGAGTCTCGGCCTGTTTGTGTTTTCGGCGCAAAGGAAAGGATTGAACAATGCGATTTGATGCAAAAGAATTCGGCGGACGTATCCGCGATTTGCGGAAAAAGAAGGGGATTACGCAGGAACAGCTGAGTATAATGCTGAACATTAGTGCGAACCATCTTGCAAAAGTTGAAACGGGAAGCCGCTGCTGCTCGATTGAGTTGCTGCAGGATCTTTCGTCCTGCCTGAATGTCAGAACGGACTATCTGCTGAACGGAGATGCACCGCATAACAACCATCTGAGGGAAAGACTGACGTTTCTTGCACAGGAATTAGAAAAGATTACGGCGGACCTCCCGGTATGGGGATAGGAAAAAGCAGAATCCTCTTTTTCAATGCCCAAAAGCGTGGTAGAATAGGGAAAAGATTCAGTATCTGAAAAACGGAGCGCGCAACAATGAAGATTCTGGTCAGCGCCTGCCTGCTGGGCGAAAACTGCAAATACAGCGGCGGAAACAATTACAATCAGGCGGTCTGTGATTTTGCGCGGGGGCATCAGGTGGTTCCGGTCTGCCCGGAGGTGCTGGGCGGCCTGCCCACACCGCGGTGCCCGGCGGAAATCGTGCAGGGTGTTGTCACGAACAAAGAGGGTATCAATGTGGACCGGGAGTTCCGGGCAGGTGCAGCGAAAGCCCTTGCCATCGCAAAAGAAAATGGGGTGGAGCTTGCCATCCTGCAATCCCGCAGTCCCAGCTGCGGCGTGAAGGAAATCTACGACGGAACGTTTTCCGGGACAAAGATTCCCGGACAGGGTGTTTTTGCCAAGATGCTGATGGACGAAGCATCCGTGTTCTGGATGCCGGGGAATTGCCTAAAATTATCTTGAAAAATGAGACGGAAAATGTCAATCAGACTGATTTGCAGCGATATTGACGGTACGCTGCTGCAATACGGCAGGAAAGAGCTGGAAGGCGAGATCTTTGAACAGATACGGGAGCTGCATCGGCGCGGTATTTTGTTCTGCCCGGCATCCGGCCGGCAGTATACCAGCCTGCGCAAGCTCTTTGCACCGGTGGCAGACTGCTGTGTGTTTCTTTGTGAGAACGGCGGCGTGATCTATAAAGACGAACAGTGCATCGCCAAGAACCCGATGCGCGCGCGCTGGCCGAAGAAATCGCCAACGACCTGTGGACCCGCAGCGACGGGCAGGGCGAGGTAATGCTTTCCGGTCAGAATACTGCATACCTGATGGAGCGGGGTCTGGGAATGCTCAAGCGTATTCAGTTCATCGGGAACAATTATCAAATCATCCATGACCCTTCCGAGGTGCCGGAGGAGATCACAAAAGTATCGGTGTATCTGCACGAAGGCGTAGAATCTTACACGGAACGGTTTGTCCCACGATGGAAAGAGGCGAACTGCGCTGTGGCAGGGCCGTACTGGATCGACACCACCTTTGCCAACAAGGGCATCGGTGTGCGCAGCATCTGCAAGACTCTGGACATCGCCCTTGCCGATGTGATGGCTTTTGGCGACAATTATAACGATGTGTCGATGCTGGACATTGTGGGTGTGCCCTACATTATGGATGGTGCCGCCGCACCGCTGCGGGAAAAGTACCCGAACCATACACCCCGCCCAGAGGATGTGCTGCGGGAGTTCTTGAAGCAGAACTGAATTTTGCACGCATGTGTGCAAAATTCAAAATGATACGGTATAAGGAAATATTTTGACATGACGAAAGTGCTTTTTATCTGCCATGGGAACATTTGCCGCAGCCCGATGGCCGAGTTTGTGATGAAAGATCTGGTGGACAAAGCCGGACTTTCCGACCAGTTTGAAATCGCATCCGCCGCCACCAGCACCGAGGAGATCGGCAACCCGGTCTATCCGCCCGCCCGGCGGAAGCTGGCCGAGCACGGCATCTCCTGCGAGGGTAAAACCGCCCGGCAGATGACCCGGCGTGATTACGAAACCTACGATTATCTGATCGCCATGGATCACAACAACCTGCGCAATATGGCGCGCTTTGTGGGCGGCGACCCGGAGCATAAAGTGTCTCTGCTGATGGATCATACCCATCGCCCCGGCGATGTGGCCGACCCGTGGTATACCGGGGATTTTGAGGCTACCTGGCAGGATGTGCTGGAAGGCTGCACGGCTCTGCTGGAAGAACTGCGCTGACAGGAGAATTTTATGACAGAGCGTTATTGTGAGGGTGAACGGTTTGCTGACCTGTCGTTCACCGAGGAGACTTTTGAGGACTGCGACTTTACCGACTGCGTGTTTGTGGATTGCTCCTTTACCAAATGCGAACTGGATTATACCACGCTGAACGAGTGCAAATTCGTGCGGTGTGAGATCACAGGTCTGCGCAGCACCCATTCTTCGGTGCAGTCGCTGGATTTTGAGGACTGCCGTTTGCAGGAAATCGAGTGGGCACCGCTGATGTCCAACGGTGCTTCCCAGACCCCATTCACACGCTGAAAGAGTGCGGTCTGAAATATAACACCTTCACCGAAATGAACTTTAACCGCTTCGACTTTTCGGATGGCAACGAAATTGTCGGCTCTATGTTTGCCAAATGCGAGATGCAACTGGCGAATTTCAAGGGTGTAGAACTTCACGAAACGGAGTTCTACCAGTGTGATCTGCGCAAGGCGGATTTCCGGGATGCCGCCGGTTATAAGGTGGACATTTTGGGCAGCCGCCTGAAGGATGCGAAATTTTCGCTGCCGGAAGCGATGAATTTGCTGGCAGATTTGAAGATCAAGCTGTCGTAAGAAGGAGGAAAAATGCGTCAACTCATCATTGCACGAAAAGATCTGCAGATGTCGCCTGGCAAGCTGGCGGCGCAGTGCTGCCACGCTTCGCTGGCGTTCCTCACCGACCCCATCGGCATGGGACAGGGCGTGGAACCCATCGAGAAAGACGGAGAAATTACCGGCTATCGGGCAGAAATCATGTTGGAGAAAGCAACCTATGAAGAATGGTTCGATGGTTCGTTTACCAAGACCGTATGTGGGGCAAAGAACCGCAATCAACTGCTGAAAGCAAAGACAATTGCCGAGGAATTGGGCCTTGTGGAAAACAAAGACTTCTTCCTTATCCGGGATGCCTGCCACACCGAGCTGGAGCCGGAAGAATTTGATGAAAACGGAGAAGGCATGACCCTGACCTGCATCGGTTTCCGCCCGCTGCCGGATGAAATTGCACATCAGATCAGCCATAAGTTCCATTTGTATTGAGTGCTGGTTCGCGGAATAATAAAAATAGTCCCCGGCCATTCTCCTGTGACATACAGGAAAATGGTCGGGATATTTTGCTTTTTATTGAAGATTCATCACCCGCCAGTGCATCTTCGGCGGCGGGGTCGGCGTGGTAGTAATCGCTGACGTAAATGCCGAATGCGATTCAGACGGCCAGCAAAACAGCCAGCAGGCAGAGGAACACTCTGCGGGGAAACGATTTTTTCTTCTGGTTCTTCATAGAACTCCTTTATTTTATAAGCATTTTCCGCAATCGCTGCAGCCGTTGCAGATCAGTTTGCTGCCACAGGTCTCGCAGTTTGTACGGAAATGCGGCACATAGAGATCTTCCTGCGGGATGGGGTAACCCCAGTCGTCCACGAGGTCAAAATGAATGGGCCTGCCCTGATAGTTCATGCCGGATTTACAGGCCATTCGGCTTTGCAGCTGCTTGTTTGGCAGGTGGTAGCGCCTGCCGTCCTTGATGAACACGGTGCCGGTCTCGATAAAGCAGAAGGTCACGTTGCATCCACACATTCCTGCCGGAGCGATTTGACCCAATCAAAATTGCAGGGGCGGGCACCATCGTAGTTTTCGCCGCCGCAGATGACCTGCTCGATCTGCCCGGCAGTAAGGTACTGCCGGATACTCACCGGTCCGATGAAGGGCGCGCACATGATGCCCTTGTGCTTGAAGGGCAGGTCAAACAGAATGGGAATGCGCTCATCGGCGCGGCGCTGATTCTCACAGGTGACGTTGAAAAAGATGTTATCCCATCCGCTGCCCCAGTCCGGCGGCAGGCACTCCCGTACCCGCTGCGGCCGTTTGGTGAGCAGAAAAAACACCACATCGCTGCGCTGGCGCATGATATCCCACGCCTCAACCCGCCACGGGTCGGCTTCTTCCAAGAAGAAATCCGAGGTCATGCAGACCCGGATCTGCTCACCACTCTGGATTTTGTAGTGTCCGGTGCGGTCTTTCTGGAGTGGATAAGAAAAGCCGCTTTTCGTTTTGTAGATCTCGGCTCCGTTCTGGTCCCGCATCCGGTCGAGAAAATACATGTAGCAGTTCTGGCAGCCCTCACTGCACTTGACGCAGCCGTGCCATGGATTCCAGATGTCGTGCAGGAAGCTCACCTTCTTTCTGTACCTATTATAATAGCTGCGCGGACAGGAAACAAGAGCACCCCTTGCACCGCCCCATCGGATGTGATAAGATTAAATAAAATTTAATAACGCTTTGTATGAAAACAACTTTAGATAGAATTCCAGGATGATACAATAGAAGGGAATTTGACTATGGCACGATATAGCGTGAATAATTATACGGTGGATGTGCTTTTGGCGGATATAAAATCCGGTAATATTGCGATTCCGGAAATGCAACGTCCATTTGTATGGGACGCAACGCAAGTGCGTGATTTGATGGATTCGCTCTATAAGGGCTTTCCGGTCGGATATATTATCGTATGGCAAAATCCAAGTGTAAAGTTGAAAGACGGAACAGTTGCAATAGGGAAAAAAGTTCTGATCGACGGGCAACAGCGTATTACTGCTATGGCGGCTGCAATTGTGGGACAGGAGGTTTTAGACAGCCACTATAAATGGAAACGGGTCTGTATTGCGTTTAACCCCATTGACGAAATATTTGAAGTGGCAAATTCCGCAAATCAAAAAAGCAGTAAATGGATTCCGGATATTGCAAAAGTGCTGGATGTGTCCTTTGGTTCTTTTTCTTTTGTGATGGAATATTGCCAGAAAAACGGAATTATGGACAAAGCACAGGAAATCAATGACACAATCAATCGGTTGAGGGCAATACAAAATAATAGCATTGGTGTTATTACGCTGGCAGAAGATTTGGATATTGACAGTGTAACGGAAATTTTTATTCGAATCAATTCTAAGGGTGTGGTTCTGTCGCAAGCAGATTTTGCAATGTCTAAGATTTCTTCGAATGAAATATATAATGGAAATGTGACCCGAAAAACAATTGATTACTTCTGTCATTTGTTGGAGTCTCCGGAGGATTTGAAAGAAATCAAGAAAAATGATGCTGAATTTGCGGCGAGACCGGAATTTGAAGCTATAAAGTGGGCAGCTGCAAAGAATGCACCGATTTATCGCACATGTTATACGGATATTCTTCGTGTTGCATTTACATATAAATTCAAGCGAGGAAAGCTAGCAGATTTGGTTAGCTTGCTTTCAGGTCGAGATTTTGAAACGCGTGAATTTAAGATCGAAATAGAAGAAAGGTCGTTCAATCAATTACATGAGGCAGTTCTGCAAGCGGTGAATCAGACAAATTACGAACGGTATTTGATGATTGTGCGCTCAGCGGGAATTGTGAAAAAATCGCTGATTCGTTCACAAAATGTTTTGAACTTTGGCTATGCGCTTTTTCTTGCACTTCGTGAACGAAAAGTGGATAGTAATCAAATTGAAAAGATTGTACGCAAGTGGCTGGCTTTGTCTATTTTGACGGGAAGATATTCTTCTGGCTCGCCAGAGTCTGCATTTGATTACGACATTAAGAAATTCTTTGCTTATGATGATCCGATGCAGTACCTGAATATCACAGAGGCAGGCGAATTATCTGAGGCGTACTGGAAGGTAAATCTTGTTCAACGGCTGAACACATCGGTTGCGAGCAGTCCATATTTTAATATGTTCCTTGTGGCACAGGTCAAGGCACACGATAAAGGCTTTTTGTCGATGGAAATTGATATTGAGTCCATGTTGGAAAACAGAGGCGATATTCACCATTTGTTCCCGAAAAATTACTTGATAAAAATGGAATTGTGCAAGCACAATACAATCAAATTGCGAATTATGCTTTTATTCAACAGGAAATCAACATTAAAATTAAAGATAGTTCGCCAGCCCACTATATGACTGAAGTGATAGGGCAATGCAATACGAAAAAGCCTGTTTATGGTGGAATCATAGAACAAGATAGGCTGGCTGAAAATCTTAAACAGAATTGTATTCCAGACGGATTTGAAAGCATGGAGATTGGCGACTATCAGGATTTTCTACAAAGCGTCGGGAACTGATGGCCGAGAAAATACATCAATACTATGATTCTCTCTGATTTCAAAGGCGAAACTTGATATAAAGGGATGGATGATATGCCGTTTCTGATGATCCGCAATGACATCACCAAAGTGGCGGCGGATGCCATTGTCAACCCGGCCAACCGGAACCTTTTGCAGGGCAGCGGCACCAGCCGCGCATCTATCAGGCGGCAGGGGAGCAGGAGCTGACCGCCGCCTGTGAAGCCATCGGCCGCTGCGATTTGGGCAGAGCCGTGTGTACCCCGGCGTTCGGTCTGCCCGCAAAATATGTTTTCCATGCAGTCTGCCCGGCGTGGCACGGCGGCGGGTTCGGCGAAGCAGAACAATTAGCCAGTGCCTACCACTCGGCACTGAAATTAGCCGCAAAGTACCACTGCGAAAGCGTGGCTTTCCCGCTGCTGTCCAGCGGAAACTATGGCTACCCCAAAGAACAGGCCTTCCGCATTGCGGTGGACACCATCACACAGTACGTCATGGAGCACGACCTGACCGTGTATCTGGTGCTTTACGACCGGGACTCGCTGACCGTGAGCCGGAAGCTGTTCGCCTCGGTGGAGGAGTACATTGACGACCATTATGTAGCACAGAACGATGAAAGCTACGGATTTGGCCGTCGGCGCAGGGAATTGTCAGAGCGGCGGAGGCTTCTGGAAGAAGATCCCGCCGTGCCGATGCTAGGTGCAGTTCCGGCACCCGCCGCGGCACCCAGGACAGCCCGCAGTCTGGAAAGCCTGATGGATAATCTCGGTGAAAGCTTCACCACTCGTCTGCTGCGGCTCATTGACGAACGGGGGCTGAAAGATTCCACGGTGTACAAGCAGTCCAACATCTCCCGGCAGCACTTTTCCAAGATCCAGTGCAACCGCGAGTACAACCCTAAAAAGAAAACCGTGCTGGCCTTTGCGGTTGGGCTGCACCTGTCCGAAGATGAAACCATCGACTGCTCAAGAGTGCGGGCTATGCCTTTTCGGATGGCTCCAAGCGGGACTGGATCGTGCGGTATTGCCTGGAACACAAAATCTATAACATCAATCAGGTCAATACGCTGCTGTTTGAATACGATCAGGAACAGCTGGGTGCGTAATTTGTCGCCTGCCCGTTGACCTTTTGCCCTCCGGTTTGTGGTATCCTTTTGCCAACGAAAGCGATCATAGGTAAGGGAGGAAACAGCCATGTTGGGAGCAATTTTAGGCGATATCGTGGGCAGTCCCTATGAATTTGACCACAACAATTACAAGCACAAGGATTTTCCGCTGCTGAGCGAGAAATCGCACTTCACCGATGATACGGTCATGACCGCTGCGGTGGCACGGGGATTGATTGTGGGTAAAGGCATCCCGGAGAGAACATTTGAAGAAGCAAAGAGCGAGATGCGCATTTGGGGAGAAACATACCCTCATGCCGGTTACGGCGGGATGTTCCGCCGGTGGCTGCACGCAGAAAATCCGAAGCCCTATGGCAGTTTCGGCAACGGCTCGGCTATGCGGGTGTCAGCAGCGGGCTGGCTGTTCGATACGCTGGACAAAACATTGGAAATGGCAAAAGTGACCGCTGAAGTCACCCACAACCACCCGGAGGGCATCAAGGGCGCACAGGCCACGGCGGCAGCAATTTTTCTGGCCCGTACCGGCCACAGCAAGCCGGAAATCAAACAATATGTGGAGCAGACCTTCGGTTATGACCTGAACCGTACCTGCGATGAAATTCGGCCGACCTATCATCATGTGGAGACCTGTCAGGAAACTGTGCCGGAAGCCATCATTGCTTTTCTGGAAAGCGTCAGTTTTGAGGATGCACTTCGCAATGCGGTCTCTCTGGGCGGCGACAGCGACACCCTTGCCTGCATCACCGGCGGCATTGCCGAAGCTTTTTACGGGATGCCGCAGGAACTGCGGGACGAGACTTTGAAACGTCTGCCGGAGGATATCCGGGAAGCATATGAACTGTTGTGCTTCATGATTGCCAAGATGATATAAAATGCGATGATGCGACTGAATTTCGAAAAGATTGCATAGGATTTTATAAAAGTATTATTCTTTTATGAATTTTAGCACTCTTCTATTGACACTGCTAATGAACGGTGCTATAACAGTGGCGTGCTCAGGAGGAAGGGCAAAAGGAGAGCCGCTAGGCTCCCCGGAAAGCCCTTCTGAATGGACGCTTCAGATTTTTTGCCCCGACCGAACGCCGGGATTGGAGGAATGATTTATGCTTATGCCGACTGTTTTCCATGAAAACCTGTTCGATGATTTCTTCGATCCGTTCTGGAATGACGCTGCACTGGAACGTGCTATGAACCGTGAGGCTCGTGGCGCCTTTGGTAAGCGTGGTGCAAACATGATGAAGACCGATGTCAAACAGACGGACAACGGCTACGAAGTAGCGGTTGACCTGCCGGGCTGCAAGAAGGAAGACGTCCAGATGGAACTGGACGACGGCTACCTGACCATTCAGGCAGTGCGCAGCCACAGCAACGATGAAAAGGATAAGAAGGGCCGCTATCTGCGGCGCGAATCCTTCTCTGGCACCTGCGCGCGCAGTTTCTACGTGGGCGATGTGAAGAAGGAAGACATCCACGCAAAGTTCGAGGACGGCGTCCTGCACGTCGAGCTGCCTGCTCCTCAGCAGACGAAGGCTTTGCCTGAGAACCCGAATCTGATTGCAATCGAGTAAAACGCCGGTCGTGTGCGCCAAAGCACAACGCACATAAGATGCCCCCGGAGAGCCGCAACAAGCCCTCCGGGGGCATTTTTGTTTCGCTATCTTTTCCGCAAGGGAAAAACATGGTATACTGAGAACAGCAACTCAGAATTTATGGAGGTACCTCACTATGGAATACAAACGCTTTGGCGGTAAGCTCCTTGTCCGCATCGACAAAGATGAGGAGATCGGTGAAACAAATTTGATTTTAGGGGGACAAAGATGAGTGATGTAAAAGGAAAGACCGGCGCAGTCTTGAGGGAGACGGCAGTCCTGACCGGGGCGGTGGCGATCATTGCGGCGGGCGTTTTCTTTTTCTGGTGCCGAGCCATACATCTGTCAGCAGCATTTCCGGCCTTGGCATCGTGCTGTCCAATTTTGTGCCGCTGCCCTTGTCGGTCATTACGATGATCCTGAACGTCGTGCTTCTCATCATCGGGTTCTTTACCTGCGGCAGAGAATTTGGCGCAAAGACCGTATACACCAGTGTGCTGCTGCCGGTGTTTCTGGGGCTGTTTGAAAAGCTGTTCCCGGAGTTCAGCTCGATGACCGGCAGTCAGGAGCTGGACGTGCTGTGCTATATTCTGGTGGTCAGCATCGGGCTGAGTATTTTGTTCAACCGCAATGCATCCTCCGGCGGGCTGGATATCGTGGCAAAGATCATGAACAAGTACCTGCACATGGAATTGGGAAAAGCCATGTCTCTGTCGGGAATGTGTGTGGCGCTTTCCGCGGCCCTGGTCTACGATAAAAAGACCGTGGTGCTGAGTATCCTCGGTACTTACTTCAACGGCATCGTGCTGGACCATTTCATCTTTGATAACAGCATCAAACGCCGCGTCTGCATCATCACCGAAAAAGAGGAGGCGCTGCGTCAGTTCATCCTCCATGACCTGCACAGCGGTGCGACCATGTACGAGGCCATCGGTGCATACAATCTGGAAAAACACAACGAGATCATTACCATCGTGGACAAGAGCGAATATCAGAAGCTGATGAACTTTATCAACCGGGAAGACCCCAAGGCTTTTGTTACCATTTACAATGTATCCAGCATGCAGTATCAGCCCAAGATCTGATCGGCGGAGAGCTGCCGCAAAGGGCGGGCCTTTTGCGGCTTGCTCTTTGCCATAGCTGCGTGGTATACTCAAGTCCGGAAAGATCAAAGCGCATGGAGGAAAAAAGCATGCTGACCTATACCTATGTTTCAGAGGGAACGTTTGCCCTGATGGAAAAACCAAAGCCGGTGCTGCAGCACGAGCGGGACGCCATTGTAAAGGTGACCCTTGCCAGCATCTGCTCCAGCGACCTGCACATCAAGCACGGCAGCGTGCCCCGGGCGGTGCCCGGCATCACGGTAGGGCATGAGATGGTGGGCATCGTAGAAGAAGTGGGCAGTGCGGTGACCAATGTGAAACCCGGCGACCGGGTGACGGTGAACGTGGAAACCTTCTGCGGAGAGTGCTTTTTCTGCAAAAAAGGCTTCGTGAACAACTGCACCGATCAAAACGGCGGCTGGGCGCTGGGCTGCCGCATCGACGGTGGGCAGGCCGAGTATGTCCGGGTGCCCTTTGCGGATCAGGGACTGAACAAGATCCCGGACGGCGTTACCGATCGGCAGGCGCTGCTGGTGGGCGATGTGCTGGCCACCGGCTTTTGGGCGGCACGCATCTCGGAAATCACCCCCGAGGATACCGTGCTGATCCTCGGTGCAGGGCCGACCGGCATCTGCACGCTGCTGTGCGTCATGCTGCACAGCCCCAAGCGCATCATCGTCTGTGAAAAGGACGCAAGCCGCCTGCAGTTCATCCGTCAGCACTACCCGCAGGTGCTCACGGTGCAGCCGGAGGACTGCGCCGCCTTTGTGCGCGCCAACAGCGACCACGGCGGGGCAGATGTGGTGCTGGAAGTGGCAGGGGCGGACACTACCTTCCGGCTGGCGTGGGAGTGCGCAAGACCCAACGCCATCGTGACCGTGGTGGCGCTGTACGATAAGGCACAGACCCTGCCGCTGCCGGAAATGTACGGCAAAAACCTCACCTTTAAGACCGGCGGCGTGGACGGCTGCGATTGTGAAGAAACGCTGCGTCTCATCGCAGAAGGCAAGATCGATACCGAACCGCTCATCACCCACACCTACCCCCTGTGCCGGATCGCAGAGGGCTACGAGCTGTTTGAAAAGAAACGGGACAGCGTGATCAAGGTGGCAGTGGAATGCTGACGGTCTGCGCCAAGGCACAACGCACATAAAGTGGCCCCGGAGAGCTGTAACAAGCCTCCGGGGCCATTTTTGTTTCCCGACATCTTTTCCGCAGCGGCAAGGCGTGGTAGAATAATGGCAGAACCAATCCACAGGTGAGAAAATCGAACTTCAGAGAGAGGAGATGTTTCTATGCAGTCTGATGAGCTGAAACGCCGGATCTCGGCAGGCAGAGGAGATGCTTTGGCTGATCTGGTTTTGAAAAATGCCAGAATTGTCAATGTGTTTACCGATGAGATCGACAACGCTGATATTGCCATCAGCGGAAATTCGATCGTGGGCGTGGGTGCGTATCACGGCCGGAAAGAAGTTGATCTGCACGGCAAATATGTCTGCCCGGGCCTGATCGATGGGCATATCCACATCGAAAGCTCCATGCTCTGTGGTCCGGCTTTCGAGCAGGCAGTGCTGCCCCACGGTACCACTGCGGTGGTCACAGACCCACACGAGATCTCGAACGTTGCGGGGCTGGAAGGCTTGGATTTTATGCTGGAAACGACAAAAAATCTGACCCTTTCGGTTTATTTCATGCTGCCCTCCTGTGTTCCGGCCACGGATCTGGATGAATCCGGTGCGGTGCTGAACGCAGAACAGCTCCGGCTTTACTACGGCGATCCCCGCGTGCTGGGGCTTGCGGAACTGATGAATGCCTACGGGACGGTGCGCTGTGACCCGAAGATCCTGCAGAAGATCCGCGACTGCACCGAAGCGGGAAAGATCGTGGATGGACACGCACCGCTCTTGAGCGATAAGGACCTGAATGCTTATATTGCGGCAGGCGTTCAGTCCGATCACGAGTGCTCCAACATCGAGGAAGCCATGGAAAAACTCCGGCGCGGACAATACATCATGATCCGGGAAGGAACGGCTGCCAAAAATATGGAGGCCCTGATGCCGCTGTTCCGGGAGCCTTATTGCAGCCGCTGCATGCTGGTGACGGATGATAAGCACCCCGGTGACCTGCTGGACAGCGGACACATCGATTCCAACATCCGTAAAGCGATCCGGCTGGGCGCAGACCCAGCAGTGGCCGTCAAAATGGCAACGCTGGTCCCGGCACAGTATTTTGGGTTCAAGCAGCGCGGTGCCGTAGCACCGGGGTACCGGGCAGATCTGGTTGTGGTTTCTGATCTGGAATCCTTTACGGTCGAACAGGTTTACAAGAATGGCACGCTGGTGGCCGAGCACGGAAAAACGCTGAAACCCGCACCGCTTGACATCGACCGTGTGAGATTTTCCCACGTTATGGATTCCTTTGATCTGGATGAGATCACACTGCAGGACCTGGAACTTCGGGAAAGCGGGGAGCAGGAGCGTGTCATCTGCCTGAACCGGGGCGAGCTGCTTACGGAGGAAAAAATCATCCCGTTCCAACGGCATCCGGGCAAAGCTCCCGGTGTGGACCCGGAACACAACATCGTAAAACTGGCCGTTTTTGAGCGGCATCATCACTCCGGCCATGTGGGCATTGGCTTTTTAGGAAACTTCAGCCTGAAATGCGGAGCCGTTGCATCGAGCATCGCACATGATTCCCATAACCTGATTGTGGCAGGGGACAACGATACCGATATGATGCTGGCCGGCAACACCGTGCGGAAAAACAAAGGCGGACTTGCGTTTGTGGCAGATGGACAGGTCGTGGCAGAACTTGCGCTTCCGGTGGCCGGATTGATGAGCACCGAAAGCGCAGAGAGCGTTGCGGCGAAAATGCAGGCGCTGAACGATGCCTCAAGGCACATGGTGTAGCGGAAGACATCGGCATTTTTATGACCCTCGCCTTCGTCAGCCTTCCGGTCATTCCAAAACTCAGACTGAATACATACGGCATCATCGATGTAGCGCAGCAGAAAGTCGTTCCGGCTGTTTTTTAATACGCGATAACAAAAATACTGCCGGAGATCGACCTGAATGGTCCGTCTCCGGCAACAGAACAGTTCGCTCCTACTCTTAGAAGCGAGCCACATCAAGAGAAAAATTGACGGAAATTCTTATTTGATAAATCGGAATTTGTGGAGGGGTGTGATTATATGAAAAACAATAGCCCACAAAAGCAGGCTGCCATTTCTTGGATCATTTTGATGATAGGAATATTGCTCGCAGTAATAGGAGCAATGACGGCAAAGGAGTACAGAGTAAACCTATGCCTGCTAATCGGTGCAATGGTTGCTGTTGGTGGTATTGTATATCATCTCACCATGATGAAATGTCCTTATTGCGGTTGCTCGCTTGTTGGTTATAGGCCGATCCCTAAAGAATGTCCAAAGTGTCATAAAAAATTTGAAGAATAAGTTCGCGTTTATCAAGGTGAACATTTAAGTATTAAAAACGGGAGTGAAACAAATGATGACCATTGCACAGATCATGGAAAAGATGATCGCCTTTTCCGAAGGGAATATCCATGACATCACGCACCTGAGCTGCGTGTGGACCTATGCCAAAACCATTGGTGAGCTGGAGGGGCTGGACGCAGACACGCAGTTTATTCTGGAGGTGGCGGCCATCACCACGATATCGCCTGCCCGCTCTGCCGCAAAAGTACGGCAACACCAATGGTAATATCAGGAGCAGGAGGGTGCCCCGCTGGTCGCGGG
>ENA-OUNI01000166-OUNI01000166.1-human-gut-metagenome-genome-assembly--contig:-NODE-166-length-28690-cov-2.620453_pt1 | contig 28690 bp, 44 predicted proteins | sample MGYA00242499_ERZ504580 | MGnify/ENA primary metagenome ERZ504580 (study PRJEB26092, sample SAMD00036315) | human gut metagenome | host: Homo sapiens | study: EMG produced TPA metagenomics assembly of... | reverse complement strand
GGATGAAAAAGAGCCTTTGGCTGTTTATATGAGTCAGCGTCTTTTTTGTGGCTAGTGGCTAGTTGTTCGATGGCTAGTACTTTAGTGCTTTACGAGCCAGAACCACGAACCACTATCATATTCTATTCCTAAAAGTTATTGGTAAAAGTTTCACAAATGTAGTATTCTGTACATGTGATTCGGGTTGGACGGAATCTTTTGGGATCCGTACCGTAAAAAATCCGGGTCAACTATTATCATAATTTCATAGCATATCGCTTGGATCGAAAGACCGGGACGAATTCTTGTAAACGTAGGCTTTTTACGCGCATTCCCGGGAGGAGTGCGCTTTTTTTTGAGGGAGTTATCATGCGTTTAGGTATTATCGGCGCCGGCAGAGTCGGCGCTTCTTTTGTATTAGCTTTTCCTTCCGATGTCGAAGGAATCCTTTGTTCCACAGAAGAACATACACGTCAAATGGCCCGCCGCCTCCATGCCGTTGCCTATACCGACGGTGCTGAACTCGCACGGCACTGCGATGTCCTCCTGCTCACAGTACGCGACGATGCCCTGGCTCCCGTTAGCCGGGAATTGGCCGCTTCCCTGACAGGGGATGCGCTGCCGCCTCAGACCTGTATATTTCACTGCAGTGGGGCTATGGATTTATCGCCTCTTGAGTCCCTTTCACGGTTGGGGTATCCTGTCGGCAGCCTTCATCCGCTGCAAAGCTTTGCCGAACCTTCGGCAGACCGCCTGAAGGGAATCTACATGGCCGTCGATGGTGATGAACGGGCCAAGCTGTTGCGGCAGATCTGGTCCGGACTTTGGGCAGTACGCCTTTTTTCGTACCCCTGAAGACCGCATGCTCTATCATGCTGCGGCCTGCTTCTGCTCCAACTACGTCGTGACAGCCCTGGCCATTGCCAGAAGCTCATGAGCCGCTGGACCGGCAGTGCCGGCGCTGCATCCCAGGCGCTGCGGCCCCTCGTCGAAGGACGATGGACAATGTCCGCCAGCGTCCGCTGTGGCAGACGGCTTTGACCGGCCCTGTGTCCCGTGGAGATGCCGGGACCGTTGCCAAACACCTGGCCGTCATGCCGGAGAAATGGCTCCAGCCCTATTGTGCTTTTGGCTGCGCCGCTGCAGACTTAGCCTTAGAAAACGAAACGATTACAGAGAAACAGCATGACACGCTGACAAGAATCCTTGCGATGGCGGAAGGAGTTCACCATGAACAAGAAAGTAACCAATCTGACCATTAAGAAAATGAAACAGGAAGGCACGCCGATTTCCATGATTACGGCCTATGACTACATCATGGCCCAGAACGTCGATGAAGCCGGTATCGACATGATTCTTGTCGGCGATTCCCTGGGCAATGTCGTCATGGGTCATACGTCGACACTGCCTGTGACCATGGAAGATATGATCCACCATACGGCGGCTGTCGTCCGCGGCGTCAAACGGGCTCTGGTCGTCGGCGACATGCCCTTCATGAGCTATCAGGAAAGCACCCAGCAGGCCTGCACAATGCCGGCCGGCTCATGAAAGAAACGGGCTGCGATGCCGTCAAGCTCGAAGGTGGCGCCAGTGTCTGCGAAGCCGTCAAAGCCATGACAACGGCCGGTATCCCCGTCGTCGGCCACATCGGCCTGACGCCGCAGTCCGTCCATCAGCTCGGCGGCTTCCGCGTCCAGGGCAAGAATAGCGAAACGGCTAAGCAACTGATTGCCGACGCTTGAAGCTGGAAGAAGCCGGCGCCTTCGCCATCACATTGGAATGTGTCCCGACAGATATCGCCACGGAAATCACCAAAGCCCTGCATACGGCGGCTACCATCGGCATCGGGGCTGGCAACGGCACAGATGGCCAGGTCCTGGTCTGCACGGACCTCCTGGGCATGAGCAATGGCTTCCGCCCGAAATTCGTCAAGACCTATGCCGATCTCCATCAGACCATCGTCGATGCCGTAGGCCGGTACATCCACGATGTCAAGGACCGCAGCTTCCCCGACGAAGCCCACGGCTTCGCCGTAGACCCGGAAGTCGTCAAAGCCATGAAAGAATAGGGGGAGGCAGCCGTTAGCAGTTAGCGTTGTAGGGGCTCGCACGTGGCGAGCCGCCAGGTATATGAGAGATACTAATGAACCGGATTTGCTTGAACGGGCGCCACGTGGTCGCCCCTACAGAAAAAGGGCTTGCCGTCGTGCGACAAGCCCTTTTTATACCATTTATTTATATTATGGAAGCACGTCTTGCTATACAGTCATGAAGCATATCCAGATGGTATATTCTGTTTGACTTGTGTATATAATCATTGTACAATAAACTCAAGAAATGGAAACGAACAAAAGAGGTCGTATGTCCGAACGCACGCGTATCGCCGCCAGACATAAACGGGGGTATGCGGCGTTTTTTTCTTGACGGCCTGACATAGGAGGCTATGCTTCATGAAGCATGATCTACATGACGTGTGTACGCAGATACGGCGGGATACGGTGCGGTCCATTTACCGTGCCGGTTCCGGTCATCCTGGCAGCTCTCTATCGGCTGTCGAAATCATGGCCACACTTTATTTTACAGATGTCTTTACCTGTTTTCCTGACCGGCCCCATGCGCCGGAACGGGACCGTTTTGTCTTATCCAAGGGCCATGCGGCCCCGGCTTATTACAGCATTTTGGCCCATAAGGGCTATTTCCCCCTGGCCTTGCTCGATACGCTGCGGACGGTTGGCAGTGCCTCCAGGGCCATCCCAATTTGGAAAAACTGCCCTGTCTCGACTGCGCTGTCGGCTCTTTAGGCCAAGGCCTGTCCATTGCCAACGGTATTGCCCTGGCCTTGAAACTGCGCCATGAAACATCGGAAGTCTTCTGTCTCATCGGCGATGGGGAACAGCAGGAAGGCCAGATTTGGGAAGCTGCCGCTTTTGCCTCACAGCACCATTTGGACAATGTTTGTCTGATTGTCGATTGCAATGGCCTGCAGCTCGTCGATTCCTTGGTGTCGATCAAGAATATGGAACCGATGGATGCGAAATGGGAAAGTTTCGGCTGGCATGTCCTCCGCGTGGATGGCCACGATACAGATGCCCTGTACGACGCTTATGGCGCTGCCAAGGCCTATCGCGGCAAGCCGACGGTCATCCTGGCCCATACGGTCAAGGGGAAAGGTGTATCATATATGGAAAATCAAGCGAAATGGCACGGTGCGGCGCCGGATGAAGCCAGTACCGCCTGGCCATGGATGAACTGACAACGGAGGTGCCGTAATGGAACGAGTACCGATGCGCGACGGCTATGGGAAGGCCCTGCTGGAACTGTGCCGCCTTCACGACGATGTCCTCGTCCTCGATGCGGACGTCGCCAAATCGACGCGGACCGAATGGATCCGCCAGGAATATCCTGAAAAATATATCAATGTCGGCATATCGGAACAAGATCTGGTCGGTACGGCAGCCGGCCTGTCGCTGACGGGCTTCGTCCCCTTCATTTCGACATACGGCGTCTTTTTGACAGGCCGGGCGTGGGGACAGATACGCAATACGGTCTGTTATAATAATCTCAACGTCAAGCTCGGCGGCGCCCATGCCGGCATTTCCGTCGGCCCTGACGGCGCTACCCATCAGGCTCTGGAGGACATCGCCTCATGCGGGTCATTCCCCATATGATGGTCATTACGCCTTGTGACTGGTGGGAAACGTATAAGGCGACGATGGCCGTCTATGATATCAAAGGGCCGTCATATGTCCGCTTTGGCCGCAATCCGGCGCCGTCGTCACCGATAAGGATACGCCTTTTGACCTCTATAAGGCGGCCATCTTCCGGGATGGGAGTGATGTGACCCTCTTCGCCAACGGCTCATGTCCATGAAGCCCTGACGGCGGCGGATGAACTGGCCCGGGAAGGTATTTCGGCCCGCGTCGTCAACATCCACACGGTCAAACCGCTGGACCTGGATACGGTCTGTACTTGTGCGGCTGAAACGGGGGCCGTCGTCGTCTGTGAAGAACATCAAATCATGGGCGGTCTGGGAGGGGCCATCTGCGAAGCCCTGGCCCAGCACTGCTGTGTCCCAGTAGAACTCGTCGGCATCCAGGACCGCTTCGGCGAATCGGGGAAACCGGATGACCTCCTGAAAGCCTATAATCTCTCGGCCAGCGACGTTATCCAGGCCGTCCATAACGTGTTGAAGAGGAAGTAAAGTGGCTCGTTGTTCGTTGTTCGTGACTCGCAGCCTCCCCTTGAGAGGGGAGGTGGCCTGAAAGGCCGGAGAGGTTAAATTTAACATCATCCGCTAACAATGGACCAGAAAGGGCCGCCCTTTGGGACGGCCCCTACGATGAAATAGGCTGTCGTACGTGCGACAGCCTATTTTGTCATGCTAAGTCCGTATAGAATTTTGCGATGTATGCAAATCGGTAATTCGTTGTTCCTTTATCGTTAACTGATGTATAATAGGAATAACTACTTTTTGGAGGCGAGTTATCTTGTATACGAAAGCGTTATTGACCGACCTGTACCAGTTGACCATGATGCAGGCTTATTTTTTGAAGGCAAGCACGAACAGCAATGCGTGTTTGACCGCTATTACCGGACCAATCCCTTCCAGGGGGGCTATACGGTCGTGGCCGGGCTGGAACATCTCATCGATTATGTACACAATATACATTTCAGTGACGACGACCTGGCCTATCTGAAGAGCACCGGTTTTTTCCAGGACAAATTCCTCGATTACCTGAAAGACCTGCGCTTTACGGGCGACATCTATGCCATGCCCGAAGGGACCGTCGCCTTTCCTCAGGAAGTGCTCCTGCGCGTCCAGACCAAGAAGGACGAAGCCTTACTGTTAGAAACGTGCATGTCCATGATCATGAACCATGAAAGCCTCATTGCCACCAAGGCTCGCCGCGTCCGGACGGTGGCTGGTAAGGACAACCTCATGGAATTCGGCCTGCGCCGGGCCCAGGGGAAATCGGCCGGTGTTTACGGCGCCCGTTCGGCCATGATCGGCGGCTTTAACGGGACCAGCAACGTCCTGGCTGGCGCCAATTCGGCATGCCCGTCTTAGGACCATGGCTCACAGCTGGGTCATGAGCTTCTCGTCGGAACTGGAAGCTTTCCGCGCCTATGCCCGCCAGTACCCGAACAACCTCATCCTCCTGGCCGATACATATAATACGCTGAAACAGGGCGTCCCCGATGCCATTACGATCTTCAAGGAAATGAAGGCTGCCGGCACCCTGCCCAAGGCTTATGGTATCCGCCTGGACAGCGCGACCTGGCTTATTTATCGAAAGAAGCCCATAAGATGTTTGCCGATGCAGGCTTCCCGGATGCCATCATTGCGGCCTCGAATGACCTCGATGAAAACCTCATTTCCGAATTGAAAGCCCAGGGCTGCGCCATCAACTCCTGGGGCGTCGGCACGAACTTGATTACGGCCAAGGACAGTCCGTCCCTGGGCGGCGTCTTTAAACTCGTCGGCCAGTATGACGATGGCAAATTCGTGCCGAAGATCAAGATGAGCGACAATGCCGAAAAGATTTCCAATCCGGGCCTGAAGAACGTCCTGCGCATTTACGATAAAGATACGGGGAAAATGAAAGCTGACATCATCATCCTCGAAGGTGAAAGCATCGACGAATCGAAAGACCTGCTCCTTCAGAGCGATAAGGCACCGTGGCGCTCGCGGACGATTCCTGGCGGGACTTACCGTGTCCAGAAGATGCTCGTCCCCATTTTCCAGAAAGGCGAACTGGTCTATCAGAAACCGGACCTCAAAACCATCATGGCCTATGCAGACCAGCAGGTCCAGACTTTGTGGCCCGAATACCTGCGCCTGGTCAACCCGGAAGAAATGTGGGTCCAGCGCAGTAGCAAGCTGTCGGCTTTGCGCGATAAAGTCTTGAAAGAAGAATCGGCTCATTTCTTTTAGGGAGATGATTCCATGAAGGGAGCTATCATCGGCGATATTGCCGGCTCCATCTATGAATTCGATGAAACAGCGGAATCCTTGGATTTTCCTTTATTCGTTAAAAACAGCCGTTTTACCGATGATACGGTGACGACTGTAGCCGTAGCGGCAGCCCTGATGGATGGGAAGGCATCCTGCTGCGGCTATATCGAACCCTTGCGGCGCCAGCTCCGCTACTGGTGCCGGAAATATCCCGACGCCGGTTTTGGCGGCCTGTTCCGCCGCTGGTTCCTGGCCGACGAGGCACCGGCTTACGGCAGCTATGGCAATGGGGCGGCTATGCGCGTCAGCCCGGCCGGCTGGATTGCCGATACTCTGGAGGAAGCCCAGGCGCTGGCAGAGCTGACAGCCGTCGTCAGCCATGACCATCCCCAAGCCATCAAGGGTGCCATTGCCGTGGCGTCGGCTATCTTCCTGGCCCGGCAGGGGAAGGAGAAAGAGGCGATTGCCGCATATCTGCGGTCGCATTTCTATGATTTGTCCCGGACACTGGCCCAGATACGGCCGTCTTATGGCTTTACCTGCACGACGGACGATAGTGTGCCAGAAGCCATCGAATGTTTCCTGGAAGGGACGGACTATGAAGATACGATCCGCAAGGCGATTTGGCTCAACGGCGATACGGATACGCAGGCAGCCATTGCCGGCAGCATTGCCGAAGCCTATTATGCGTGCCGATGCCTTGTGGCAGCAGGCCCTGCCATATGTCGGTGACGAAGAAATGAAGGGCGTCATTCGACAGTTCTATGAAAACTATATTGGTTCGAGGGGGAACTCTTTTGATTTCAACAGAGACAAGCAAGAAATATGAAAAACTCCAGCAGATCTTAAAGGACATGGGCAGTGTCGTCGTCGGCTTTTCCGGCGGCGTCGACAGCACCTTCCTGACCTATGCGGCTCACCAGGCTTTGGGGGACCGGGTCCTGGCCGTGACGGCCGTTTCGGCGACCTGCCGGGCAGTGAAGCGGCTGATGCCAAGGCCATGGCCAAGGTCATCGGCGTCGAACACCGCCTGGTCCATTCGACGGAATTCGAGGACCCGGACTTCGTCCAGAATCCGCCAGATCGCTGCTATATCTGCAAGAAAATACGCTTTACGTCGCTCGTGGCCCTGGCCAAGGCCGAAGGCTATCAGTGGGTCGTCGACGGGGGAATGTCGATGACCTCGGTGATTACCGGCCGGGTATGAAAGCCCTGCAGGAATTATCCGACGCCGTCCGCAGCCCGATGATCGAAGCAGGCCTGGCCAAGGCGGATATCCGGCTTTGTCGAAGGAATTCGGCCTCCAGACCTGGAATAAGCAGAGTGCCGCCTGCCTGGCCAGCCGCGTCCCGTATGGCGTGGAACTGACGCCGCACCGCCTGGCTCAGATCGATGCGGCCGAAGCCGCCGTAGCGCCTTACGTCCAGGGCTCCCTGCGCGTCCGCTATCACGGCGATGTACCGCATCGAAGTCGCCGTCGATGAAATCCCGTCGGTCCTGGCCCATCGGGAGGAAATCGTCCGGGCCATCAAGGATACGGGCTTTACGTACGTCACCCTCGATTTGGGCGGCTATGAAATGGGCAGCCTGAACGACGTAATCCATACTGATGAGGAAGTAAAGTGATATGGCTATTTCAAAGAAAATAAAAGATGAAATGCTGCAGCGGTTCCAGGACCAGTACGGCATCATGAAACCGGCTCTGCACTATAATTCTCCTTTTGAATTGATGATTGCCGTCATCTTGTCGGCCCAATGTACGGACGAACGGGTCAATATCGTGACGGCCGGCATGTTCCCGGAATATAACACGCCGGAAAAGATGCTGACCCTGGGGACAGCGGGACTGGAAGAAAAGATACGGACCTGCGGCCTCTATCGCAGCAAGGCCAAGAATATCCTGGCCAACTGTGCCATCCTTTGTGAAAAATATCATGGCCAAGTGCCGCAGACTTTCGATGAGCTGGTGAAACTGCCCGGCGTCGGCCGCAAGACGGCCAATGTCCTGGTCAGTATCTTGTTCAATACGCCGGCCATTGCTGTCGATACCCACGTCTTCCGCGTGTCCAACCGTCTGCAGCTGGCCCAAGGGACGACGCCGCTGGAAGTCGAAAAGGGCCTGCAGAAGGCCATTCCCAAGGAGTGGTGGAGCCGGGCCCATCATTGGCTCATCTGGCATGGCCGCCGGGTCTGCAAAGCCCGCAAGCCTTTATGCGACAACTGCTTTTTGGCTGACCTTTGTCCCAGTTGTCAGAAGTAAAACGTTAAATCAAAATAAATACATTGACAAGTCGTTAAAAATTTTATAAAATAACACCAATACAGACAAATTTAATAAGTTATATCGAGAGCAGCTGAGGGACGGGCCCGATGACGCTGCGGCAACCTGCCTAAGGTAAGGTGCCAATTCCTACAGGCTATTCCTGAAAGATATCATTATGACTGAGGCGCAGCTTGGAGGCAGCGCCTCTTTTCTTTTGGCGTATTATGTACTTATTTTCACATCATTCAATCATTCTTAGGGGGTATTTTCATGAACAACAACTCTTCTGGCGGCAAGGCTATCCGGGGGCTGGATGTGCTCATCCTGGGATTCGCCTTCTTTGCCACCTATTTTGGCGCTGGCAATTTGATTTTCCCGCCCCAGCTCGGTTTGAACAGCGGCAGCGATTTCCTGTCCGGCTTGGCTGGCCTGACCTTTCGGGTATTTTTCTTCCTATCTTCACGCTCATCGTCATCGGCCTCAACGGCGACGTCCACTCCATTACTGAACGGGTAGGGAAGAATACGTATAACGTCCTCCTGGCAGCCCTCATGCTGGTCTGTACCTTCGTTTCCATTCCCCGTACGTGTGCGACGGCCATCCAGCTCGGCATCCAGGGCAACCTGCCGGCAGCACCGTTCATCCGCTGGTCATCGCCTATTTCGTCATCAGCTTCTTCTTTGTTGCCGACCAGAACAACGTCATGGACCGCATGGGCAAATACCTGACGCCGCTCCTGGCCCTGATCCTGGTCATCGTCGCCTTCGTCGGCATCTTCAATCCCCTGGGGACGCCCGTCGCTCCGGCTGTGGACCATCCCTTCGTCAATGCCTTCCTCGGCGGCTATAACACGGGCGACGTCCTGGTCAGCTTCATCATGGCCGCTGTCTTCATCAGCTCCATTTACGGCAAGGGCTATACGACCGTCGGCCAGCGCAATAAAGTGCTCATCTACTGCGGCATCGTTTCCTTCGTCCTGCTGCTCATCATCTATGGCAGCCTGCTCTACATGGGCGCCTGTGTCAGTGGTGACTATGCGCAGAATATCGGCCGTGCGGAACTCCTGGTCGCCATCATCCAGCGCGTCGGCACGTGGTCATGGTTCCCATGGGCATCGCCGTCGTCCTGGCCTGCCTGACGACAGCCATCGGTCAGATTGCCGCCGTTGCCGAATTCACCAGCACGGCTACGGGCAACCGCATCAGCTATAAGCAAGTCGCCATCGTCTGCTGCATCTTGTCGGCCCTGACGGCCCTCCTCGGCGTCGACGGTATCGTCACCTACATCGGCTGGATTTTCGGCGTCTGCTATCCGCCGTGCCTGGCCCTCCTGGTCCTGGGCATCATCGGCCGCTTCATGCCCAACAACGGTGCTTACAAGGCTCTGTCTACCTGGTCACGCTCTTCGCCCTTTTGGAATCCCTGCCGGGTCTGAGCAGCCTGGGCTTTGCTAAAGCCATCGTCGCCGCTACGCCCCTGTCCACTTACGGCTTCGGCTGGATCGTGCCCTTCATCATCGGCCTCATCGGTGGCTCCATCATCGGCCATTTCGTATCCGCCTCAGAACCCGTAGAAGCCGAAGCGAAATAAGATAGTTTGTGGTATGGAGTCTGTAGGGGGCGCCCTACTAGCCACTAAAAATAGACTGCCTTTTGGGCAGTCTATTTTTCTGACTTGCATAATCAATGACTTATCTCTATAATTAAAGAATAATCTCGAGTAAAAGGGGGTAATTTCATGGATTTGAAAAAACTATATATCGATGGCCAGTGGGTTGCGCCCTTGTCTGGCCAATATATTGATGTAGAAAATCCGGCGACGAAAGAAATCTTTGCCACTGTCGCCGCAGCTGGTGCCGATGATGTCGCTGCCGCTGCCCAGGCGGCTGCCAAAGCTTTCCCGGCCTGGTCGGCTATGCCGCTGGAAGACCGCATCACCTTCATGAAGAACCTGCTGGTCCAGATGATCAGATTGGAACCGCAGTTCGTCGACGCCGTCGTCAAGGAATTAGGGGCGCCTGTAGCCTTTGCCAGGACCAACCATATTGGCTACCAGTTCGTGCGGACCCAGTCGTATATCGACTTGGCACCGGAATTGCCACTGGTCGAACATCTGTCCCAATCCGTCGTCTACCGCCGCCTTTGGGCGTCATCGGCTGTATCACGCCGTGGAATTATCCTTTAGGGCAGATTATCCAGAAAGTCGTACCGGCCCTGCTCGTCGGGGCAACGGTCGTCCTCAAGCCGAGCCAGCATACGCCGGTGACGGCGTACTACCTGGCCGAAGCCTTTGACCGGGCCGGTTTCCCAAAAGGCGTCTTCAATCTCGTCGCCGGCCGGGGCAGCCAGGTCGGCAATGCCATCTGCGACGACCCGAATATCGCCATGGTATCCTTTACGGGGTCGACGGCAGCCGGCATCAAGGTATCCCAGCGCGCCCTGGGGGCGATGAAGCGCATCAGCATGGAATTGGGCGGCAAGTCGCCTTTCGTCCTCTTGAAGGGGGCGGACTACGAAAAGGCTATCCGCATGTGCTTCAATTCCATTTTCCTCAACAGTGGCCAGACCTGTACGGCCCTGTCGCGCCTGATCATCCCGCGGGACGACAAGGAACAGATTGAACAGCTCATGCTGAAGATACTGCCGGAATATACCGTAGGCGACCCGGCTCTGGAAACGACGAAAATCGGTCCTGTCGCATCGTATGACCAGTGGCAGACCGTCGATGCCTACATCGCCAAGGGCCTGGAAGAAGGGGCGACACTTCTGGCTGGCGACCGTCCGGATGCGCCGGACCACGGTTACTATGTCAAGCCCGTCATCTTTACGGACGTAACCAATGACATGACCATTGCCCGCGAAGAAATCTTCGGCCCCGTCCTCAGCGTCATCGCTTATGATACCGTCGACGAAGCCTGGCCATTGCCAACGATACGCCTTATGGCCTCAACGCTGCCGTCTGGGGACCGGACAAGGAAGAAGCCTCGAAGGTGGCAGCAGCCGTTTTGTCGGGCAACGTCTACGTCAACGACAGCCGCGCGACGTCACAGCGCCTTTCGGCGGCTTTAAGGACAGTGGTATCGGCCGTGAAGGCGGCAAAGATGGGATGTTGGAATTTACAGAACCACAGGCTATTTTTAATGCATAATCAGTGATAGGAGGAGTTTAGCGTCATGAATTTCGATGAAGAAGCCATGAAAATCCGCCGCGGCAAACACGGCGTTATTGAAACCATTCCCAGGGAAGTCCTCAAGACCCACGACGACTTGAGTATTCTCTATACACCTGGCGTTGCCCAGCCGTGCCGGGAGATCTCTAAGGACCCGGATTTGTCTTTCGACTTGACTTGCCGTGGCAATATGATCGCCGTCGTATCGGACGGGACCCGTGTCCTCGGCCTGGGCGACATCGGCCCAGAAGCAGCCATGCCGGTCATGGAAGGGAAATCCATCCTGTTCAAGGTATTTGGCGGCGTCAATGCCGTTCCTATCTGCCTGGATACAAAGGACCCAAAAGAATTCATCGAAACCGTGAAGCGCCTGCAGCCGTCTTTCGCCGGTATCAACCTGGAAGACATTGCCTCGCCGAAATGCTATGAAATCGAACAGACCTTGAAAAAAGAAATGGATATCCCTGTCTTCCATGATGACCAGCACGGTACGGCTATTGCCGCCCTGGCCGGCGTCATCGGTGCCTTCCGCTATGTCCATAAGGACTTGAAGACAGCCCGTATCGTCATTAATGGGGCAGGGGCTGCCGGCGCTTCCATCGGCCGCCTCCTGGTCCGCGCCGGAGCTCGGAACGTCACCATGGTCGACCGTCCGGGGATTCTCTACGCTGGCATGGAAGGCCTGAACCCGGTCCAGGCGGAACTGGCATCCCTGACCAATCCGTCCCATGCCCACGGGACCCTGGCTGATGCCGTCAAAGGGGCCGACCTCCTCCTAGGCGTATCGGCACCGCACATCTTCACTAAAGACATCATCCAGGCCATGGCCGACGATGCCGTCGTCTTCGCCATGGCCAACCCCATCCCGGAAACGGACTACGCCTCTGCCAAAGAGGCCGGTGCCAAAGTCGTCGGCACTGGCCGGTCGGATGCACCGAATCAGATTAACAACGTCATGGTCTTCCCGGGTATCTTCGCGGCGCCCTGGCCGTCCGGGCCCGCAGCATCAACGAAGACATGAAACTGGCTGCGTCTTACGCCATCGCTCCCTGGTCGGCGATGACGAACTGGCCGAAGACCACGTTATCCCCGACGCCTTCGATAAACGCGTCGCCCCGGCCGTCGCCGCAGCCGTCGCCAAAGCCGCCATGGACAGCGGCGTCGCCCGCATTACCCGCGACCCGGAAGAGGTCCGCCAGGAAGCAGCAGACACCATCGACAAACTTCATGCCATGCTCGACTTGATCCACGGGTAGGAGCTAGCAGTTAGTAGCTAGCGGTTCGTGGCTGAAATCTTGATATCCTGAAGGGACTTGCCATACCGTCGTGGCAGGTCCTTTTGTATATGGAAAAATCATAAGACGACACCTTATTCGTGTTATACAAAGTGGGGGTATTTGCTACAATGAGGTTAAATCAAAAAGATGAAATCAGAAGATCTACTGACAGCCTTACATGATGAATATGACATTGATTTGACGGCTAAAGGGAAGGAGGATGTCACGACTATGTGCAACTTAGGTGAAGGACTCTATGAAAGAGCCATAGAAAAAGGCTTGGAAAAGGGTATAGAAAAAGGCATAGAAAGAGGCGTTGAGCAAGAAAAACGAAATTCTGAACGGAAAGACCGGGAAGCAGCGCTCGAAATGATTAAAGATGGTCTATCCTTTGAGCAAATTGCCCGGTACATGAAACTTTCTATCGAAGCAGTCGCTGAAATTGCCAAGCAAAATAAATTGATATAAGGTGATAGTTTGTAATACGGAGTTTGTAGTTTTCAGAGAAAACCTTTAAATTTCAAGCCATCCACTAACCCCTAGCCACTAGCGGCTAACCACTAAAAAGAGGCTGTCTTGATGCACAGCCTCTTTTTCATGCCTTACGCTGTCTTGACAGTAGTATTGTCAAATCTTTACCGATACGGTATAATAGGGTAAACAAAAAACGGTCTATCCCGCAAGGGATGATGCGCCGTTATGTACTTTAAATAAAAGAGGTTGTCACATGAAGGTGTCTTTATGGGGCAACCTCTTCCCTGAAAGGATGAAGTTTGGTGTATATCGAAGATGAGATTGCAGCTCTGAAAAAAGAGAAGCAGGCTATTATCCTTGCTCACTATTATGTACCTGATGAAGTTCAGGAATATGCAGATTTTGTCGGTGATTCTTTTGGCCTGGCCAAGAAGGCGATTGAAACGGATGCCAAGGTCATCGTCTTTGCCGGTGTCGACTTTATGGGGGAAAGTGCCAAGATGCTCAACCCGGAAAAGAAGGTCCTCATGCCCGATGCGACGGCCAGCTGCCCTATGGCTCATATGGCTGACGTAAAGACGATTGAAAAAGTCCGTTCCCAATATGATGATCTGGCCGTCGTCTGCTATGTCAATTCGACGGCTGCTGTCAAGGCTGTGTCCGATGTCTGCGTCACGTCGTCGAATGCCGTCAAGATCGTCCGGAAACTGCCGAACAAGCATATTTTCTTTACACCTGACCGGAATCTGGGCCATTACGTATCGACGCAGGTCCCGGACAAGCATTTTATCCTCAACGACGGCTTCTGTCTGCGCCATGATACGGTTGACCCGGCTTATGTGAAACAGGTCCAGGCGGCTCATCCCCAGGCCTTGTTCCTGGCCCATCCGGAATGCCGCAAAGAAGTCCTGGCCCTGGCTGATTATGTCGCAGTACGTCGGGCATCATCGACTATGCCGGCAAGTCCGATGCCAAGGAATTCATCATCGGTACGGAAGGCGGTGTCTTTTATGAATTAGAAACGCGCAATCCTGGCAAGACCTTTTATCTGGCCATGGAAGATGCGTATTGCATCAACATGAAGAAAGTCACGCTGGAAAAAGTCCGCGACTGCTTGCGCGATGAAACGAATGAAGTCCGCGTCGACCCGGATGTCGCCGGAAAAGCTGTCCGTTCGCTGGAACGGATGCTGGAATTAGCCAAATAGAAGAAGGTAATAGCAATGGAAACAGAAAAAACAGATATCGTCATCGTCGGTACCGGGGCCAGCGGCCTCTTTGCCGCCCTGCATCTGCCCCGGGATAAACGAGTCCTGATGATTACCAAAGATGAAGTAGAAAACAGCGATTCTTTTTTAGCCCAAGGGGGCATCTGCGTCCTTCACGACAAGGACGATTACGACAGTTTCATGGAAGATACACTCAAAGCCGGCCACTATGAAAACCGGCGTGAATCCGTCGATATCATGATCCGCTCGTCGCGGCCGGTCATCAATGAACTCATCGGCTACGGCGTCGATTTTGCCCGCAAAGCCGACGGCTCTCTCGATTATACGCGGGAAGGCTGCCACTCGCGGCCGCGTATCTTGTTCCATGAAGATATTACGGGCAAGGAAATCACCAGCCATCTCTTAGCGGCTGTCCGCCAGCTGCCCAATGTGACTATCCGCGATTTTACGACTATGGTCGACATCGTCACCGACGAGAACCGCTGCCTGGGCATCATCGCCCGCGACAGCCAGGGCCGCTACCGAGCTATCCAGGCCGATGAAACGATTCTGGCCAGTGGCGGTGTCGGCGGCTTGTATGACCATTCGACGAATTTCCCGCATCTCACTGGCGATGCCCTGGCCATTGCCATGCGCCATGGCGTCGAACTGGAACACATCGACTACGTCCAGATCCATCCGACGTCGCTCTATTCCAAAAAGCCGGGCCGGAGTTTCCTCATTTCTGAATCAGTCCGCGGTGAAGGTGCCAAGCTGCGCGGCAAAGACGGTCAGCGTTTTGCCAACGAAGTCCTGCCCCGCGATTTGATGACGGCCGAAATCCGCAAGCAGATGAAGAAGGACGACCTCCCCTTCGTCTGGCTCGACATGACCGTCCTCGGCGAAGACGTCATTAAGCATCATTCCCGCACATTTATGAACGCTGCCTGGAAGACGGCATCGATGCGACGAAGGACTGGGTCCCGGTCATGCCGGCCCAGCACTACTTCATGGGTGGCATCCACGTCGACAAGTACAGCCAGACGACGATGGACATCTCTATGCCGTCGGCGAAACGAGCTGCAACGGCGTCCACGGCCGCAACCGCCTGGCCAGCAATTCTCTCCTGGAAAGCCTGGTCTTCGGCAAGCGCGCAGCCCAGCACATCGTGGAAACAGAAAAGCAGCCACAGCAGGTAGTCAGTGCCGCCGAGTTTGCCCAAGCCTGTGCGCCGTCAGAAGCTTCATCGGCAGTCATGAAGATACACTGGCTGAAGAATACCGCCGTCATGTCTTAGGTGAAATGGAAAGGGAGCGTGAATGTGATGAACAGCGTAACCATGAAATTGCAGGCTGATCCTTTGATTTTACAGGCCCTGCAGGAAGACATCACCGGTGAAGACGTGACGACCAATGCCATTTTGCCGGAAGACTGCCAGGGTGAAGCGGAACTCCTGTGCAAACAGGACGGCATCATCGCCGGCCTCGATGTCTTTGCCCGGCCCTTTACTCTGCTGGACGACAAGGTCTGGTTCGAGTTTTTCGTCAAAGATGGCGATGAAGTCCATAAAGGCCAGAAACTGGCCAAAGTCGTCGGCAGTATGCGGGCCATCTTGTCGGCCGAACGGGTAGGACTGAACTATTTGCAGCGCATGAGCGGCATTGCGACCTATACCCACCAGGTCGTATCCCTGCTGGAAGGGACGGGGATGACCCTCGTCGATACGCGCAAGACGACGCCGAACATGCGGGTCTTTGAAAAATACGCCGTCACCGTCGGCGGCGGCAAGAATCACCGCTACAACTTATCGGACGGCGTTCTCCTCAAGGACAACCACATCAGTGCCGCCGGTGGCGTGGCCAAGGCCATTGCCATGGCCAAAGCCTATGCGCCTTTCGTTCGCAAGATCGAAGTCGAAACGGAAACGCTGGACATGGTCCGCGAAGCCGTCGGAGCCGGTGCGGACATCATCATGCTGGATAACATGAGCCACGACATGATGAAAGAAGCTGTGGCCCTCATCGACGGCCGGGCTGAAACGGAATGTTCCGGCAACGTGACCAAAGAAAATATCGCCGCCCTGGCCGATATCGGCGTCGATTACATCTCCAGCGGTGCCCTGACCCATTCCGCGCCTATCCTGGATTTATCTCTGAAGCACCTGCACAGGATATAGTGGTTCGTGGTCCTTGACAAGAGGAAAATCAGCGATATAATGAAGACAAAGAAAAGACAACGATGTCGTCCATGATGTCGTTGTCTTTTTGCTTTTTATTATATCGTGTCTTGAGAGGGGGCCTCTTTATGTATGTATGGCGAATGGAAAAGATCATGCAGAAAATTCCGCCAATGGAAAATGCTGCAGCAGTATGAAAAGTATCAGAAAGGGAGCAAAGCCGTGCAGCCCAAGAAAGAGGACCTGCATCTCGGCGACGGCGCCATTCGGAAACGTGATGAAACTTGAGAGAACGCGTGTTTGACAAAAAGCCTCTGGATTTCTATACTAGTAGTTGATAGTGTAGAAAGAAAGAGGCTTATTTATATGGATATAAAGAAAGAACATTGGAGCCCGCTGCTCCTCGACTGGTTTGCCGCCCATGGCCGGGATCTGCCTGGCGCGACGAATCGCCGCGGGATCCTTATAAGGTCTGGGTGTCGGAAATCATGCTGCAGCAGACGAAAGTCGAAACCGTCCGTCCCTATTATGACAGCTGGATGGACCATTTCCCGACCATTCCCGCCCTGGCGGCGGCTTCCCAGGATGAAGTCCTGCGGCAGTGGCAGGGCTTGGGGTACTACTCGCGGGCCCGCAACCTCCATGAAGCGGTCCAGGAAGTACAGGCCAAATACGGCGGCCATGTGCCGGAAAATAAAAAAGACGTACAGTCCCTGAAAGGCGTTGGCGATTATACAGCCGGCGCCATTTTAAGCCTGGCTTACGGTCAGAAGGAAGCCGCTGTCGACGGCAACGTCCTGCGCATCTTTGCCCGCCTTTACGATATTGAAGAGAATATCTTGTCGACGCCGGTCAAGAAGAAAATCACGGCTCTCGTAGAAGAACAGCTTCCCGACGAAGCGCCAGGGACCTTTAACGAAGCCTCATGGACTTAGGGGCCATGGTCTGTATCCCTAAGCATCCCCGTTGTCCGGACTGTCCTTTGCAAGGACTCTGCCTGGCTCACCGCTGGGAAAGAATGTGATCTGCCCATCCGGCTGGTCAAGAAGAAATCGCCTGTCGAAGAAATTACCGTCGTCGTCGTCCGCCATGGGGATCAGTGGCTTGTCCACCGCCGTCCGCCCAAGGGCCTCTTGGCGTCGATGTGGGAATTTCCCAATGCCCTGGGGAAGGGGAAAGAGGGCATCGCTGCAGTCCGTCAGCTCTTGGCGCAAAAAGGACTGACCCTGGCTGCCGATGACCAGCCTGTAGGCTCCCTGAAGAGCGTCTTTTCGCATAAGACCTGGCAGATGACGGTCTATGAAGGTTGCATCACCCAGGGGAAACTCGGAGAAGAGGAGGATTGGCAGTGGATCGACTGCAAGGACTACGCGTCCTTGCCCTGGGCCGGACCGCACGGCAAGATCACTGCATGGTATAATTGATGAAAGGTCTTTTCTTTATTAACTTCATGGTCATTACATCCTGTATCTGCGTCGTCGCGGCGCTGTTATGGGATTATGTCGTCCGCACGGGCCATCGCTGGCTGCTGTTCCTGGGGACGTTGCTGCTGGCCGTCTTATCGGCAGCCGGCCTCTACCATTATGAAGACCTCTTTCCCGGCCTCATCGCGTCGGGCTGGGAAGGTCTCTATGACGGCAAGGCCATGGCCGGCCTGATCTGGCTGCTGGCCTGTCTCTTGGCCTTTCCCTGCCTGGTCGTCGTCGCCATAGCCCGCTTTTTCTGCCGGCCCCGGCGTCGCCGGAGAGGGCGTCGGCGTCAACGGTGCTCGTCGGGCGTGACGCGCCGGTCTTTCCTCAAAGGCCTGGCGGCGCTGATCCCCGTGGCGGCTTTCGCCACCAGCGGAGCGGGCAATCTCTTGGGCGAACGCGATTTGGATACGACCTACCATGTCTTGAAATACAAGAACCTGCCCGATTATCTCGACGGCTATAAAATCGGCCAGCTCTCTGACCTGCACATGGGGCTCTTTTTCAGTCCCCGGCGATTGCAGGAAGCCCTCGATGCCGTAGCGGCACAGGGCGTGAACCGCCTGGAAATCACAGGCGACCTCATCGATGAACTGGCCCTGCTGCCCAAGGCCCAGGCCATCCTCAAAGCCAATGCCAGCCGCTTCCCTGACGGCATCGACTTCTGCTATGGCAATCACGAGTATTACCGCAGTTTCGATGCGATTACAGCCATGCTCGATGACACGCCGGTCCGGGTACTGCGCAATTCGGCCTTCCAGGCCAGCCGCGGCTGCGGCCAGGGCCTGAGGGGCTGCAATGGCCGCGACGGCCGGTCTTTTTTATATCGTCGCCACTGATTACAGCTTTGCCAAGGGTGATGAAGCCTTTGCCAAAGAACGGGAACAGTATGTCCGGGAAACGCTGGCTAAGGTTCCGGAAGATGCTTTTGTCGTCATGCTGGCCCATCATTCGGCCTTTATCGACGAAGCTTTGCCCATCACATCCCCCTGACCTTGTGCGGCCATACGCACGGCGCCAGTTCGCGCCCATTGCGCCTTGGTCACGGCCCTGGGCTTCAAGTACCTCCGCGGTATGTTCCAGAAAGGGGACTGCCGGGGCTATGTCAACCGCGGTACAGGCCACTGGCTGCCTTTCCGCGTCTTCTGTTCCCGTGAGGCCAGTGTCTTTGAATTACGAAAACAAGCGTAAAGGATGAATGCCCATTATGATGATCAATACCGCTGTACTCCATATTTTTGATTTCAATACCAACGCCTGCATCGTATCCCAGAAGGACCTCGATTTCAGCAGTGATGTCGTCTACGAATACGTCAGCAAGCGGCTGAACTGCATCATCGGCGATGCCGCCCAGAAGACGGGCGTCTTCTATGCGACCAGCGCTTTTCAGATGAAACTGCAGGCCCTCGTCGACGGGACCCTGACTTTCGACGATTTGGCGTCCCAGATCGCCCGCGAGCTCTACCAGCTCGTGTCCCATTGTGATGAACCGGAATCGGCAGACCTCCTGGTCATCGACTTCCAGGATGACGACGATGTCCGCAACCTGGGCATCCTCATGCTGGACAACAAGACGGCCTATACCCATCAGATTCTCGACGACGAAGGGACGGTCTACAACAAGCTCATCAAACATTACGCCATCCTGCCCGGGACGGCGCAGAAAGCCGAGGCCTATGCCCTCATCCGCCTGAACGATTTTTCTATCCATTTTGTCGACAAGAAGCGGAAAATGGACGGCGAAGACGTCTACCTCCTGCCGGACAAGCTCCTGCAGTGCACGTCGGTCATTTCCAGCAAGGAAGCCGTGAAGGTCGTCAGCAAGATTGCCGAAAAAGTAGCGGAAGAACACGGCGCCAGCACGGTCGAAGCCTTATCCAAAGCCAAGACCTATCTGGTGGAAAATGCCGAAACGGCCGATTCCTTCTCGCCGCAGGACCTGGGAAGCGACGTCTTCGGCGATTCGCCGGTCCTGCAGCGGGAATTTGAAGAACAAGTCAAAGAAGCGAAACTGCCTGAAGCCGTAGCCATCGAAAAGGAATATGCCCAGAAGGCCGGCCGCAGCCATAAAATCAAGACCGATACGGGCATCGAGATCACTTTTCCGTCGGAATATATCGAAAATACCGACTTCATCCAATTCATCAACAACCCCGATGGGACCTTGTCCATTGAATTGAAGAATATCGGGAAAATCGTCAATAAATAAGGGGGATTATTATGTCACGCAAGAATCGGCGCAAAAAAGCCAGGAATACTGCAGCCGTTCCGGAAGGGACAGCCGCAACGGCACGGCCGAAAAAGAAGAAAGGACCCGCTCACGGTCTGGACCGGAGAACCTGGGTCTTGTACCTCGTCGGCTTTGCCGCCCTGGCCTGGTCCTATTTTATCTTATTCACCCGCAACTGGTCGGACGCAGGCTTTGCCTTCACCGTCCTGGTTACGGTTCTCTGGCCCTGGTCTTTGTATAAGAATTGGAAGAAAGGGCCGAAAAAGAGGTAACGCTTATGGATATGTCCCATTACAATAAAGATTACGATACGTCCCACCCTTTCCACGTCGTCGCCCCTTATGAACCTATGGGCGACCAGCCCGAGGCCATCGCCTCTCTGGCAGACGGCATCCGTTCCGGCCAATGGGCCCAGGTCCTCGTCGGGGCTACCGGGACGGGCAAGACCTTCACTATGGCCAAGCTCATCGAAGCCGTCCAGAAACCGACCCTGGTCATTGCCCACAATAAGACCCTGGCTGCCCAGCTGTGCAGTGAATTCAAGTCATTCTTTCCCGATAACGAAGTCGGTTATTTCGTCAGTTATTACGACTTCTATCAGCCGAAGCCTATATCGCCTCGACAGATACGTACATCGAGAAAGACGCGTCCATCAACGATGAAATCGATAAATTGCGCCACTCGGCGACGATGAGCCTCTTTGAACGGCGCGATGTCATCATCGTCGCTTCCGTTTCCTGTATCTACGGCTTAGGCGACCCGGAAGACTACAGTGAACTCGTCGTATCCCTGCGACTGGGGCAGAAAAAGCCGCAGGAAGAAATACTGCACAAGCTCGTCGATATCCAGTACAGCCGCAACGACATGACCTCGAACGCGGGACCTTCCGCGTCCACGGCGATACAATCGAAGTCTTTCCGGCGGCCTTCGATAACTCCATCATCCGCATCGAAATGTTCGGCGATGAAATCGACAGGCTCACGGAAGTCGACGTCCTGACAGGCGAAGTCATTGCGAGCGCAAGCACGTCGCCATTTATCCGGCCAGCCATTATGTCACGACCAGGGACAAGATGGAACGGGCCCTGGGGACGATCCGCCAGGAATTGGACGAACGGCTGAAAGTGCTGAAAGACGGCGGCCACTTGCTGGAAGCCCAGCGGCTGGAACAGCGCACGCGCTATGACATGGAATGATGGAAGAAATGGGCTACTGCTCAGGCATCGAAAACTATTCGCGCCACCTGGCCGGCCGCAAGCCCGGTCAGGCGCCGTATACGCTCCTCGACTATTTCCCCGATGACTTCCTCATCCTCGTCGACGAATCGCATGTCACCCTGCCGCAGCTGCGGGCTATGTACGCTGCGACCGGTCGCGCAAGGAAAACCTCATCGAATACGGCTTCCGCCTGCCGTCGGCTTTGGATAACAGGCCGTTGAAATTTGAGGAATTCGTCGAACGCATCAACCAGATTGTCTACGTCAGCGCTACGCCTGGCCCTTATGAAATGGAAGTCCAGACCAATCTGGCCCAGCAGATCATCAGGCCGACGGGCCTGTTGGACCCGAAAGTGGAAGTCCGTCCCATTGCCGGACAGATGGATGACCTGTTGGGTGAAATCCGCAAGCGCACAGAAAAGGACGAACGCGTCCTGGTGACGACGCTGACCAAGAAGATGGCTGAAGACCTGACGGATTACCTGAAGGAAATGGGCGTCTGCGTGCGCTATCTCCATTCGGATATCGCCACCATCGAACGGGCCGACATCATCCGCGACCTGCGGGCCGGCATCTTCGACGTCCTGGTCGGCATCAACCTCCTGCGCGAAGGCCTGGATATGCCGGAAGTCTCGCTGGTAGCCATTCTCGATGCCGATAAAGAAGGCTTCCTGCGTTCAGAAACGTCGCTCATCCAGACCATGGGCCGGGCGGCGCGAAACGTCCATGGACAGGTCATCATGTATGCCGATAAGATTACCGACTCCATGGCCAAGGCTATGGAAGAAACGCAGCGGCGCCGGGAAATCCAGGATGCATATAATAAAAAACATCACATTATGCCGAAATCGGTCAAAAAAGACGTCGTCGACCTCATCGAACTGACGAAAGTCGCCGAAACGGAAGCGGCCTATGGCAGCCAGAAGGGAAGGAAAGGCGGCAAGATGACCCGCGAGGCCCTGAACAAAGTCATCAAGACCATGACCTTGCAGATGAAAGAGGCGTCGAAGAACCTGGAATTTGAAAAAGCCGCCGAACTGCGCGACCGCCTGGGCCAATTGCGCCAGCAGCTGGCCGATATGAGCCACGATGATACCCTGCCTAAAAACATACAGGGCGAAGACATGCCCAAGCGCCGCTACCGCCGCAAGATAAAACGGCCGGATGCGAAGAAGAAGTAAACGTAGTTCGTAGTTCGTGGGTCGTTCCTCGAAGCAGGTTTAAATTTTAGCCCATCACGACGAACGATGAACGACAAACGATGAACGTTATGATAACGGGAGGCACGAAGTGCAAGATAAATATATTGTCATCAAAGGTGCACGTCAGCACAATTTAAAGAATATCGACGTCAAGATTCCCCGGGACAAGCTCGTCGTCTTTACGGGTCTGTCCGGCTCGGGCAAGTCGTCCCTGGCTTTTGATACGATTTATGCCGAAGGCAGCGCCGCTATGTCGAATCGTTGTCGGCCTATGCCCGGCAGTTCCTGGGCCAGATGGATAAGCCCGACGTCGATTACATCGAAGGCTTGTCGCCGGCCATTTCCATCGACCAGAAGACGACGAGCCGCAATCCCCGGTCGACAGTAGGGACGGTCACGGAAATCTACGATTACCTGCGCCTGCTCTACGCCCGTGTCGGCGAGGCCTACTGCCCGAAATGCGGTAAGCCCATCCGTCAGCAGACCATCGAGCAGATGGCCGATGCCGTTATGGCCCTCGGCGAAGGCGAGAAGGTCATGGTCATGGCGCCTGTCGTCGACGGGCGAAAGGGGACTCATCAGAAGCTCCTGGCCCGGCTGGTCAAAGATGGCTATGTCCGCGTCCGCGTCGACGGCGAAGTCTATCTCTTGTCCGACGATATCCCCCTGGATAAAAATAAAAAGCACACTATCGACGTCATCATCGACCGCCTGGTCATCAAGGACAGTATCTTGACGCGCCTGACTGATTCCCTGGAAACGGCGGCTAAATTGGCCGATGGCATCGTCCATATTTTCCGCATGGCGACGAAAGAGGTCCTGACCTTCAGCCAGCACTTCGCCTGCCGGACTGCCATGTCAGCCTGCCGGAAATCGAACCCCACCTCTTTTCCTTCAACAGCCCCTTCGGCGCCTGCCCGGCCTGCTCAGGCATTGGCAGCACCATGGAAGTCGACGCGCATCTGGTCCTGCCGGACCACAAGAAATCCTTTGCCGACGGCGCCGTAGCGGCCCTCAGCAGCAACCCCGATTCGTGGTTCATGCGCCAGCTCGGCGGCCTGCTGCGGCCTTACGGTTTTACCTTGGATAACTGCTACGATGACTTGCCGGAAGAATTGCAGGAAAAACTCATGAACGGCTCAGACGATACGTGCGTCTTTGAATACGAGAACCTGCGCGGCGAAGTGAAGCAGTTCGCCACGGCCTTTGAAGGCATCCTGCCCATGGTCCGCCGCCGCTACCGCGAAGCCTCGTCGGACATGATGCGCGACCAGTTCGGCCAGTTCATGACTGTCAAGCCCTGCTCGACGTGCCACGGTGCACGCCTGCGCCACGAAGCGCTGGCCATCAAGATCGGCGGCCTGAACATCGCCGAATTGACGGATTTGCCCGTCAGCGACATGATTTCCTTCTTCGATAACTTGAAATTGACGGAAAAACAGCAGCTCATTGGCAAGCAGATCTTCAAGGAAATCAAGGCCCGCCTGAATTTCTTGCAGACCGTCGGCCTGGACTACCTGACATTGTCGCGGACGGCGGGCACCCTGTCCGGCGGCGAAGCCAGCGTATCCGCCTGGCCACCCAGATCGGGTCGGGCCTGGTCGGCGTCCTCTATATCCTGGACGAACCGTCCATCGGCCTGCACCAGCGGGACAACGACAAGCTCCTGGAAGCCCTTAAGCGCCTGCGCGACCTGGGCAATACGCTCATTGTCGTCGAACACGATGAAGACACCATGCGTGCTGCCGATTATATCGTCGATATCGGACCGGAAGCAGGGGAACACGGCGCACTATCGTCGCCCAAGGCACGGCCGATGACATCATGGCCTGCCCTCAGTCTTTGACGGGCCAGTATCTGAAGGGGACCAAGTATATCCCCGTTCCGCAAGAACGGCGCCAGGGGAATGGCACCTTTTTGGAAATCATCGGCGCAGCTGAGCACAATTTAAAACATATAAACGTCTCCATCCCCATCGGGACCCTGACCGTCGTCACCGGCGTGTCCGGCTCGGGCAAGTCAACGCTGGTCAATGAAATCCTCTACAAGGGCATGGCCGAAGCCGTCTACGGCACGCCGCACCGGCCGGGCAGGTTCAAGGCCCTGAAAGGCGTTGAATACATCGACAAGATCATCAACATCGACCAGTCGCCTATCGGCCGGACGCCGCGGTCCAATCCGGCGACGTATACGGGCGTCTTTGACTTCATCCGCCAACTCTACAGCCAGACGGCAGAAGCCAAGTCCGGGGCTACAAGGCCGGCCGCTTCAGCTTCAACATCAAAGGCGGCCGCTGCGAAGCTTGCAAAGGCGACGGCATCATCCGCATCGAAATGAACTTCCTGCCTGACGTCTACGTCCCCTGTGAAGTCTGCCACGGCGCCCGCTATAACAGGGAAACGCTGGAAGTCAAATACAAGGGCAAGAATATTTCCGACGTCCTCAACATGACTGTCGACGACGCCTGCCAGTTCTTTGAAAACATACCGCGCATCGTCAATAAGCTGAAGACGCTGCAGCAAGTCGGCCTGGGCTATATCCGCCTGGGCCAGCCGGCGACGACCCTGTCCGGCGGCGAAGCCCAGCGGGTCAAGCTGGCGACGGAATTGTCCAAGCGCAGTACCGGCCGGACCTGTATATCCTCGACGAACCGACGACGGGCCTGCATACGGCGGATATCCACAAGCTCATGGACGTCTTGCAGATGCTCGTCGACGGCGGCGATACGGTCGTCGTCATCGAACACAACCTGGACGTCATCAAGACGGCAGACTACCTCATCGACCTCGGTCCCGAAGGCGGTGCCGGCGGCGGTACGGTCGTCGCCACGGGGACGCCCGAAGAAATCTGCCAGGTACCGGAATCCTATACGGGTCAGTTCCTCAAGCCCGTCCTGGAACGGACCAAGGCCATCATGGCCGGCAAGAAGGGGTATAAGCCATGGCCGTCAGCGAGGCCGTCCGGGAAAAAGTCCGCAACCTGCCGACCCAGCCCGGCGTCTATCTCTGGAAGGATGAAAAGGGCAAGATCATTTACGTTGGCAAAGCGTCAACCTGCGCAACCGCGTGACCAGTTACGTCCGCCACGATGCCAACAGGGCGCCGAAAGTAGCGGCCATGGTCAGCCATGCCGCCGATTTGGAAACCATCGTCGTCGCCACGGAAATGGAGCTCTCATCCTGGAAAATACGCTCATCAAGAAATACCATCCCCATTACAATATTATGCTCCGCGACGACAAGACCTATCCTTATATCAAGGTCACTGTCCAGGAAGATTATCCGCGCATCTTCATGACCCGCCGCGTCAGCCGCGACGCGCCCGCTATTTCGGACCCTTTGCCGACTCGACGGCAGTCCACCGTGTCCTGAAACTCATGCAGCGGGCTTACCATATCCGCTCGTGCCGGACCATGCCGACAGACCGGCCGTGCCTGCAATATCACTTGCACCACTGTGATGCGCCGTGCGTCCACTATATTACCAAAGCCGACTACGGGGCCCGGGTCCGCCAGGCCCTGGATATCCTCGAAGGCCGGGACAGCGGCATTTCCCGGTCGCTTCAGCAGCAGATGGAAGACGCTGCTGAATCCATGGAATTCGAAAAGGCCGCCATGTACCGCGACCAGATCAAGGCCATTGCCGTCATCCAGGAACAGCAGAACATCGTCAATACGGCTGGCGGCGATATGGACGTCATCGGCCTGGCCCGCCAGGCCGGACAGACGTGCGTCCAGATCTATACGGTCCGCATGGGCAAGCTCATGGGACGGGAGACCTTTTCCCTGGACAACAGCAGCGATGACGACGTGCCGTCTCTGATGGAAGCCGTCGTCGATCAGTATTACAGCGACGGGACCTTCATCCCGTCAGAAATCGTCGTGCCGGCCCTGGAAGACCTGGACGGCTGCGAACGCCGCCTGAGCCAGCAGAAGGGCAGGAAAGTGACCGTCGTCATTCCCCAGCGGGGGCCGAAGAAACAGCTCCTGGACATGGCTTCCGAAAATGCAGTCGGCCTGTTGGAACAGAAACGCCTGCAATGGCAGCACGACGTAGACAAGACGACCGGTGCCGTCGAAGGCCTGGCGCGCATCCTCAATCTGCCTGCCTGCCGGAGCGCATGGAGTGCTTCGATATTTCCCATACCCAGGGGATAGAGACCGTGGCCTCGATGGTCGTCTTCGAGCACGGTCAGCCGGCTAAGAAAGAGTATCGCCGCTTCAAACTGAAGACCGTCCAGGGCAAGCCTGATGACTTTAAGTCCATGGCGGAAATCATGGAACGGCGCTATGGCGAAAAGGATTGGCCCGTGCCGGACCTGATCATCATCGACGGCGGCAAAGGCCAGCTCCATGCGGCCCTGCCGGTCATCCGCCAGGCTGGCTGCGAAGCGCCGGTCATCAGTCTGGCCAAGCGCATCGAAGAAGTCTTCGTCGAAGGCCGCAGCGATTCCATCATCCTCAGCCATCACACGCCGGAACTCCAGCTGCTGCAGGCCATCCGCGACGAAGCCCACCGCTTTGCCATTACCTATCACCGTCACCTGCGGGGTAAGCGCAGTCTCGTATCCATCCTGGACCACGTCGAAGGCATCGGGCCCAAGCGGCGCAAGGCCTTGTGGACGGCTTTCAAGACGCTGGCCGACATGAAGACCGCTTCCATTGACGAACTGGCTGCCGTGCCGGGCATGAACGCCAGGCTGCGGAAAATGTCTATTATTCTTTCGCCTGGGGACGGATGAAAAGAGGAAATTGACCCAATAGATATGATATAATAGAAAGAAATGAAAGAGGAGGGATTATGATGATGAAAAAGAAAGTCCTCACCGTTTTATGCGGCGCCTGGCTCATGGGGGCCGCCGCCATGGCCGCTTCGCCGGCCGTCATCCAGGATGCGCCCAAAGCCGTGTATACTCACAGCGATGGCAGCGTCCTCAGTATCCAATACCCGTCCATCACGATGACGGAAAATGCCGGAGCTGCCCAGCTGATAGCCCAGTATTTTGCCGATGAGCAGCAGCAGGCCAAGACCTTTTTCGACCAGCAGGGCAATAAAGGCGTCAAATTGACGGAAGAGAAGACCTATACCGTCACCTTGAACGATGGCAAATATTTGTCCTTCCTCGATGAAGGCTATCTCTATTTCGACAGGGCTGCCCATCCGACCAGCTGGAAGACCGGCGTCGTCTTCGATATGGCGACGGGCAAGCGCATCACCAACTGGCGTGACCTGGTTAAACCGGGCGATGAAAAGTATTTCACCCTCAAGAAAATCACCAATAAACTGACCCTGAGCGGCCACGTCCTGTCGACGTACTTCAACGGTCTGACAGAAGACCCGAAGAATTTCTATCTCGACAAGAGCCGCAATATCCACTTCGTCTTTGGCCAGTATGAGGTAGCACCGTATTCGTCGGGCATCATTGATATCAATATGGGCAGACAGGCAAAATAAGTCATAAAATAATCTTGCTTTTTTTGGACCAATATGATATTATAAACGTGTCAAAATAATTAATAAGAATTATTCGTTAATACGTTGATTCAGGAGGAAAAGAACATGGATAAGTACGAATGCAGCATTTGTGGTTACATTTATGACGAAGCTGAAGGCGATGCAGATAACGGTATCGCAGCTGGCACGAAATTCGCTGATCTCCCGGCAGATTGGGTATGTCCGACCTGCGGCGCTGATAAAGACGCTTTCGTAAAAATGGACTAACAAACTAGCAGCTAGCTGCTAGCCGCTTAAAAGGGACTGTCGCACGAAGGTTTATTCTATCGTGTGCGGTCCCTTTCTCTTTATAGTTTGTAGTTTGGCGCCAAATATCTGGGAGGGCCTTTGGGACGGCCCTACGAACTGCTAGCTGCTAACGGCTAACTGCTAAAAAGGTCCTGTCGCTATGCGACAGGACCTTTTTATTGACAATATCCCGGAAGCACGATACAATGATTACTGTTAGACATAAATATTCGTCATGTTTCACATGATTTTGCAGGGGGTGCTTCTGTGAATTTAAAATATGTCAAAGGCAGTTACATGGATGAAATCATGTACGAAGCCGGCCTGTCCTGTTTA
>ENA-OUNI01000165-OUNI01000165.1-human-gut-metagenome-genome-assembly--contig:-NODE-165-length-28724-cov-3.166031_pt1 | contig 28724 bp, 37 predicted proteins | sample MGYA00242499_ERZ504580 | MGnify/ENA primary metagenome ERZ504580 (study PRJEB26092, sample SAMD00036315) | human gut metagenome | host: Homo sapiens | study: EMG produced TPA metagenomics assembly of... | reverse complement strand
CCGGGAGGAAAAGCCTGTTTTGGTGGATTTCTGGGCGCCTGGTGCAGCTATTGCCGGAGGATCGGCCCTGCGTATGAGAAGATTGGAGAGGAATACGCGGACAGCCTTGCCGTCGGCAAGATCAATATTGACGAGGAGCCGCAGTTGGCGGGGGCCGAGGGGATCAAGGTCATCCCAACTCTGGTGCTGTTCCGGAACGGAAAGGCTGTGGGTTCCATCACCGCGCCCGGCTCAAAGGCAGAGATCGACCGTTTCATTCAGGAAGCCTTGGCGAAATAACGGAGGATTCAGATATGAACAACAATCATGTTTATGATATGATTGTGGTGGGCGGCGGACCGGGCGGCTACACCGCCGCTCTGTACGCGGCACGGGCGGGGCTGGACACCATCGTGCTGGAAAAACTGTCCGCTGGTGGGCAGATGGCCCTGACCGAGCAGATTGACAACTACCCCGGCTTTGAGAACGGGATCGACGGCTTCTCTCTGGCGGAGAAGATGCAAAAGCAGGCGGAGCGTTTTGGGGCACGCAGCGAATACGCAGAAGTCCTCCGCATGGATCTGACGGCGGTTCCCAAGCTCGTGGAGACCAGCGAGGGGATCTTCCGGGGGAAAACCGTGGTGCTGGCCACCGGTGCGGAACCCAGAACGCTGGGCGTGGCCGGAGAGTCGGACTGGTGGGCCGGGGCGTGGCCTACTGCGCCGCCTGCGACGGGATGTTTTACAAGGGCAAAACGGTGGTCGTGGTGGGCGGCGGCAATTCCGCCGCGGCAGATGCCCTCCTTCTCAGCCGCGTGGCGAAAAAAGTGATCCTCGTCCACCGCAGAGACACCCTGCGGGCCACCAAGATCTATCACGAGCCGCTGGCACAGGCCGAAAACGTGGAATTCCGTTGGAACAGCGTCGTTTCCGCGCTGCTTTCCGGGGACAGGCTGACCGGCGTCCGCCTGCGGGACACCGTCACCGGTGAGGAAAGCGTGGTGGACTGCGACGGCGTATTTGTCAGCGTGGGCCGACAGCCCGCCACGGCGCTGGCGGTGGGTCAACTGGCGCTGGACGACGGCGGCTATATCGTGGCCGGAGAGACCACGGAAACCAGTATTCCCGGCGTTTACGCCGTGGGCGACGTGCGGACGAAGCCCCTCCGTCAGGTGGTCACCGCCGTGGCGGACGGCGCGGTGGCAGTCCACATGGCGGAGAAATATATCGCGGAAAACCGATAAGGGATGTAGATTGAAAAAGCCATGTTTAAGGTCAGACCGGATACGGCCGCAGTGGGGATGCCGACATATCTGCAAGGCAAACTGCCAGAGTGATGGCAGATAAGATAACCCATGTAAGATAGGGAGATATGTTGTCTCTCCATATCCAGTCCACGCAACAGTGAGCAACTGAACACAAAACACAGCCACAGATGTACTCTGCGGCTGTGTTTTTATGCGTAGTAGCTGGCTCATGAAAGCGTTCCAAGTAGGCATCAAAAATATCCCGGTTGATAAGCACAGTACTGTCAAAGCGGTAGATAGCACCGGCGTCGCTGGCAAGTTCAAACAGTTTCTTGTGTGACAAGCTGTACACGATTTCTGCCTGTTGATACCGCAGAAATTGGCGGCGCAGTTTACGAAGCTGATCTGGTACTTCTTTCATGGGCTTGATGGGTTTGTAATCGTTTTTCATAAAAGCATCCTCCTATTTGATGACAGAAGTCGAATGCAGGAGTAAAAAAAGAGCACCTCTCAGATTTCTCTAAGAAGTGCTCTAAGGTTTATGCAAACCTCAGTTCGTATTTCTGCTGACATTCAACACGCTTCATAACGAACCGTGATTCTCCATGGATATGCTGTCAAATTGATGTCAAATCGAGGGTGACACAGCTATTCTTACATATTTCACATTTTGCGTTTGACGTATTAACGAAATATTTTCGATAAATTACTGGTCAATGGGCTTCATCGTGGGGACTTGCACAATTCGCTTATTTTATGGTTATATCTCGGTTCATCATTGTGACATTACTGCGATACACCGCAAATTTCAGTTTTATCATATTATGTATTATTCTGTCACGCTTTCGGCATTTGGTACACGGCTTGGTACATGAACCACGTGATAAACCGGGATAGACATCGCATCTAATCAGGATAAATATCTATCGAAAAGAGTTGTTAACTAGTTGAGTGCAATGATGATGTAGCACAAAGGGTGGCTGTCGACTGATGAACTTTGACAAATCAAATCTCATGCAAAAGCAACGTGTTGACAGATTTTCCATAGTCCTAACTATATCAGCAACTTCTTTCACGATAAAATAGGCGGGTTAAACTATGCTTAGGAATAGGAACAGAAAGTGCCGGAGCGGTAATCCTGCGAATACCGCTCCGGCATATACATTATTTAAATAATCTTGATTTTCCCGTTCAAATTTGCCATTGCCTCCTGCTTCTTTTCCTTGGTGGCTTCGGCGTAAATGTTCATTGTGGTGGTGATGTCTGCGTGACCCATGATGTCCTGAATGACTTTTAGGTTCGTTTCATTCTCGCAGAATCGGGTACAGAATGTATGGCGTAAATTGTGTACGGAAAGTGGCGGATCAGCATCGGCTGTCGCCCTTCTGCGCGGGCCTGCTCTGTTTCCTGTTTGTTGTAGCCTTTGTACATCCGCTCGATGACGCGGTTGATGGTATGTGGGTTGCATACGTTCCCAAAGCGGTTTGTTAGGATGAACCCGGAGTAACCATCGATTTCATCGTGGGCATCCCCGACAAGCACCTGCCAGTTTTTAAGTTGAACCAGCGCATCGTAGACCTCATCCATCATGGGAATTTCTCGGATGCCCGCTTCGGTTTTGGGGGTGGTTATGTGGTACTCTACCCGGCCATCGTCTTGCAGACGGTAAATCAGTGTGTGATTGATGTTGATGATGCGCTGCTTAAAATCACAATCTTCCCAGCGCAGACCGACGATTTCACCCACACGGCAGCCTGTACCTAAAATAAGGTGAACATCGGCAGCCAGTGTTTGTACTGCTCATTGGATGCAATGTAGTTCAAAAATGCGCTTTGTTCCTCAATCGTAAGAGCGTGGCGATGAGTCTTTTCCCATTGATGGCTCTTTTTAATTTCCATCATAACTCCATCCGATGGGTTAAAGCGGATATACCATCTCGTACTGCAAGGGTAAGTGCCGGGTGAATTAGGGTATTGATGATTTCCATGCTGTTGGCCTTAAAGCCTTTCTCAACGATTAGCGAGTTGTAAAATGCTTTTACGTCGGAGTAGCGGATGTCCTTCAGCATTTTCTTTCCGAACCCATCCTGCACATAATGCGTGTACATATAAATGTAGTTAGTTCGGGTCGATTGCTTGAGTGAGATTTTTCCGGTCATGTAGGTTTCAAACATCTGGTTTAGTGTGATTTTGGCATCACGCCCTGTCTTGATGCTATCCTCCATGTCGCGCTCGATTTGGCGTTCTTTTTCACGGAGACTTAGGTCATCCTTCTTGCCCGGCGGCATGCGGTCACGCTCGACCAGTTTCCAACTGTAAACGACCTGTCGACATCCATCCATATCGAAGTATCGGTAGCGATACCGTCCATCCGGTAGTTGAGATTCGCCTTCTTTTAAGATTCGGCGTTTGTTGTCAACTTTCTTTTGCGCTGCCATGATTTTGTTCCTGCCTTTACAATGAAATTTGGGCAATGTATTCCTTGACTACGATGGGATTCCAAAGCACACGCCGTCCGATTTGAATTTTGGCACCAGCCTGTTCTCCGATATCCACGGCAGTTTTACGCCCGCAGCCCAGCATAGCTTGTAGTTCCTTGGTGTTGACAGCGATACGTTCGCGTTTCGTTGCTTCGGGAAATTGTGTTGTTGCTCTCATTTTTGTCACTCCTGTATTTTTTTATATCTTCGTTTGCTTTGGTAGCACAAGCATACCAGTAAAGCACGCAAATAGCTATCACGATACCCAACAAAGAAAGCCGCAAATAACGGCTCAAATTCAACCGTTTGTCTATCAGCTTTTGTCTGGTATCGTGGTCGTTTCGTAGGCGATGAATCACGGTATATGACCGTCTATGTGCAAAGATTTTTTGAGCAGTCGGCTTTCCAGCCCGGTCAAATAGAGTTCATATTGCAGGTTTGTTTTGGTGGTGATAAGCACCGCACCATGATTCTGCAAAAAGCGCAGGATGCGGTACAGCGTCGTGAGGTCATGGCTCAGTCGGTCAAGGCTCTGCACCATGACGGCATTGACGCGACCCTGCTGCACAGCGGTAAGCATGGCGAACAGGGCAGGACGCCAGAATTCGGTGCCGTACTTCTGCTCCATGCAGGAGTTGACGATGATATAGCCGCGCCTGTCGGCTTCGCGCATGACATCCGCCAGCTGATCCTCCAATGCGGGCAGGTTCGGTGCAGCGCTGCGGGCGAACGCCCAAACTTTGTATTCTTTCATGGGCACACCTCAGAATTGATCCATAAGCGGGAGTCGAACATCAAAGCGTGGCTTACCGAACGAAGCCCGCGTGAAACGGTCGCCGACAAAGCGTTCCAGCCCGCTGTTGATGAGCTCGGCGTTCAGATCACATTCAGTGGTAATAAGGTAGACATCATTCTGACGCAGAGCTTCAATAACTCCTACCAGTATGTAGCTGTTGCGGCTGATTTGCTCCAAATCGCGCACCATCACGGCTTCAATCCGACCGTTTTCTACTGCGTCCAGCATAGAGCGCAGACCGATGCGGTCTTTCAAGGTGTTTCCGCTGCAATGGTCAAAAGATGTGCCGCGCACAAGGAATCCATGCCCAGCTGCTTCGTCGATAAGGTCATACAGCCGGTCAAAGGCAATGCGCGGATCGCTGTTGGCGCAGCGCACATAAATCCAGACATCGTGGTTTCGCATAAGGTGCATCTCAGGTTCCTCTTTTCACAAAAAGTAATCCGGGCGCTTCTGCTCCCGAATGAATTGCTGCACATCTTCAATTTTCTCGGTGATTGGGCAGGTCGGCAGCGCTGCCAGCGCTGCATCATGGTACTTGCCGCCGATGCCTGCGCGTTCGTCCAGAATCGCTACCACGCAGGAGTCCTGCTCGGTGCGGATGGCACGGCCAAAGCCTTGCCGCAGCTTCTTCTGCATTTCGGGGATTATCTCGACGGCTATGTACTCCTGCAAAGTGGGATATTTCTGCCGTTCGTAATCGCTGACCGGGTCTGGTATCGGGAACGGCAGTTTGGCGATGATCAGTAAAGACACCATATCGCCGGGGAAGTCGATGCCCTCCCAGCAGGAGCCAGCCGCAAACAGTACGCCGTTACCGGATTGCCTGAATTGTTTGATACTGCGATTCTGCCCGCGCCCGGCTTGGAACACAGGAACATCAGCCGCCCGCCCAACGCGTCGTAAACATTGCGCATCTGGCGGTAGGATGTGAACAACACCAATGCGTGACCGTGGCAAGCTGCAGTGAGCCGCACAATTTGGTCTGTGAGGTACTGGTTTTCGGGAACAGCCGCTGCCCGCCGTGCAGGGATATACAGCAGACATTTTTTCCTATAATTGAACGGAGATTCTGCGCGGAAATGGCGCAGCGGAGCGTATGCTGCCAGCCCCAAAAGCTGTTTCGTGTGGTCGAAATCTCCAGCTGCTGTCAGCGTGCCGGAGGTCAGAATGGTTGGCTCACGGGTATTCCACAGGGCGCTGCGGAGTAACTGCGGCACCCGGTTGCTGGCCGCGCAGAATGTGGCTGACCGCCTGCAGAAAATTCAAGGTACAGGATGCGCGTCGGCACCTCTAAGAGAAAAAGGCGCAGCAGACTTTCTGCTTCTGCCAGCGATATTGCAGGTAGTGCGGCATATCCGGCTGACTGCCGATATACTGCAAAAGGTTGATGCAGTCGGCTATCGCCGCTTGGCGGAATGGCGTAAGGCTGAACGGTATGCTAATTTTTCTTTTCGTCATGGCAAAGCTCGGTGTGCAGGAAATTGATAGTGTAAGGAATGCCGTCCGCAGTCGCTTGGACAAGCCTTTGAAATGTGCCTGCTGCAACAGACTGCACAGATCATCCATATCCTTCGCAGACAAAGTTTCCGTGTACATCTGCCGCGCGGCATCTGGGAGCTTGTGCGCCTCGTCCACCACCGATGCTTGGTATTGCCGAAGCAGCAGTGGGCGTTCTTCCAGCCGATGGGATGCGTTGGCCAGCAGATAATTATGGTTGCAGATTTGAATGTCCGGCTTCATGGAATCCCGCAGGTACTGCTGATAGCGGCAGTCCAAACGCAAGAAACAATCGCGCGGGCAGGACTGCGGCACACAGATCCGGCAGCGGTCATACCTTGATAGGCCGGGGATATGGTCTAAGTCGAGAACATTCTCAGCCATGCGTAAACTACCTTTTTGCCGCTGCCCTTTGGAAATTGCTTTTGCTTGTCGCTCCGCAAGGCGGGCATCGCAGACAAAGCGTTCTTTGCCCTTGCGGACTACCGCTGTGATTGGTTTCGTGATGATGCCCTCTGCCAGCAAAACAGCAGACAGGTCTGGCAGATACTCGTTGAGGATGGCATCCTGCAACGCAACGCTGGAGGTTGAAATTACCACAGGCATTTTCAGCTGGCTGGGTCTGTGCATCTGCCACAGGACACAGGCGACAAGATAGGCCAGCGTCTTGCCGATGCCTACGCCTGCTTCGCACAGGGAAATTTCTTTACTATATAGGGTGTCCAAGACTTCATGACAGAGCGCGATTTGTTCCTCGCGCACCGCCATACCGTGCCGGGGCAGAATCTCCCGGAAAATCTGTTTGGCCATGCGGTGGGATTCCGCGTAGCCTGTTGGATAGATTTGCATAGAGTTGTACCTCTGGTTTCCATCCCGTTTAAAGCAAAATGATGGGCAGCAGGTGCTTGGGGCCTGCTGCCCACGATTTGCCCTAAACGGCAAAAGTAAATAGTTGAGTAATTGTGTCACATTTGCCGCTCGCACCCCTGACACCGGGAACATAACAGGCAGGGCGTTGGCACACCCGTTCACTGACTCTGCCACGATCTTACTGATTCCAACCGCAGCGCGGTCACCCCCTCTGACGCTGGAGGCCGCTGGCGTATCATTACGGTCTTTCCCACCGCAATTCTGGTTTGCCGGACCGCCCACTGGGGCTTGCTGGGAAAGTAACGTACCTGTTATGCTGGGTATTCGGTTGTCAAGGTGCAGGCAAGAGGAATTTCATTTATCCCTCTATTAACAGTAACAAAATTCTGTAAAACAGGCGCTCTTAACTGAACTTTTGTTAGAGTTTTTTCGAGTTTCTTTAACCCCCGCCGGATACTATCACGAACGCGGCTTGGTCTACACCCTCTACTGCGGCAATTCCATTTACAGTCATGCAAAGGTAGTAGCGGGCATAAATCCTCTTTGCCTGCTTCTCAGGCAGTTTCATCACAGTAGCATAGACCTGCTTTTGAAGTTGCTTTTCTTCCAGAACCATCTCCGGCGTTTGCGGTTTCGTCAGCACGGTATTTTCAATGCCATTCTCACAATCCAGAGAATACTGTGCTTTATAACGATACATCTTTCGCTCATACGCAGCCTCCGCACGTTCAGCTGCTCGAATCGTTTCTAGCACATCCTCTGTTACATTCACAAAAAAGTCCGTTGTATAAGCATCAGGATAAAGCTCCCGCAGGTTGATCTTCTTCATTATGTATCTCCATTCGATTCACAGGTGATTGACGGGCAAATCGAATGGAGGTGGAGAGCGGCACCGGTAGACAACCGAATTATTTCCGAAAGAACGGCAACAAAAAGCGCAGATTTCCGTAATGGAAAACTGGCGCACCAAGGGGGGCTATTATTATGCTGAATTACATGGAACGGTAATGCCGATTTCGGGTCGTGCTTACCTGTGAAAGAAACAAGACTTTTTTTGGCAGATGTAGATTATGTAAGCATTGGAAATGCAAACAGAGCACGGACAATTACTCCTTCAACGGTTGCCGTGTTCCTGCAAATCAACCTATGGATTGTACAAGCAAAAAGCGACGGCTCCGAAAAGCCGCCGCTTAAAATAGGCGTGTCAAATGGTCTGCTGTACGACGGCTTTTTTCTTTTGCCGTCGTGCGGCAGCAGCTAAGCCAAAAGCGCAGGCAATACTTTGTGTATTGACGAGCATTTTGGCAACGCAGATGCTGTGCCGCAGCCACCGGAGCGGCGCTTAAGCCGTCAGGCGGGAACTGTGCGGCTTCCGCAGGCAGTCAGGAAAACAGCACTCCCCAAAACATAGCACAAGAGGGTTGCGGCTCTTATAATTTTTTGTTTCATTTGTTTTCTTTCTCATTTCTCTGAACTTTGCAAATGCCATAGCATTTACACCTGCATGACTTCGTTAAGCCTTGTGACAGAACAGCCCTTGCTTTCATAATACGCAAGCATCTCCGGCAGCTTCCTTTTATCGTAGCTGGTGATGCAGTCCGACAGCACATGAACGGTGTAGCCGCTTTTCGCCATGTTGTAGCAGGTGGATTTGATGCAGGCTGCGGCATCCGCTCCAACAACATAAAAATCTGTAATGCTTATGCTCCTAAATAAAAGCGGCAAATGCCTCGCTGGTCAGGGCGTTGCTCCAACGGTGTACCGGCAATTTGCGCAATATCCGCAAAACTCAAAACCAGCGTTTCTTCATTACGCCCTTGTATGTATGCCCAAAGCGCATCATATTTGCTCATGTGTCCGTTTCCCTTATCGGTTTCTGAAATTCAATGCTGCCACGAAACAGCCGAATGCGCCCTTTACGCTTCAGCATATTCGCTCGGCGTTTTCCCATAAAAATCTTTGAATTTCCGCGAGAAGAAGTAGGGGTCATCAAAGCCTACGGCGGCAGCTACTTCCTTGACATAGACCTGCTTATTACTGCGGATCATCTCACCGGCGCGTTTCATGCGCACCTCGTTGATGTACTGGAACAGGCCGGTGTCAGTCTCTTTGGAGAACAGGCGGCTCAGATATTCCCGGTTCAGCCCTACATAGTCGGCAATGCGTCCAGCGTCAGCTTGTCCATATAATGCGCGTTTACATAGATGATGACGGCCTGCACCTCTTTTTTGAATTTGCTCAAGGCAATTTTGCTAAGTCCCATGCGCTCCTGCAAAATCAAGCAGAGCAGTTGTTCAAGAGCCTCCGCGGTGGGGGCTTTTTCTATTTCTTTAAAGGTTTGCTCCAGTGTCTCCTGCGGAATCATATTCTCGCCGGGACGCTCCAGCAACAGATGGCAGGCTTCACGGACGCGCTGCGGCGGCATACAGAGTGCCGCACAATTCTGGAAGAAAGTATGAACAGCAATCTGCATCTGTAATTCATCAGCATTTTGCGCTGCTGCTGCGGTGCTTGGACAGTTCTGCCTGAGAGACATGGAAGGGTTGGGCGGTAACTGTGTGTGCCGTTGCCTTTATGGGAGCACTGCACCCCACATAAAAGGCGAGCGCCTTAGAATCCTCACACAGCTGGTAGCCCTGGCGGAGTTCAGCCAGTGAAATGGGCTTGTCGTGGTAGATGATGACCGGCGCATCCAGAAAATATGTTGTGACCTGCCGTTGCAAGCGGGCAAGTTTCTTATCCAGAGTACGCCCGGAGGCTACAAGGCTTTCATTGCTGATCAGCCACAGATTTCATCCTCATGGGTGTGCAGAAATACTTTGCCGCTGATTTCATCGAAAACCTCGGTAATCAAGTCGGTCACAGCATCCAGCGCGGGCATAGGATGAGTTTTTGCGGGAATTAAAGTGACGGTAAACAGCCGGATAGGAAAGGACAGCGGTTCCGGCAGCATGGAAAACGGATTAGAAGCAGGGGAGGGCTCAGCAGTGGACGTTACCCATTGGACGCAGTGAATCAGGGCATTCTCCTTTTTCTGCGCTTCAATGGCAAAGGATCGGTGGTCCTCCTCCGTCTGGCGCTGCTGCTGGACACGAAGCAAATCGGCCATCTTTTCCAGATGCTCACCGATGCTTTCCCCGTTCATATTGATTTTCAGGAAGTAGTCATAAGCACCGTCCGTCAGAGCCGTGCGCACGGAATCGAAATCGGAATAGTTGCTCAATACCAGAATCGGACCGGTAAAGCTGCGCTTTTTCAGTTCATGAATGAGCGCAAGCCCATCCATGCCTGGCATTTTCAAGTCCGTGATAACCGCATCAATGTGCTGTGTCTCTACAATGTGCAGCGCTTCCTGCCCATTACTGGCTGTTGCCGCCAGCAGGAATCCGTTCTTGCCCCACTCCACGGCGGACTGGAAAGCAACCTTAATCAGTGGCTCGTCGTCTACAAGCAATAAATTATACATTGTGTCACCTCAACGAATGGCTTCATTTGGAATACGGAGAATACATTGTGTGCCGGTGCCGGGGGTACTTTCAATCGTAAGACCGTATTCATTTCCGTAGTGCAGACGCATACGCTCATCTACGTTGCTCAATCCGATGCCGGAAAAGCGCTCAGAATTTTTCTCCTTGATGGCACTGGGGTCAAAACCGCAGCCGGTATCGGAGATATGAATGGTAAGCAAATTCTCGCTCACGGTGGCACGGACGATGATGGTGACGTAATCGTCTTCGTCCGCCGTGCCGTGCAGGATGGAGTTCTCTACAAGCGGCTGCAAAATAAAGCGTGGTACTGTCCAGTATCCGGCAGCATCTTCAATTTGGTATTCCATCTCAAAGCGCCCTGCGTAGCGCAGCTGCTGAATGTCGCAGTAGTTTTTCAAGTTGCGCAGCTCATCGTCAAACGGAATCAGTTCATCCTTTTTAATAAGGGTGCTTTGCAGCAGGGAAGAGAGGGCATCAATGCCGTGGCTGACCGGGGTGACGTGATTAAGTGTGGCAATCCACTTTAAGGTGTTCAGGGTATTGAACAGGAAGTGCGGGTTGATTTGATATTGCAGGGTTTGCAATTCCAACTCGCGCATTTTGCGCTGATCATCGCTCCAGCGCTGCGCCAGCAGACCAATTTCGTTGACCATGTTGTCGATGGTGCGCGCCAGAAATCCGAGCTCGTCGGGGCTGGTATCATTGATTTTCAGCCCGATTTCCTCATCGCTTTTCGCATTGCAGGCGGCAACCATATTATCAATGGGGTGCATGACGCTGCGATAGACAAGCAGTGTCAGGAACAAACTGACAACGACCAGCACTGCGGCCAGCGCAATAAGCATCATATTGATGGTTCTTGTGCCGTTGGTAATGTAGGCCTGCGGAATCGTGGCCGCCAGATACACATTATAGGTCGTGTTGTATTTGAAAATCGTCAACGTATCTACGCCGTTCAGCTCACATAAAAAGTTGTTTTCACCCGCCTGCCGATGCGCCGTGATCTGCTGGAAATCGGGTCATCGGCCAAATCTTCTCCCAGCAGTTCCGCGTTCTGAGAAGAAACCACATTGCCGGCAGCATCAATCAGCAGGAAGTTGGACCCTCGCCAAAGGAAACATCAGTAAATATGTAGCGGCTCAGCTGGGATTCGTCAATGTACAGCATGATATACCCCAGCTGCGTGCTGGTGTGGTGCATATCATAGATTTTACGGCCAATGACAATTTTATCGTTGGCGCGGTAAGTGTGGATGTATTGCAGACTATCCTGTGGAGAAGCGGCCTCAATGTTATCCAGCAGTTCATTAAACGCCGGGGTGTAATATCGTCATAGCCCAAATCGTAGATCACGGTGCGATCATTGGAAACGACGCGAATGTTTTTAAGGTGTGTGCTCTGAAAAGGAATTGTAACGATCATTTCACCAATACCGTTCACAATATCACTCGTAAGAGGGTGCCCATTATTGACAGATGCGACACCATTCTGTACAGTATCAGATACGGAGATGGAACCTATGTAGTCGCTATAAATGCCAAGCTGGGTAGACATATTATTATTGAGTAGTTCGATAGATTGTAAGGCAGCCTGTTTGACCTTTTCGTTCATGGATTGGGTGTATGCATGGTAAGAAAAATACCAATCGTGATGACGGGAACAAGAGAAATAATCAAAAATGTCACAAACAGACGGGTGCGAAGTTTGATTCGTCGCAACACATTGGGGAAAAACTCATGCGTTTTTTGTGCATTTGGTGACATATATAGACCTCCGTTTGTGCAAAGTGACCACAATCTATCCATACATTACCTGAATTATAAGGGCAACGACAAAAAAAGTCAATAAAATCCATCTTTAAGTAAAGGGAATACATTTATCAAATCCGGCTTGCCCGATATAATAAGAGTGCAATCAGGGAACGACAGATGAGCCGCATCCCAAACAAAGAAGGAATAATTTTTAGGAGGAAAACCATGAAAAAAGCAATCAGCATGATGCTTGCCACTGCAATGGCAGCTACCTGTCTGGCAGGCTGCGGCAGCGCAGCATCTTCCAGCGCAGCAGCATCCAGTGAGGCCGCTTCTTCCGAAGCAACGTCCGCCGCTACCAGCGAAGCCTCTACCGGGGAAAAGACTTTTGAAAACACAGAACTGAACATCGCAGTGTTCGAGGGCGGTTACGGTTCTGACTACTGGGATGAAATCACCAAGCGCTTTGAGGCCGCTTATCCCGGCGTTACTGTCAATATGCAGATCAGCCCGAAGATCGGCGACATCATCCGCCCGCAGATCGTGGCCGGAAATGTGCCCGACTTCATCTCTATGAACGACAACGACTCCACCGGCCTGATTTCCTCTATGGTCAAGGAGCATGCGCTGATGGATCTGTCCGATGTCTTTGAGGAGGGCGGCATTGATGATGACACCCCGCTGAAGGATCAGGTTATCGATGGTCTGCTGGATTCTGCCAAGTGCTCTCCTTACGGCGACGGCAAGATCTACATTGCCCCGTTTGATGCCAGCCCGATGGGTCTGGTTTACAACAAGACCCTGTTCGAAGAGAACGGCTGGGAAACGCCTGTGACCTGGGATGACTTCTTTGAACTGGGCGACAAGGCCAAGGAAAAGGGTATCGCGCTGTTTACCTATCAGGGCATCTACCCGGCTACCTTGAGAGTATGCTGTGGCCCGCGCTGGCATCTGCCACCGGCATCGACAACATGAAGCAATCGCCTCCTACACGCCCGGCTCCCTCAGCTCTGATGAGCCCTCAAGGTCTTCCAGAACATGGCAAAGATCGGCACCGATGGCTACCTGATGGATGGCACCGTTGCTCTGAACCATACCCAGAGCCAGACTGACATGATGATGAACAAGGCTCTGTTCATCCCCAACGGCAACTGGATGGAAGGCGAAATGGCCGATGCTCCCCGTGCTGACGGCTTTGAGTTCGGTCTGACCTGCGCACCCGTTCTGGATGACGGCGAGACCCGCTATGTTATGAGCTCCGTTGAGCAGTTTGAGATTCCTGCCAACGCCAAGAACCCCGAACTGGCAAAAGAGTTCCTGCGCTTCCTGTACACTGAGGATTCCGTTAAGCTGTTCGCAGAAAAAGCCAACGGCATCTACGCTCTGAAGAAGGCCAACGAGATGGTCAAGGGCATCGTTACCGATGGTGTCTACAACATGAACGACATCTATCAGGAAGGCACGTTCATGGTCTTCGGTTGGGATGCAATGCCCGACACCAGCAAGGTCGTTATCGCTGATTCCGTCTTCAATGTTGCCAGTGACGTTATGAATGGTGACATGACTGCCGAGCAGTGGCGTGACGGCATCGAGGCTGCTTTCGAGGAGATTGCTGCTTCCAAGTAAGCTGAATTGCTGAATTTCCACTGACCAAAGTAAGATTGACCCTGCCGAGTAAACGCCATGCGAACTTGGCAGGGTTCTTTTTAAGGGGGAAACTTGTTTGAAAAACCGCCAAAATCGCCAAAAAAAGGCGCAGCCGCTTCCGGTACTGTTTATCTGCATCAGCGTTCTGCCTGCCGTGATCCTAACTCTTATGTTCACGATCTGGCCTACGGTGCAGGCATTATATCTTTCTTTTACCAATGCGACCTCTCTGGGGCTTAACAACAAATTTGTGGCACTGGATAACTATATCTATATGTTCCACGACAAATCTTTCATTCAAGCACTTATAAACACAGCAAAGCTGATGGCGGTTGTTCCCGTTATCACAATTTTCTGTAGTCTGGTGCTGGCATTCGTTTTGAACCAGTGCAAGCTGAAAGAAATGGTCTTGTATCGCACGCTTTTCTATTTCCCGAACATCGTTTCTCTGACCGTTGTAGGTATTATATGGAGTTTTGTGTTCCACCCGAATGTGGGCATCGTCAATAAGATTCTCGGTGCTGTCGGGCTGGAGAGCTTGCAGCGTTCCTGGCTGGGCGACAGCAAGACTGCGCTTTGGTGCATCGCGTTCACGCTGCTGTGGCAGGCTGCCGGTTACTACATGGTCATGCACATCGCGGCTATGGACGGCATTTCGCCGGAAATCTACGAGTCCGCAACGCTGGACGGTGCCAGCGCATGGCGCAAGCTCGTCAGTATTACGATGCCTCTGATGAAAGATATTATCGGCATCACCTTTGTTCTGGCACTTTCCGGCACCATCAACCTGAGCTTTGTTCTCTCGCAGGTTATGACCGGCGGCGGTCCTAACGGTGCATCCAGCGTTCTGCTGCAATATATGTACACGCAGGGCTTTGTCAACGGCAACTTTGGCTATGCCATGGCCATCACGGTCTTTACGCTCGCCATCTCCGTAGCGCTGTCCATGCTGTCCCGCAAATTGACCGATGCTTCCGAAGGAGGTCAGTAATATGACGCAAAATGAAAAAAGCAAAATCAGAGCAAAGGTCATCAAGTGGGTGACGCGCCTGTTCCTGATTTTGGTTGCCATTATCATGCTGTACCCTCTGGCGTGGAACGTCGTTTCTTCGTTCAAAACCAGTACAGAGTTTCTGACGGACCCCTTTGCATGGCCGCAGGGACTTGCATGGGATAACTACGTCCGCGCTTATGAAAATCTACCTTGCTGCCAACATCGGCAACTCGATTTATGTCGTGCTGGAAACGCTGGTCATTATTGTGGTCTGCGTTGTGCCGTGTTCCTACTGCCTTGTGCGGTATAAGTTCCCCGGTGCGAAGTTGATTTTGAACATCTACATGGCGGCCATCTTCATTCAGGCCACTTATATTATGATTCCGCTGTTCTTGCAGATGAACAAGCTGAACCTGCTCAACAGCCTGACGGCGCTGGGCGTGCTGTATGCAACGATGCAGTTCCCGTTTGCTATCTTCCTGCTGACCGGCTTCCTGCGCAGCATCCCGCGTGATTATGAGGAGGCAGCCATGATCGACGGCTGCGGCCCGTTCCGTATTTTGACGAGCATTATCATTCCCATGTGCAAGCCCGGTATCGTGACGGTCTGTATGATCTCCGCTATGGCAGCATGGAACGAGTACCCGGTGGCTCTCGTTATGGTTACCGATCCGACCAAGGCTACGCTGCCTGTCGGCCTTGCCAACCTGTATGAGATCCAGCGCTACGCTACCGACTGGGGCGCGCTGTTCGCAGCCCTCGTGCTGGCACTGATTCCCACTGTCATCCTCTTCATCGTCGGCCAGAAGCAGCTCGTGCAGGGCTTGAGCGTCGGCGGCGTTAAGGGCTAAACAAAATCGAATAGGTTAGGAGAACCGATATGCTGCCCCCGAAACATTGCAACATCAATTTGACCGGCCCAATACCCCGCTGGGATGAAGCAATTCCACTGGGGAACGGCATACTCGGTTCTCTTTTTTGGGGGCCGATGGAGCACCTGCGCATTTCCGTGGACATTGCCGGACTGTGGCTGCGCCGCCGCCCGGAGGAAAAACTCGATAAAGAATTTACTTATGCAAAACTGGTAGAGCTTGCACGGAAAGGCGATGTGGCAGAAACACGCCGTATCTTTGATACGCCCTATGCCCGCCCGACGCTACAAAAATCCCCGCAGGCACTTGTTCCTGAATGGACTGCCGCAAGGCAGCTATCAGGCAAGCCTTGATTTGGGCACGGCGGTGGCATCCTTTTCGCAAAAGGGTACAACCATTCTGTGCGCCTTCCTCTGTATGGGGCGGCCTGTTGGGGTACTGATGCTGCCAGAAGCATATCGGAATGTTACTCTCGCGGTGGAGCGCCTTCTTTCGGCAATGGCACACAGGCAGCCGAAGCGGGCAACAGCGTGTCCCCCGGCAGCTTGCAGCAGCTCGCCCTGCCGGATGCTATCCCCGAAACAGAGGATGGCATGATTGGCTTTTCCCAAAAGGTCGATGATAGAACTGCCTATACGCTGCTCTGCAAAAAATGCGGCACAACGCTGTATTATACCGCCGTGCAGGCAGAAAACGCAGAAAAAGCAAGCCAACTGGCGAAGCTGGAACTATGTGCAGCAGAAGATATGGGCGCCGAGAAGTTGCTGCAACAGCATAAACGCTGGTGGCAGCAATACTGGGGCAAAAGCAGTTTGCAGCTGCCGGATGAAACACTCGAACAGCTTTGGTACCGCGCCAATTACTTTTTGGCAGCGGGTTCCGAGCCGGGCAATGCCCCGATGCCGCTGCAAGGGGTATGGTGCGCGGATGACGACCGGCTCCCACCGTGGAAAGGTGATTACCACAACGACCTCAACACCCAATTCACCTACTGTCACTATCTGACTGCCAACCACCCGGAGCAGGGAAAGGTGTTTCTTGATTATCTCTGGTCGCTGCGCCCGCAGGCGACAAAGTTTGCCCGTGCATTTTACGGCACAGCAGGGGAGTGTCTGCCAGTGTTATGGACATTGACGGCGGTGCGCTCGGCGGCTGGCCAATGTATTCTCTGTCACCGACCAATCAATCTGGCTCTGCCAGATGTTTTATGAATACTACCGCCTGACGGGGGATAAAGAGTTTCTGCGTACCCGCGTGGAGCCTTACTTTACCGCCACGGCAGCCTGCCTGGAAGAACTCCTCCAAGAAGGCCCGGACGGAAAGCTGGTTTTACCGGTCTCGTCCTCACCGGAAATTCACGATGATGAGGCAGCCTCATGGCTGACTCCTAACAGCAACTACGATCTGGCGCTGCTGCACTATCTGTTCCACACTCTGGTACAGATCGAGTACCAGCTTGGCAACCCCCGCGGCTATTGGCATGCAATGGAGGCCAAACTTGCTCCGTTGAGCGTAGATACAGAAACCGGCTGATGCTTTCGACCAATGAAACCTTGCAGGAAACGCACCGCCATTTTTCCCACGCTATGGCAATCGAGCCGCTATGTATGCTGCGCTATGAAAACCCGCAGGATCGAAGCGTAATAGATGCAACGGTAGACCATCTTGTACATCTCGGCAGCGGGCAGTGGGTAGGATTCTCCTTCGGCTGGATGGCACTTTTGCAAATCGCCCGCAGCAATGGAAATGGTGCTTTGTATGAACTGCACCGCTTCGCAGAGCATTTCCTGAGCCCGAACGGATTCCATTTGAATGGCGACTACAAAAACAGCGGTGTCTGTGATTTCCACTATCGCCCCTTTACGCTGGAAGCAGATTTTCTTGCAGCACACGCCGTACAGAAAATGCTGCTGCGCTCCGAAAAAATCATATCGAGGTTTTACCGGCCTGCCCGCAGGCTGGAAAAATGAAACGGTTGCATTTCAGAATCTGCGGGCAGAAAATGGCCTGCTGATTTCTTATCAGCGGACAGCAGACGGCAAGCACAGCCTTACCGTAAAAGCAACACAGGACGGAAGCTGGTATCTTTGCAACACGCATTGCTGGGTCACCTTGCAGGCCGGACAAACTCAATCTTACCAATGGACGGAGGAAAACAAGAAATGAATACCAAAGGTCGTGTAACGATTCCCACCGATATGGACGCAGTACCCGAAACCCTTGACCTGCTCAAGCGCTGGGGCGCGGATGCCATCCGCGACTGCGACGGCACCGAATTCCCGCAGGAGCTGAAGGACACCGGAGCCAAGATCTACGCCACCTACTACACCACCCGCAAGGACAACGCTTGGGCTAAGGCAAACCCCGATGAAACGCAGCAGTGCTACATTATGACCCCGTTCTATACCGCTGCGGACGGTGCGCTGACCATCCCCCTGATGACGGGCATCAGCCGCGAGCTGATGAAGGTCAACGACCACGACAACATTGCCCGCTGGTGGGAAGTCATCGACCGCACGACGGGCGAGCCGTTGGATGCCGCTGCGTGGCATTATGACGCAGCAACCGAGAGCGTTGTCATCGACGCCCCCGCCGCTTACCACGAGTACACGGTCAGCTTTTTGGCATACCTGATCTGGGACCCCGTCCACATGTACAACTCGGTCATCAATGACTGGAAGGATGTCGAGCACCAGATCCCGTTCGATGTGCGCCAGCCCAAGACCCACGCCTACACAATGCGCCGCCTGCGCGAGTATCTCGAAAGCCACCCCTATGTCAACGTTGTGCGCTTTACGACCTTCTTCCACCTGTTCACGCTGGTGTTTGACGAGCTGCGCCGCGAGAAGTATGTGGACTGGTACGGCTACTCGGCGTCCGTTTCTCCCTATATTTTGGAGCAGTTTGAGAAGGAAGTCGGCTACAAATTCCGCCCGGAGTTCATCATCGACCAGGGCTACTACAACAACCAGTACCGCGTGCCGAGCAAGGAGTACAAGGACTTCCAGGCGTTCCAGCGCCGCGAGGTCTCCGGTCTGATGAAGGAAATGACCGACATCGTCCACGCCTACGGCAAGGAAGCCATGATGTTTCTGGGCGACCACTGGATCGGCTGCGAGCCGTTCATGCCCGAGTTCCAGCAGTCCGGCGTGGATGCCATTGTCGGCAGTGTCGGCAACGGCAGCACCCTGCGCCTGATTTCCGACATCCCCGGTGTCAAGTACACCGAGGGCCGCTTCCTGCCCTACTTCTTCCCCGATACCTTCCACGAGGGCGGCGACCCTGTGCGCGAGGCCAAGGAAAACTGGTCACCGCGCGCCGCGCCATCCTGCGCAAGCCCATTGACCGCATCGGCTACGGCGGTTACCTGAAGCTGGCCTGCGAGTTCCCGGAATTTCTCGATTATGTCGAGAGCGTCTGCAACGAGTTCCGCGAGCTGTACGAGAACATCAAGGGTACCACGCCCTACTGCGTCAAGACCGTGGCTGTTCTGAACAGCTGGGGGCAGCAGCGCGCCTGGGGCTGCCACATGGTCCACCATGCGCTGTACCAGAAGCAGAATTACAGCTATGCGGGCGTTATCGAGGCGCTGTCCGGTGCGCCGTTTGATGTGAAGTTCATCAGCTTTGACGACATCAAGGCTGACCCGAAGGTGCTGGACGGCATTGACGTCCTCATCAACATCGGTGACGGCGACACCGCCCACACCGGCGGCAAGGTTTGGGAGGATCCGGATGTTTCCGCTACCGTCAAGGGCTTTGTCCATCGCGGCGGCGGTCTGATCGGTGTCGGCGAGCCGGGCGGCCATCAGTATCAGGGCCGTTATTTGCAGCTGGCCGCGCCGCTTGGCGTGGAGAAGGAAACCGGCTTTACCTTGAACTACGACAAGTACAACTGGGACGAGCACCGCGACCACTTTATTCTGGCCGACTGCCCCGACCATGACGTGGACTTCGGCGAGGGCAAAAAGAGTATCTTTGCACTGGAGGGCACCGACATCCTGATCCAGCGTGACAAGGAAGTCCAGATGGCTGCCCACGAGTACGGCAAAGGCCGCGGCGTCTACATCAGCGGCCTGCCGTACAGCTTCGTGAACAACCGCGTGCTGTACCGCGCCATCCTGTGGGCTACCCACGATGAAGCCGACCTGCACAAATGGTTCAGCACGAACTACAATGTGGAAGTCCATGCCTACGTTAAAAACGGCAAGTACTGCGTGGTCAACAACACCTACGAACCGCAGGACACGACCGTTTACACCGGCGACGGCAGCTGCTTCGATCTGCATCTGGATGCCAATGAGATCAAGTGGTACAGCATTGAGGGGTAATAAAATGAGAACACCCGAAGAACAGATCCGCTATGCGGCCTCTATCGCGCCCAGCCCGCGCCAGCTGGCATGGCAGCAGCTTGAATTTTACGCCTTTACCCATTTCGGCATGAATACCTTCACGAACCGCGAGTGGGGCGACGGCACCGAAGACCCGGCGCTGTTCAATCCCGATGCGCTGGATGCCGACCAATGGGTCGCCGCAGTCAAAAGTGCCGGCATGAAGGCGCTGATTCTGACCTGCAAGCACCATGACGCTTCTGCCTGTGGCCGAGCGCCTACACCGAGCACAGCGTCAAGAACAGCCCGTGGAAGAACGGACAGGGCGATGTTGTGCGCGAGGTATCGGATGCCTGCCGGCGCGGCGGTATCAAGTTTGGTGTCTATCTCTCCCCGTGGGATCGTCACGATGCACGCTATGGCAGGGGAAACCGTATGATGATTATTTCGTTTCCCAGCTGACTGAGCTTGCAACAAACTACGGAGATATTTTCTGCTTCTGGTTTGACGGTGCCTGCGGTGAGGGCAAAAACGGCAAAAAGCAGATTTACGACTGGGAACGCTACTATGCGGTTCTGCGTAAATTGCAGCCGAATGCGGTGCTGAATGTCTGTGGCCCCGATGTGCGCTGGTGCGGCAACGAGGCCGGGCATTGCCGGAAAGCAGAGTGGAGCGTGGTTCCCGCAGAGCTGCGGGATGCAGAACGCACGGCATCGAAATCGCAGCAGGCGGATGACGGAGAATTCTCCCGCAAAATTGACTCTCAGGACGAGGACATCGGCAGTAGAGCGGTTATCCGCAATGCAAGAAAACTTGTCTGGTATCCGTCCGAGGTGGATACCTCCATCCGAACAGGTTGGTTTTACCACCCGGAGGAGGACACCGACGTGCGCACGGCAGACGAATTGCTGGACATCTATCTGGATGCCGTCGGTGCGAATGCAAGTCTGTTGCTGAACATTCCACCCGATACGCATGGCCGTATTGCCGCGGCGGACTGCGCCAGCCTTGCGGAGCTGGGTGCTAAAATTCAGCAGATTTTTGCCAGTAACGTAACAGAAAAAGCGGAAATTACGGCAGATTCTGCGATTGCGCAGCATCCCATCACACAGGCTGTGGACGGTATGGCAAATACCTATTGGCAGGCTGCCTACGGACAAGAATCCGATACGATTACTTTGAAATTCCCGAAGCCGCAGAAAGTTTCCTGTGTTGTTCTGGGGGAGCATCTGCCGACAGGGCAGCGCATAGAAAGCGGCGAGATTTGGGCAGATGAAAGCAAGGTTGCCGAATTTACGGTAGTTGGGCATAAGCGTATCTGCCGCTTCGCCCCGGTGGATGTGCAGACGCTTACCATCAAGATTACAGCTTCACGCACGGAGCCAACTCTGCGGCTGCTGGAAGTCTATCAGTGAGGATGTAGGCGAAAGAGGCGTGCCGTGCTGTGCGGCACGCCTTTGGCTGCAAAAACATTGATACGAGGTTTGTTATGGATAAACGTCCTAATATTATCCTGCTTATGGCAGACCAGATGCGCGGCGACTGCCTTGGTATTGCCGGTCACCCGGATGTAAAAACGCCGTTCCTCGATGCACTGGCCGCCGAGGGCGTGCGGTATGAAAATGCCTATTCTGCCTGTCCGACCTGTGTTCCCGCGCGGGCTACGCTGTATACCGCATGTCTCAGGAGCACACCGGCCGCGTCGGGTACGAGGATCTTGTGCCGTGGGATTATCCCCACACACTGGCCGGGGAGTTGAGCAAGGCTGGTACTATACCCAGTGTGTCGGCAAAATGCATGTTCATCCGCTGCGCAACAACCTGGGTTTCCATGATGTAAGGCTGCATGATGGCTATCTCCATGCCTACCGCCGCCCCACCACGCCCAGTTATGAGGATCAGCGTGTGGCCGATGACTATTATTGGTGGCTCAAACAGCAGCTTGGCGTGGATGCAGACCCGGTGGAGACCGGCCTTGACTGCAATAGTTGGGTTGTGCGCCCCTGGATCTACGAGGAAAAGTATCACCCCACAAACTGGGTCGCCAGCGAGTGCCGAGACTTTCTGCGCCGCCGTGACCGCTCGAAACCATTCTTCCTGATGGCCAGCTTTGTGCGGCCACACCCTCCGCTGGATGCCCCGGAATATTACTTGAATTTGTACAAAGATGAGTCGCTGGCCGAGCCTTGGCGCGGTGATTGGAATGACTGCGTCCGCTGGGAACGTGACGGCCACAGCTACCATGCCCAGACGGCACCCTCGGATGAAAGCTACATCCAGCAGCTGCGGGAGGGTTACTATGCGGCCATCACGCACATGGATCATCAAATTGGACGTTTAGTCTCCGCACTGGTGGAGGAGCAAATCATGGATAATACCATAATTCTGTTCGTGTCCGACCACGGCGAGATGCTGGGCGACCACCTGATGTTCCAGAAGGCAAAGCCGTTCCAGGGCAGTATCCGGGTGCCGCTGTTTATCTCCGGGCCGGAGCGCTATGTGGGCAAGCATGGTACGGTTTGCACCGATTTGGCAGAGCTGCGCGACGTCATGCCCACGCTACTGGAGCTGGCGGGCGCACCGATTCCCGAAACCGTGGACGGCACGAGCCTATTGCACCCCGTCGAACGCGAATATCTGCACGGTGAGCATACACTGGGCGAGGATTCCATGCACTTTATCCTGACGAAAGAGGATAAATATATCTGGTACTCTCAGACCGGGCGAGAACTGTACTTCAATCTGCGCGACGACCCGCACGAGACAAAAAACGTGCTGGAGGAAAACCAGAAGCGCGTGGCGGAGCTACGCGCTCTGCTGATTGATACTCTAAAAAATCGTGAAGAGGGTTACACCGATGGGCACACCCTGCTTGTGGGCAAAACCCCCGTGACCGTATTGCAGCATACCGAGGTGCTATGAAGCAGCTTCAATTCCTGATTAAGCCCGCAGCGGCTACTGCAACATGCGCTGCCAATATTGCTTTTATCGAGATGAGCAGCAGAATCGCGTGAACCCTGATGACTGCATGATGTCGTTCACTACTGCGGAAACGCTGATTCAACGCTGTTTTGCGGAAATCGAACAAGGCGGTTATATCTCGTTTGCCTTTCAGGGTGGGGAACCGACCTTGGCTGGGCTGGATTTCTTCCGTTTCTTTACGCAGACCGTGCAAAAGTACAACCAAAAGCGTGTCACGGTGCAGTATGCCATTCAGACAAATGGCCTTGCAGTTACCGAGGAATGGGCTGAATTTTTCAGCAAAGAACACTTTCTCGTAGGTATCAGCTTGGACGGCACCCCGGATGTGCATGATGCCCTGCGCCCGGATACACAGGGAAACGGAACATGGAATAAAATTACGCAGACGATTGAACTGCTGCACCGATACGGCGTGGAGTGCAATCTTTTGTGTGTCGTCACCAAACGGCTGGCCAAAAAAGCGGGGCGCGTATATAAGTCCATGAAGGCAACGGGCGTGCGCTATTTACAGTTTATTCCTTGTTTGGATCCGCTGGACACGCCGCAGGGGCAGCAGAACTACTCCCTCACGCCAGAACTGTATGCGCAGTTTTTGTGCGCCCTGTTTGATGCCTGGTATCGGGACTGGAAAACCAGCACCTATGTCAGCATCCGTTTGTTTGAGGATTATATTTATCTGCTTATGGGCGGCCGGCTGGGACTTGCTCCACAACAGGCACCTGCGGCGCGTACATGGTCGTGGAGGGTAGCGGCGCCGTCTACCCGTGCGACTTTTTCTGCTTGGACGCTTACAAACTCGGAACCGTGCAAAACGACACCCTGCAATCGCTGCTTACCGGCGAAAAAATGCGGGCGTTTATCACGGACGGCTGGCAGATCCCCGCAGAATGTCAGCCATGCAGATGGGTACACTTGTGCCGCGGCGGCTGCAAGCGTGACTGTGATCCCGCCGACAAAGCGCAGCGCAGCTACTACTGCAAAGCCCTGCAAAAGTTTTTCGCCTATGCGGAACTGCGCCTGTGCGAGATGGCCCGCGCCGTGCGGATGTATCGCTGAAAAAGGAGACCGATTCTATTGCACAAGAAAAATAAATACTGGCAGCTGTTTCTATCGACCTTAAAATTGAGTGCCTGCACCTTCGGCGGTGGGTTTGTCATTATCCCTTTGATGCGCGAGCGTTTTGTGAAAGAATTGCACTGGATCGAGGAAGAAGAAATGCTGGACCTGACGGCCATTGCCCAGTCCAGCCCTGGGTCCATCGCCATCAATGCCTCCATTCTGGTGGGCTACCATGTGGCGGGCATCCCCGGTGCATTGATTACCGTGGTGGGCGCAGCATTGCCGCCGCTGATCATCATTCTGTCATCTCCGTGCTCTATCAGGCGTTCCGCTCGAACAGATATGTAAGCATGGCAATGGCCGGTATGCTGGCCGGTGTGGCGGCGGTCATCTTTGATGTGGTCATCAACATGGCGCGACCCATCCTGAAAAAGAAACGCCTTCTGCCCATCGCGGTCATGCTGACGGCTTTCGTGGCGACCCGATTTTTCTCCGTGAACATCATCCTGATTATTCTCGTCTGCGGCGGAATCGGTGCGCTGGATACGCTGTATCTGAAAAAGAAGGAGATCGAGGATGATCTATCTGGAACTGTTCTGGAGTTTCTTTCAAGTCGGCCTGTTCAGCATCGGCGGCGGGTATGCAGCCATGCCTTTGATTCAGGACCAGGCCGTGGAGATTCACCCCTGGCTGACGATGACGGGATTTGCGGATATTATGGCAATCGCCGAAATGACCCCGGGGCCTATCGCCTTAACGCGGCAACCTTTGTGGGGATTCAGGTGGCGGGGCTGCCGGGGGCGCTGATTGCTACCATCGGCTGTATCTTCCCGTCCTGCGTCATCGTCATGGCGCTGGCCTATGTGTATTACCGCTTTCGCGGCCTCAGCGTCATGCAGGGCATTCTGGCAGGGCTGCGCCCCGCGTCATTGCGATGATTGCCTCCGCCGGTATCTCCTTGCTGTGTATGGCCCTGTACGGCCAGCGCACGTTCCCGGCATATTTGGGCAGCATGGATTTGATCGCACTGGCAATTTTTCTCGTGGGCTTCGTCACTCTGCGCAAGTGGAAGCCCAGTCCCATTAAGGTCATGGCGGGGGCGGCCGTGACCGGTGCCGCGCTGTACAGCATCGCGGCATAAACAAAACTGAGAGGATATTTTTATGATGAATGAGATTTTAGCCGCTTGGCAATGGAATGGCTCAGTGTCAGAGCCGATTCCTTATGGCGAAGGACACATTAACCAGACGTATGCTATCACGGTAATGTCGAAGCCAGGGGCAAAACGCTACATCCTGCAAAAGATCAATACCGATACATTCAAAGACCCGGAAGGTCTTATGGAAAACATCTGTGGCGTGACAGAATTCCTGCGTGAAAGGGCTAAGCAGCGCGGGGCTGACCCGGCGCGTGCTACGCTCCATGTGGTGCCTACCAAAGAGGAAAAGCCTATTATCAGGCTGCTGATGGTAGCTGCTGGCGTGTCTATGAATTTGTAGAGAACACTGTCTGTTTGCAGCAGGTGCAGTCGGCTGAGGATTTTTACCAGAGCGCTGTTGCATTTGGCAATTTCCAGCATCAGCTGGCTGAATATCCGTCTCATACTCTGCACGAGACAATCCCGCACTTCCACGACACGCCTAAGCGCTTCGCTGACTTCCAGCGCGCCGTGGCTGAGGACCGCATGGGTCGTGCCGCACAGGTGCAGCGCGAAATTGAGTTTGTCCGCGCCCGCGAAGCAGATTATCATGTCATGGTGGACCTGCTGGCGGCGGGTAAACTGCCGCTGCGCGTCACTCACAACGACACCAAGCTGAACAATATCCTGTTCGACAAAACAACCGGCGAGGGCCTTTGCGTTATCGACCTTGATACCGTCATGCCGGGCTTGGCCGCCAACGATTTCGGTGATTCCATCCGCTTCGGTGCCAACCACTGCGCCGAGGACGAAGCTGACCTCTCGAAAGTCAATTTCAGCATGGAACTGTTTGAAATTTACACTAAGGGCTTCTTGCAGGCAGCAGGAGAAGCGTTCACCCCGCTGGAAAAGCAGACCCTGCCGTGGGGTGCCAAGCTGATGACGATGGAATGTGGTATGCGCTTCCTCGCTGATTATCTGGAGGGAGACCACTACTTCCACATCAACTATGAAACCCAAAACCTCAACCGCGCCCGCACCCAGTTCAAGTTGACTGCCGATATGGAACGGAACTGGGATGCCATGCAAAAAGTAATTGAAAAATACTGCTGATACCACTAATCTGCTTTTTCATTTTGCGGTTTGCGTTTTGCAGTAGAATGCATCATGCAAAATCGTGTTTTCTCCTTCCTTAACTCCCGCGCCTGACAAGCGCGGGAGTTTTCTGTGATACAGCAAGTTGTATGTCCGCAGTGAGGCTAATAAGGCCATGCATTGCAATTGATTTTCATGATATTGGAAACTCAGAACGGTTGATACTAAATGCGAATTGTTGACTAAAAATCGCGCCGACAATGCACTGTCGGCGCGATTTTATATGCTATGCAGTTTTCGATATTTGCCCGGAGCCTCGGCCTTATAGCGGCGGAACATCCGGTTAAAGTAGCTGGAATCACTAAAGCCGCAGCTATATGCGATCTCCGTGATGGGATCTTCGGTGGAGCATAATAGCTCCGCGGCACATTCTACCCGGTAGTAATTCAAATAGTCAATAGGGGAGCGCCCAGTTATGCTGTGAAAGACCCTGCAAAAGTGTTCAGGGGTCATTTCTGCTGTGGAGGCGAGATCTTCCAAGGTGATGCGGCTGGCGTAATTCTTTCGGATGCGCTCTAAGGCCGCTTTCATTTGGGCTGTGCTGCGGTCATTTCTCTTGTTTCCGGGAGTGGATACTGTGTAAGAATGCTGTAAAAGGATCTGACCGAACAGCTGCCACATCAGACCGATTGTTACAAATTCATACCCTTCGGGCTCTTTTTCCATTGCCTCAAAGAGTCTGTCAATCAGTTGGCAGGTTACGGAGCCAGCCGGTTGATACGGCTCGATTTGTGCGCCGCGTTCAAAAAGCGCATTGTATTTTGCCTGACATACGGAGCCGCTGCCGAGGAAGCGGTTCATATCAAAGACAACACACTCGTAAACGCAGTCGCTGGGGGTTCCGCCGTGAACGGCCCCGGCTGAAATGATGGCGGCATCCCCCTTGTGTAAAAGGTAAGAGCGTCCATCAATCAGCAGAGAAAACTCCCCGCTTAGAACCAGCATAAGTTCAAATTCCATGTGCCAGTGAAACGGCATTTCATAGCGCGGGTGCATTTTATCTACATAATAAAGCTCAATGGGAAAGTCAAAAGTGCCGCGCGTACTGCTTTCATGGGAAGCCAGAAACTTCATGGCAGACATCTCCTAAAATATCAATATCGTCCAATATAATATCATTATACGCAAAGACGAGGGCGAATTGCAACAGTATAATACAAGTAAAGAACAAAATCCACTTTAGGAGGTACAAACTGTGCAAATCGAAGAAATCAAAGACCAAATCTGCGATGTCTGCCATAAAATGTGGCAGCTTGGCTGGGTCGCTGCCAATGATGGCAATGTCTCAGTTCGGTTGGAGGACGGAACTTTCCTTGCAACGCCTACGGGCATGAGCAAGAGCTTCATCACGCCGGACAAGCTGCTGCGCATTGATGCAAAGGGCAACGTGCTGGAGGGCGCAGAGGGACTGCGCCCGTCCAGCGAAATCAAGATGCACCTGCGCTGCTACGAAAAGCGCGCCGATGTAAATGCTGTTGTCCATGCCCATCCGCCGGCAGCCACCGGCTTTGCGTGGCACATCGCCCGATGGATATGTACAACATGATTGAGGATGTGGCAGCCATCGGCGCTGTGCCGCTGACTCCGTATGGAACCCCCAGCACGACGGAGGTGCCGGACGCAATCGAGCCGTATCTCAACGACCACGATGTTATGCTGCTGGAAAACCACGGCGCGCTGACGGTGGGCAGTGATGTCATCACCGCCTATTACCGCATGGAGAGCTTGGAACTGTGGGCAAAAATCACGATCAACGCAATCATTCTCGGCGGCAGCTACGATATTGACCGCAAGAATATTGATAAGCTCATCAATCTCCGCTCCTACTACAAAATTACCGGCAAACACCCCGGCTATCGCAAGTTTGAGCGCCGCGAAAAAGGCGAGCCGACGGACAAATAAGGAGACACCGTATGCTGAAGAACATTCCGCCTATCCTTAGCCCGGAACTTCTGAAAGTCCTCTGCGAGATGGGACATGGCGACGAAATCATTCTCGCAGACGGAAATTTCCCGGCTGAAAGCATCGGCAAAGATGCCATTGTGATTCGTGCAGACGGGCACGGAACCGTAGAACCGCTGGAGGCCATCCTGCAATTTCTGCCGTTGGATCAGTATGTGGAAAAGCCTGTCGCGCTGATGAAAGTGGTAGATGGCGATCCGTGCAAGCCGACTATCTGGGATAGCTATAAACAGAAGTTGAACGAGAGCGGCAATGACCCGGCTAAAATTGAAATGATGGAACGCTTTGCGTTTTATGAGCGCGCACGCCATGCCTATGCGATTATCGCCACCAGGGAAAGCGCAATCTATGCCAACGTACTTTTGAAGAAGGGCGTGGTTCAATGAGTAACACAGCAACTGTGCTGGCCTTCGATTTTGGCGCTTCCAGTGGACGTGCAATTCGAGCCGTGTACGATGGCCAAAACCTCACCTACGAG
>ENA-OUNI01000164-OUNI01000164.1-human-gut-metagenome-genome-assembly--contig:-NODE-164-length-28725-cov-3.523148_pt1 | contig 28725 bp, 37 predicted proteins | sample MGYA00242499_ERZ504580 | MGnify/ENA primary metagenome ERZ504580 (study PRJEB26092, sample SAMD00036315) | human gut metagenome | host: Homo sapiens | study: EMG produced TPA metagenomics assembly of... | reverse complement strand
CAACAACGCACGGGCCAACGAACTGGCGCACCTTGAAATGATCGGCGCCATTGTTCATCAGCTTACTCGTAATTTAAGTGAAGATGAAATTAAAAAGAGCGGTTTTGACACCTACTTTGTCGACCATACGGCTGGTGTTTATCCTGCTTCCGCTGCCGGCGTGCCGTATACAGCTGCCTATATGCAGAGTAAAGGCGACATGATTACAGATCTTCATGAAGACCTGGCTGCTGATGGTACGACTGCGTAAGAACAACATATCATCAAAAAACGATAGGACAAGCTATTTCCAAAACATAAGCGTACCGCACAGGCGGCGTTTCTCAATCCCACACAGGGAGAACAGAAACGCCGCTTTTTCATGCCCCCATGTTACGCAGTAGAGCAGGAAAAAGCCTTGCAGCAAGCGGCTTTTGGGGCGCGGTTTTGACAGGGTAAGGTGTTTATACCTTTTCCCTTAAAAACGTGCTTCTACTGCGTAACAAAACCACAGCAAAGGAGTGATAAACAATGGCAGTTTTCCGTGTGGAACGAAACCGCGGCTATACCGTAATGAGCAACCACCATCTACGCAACAGGGACTTGACCTTGAAAGCAAAGGGGCTGCTTTCGCAAATGCTGTCCCTGCCGGACAACTGGGACTATACCCTTGCGGGGCTAACCCGCATCAACCGGGAAAGTATTGACGCGATCCGTACCGCCGTATGGGAGCTTGAAAAAGCCGGATATATCACCCGGCGGCAGGGGCGCGACGAAAAGGGCAAGATGGCGGCAATCGAGTACACCATCTACGAGCAGCCGCAGTTGGAAAACCCGATATTGGGAAATCCAACAACGGATAACCCGATGTTGGAAAATCCGATGACGGATAATCCGACGTTGGAAAATCCAACGCAATTAAATAAAGATATATCAAGAACTGATTTATCAAAAAAAGAGAAATCAAATACGGATCTATCAAATACCCATTCCATTCCTATCCTTTCCCCTTACCCCTCACCTTTCACAGAGGACGCGGCAGAGCCGGAACGGAAAGGAACGGAAGCGAAAACGCAGAGCGCAGTAGAGATTTACAGGGACATCATCAAGGACAATATCGAGTATGACATTCTCATACAGGATCCGCACATGGATAAAGACCGACTGGACGAAATCGTTGACCTCATACTGGAAACGGTATGCACAGCGAGAAAGACGCTCCGCATCGCCGGGGATGACTATCCGGCAGAGCTTGTCAAAAGCAAGTTTTTGAAGCTGACGAGCAGCCATATTGAATTTGTCCTTGACTGTATGCGGGAGAACACCACGAAGATCCGCAATATCAAGCAGTATCTACGGGCGGTGCTGTTCAACGCCCCGTCTACCATCGACAGCTACTATACCGCCCTTGTCGCCCACGACATGGCAAGCGGCGCATGGGCGAAGCCGAAAGGCGGCATACCCGATTACACCTGCAACGAGGGCGAAAGCCTGTAAAACCAAAGGAGGACAAGACTATGAAGCAGGGCGCATTGTTTTTTGACGAAACCGCTGACCGTTACGACATCCGCTTTGACCTTGCCGATTACTACGGCGGGCTGCATTGCGGCGAGTGCTTGGAGGTATTCACAGGCGGCAAGTGGAAGCCGACCCGTATGGAGTACGGCGACAACTGGTATCTTGCGGGTGTCCGCGCCGAGGATTGAACGGATTACTGGTGCGGATTTAAGCGGGGCGGCGCAGGCAGCGGACGCCCATTTTTTGCGCCCAAAAGCGGCGCAGCATATAACACCGCGAAAGGAGGACGGTAAATGCAAGATGAAATCAACGAAAAAGTCATTGCCTTATCCATAAGGACGACCAAACTCACCGCCGAAATGCTGCAAAAATCCATTCGCTTCATGCTTTCACAAATCAAAAAGCAGTTGGATAAGCCGGTGCAGCACCACGGCAAGCAGACCCTAAAACAGCTTGTGAAGCAGAACGCAGGCGTAAGCAGCATCGAAATCACTGACAGCAATATCAAAGCCTTTGAGAGTACGGCAAAGAAATACGGCGTTGACTTTGCGCTGAAAAAGGACGCGACGGAAAGCCCGCCCCGCTACCTTGTGTTTTTCAAGGGGCGCGACGCGGACGTTTTGACCGCAGCCTTTCAGGAGTTTTCCGCAAAGAAGCTGACACAGGAACAAAAGCCCTCGATCCGCAAGGCGTTAGCCGCCTTTAAGGACAAGGCGAAGCAGCTTAACGCTGACCGCCAAAAGGTGAAAAATCAGACAAGAGGGGGCATTGAGCGATGAAAAGCATAAATCTGAAAAAGCTGATACTTCCGAATCTGCCTTATCTGCTCTTTGTGTATCTCTTTGATAAAGTGGGACAGGCGGCGCGGCTTGCGCCGGGGGCTGACCTCTCCGGCAAGCTGCTTTCCATTGGGGACGGTTTCGCTGCCGCCTTTTCTTCATTCGCGCCGAGTTTTCACCCCATAGATTTACTTGTGGGCGTTTTGGGCGCGGCACTGATCCGGCTTGTTGTCTACGTCAAAGGCAAAAATGCGAAGAAATATCGCCGTGGCGTGGAGTACGGCAGCGCGAGATGGGGCAGCGCTGACGATATACGCCCGTACATCGACCCGGTGTTTGAAAACAATGTGCTGCTCACACAGACGGAGCGGCTGATGATGAACAGCCGCCCGAAGCAGCCGAAGTACGCACGGAACAAAAACGTGCTGGTGGTGGGCGGCAGCGGAAGCGGCAAAACCCGCTTTTTCGTCAAACCCAACCTGATGCAGATGCACAGCAGCTATCTCGTGTCTGACCCGAAAGGTACTCTCCTGCTCGAATGCGGCAAGCTCTTGGAGCGCGGCAGTCCGAAGCTGGGCGAGGACGGAAAGCCCGTTAGAAAAAACGGAAAGATCGTCTATGAGCCGTACCGTATTAAGGTGCTGAATACCATTAACTTCAAAAAGAGCATGAAATACAACCCTTTCGCCTATCTCCGCGACGAAAAGGATATTTTGAAGCTGGTAAACACGCTGATTGCCAACACCAAGGCAGCGGCGAAAAGTCCGGCGAGGATTTTTGGGTGAAAGCCGAGCGGCTGCTGTACTGTGCGTTAATCGGCTACATTCACTACGAAGCCCCGGACGCAGAGCGAAACTTTACGACGCTGCTTGAAATGATCAACGCAAGCGAAGCCCGCGAGGATGACAGCGAGTTTCAAAGCCCCGTTGACCTCATGTTTGAACGCTTGGAGGAAAAAGACCCGGAGCATTTTGCGGTCAAGCAGTACAAAAAGTTTCTGCTGTCTGCGGGCAAGACCCGTTCCTCGATCCTCATTTCCTGCGGTGCAAGGCTTGCGCCCTTTGACATCAAGGAGCTGCGGGAGCTGATGGAGAGCGACGAATTGGAGCTTGACACGCTGGGCGACCGAAAAACGGCGCTCTTTATCATCACCAGCGACACCGACCCCACCTTTGACTTTGTAACGGCGATGATCGTATCGCAGCTTTTCAATCTGCTCTGCACCAAAGCCGACGACGAATACGGCGGGCGGCTGCCCGTTCATGTGCGCTGTCTGCTGGACGAGGTAGCCAACATCACGATCCCCAATTTGGAACGCTGATCAGCGTCCTGCGAAGCCGGGAAATCTCCGCTTGCCTTGTGGTGCAGGCGCAGAGCCAGCTAAAAGCCATCTACAAGGAACACGCCGACACCATCATCGGGAATTGCGACACAACCCTTTTCCTCGGCGGCAAGGAAAAAACGACGCTGAAAGAAATCTCCGAGGTTTTGGGGAAAGAAACGATTGACAGCTTCAACACTTCCGAAAACCGGGGGCGGGACGTTTCTCATGGGCTGAACTATCAAAAGCTCGGAAAGGAGCTTATGAGCCAGGACGAAATTGCCGTGATGGACGGCGGAAAATGTATCTTGCAGCTACGGGGCGTTCGCCCGTTCTTCTCCGACAAGTACGACATCACGAGGCACCCGAAATACAAATACCTTTCGGACTATGACAAGAAAAACACCTTTGACATCGAGAAGTTTTTGAAGCGGCAGCGACGCCCGGTAATCATCAAGCCGGATACCGTCTTTGACTATTACGAAATTGACGCAGCGGATTTACAGGAGGTTACGGAATGAACAGACGCATCAGAAAGAAGCGGGAAAAACAGCAGCTTGCGCGGGCGATCCGGGAGCTGGTCGCCCTTGCGGAGAAACGGCAGCAAAAGCGGCAGGAAGCCATCGACCGCTTTCTGACCGCATACAGCGCCTACCTTGCCAAGCAGGGCGGCGCGGAAAGGAGGACGCCGTGACGAACGCCTGCAAAACGCCGGAAGCAGTCATGCAGACGCTTATCACCGCTCTTGCCGCAGGGCTTGCGGTATGGGGTACCGTGCAGCTTTTGGAGAGCTTTCAAAGCGGCGGCGAACGCCAGCGGGCGCAAGCTCTCAATCTCATTAAAGCGGGCGGCGAACTTGTCCGCACCGCCACTTGGGAGGTGATACCGCCATCAAGACCGTAAGCATTGGCTACATGGTACGCGCTCCTACCTCTGCCCTTCCTATTCCCTTACGGGCATTGCCCGCACAGCCGCCTTTTTTTGACGAGGGCGGCTTTTTTCATGCACAAAAATACAAACACAAAAATTCAAGAGCCGCAAAGCGGCAGAAAGTGAGGTCAATCTATGACATTTTTCAATTCGGCAGTAGACGTATTGCAGACCTTGTGATTGCACTGGGCGCAGGTCTTGGCATCTGGGGCGTTATCAACCTACTGGAAGGTTACGGAAATGATAATCCGGGGGCAAAATCGCAGGGCATGAAGCAGCTTATGGCGGGCGGCGGCGTTGCTTGATTGGCGGCGTTCTCGTTCCCCTGCTCAAAGGGCTGTTCGGTTAAGCGGCGGTAATGTCCTATGCAGAGCATACTTGACGCGATTAACGAATGGATCAAGGAAATCCTGATCGGAGCAATCAACGGAAATCTGTCAACTATGTTCGGGGACGTAAACGAAAAGGTCGGTACGATTGCCGCCGAGGTAGGCAAGACCCCGCAGGGGTGGAACGCAAGCATTTTTCCATGATACAGACGCTATCGGAAAATGTGATCGTCCCCATTGCGGGGCTTGTTATTACCTACGTTCTATGCGTGGAGCTTATCAGCATGGTAACGGAAAAGAACAATCTGCACGACATTGACACGTTCATGTTCTTTAAGTGGTTTTTCAAAGCGTTCGTTGCGGTGTTTATCGTCACGCATACCTTTGACATCACTATGGCGGTATTCGACATGGCACAGCACATTGTTTCCGGCGCGGCGGGCGTGATCGGCGGCAGCACCAGCATTGATGTTGCCGCCGCGCTCTCGTCCATGCAAGCCGGACTTGACGCAATGGAAATCCCCGAACTGCTCTTGCTTATGCTCGAAACAAGCCTTGTCAGCCTTTGCATGAAAATCATGTCGGTGCTGATAACGGTTGTTTTGTACGGGCGTATGATTGAGATTTACCTGTACTGCTCCGTATCGCCTATTCCATTCGCCACCATGACAAACCGGGAATGGGGGCAAATCGGAAACAACTACTTAAAAGGCCTGTTTGCCCTCGGCTTTCAAGGCTTCCTCATTATGATATGCGTCGGCATTTACGCGGTTTTGGTAAACAACATGGTTATAGCGGACAATCTGCACACCGCGATATTTTCCATCGCAGCCTATACGGTGCTGCTTTGCTTTAACCTTTTGAAATCCGGCGCACTGGCAAAATCATTATTCCATGCACATTAAAAAGGAGGTTTTCCATCACCAAGAAATACAGCGTTATTTACGCAGATCCCCCGTGGCGGTATGAACGGAGCAAGGTGCAGGGCGCAGCGGAAAAGCACTATCCCACCATGGGCATTGACGAGCTGTGCGCCCTGCCCGTGCCGGAGCTGGCGGCGAAGGACTGCGCCCTGTTTTTGTGGGCGACCTTTCCGCAGCTTCCCGAAGCCCTGCGGCTGATCCGCGCATGGGGCTTTCGGTATCGGACTGTGGCGTTCGTTTGGCTCAAACGTAACCGCAAAAGCCCGTCCTGGTTTTACGGTATGGGCTATTGGACGCGCAGCAACGCGGAAATCTGTCTGCTGGCGACCAGGGGCAAACCCAAGCGGCAGTCGGCGGGCGTACATCAGTTTCTTATCAGCCCCATAGAGCAGCACAGCAAAAAGCCGGATGCAGCACGGGAAAAAATCGTTGCCCTTATGGGGGATTTGCCCCGTATTGAGCTGTTTGCCCGACAGAAAACGCCGGGGTGGGATATATGGGGCAACGAACTCCCAAACAGTATTGAAATGTAACGAAAGGAGATTTTTCTATGGCGTATGTACCCGTTCCCAAAGACCTATCACGCATAAAGACAAAGGTTGCCTTTAACCTTACCAAAAGGCAGCTCATATTCTTTGCGGCGGCGCTCCTTGTTGGACTGCCGCTTTTCTTTTTGCTCAAAGGCAGCACTGGCACAAGCCTTGCGGCGTTCGTGATGATCCTCGTTATGCTGCCCTGCTTTCTATTCGCCATGTATGAAAGGCACGGGCAGCCCCTTGAAACGCTGATTAAGAACATCATACAGACAAAATTTATCCGTCCGAAAGAAAGACCCTATCAGACGGAAAACTTCTTTGCCGTCCTCGAACGGCAAAGACAACTTGAAAAGGAGGTATCGGCTATTGTCAACGGCAAACGCAAAACACGCAGGAAACAGGCGTAAGCTCACCCGCGCCGAGAAAAAGGAAATCGCCGCCCTGATCCGAGCGGCAAAGGGTGACGGAAAGGCGCACACCGCGCAGCAGACCATACCGTATCTTGCCATGTACCCGGACGGTATCTGCAAGGTTACGGAAAAGAAATACTCCAAGAGCATCGCTTACGACGACATCAACTACCAGCTTGCGCAGGCAGACGATAAGACCGCCATTTTTGAAAACTGGTGCGACTTTCTCAACTATTTTGACGCGACCGTTAGTGTGCAGCTTTCCTTTATCAACCGGGGAACGCGCAGCGGCGGCGCGAAGGAGGTCGTTGCGATCCCCGCGCAAGATGACGCTTTCAATTCCATCCGCACCGAATACGCGGATATGCTGAAACATCAGCTTGCAAAGGGCAACAACGGCTTTGTAAAGTCAAAGTACATTACCTTTTCCGTGGAAGCGGACAATCTGAACGCGGCAAAGGCGCGGCTTGCCCGTATTGAAACCGACATACTGAATAATTTTAAGGTGCTGGGCGCAGCCGCCCGCCCCATGACGGGCTATGAACGGCTGGAAGCCCTGCACAGCGTATTCCACCCGGAGGGAGAACCGTTCCGTTTCTCTTGGGACTGGCTCACCCCGTCGGGGCTTACCACAAAGGACTTTATCGCCCCGTCCTCGTTCCGTTTCGGCGAGGGCAGATATTTCCGCATGGGACGCAAAATCGGCGCGGTCAGCTTCCTTGAAATCCTTGCGCCGGAGCTGAATGACCGTATGCTTGCGGATATTCTCGACCTTGAAACGGGGATCGTCGTCAATCTCCATATCAAGAGCATCGACCAGACCGAAGCGATAAAGACTATCAAGCGCAAGATAACCGACCTTGACAAAATGAAAATCGAGGAACAAAAGAAAGCGGTACGCAGCGGCTACGATATGGACATCATCCCTCTGACCTTGCCATGTTCGGCGGCGAAGCGAAAAATCTCTTGCAGGACTTGCAGAGCCGCAACGAGCGAATGTTTCTCCTGACTTTCCTTGTGGTAAATCTTGCCGACACGAAGCGAAAGCTGGAAAATGACATTTTCGCGGCGCGGGCATCGCGCAGAAATATAACTGCGCCTTAACCCGCCTTGACTATCAGCAGGAAGCGGGCTTACTGTCGAGCGTACCTATCGGAGAAAACCTTATCCCCATCCAGCGGGGGCTTACCACATCAAGCACCGCGATTTTCATTCCCTTTATCACGCAGGAGCTTTTTCAAACGGGTGCAGCTTTGTATTACGCTTAAACGCCCTTTCAAACAACATGATACTTTGCGACCGCAAGCGGCTGAAAAACCCCAACGGTCTGATCCTCGGCACCCCCGGAAGCGGCAAGAGCTTTGCGGCGAAGCGGGAAATCACAAACGCTTTTCTCATTACCGACGACGACATCATCATCTGCGACCCGGAAGCGGAGTATTACCCCCTTGTGCGCCGCCTGCACGGACAGGTGATCCGCATTTCCCCCACAAGCACCCAGTATGTCAACCCTATGGATATTAACCTCAATTACAGCGAGGACGACAACCCCCTTGCGCTGAAAAGTGACTTTCTCCTTTCCCTCTGTGAGCTTGTCATAGGCGGCAAGGAGGGGCTGATGCCCGTGGAAAAGACCGTCATTGACCGCAGCGTAAGAAACGTGTACCGCCCGTTTTTAGCCGCCCCCGACCCGGCGAAAATGCCGATCCTCGGCGACCTTTACGACGAGCTTTTAAGACAGCCGGAGCCGGAAGCGGCGCGGGTGGCGGCGGCATTGGAGCTTTACGTTTCGGGCAGTCTGAATGTCTTTAACCACCGTACCAATGTGGAGCTTTCAAACCGCCTTGTCTGCTTTGACATCAAGCAGCTTGGGAAGCAGCTTAAAAAGCTGGGGATGCTCATTGTGCAGGATCAGGTGTGGAACAGAGTAACCATAAACCGGGCTGAAAAGAAATCCACCCGCTACTACATGGACGAGTTTCATTTGCTTCTCAAAGAGGAACAAACCGCCGCCTATTCCGTGGAGATTTGGAAGCGTTTTCGTAAATGGGGCGGGATCCCAACCGCCATCACGCAGAATGTCAAAGACCTTTTGAGCAGCCGTGAAGTTGAGAATATCTTTGAGAACAGCGATTTTGTCCTCATGCTCAATCAGGCGCAGGGCGACCGGGAAATCCTGCAAGGCAGCTCAATATCTCCCCGCAGCAGATGAAATACGTTACCCATACCGAAGCGGGCGAGGGGCTGATCTTCTACGGAAATGTGGCGCTGCCTTTCCTTGACCGTTTTCCGCAAAATACCGAGCTATACCGGGTAATGACGACCCGCCCGGAGGAAGTGGGCGGCACATGAGATTAGACACCATCATCAACCGCGACGCGCTGTGCGCTGCGGGAGCTGCCCGCCGAGAGCGTCCATTGCTGCGTCACAAGCCCGCCCTACTATGCTGCGGGATTACGGCATGGACGCACAGATCGGGCGGGAGACACGCCCGGAGCAGTACATCGCAAGGCTTGTCGAGGTTTTCCGTGAGCTGAAACGGGTGCTGCGCCCGGACGGTACGTTTTGGCTGAATATTGCCGATACCTACTGCGGCACAGGCAGCAAGCGCCTACACTGACCCGAAAAACCCGAAAGGCAGAAACGGCAGAGCCTATCCCTTGCAAGACGGGCGGCAGGCTGCAAGCAAAAGGACTTAATCGGTATTCCGTGGCTTTTAGCCTTTGCCCTGCGCTCTGACGGGTGGTATCTGCGCAGCGCGATTATTTGGCAGAAGGACAACCCCATGCCCGAAAGCGTGCGGGACAGACCGAGCCGCTGCTATGAGAACGTCTTTTTGCTTACGAAGTCAAAGAGCTATTACTATGACGCCGCCGCCATTGCGGAACCCATTGCCCCCACCACGGCGGCGCGATACCGGGGCGGGCGCAGCGCGGGACACAAATACGACGGCGAGGTACCCGGACAGGGCAAGGTGCAGGGCATCAACCGGGCGCGGACGGGCGGCTACTACGATGAAGCCCTCATGCCGACCACGCGGAACAAGCGGGACGTGTGGCATATCAACACTGTACCCTACAAGGCGGGCATTTCGCCGCGTTTCCGCCGAAACTGGCGGAAACCTGCATTTTGGCGGGCTGTCCCAAGGGCGGCATTGTGCTTGACCCGTTTTTCGGCAGCGGCACGACAGGGCTTGCGGCAAAAAGCCTTGACCGCCATTACATCGGCATTGAACTGAACTATGACTATTGCACCCTTGCAAGGGCGCGGATCGGAGGTGAAACAAATTGAGCAAAAAGCTGAAACCCCGCGATAAAATTACGCAGAAAATGAGCCGGGACGGGCTTATCGAGGTCAACGAAACCGCAGGCACCGCCGAGCTGGTCAGCGGGCGCGAACAGGACGCGGATTTTTCCAAGCAGCCCGAACAGGCGGCGCAGGAAGCCGCGCAGCAGCTTCCGCACCCATCCGGCGGCGCGGCAGCTCGTCCCCATACTTCGGAGCTTTCCCCGAAGCGGGACGACGCCGCAGCCGAGCGTGTTTTAGAGCATATCGACGCTGCCCATACCCGCGCAGCATCCAAAAAGGCGATAAAACAGGCGCAGCGGGAAGCGGCGGCAAAAACAAAGACCTCACGCCTGCAATTCACCGAAGAAGAACGGGCGACGCCGGAGCTTCAAAAGGCGATCCGCAAATCGGAAAGAGCCGCCGACCGCTTGGACGAAGCGCGGGCGGCTATTCCGAAGAAGAAAGCCTTGACAAAAGAGCGCATCTTTGACGAAGCCGCAGGCAAGGGCAAAACCCGCCTGCGCTTTGAGGAAAAGGAAAAACCCATACCGGGCGGCAGGCAGCAGCATAACCCCCTCTCCCGCCCTATGCAGGAGGTCGGCGTTTTCGTCCACAATAAGATACATTCCGTTGAAAAGGACAACTCCGGCGTGGAGGGAGCGCACAAGAGCGAGGAATTAGCCGAGCGCGGCATCCGGGCGGGGGCGCGGCAGGTGCGAAAGAGCCGCCGCAGCCGCAAGCTGAAACCCTACCGGGCGGCGGCAAAAGCGGAAAAAGCCGCATTTAAGGCAAACGCCGATTTTCAGTATCAAAAGGCGCTGCACGACAACCCGCAGCTTGCCGCGTCTAACCCCGTTTCCCGGTTTTGGCAGAAGCAACAGATCAAGCGGCAGTATGCAAAGGCGGTACGAACGGGCGGCGCAAAATCCGCAAGGAAAGCCGCAGAAAACACCCGCAAGGCAGCGAAGAAAACCGCCGAAGCGACGAAAAAGACCGCCGCCTTTGTAGGGCGGCATTGGAAAGCCTTTCTGATTGCCGGGTGTGCGCTGCTCCTGCTTATCATGCTGATGTCCGCCATTTCCTCCGGCTCTGCTCTCTTTTCGGGGCTTGTCAACGGCGTAATCGGAACCTCTTACACATCGGAGGACAGCGACCTTGTAGCGGTGGAAAACAATTATGCGGCAAAGGAAAACGATCTGCAAAGCAGGATAGACAATATCGAGCGCGATTATCCGGGCTATGACGAATACCGCTACGACCTTGCGTACATCGGGCATAATCCCCATGAATTAGCATCCTACCTGACCGCCCTGTTGCAGACATACACCCCACAAAGCGCACAGGCAGAGCTTGACCGCATTTTCAATCTGCAATACAAGCTGACCGTCACGGAAGAAATCGAGGTGCGCTACCGCACGGAACAGCGCACAGGCAGCTACACGGATGCGGAGGGCAACACCCATACCTATACCTACACCGTTGAAGTCCCCTATAACTATTACATTCTCAATGTAACGCTGACGAACAAATCTATATCCTCTTTTGTATCGGAGCTTCTAACGCCGGAGCAGCTTGAAATGTACCGTGTCTATTTGCAAACAAGCGGCAACAAACCCCTCGTTTTTGGCGGCGGATCTGCGGACACTTCCGCGTCCGAGGATTTAAGCGGCGTACAGTTTGTAAACGGTACGCGCCCCGCAACACCGCCCTTGTGGATATAGCGAAGTCGCAAGTCGGCAATGTAGGCGGTGCGCCTTACTGGAGCTGGTACGGCTTTGACAGCCGCGTGGCTTGGTGCGCCTGCTTTGTGTCATGGTGCTACGGACAGGCTGGACTTTCCGAGCCGCGCTTTGCGGGCTGTCAGTCGCAGGGCGTTCCGTGGTTTACCTCTCACGGGCAATGGGGCGCGAGGGTTATGAGAATATCGCTCCCGGCGACGCCATCTTTTTTGATTGGGATTTAGACGGCAGCGCAGACCATGTAGGTATCGTAATCGGCACAGACGGAAGCCGCGTTTACACCGTGGAGGGTAATTCCGGCGACGCTGCAAAATCAGAAGCTATCCTCTTGATTACGCCTGTATCAAGGGCTATGGGCTGATGAATTGGAATTAAAATTTGAAAGGAGTTTTGACGGTATGACAAACAGCAAAATTGACCGCATTGAAAAGGAAATGCAGAAAACGCGGGAGAAAATCACCGAGTATCAGAACAGGCTGAAAGAGCTTGCGGCGCAGAAAACCGAAGCGGAAAATCTGCAAATCATCGCTCTTGTGCGCTCCATGCGCCTGACCCCCGCAGAGCTTACCGCCCTGCTTTCCGGCGAGCCGATCCCCGGCATTGCCGCCGCAGGGACAGACTACATGGAACAGGAGAAAATCGAAAATGAAGAATAAAGGCTTTTTCAAAACAGCCGCCGCCCTGCTTGCCGCCCTTGTCCTCTTGGGCGGCTTTTCCGTTACCGCCTATGCGGATGGCGGCGATTACTACGACTATGAGGACGAATATAGCGAGGAAGTCACGGGCGGCATGGAGCCGCAGCCCCTTACGCCGGACGGTAATCTGTCGCTGATTGACGACATTGAGGGAGAAGCCGCCGAGGACAAGCAGTTTATCATTGTGCAGAGCAAAAACGGCAACTACTTTTACATCATTGTTGACCGCGCCGCCGAGGGCGAAAACACCGTACATTTTCTTAATCAGGTGGACGAAGCGACCTGATGGCGCTCATGGAGGACGGCAGCGGCAAGGCGCAGGCACCCGCCGTTTGCACCTGTAAGGATAAATGCAAGGCGGGCGCAGTCAATACCGCTTGCCCGGTATGCTCTGTCAATATGACCGAATGTGCAGGCAAGGAAGCCGTGCCGGAGCCGGACGATGCGCCGCCGGAGAAAGAAAAAAGCAATGCGGGCGGGCTTGTGATCTTCCTTGTCGTTACCCTGCTTGCCGGTGGCGGCGCGTTCTACTACTTTAAGATTATGAAGCCGAAGCAGGGTATCAAGGGCGACACCGACCTTGAAGATTTCGATTTTGACGATTACGGCGAGGACGAGCCGGAAGCAGGCAGCGAGGAACAGGAGGACGAGGAATGAGGTTAGTCGTTGCAGAGAAGCCGAGTGTGGCGGCGGCACTTGCCGCCGCCCTTGGCGTAAAGAACAAAAAGGACGGATATATGGAGGGCGGCGGCTACCTCATTTCATGGTGCGTGGGGCATTTGGTGGAGCTTGCGGAAGCCGCCGCCTATGGGGAGCAGTGCAAAAAGTGGAGCTATGACAGCCTGCCGATCCTGCCGCAGCCGTGGCAATATACCGTATTCAAAGACAGGCAAAAGCAGTTCAAAATCCTAAAAGACCTCATGCGCCGCAGCGATATTTCCGAGGTTGTCAACGCCTGCGACGCAGGGCGCGAGGGCGAGCTGATTTTCCGCCTTGTCTACCATGCGGCGGGGTGCGATAAGCCCTTTTCCCGCCTTTGGATTTCCTCTATGGAGAAAAACGCAATCAAAAAGGGCTTTTCGGAGCTGAAACCCGGCAAGGCGTATGACGCGCTCTATGCGTCGGCTCTGTGCCGCGCAAAAGCGGACTGGATCATCGGCATCAACGCCACCCGCCTTTTCTCCGTCCTTCACGGCAAAACCCTAAACGTAGGGCGCGTTCAGACGCCGACCTTAAAAATGCTTGTAGACCGGGACGCGGCGATCACCTCTTTCAAGAAAGAAACCTACCATATCGTCCGTCTTGATATGGGCGGCGCGGAAGCGGCAAGCGCGAGGATCTCCGACGCCGCAAAAGCGGAAGCGGTAAAAACGGCTTGCGAAGCGTCGCAGGCCGTTTGCATTTCGGTGAGGCGTGAGAGGAAAACCGAGCAGCCGCCCCGCCTGTTCGACCTCACGGGCTTGCAGCGGGAAGCCAACCGTATTTACGGTTACACCGCAAAGCAGACCCTTGATCTTGCACAAGCCCTTTACGAAAAGCGGCTGCTTACCTACCCGCGAACGGACAGCAATTATCTGACCGACGACATGGGCGATACGGCGGTGCATATCGCCGCGCTGCTTATCGGCAAGCTGCCCTTTATGAAAGGCGCAGCATTTACGCCGGACATAGCCCGGACGCTTGACAGCAAAAAGGTGTCCGACCACCACGCCATTATTCCGACAATGGAGCTTGCGAAAGCAGACCTTGCCGCGCTGCCGGAAAGCGAAAGAAATATCCTCACCCTTGCCGGGGCGCGTCTGCTGTTTGCCGCCGCCGAGCCGCACATTTTTGATGCGGTAACGGCGGTGTTCTCCTGTGCCGACACCGAGTTTACGGCAAAAGGAAAGACGGTTCTTTGCGACGGGTGGAAAGAGTTGGAACGACGCTACCGGGCGACGCTGAAAGGAAAGCCCGACGCCGAGGGCGACGAGGAAAACGAGCTTATTTTAGATACGCCGCCTTTTGCCGAGGGGCAACAGTTTGACCGCCCCGTCCCAAAGGTTACGGCGCACGACACGACCCCGCCCAAAGCGTACACCGAAGCAAGTTTACTTTCGGCTATGGAACGCGCCGGAAGCGCGGACACCGACCCGGACGCAGAACGTAAGGGGCTTGGCACTCCCGCTACCCGCGCCGCTGTGATTGAAAAGCTGGTCAAATCCGGCTTTGTGCAGCGCAAGGGAAAACAGCTTATCCCAACCAAAAACGGCAACAACCTTGTTTGCGTTCTGCCCGATACGCTGACCTCTCCGCAGCTTACCGCCGAATGGGAAAACGCTCTGACACAGATTGCAAGGGGCGCAGCCGAGCCGGAGGACTTTATGCGGGGCATTGAAGAAATGGCGCGGGAGCTGGTGAAAGCTATCCGTTTCTTTCCGAAAATCAGAAAGACCTGTTCAAAGAGGAAAAGACGGTGATCGGCAAATGCCCCCGCTGCGGCGGGAACGTCTGCGAGGCAGGAAAAACTACTACTGCGAAAAGAAGGGCTGCGCCTTTGTCATGTGGAAAAACGACCGCTTTTTCGAGGAACGCAAAACCGCCTTTACCCCGAAAATCGCCGCCGCGCTGCTTGCGGGCGGCAGGGCGAAGGTCAAAAAGCTGTATTCCCCGAAAACGGGTAAAACCTATGACGGAAGCATTGTATTAGCCGATACGGGCGGGAAATATGTCAACTACCGTATCGAGCTTGCGAGGGACAAAGAACTTACGCAGCAAGCATAGGAAAGGGGTACCCTTTCCGTAAAATCCCCGTTCTGACGCTATGCGCAGAATGGGGATTTTGCTTGTTGGGAAGTTTCCCAAACCCTCTACACAAACGAACTGAAAGGAGCGAATGAATGAGCGAACAATTTTCTATCTTGATTGACAGCCACAGCCGTTTTGAAACGGGCGCACCGGGCGGTGCATGGCTTCCCATGCCCGCTACACAGGAGCAGCTACACGCGGCTATGCGTAGCGTCGGTATTACCGCCGACAACCCGCAGGATTTTTTCATCAACGGCTTTGCAAACACCGAGGATTGCCCGTTTGACGTGCCACTTGCCGTTATCCAAAGCGGCAGCATGGACGAACTGAACTATTTAGGAAAGCTGCTTGAAATGCAGCGTGACGAGGACAAAGCGAAGTTTGCAGCGGCGGTAACGCTTGGTGAGTACGCAGGAAATCTCAAAGACCTAATCAACCTTGCACAAAACCTTGATTGCTATTGGCTTTATCCCACCGTCCAAAGCGAAGAAGATTACGGCTATTACCTTATCGACGAGCTGGACGAATTGGAGCTGCCCGAAGAAGCAAAAAGTATTTCATGTATGAGGAATACGGGCGGGACGCTCTATCAATGACGGGGGACGCTTCACCGAACAGGGCTATGTTTACAACAATAAAAACACCTTTTCGGAGTGGTACAACGGGCGCGATATTCCCAAAGAATACCGCATTATGAGCTACCCACAGCCGACGCACCTTGACCCGGAAAAGGTTGAAATGGACGCTATCGGCACAAGGCAAGCGGCGACGCTTACCACAGAGCCGCCGCAGCCGCAGCCCGTTATCCCTATTAACCTTACCGCAGAAAAGCCCGCTGAAAAGCTCAAGGAGATTACCGACCGCTTGGAGCAAGGCATTACGGAGCTGTTCGACAGCGAACGCTACAAGGAGTATCTGCGCGTCATGTCAAAGTTTCATAATTACAGCTTCAACAACACCCTCTTGATCGCCATGCAGAAGCCAGACGCTTCCCTGATCGCGGGCTTTACCGCTTGGAAAAATCAGTTTCAGCGCAACGTCAAAAAGGGCGAAAAAGGCATTAAGATTATCGCCCCGTCGCCGTTCAAAATCAAGCAGGAAACGGAGAAAATCGACCCGCAGACCCAAAAGCCCGTGATCGGCAGGGACGGAAAGCCCGTCACCGAGGAAAAGGAGATCACTATACCCGCCTACAAGGTGGTGTCCGTCTTTGACGTGTCCCAAACCGAGGGAAAGGAATTGCCGGATATTGCCGTGGACGCGCTGACGGGCGATGTGGAGCAATACAGTGATTTTTCGCAGCCCTTGAAAAGACCTCTCCCGTCCCCATTGGCTTTGAGAAAATAGAGGGCGGCGCACACGGCTATTATCACTTGGAGGACAAGCGCATTGCGCTTGACGAGGGTATGAGCGAGCTGCAAACGCTCAAAACCGCCATTCACGAAATCGCCCACGCAAAGCTGCACGATATTGACCTGAACGCTCCCAAAGACGGGCAGCAGCCCCGCGTAGACCGCCGCACCCGCGAGGTGGAAGCGGAAAGCGTCGCCTACACCGTTTGCCAGCATTACGGGCTTGATACGTCGGACTACTCTTTCGGCTATGTTGCCGGGTGGAGCAGCGGGCGGGAGCTTGCGGAGCTGAAAAGCTCCCTTGAAACGATCCGCTCTGCCGCCGCTGACATCATCAACAGCATTGACGGACATATCGCAGAGCTGCAAAAGCAGCACGAAGCCGAGAAAGCCGCGCCCGATCTTGACGCCGCGCAGGAGCAGCAGACCGAAAAAACCCTTACGGACTTGCAGAAAAAAGCCGCCGCAATCGCAGAAAAATACGAGGCGCTTTCCACACAGGAAAAAATCGGAGTGATTGCGCAGGCGTTCGGCGGTACTGCGGGCAGGATTGAAACGTCGCCCTGCACGGGAAAATGGCGCGGTACAAGCGATATATCCATCCGCTTTGATAACGGCGCGTCCCTGTTTCTCGGCAACCGCCTTACGCCGAAAGCAAAGACCGCAGCGGTACAGCGGGAGCTTGTCAACGCTACCCTGCTGCGGTACAACCCGGAGATCGTCAGCGTGACAAAGGAAGCCGCCCTCGCTTCCCTCATGGAGCGCGAAGCAAAGGACAATGCCATTGCCGCGCAGAAGGGCTTGAAGCCCTACACCCTGCTCAACGTTGAGTTCAACGACGGCGCGGACAGTCAAAGCAGCGGATATATGGGCTGGTACTATGTGACACTGGCGGTAGACGGAAATATCTGTTCCCATATCGAAACCGGGCTGAATTACGACATCGCGGATGGCAAGGTGAGTGCAGAACCCACGCGGGAGAAGTATTTTGCGGCGGGCGCGTTGAAGGATAGTGAAGTGGACTATGTTTTCAACAACGTCGGCTTTTCCTCTACTTCCGGGCTGTATGCGCTACCCGTCAGCGATGCCGTTTTGCAACGTGCCGAAAAGATGCTTGCGGAGCGCACACAGGCGCAGGCGGCGCAGCGTACAGAAAAAGACGTGATATATACCATGCACACCAATCCACGCAGCGAAAGCCTTGCCGACCGCTCTTTCCTGCAAGCCTATGAACAGCAGCCGGACGGGAAAGCCATACCGGGCGACGTGTTGTTTGTCGGGACGCCGGAGAAATGCCGGGAGCTGTTACAGAGCTTGAACGCCGGGGAGCTGACGCAGGGCGAGGTCAAGGCACTTTATGCAAAGGCGCAGGAGCCGGACAGGGACAGCTTTCCATTTACCAGCTCAAACGCGGCGACGAAACGCGGGATTTGCGCTTTGAGCCTTACGACCGTCTGACCGCAGCGGGACACGCGGTTGATCCTGCGAACTATGACCTGATCTATTCCGCGCCCCTTGCACCGGTACGAGCCTTGAAGCTATTTTCACCCGCTTTAATATCGACCACCCGAAAGACTTTAAGGGACACAGCCTTTCCGTTTCCGATGTGGTGGTGCTGCATCAGAACGGGCAGGACACGGCGCATTACGTTGACAGCATCGGCTATCGACAGACGCCGGAGTTTTTGCAGCCGCAGAATTATCTAAAGCACGTTGAGGATATTGTTGAGCAGAACGACAACAATTTTGACGGTATCATCAACAACACGCCGCAGACGCCCACCGTCGGGGAATTGGAGCAGAAAGCAAAGGCGGGTGAGCCGATTTCCCTGATTGACCTTGCGAACGCCATCCATGCCGATAAGGAGCGCGGCAAAGAGGAAAAGCCCTCGATCCGTGCGCAGCTTCGGGCGGCAAAGGAGCAGACCGCCCAGAGAAAGGCGCAAAGGAGCAAAACGCAGGATTTGGAAAGGATCTGATCGTATGCAGAAGTTTGAAAATGTGGATATACTGGCTTGCCTTGATGCGGTGATGAAGCAGAACACCGGCTTTTACCAAAGCGATTTTGAGATTGACAAGGAGATCATTCACAAAGCTGCTGCAAGCCCCGACCGTGAGGACAGGACGCTTTTGTGGCTTTCCCGTCCGTCCGGGACGCATTGTTTCCGGGAGCGCGACGTTTTTCTCAAAGACACCCGCCCATACAACACATGGAAGTTCCACGGGGAGCAGACCCGCGACCGCATTCTCGCCTACGCCGTGGAGCTGACGGGATTGAGAACGGAAAAATCAAGGGCAACCTTTACGAGCTGGACTATCCGCAGCATTATGAGCGCGTCAAGGCAAAGGCGCTTCCCGCAGACACAAACGCCCTTATCTATGAATACGGGCGCGTCGAGCAGCCCGTAAAGCAATGGTTTAACGGCAACGACCACCCGCAGTACGGCAAGTTTGAACGTTTTGAAACGCAGCCTAACGACCCCGAAGCCTTGCGCGACCTCTTGCATGAGGAAAAGCGCAGCCGGGACAAGCTAACGCCGGGGGACTTCAAGGCGCATATCGCCGCCCTGCGCGACGGCTGATTGAAGCCGAAGCGCGGCGCATCGTTGCCGAAATGAAACGTCAGTACAGCCCCAACAGCCCGAACAAAACCCACTACATGACAGAGCTTGCCCCGGCGTTTATGATGCTTGCAGCGAGCAAAGACACTGACCGTCTTTTCTCGCTGCTTCCCTACAAGACGCTGACCTTTTCCAAAATTGAGGGCAGGCACGGTATTTATGCGCTGATCGACAAGAACGAAAACCGCGACCGGGATATTCGCAAGCCCCGCCCCTCTATCCGGGCGCAGCTTGCGCCGACAAAAAGAAAGCCGCTCCGAAGCGGGCGGCAAAAACAAAACATCACGAAATGGAGGTATGAGCATGAACCGATTTACCGTTGAGGAAACAAATCTTATCAGCATCTACATCGCCGATACGCGCAGGGAGCTTATCGGGGAAATGACGGGTGCGCTGCCCTATATGGACGGTGAAATGCGCGAGCTTGCCTTGCAAACCCTTGCAAAGCTCCGCGCCATGAGCGACGCCGACTTTGCCGCTCTCGCCGTATCTGCCGCCGACGAAGTATGAGCGGGCTGAAACGCTGACGCCGCAGCAGAGCCGCAAAGCAAACGCCCTTATCAAGAAAACCTGCTGCAACTGCATGGGCGGGAACTGCATTTTGCTGGACAATGGGGACGAGTGCGTTTGTCCGCAGCTCATTTCCTATTCGCTTCTTTGCAGATGGTTTCAAAACGCCGTACTTCCCGCCGACAAGCTGCTTTACGCGGAGCTTTACCAAGCCGAGGACAGGCGGCGGTGCGCCGAGTGCGGCGCGGCGTTTGCGTCCACCTCAAACAGTGTCAAATACTGCCCGGACTGCCGCAAGCGGATCACCCGCAGGCAAGCCGCCGAGCGGATGCGGAAACGACGCGCCCGCGTTACGCAGTAGACGCGAAAAAGCCCTTATGCCATGCCGCTTTTCAGACGCGATTTGAGCATAACAAGGGATTTATACCTAAACCCGCAAAAACAGTGTTCTACTGCGTAACAGACACTTAAAGCAGCACCCACGAACAGACGGGGCGCGGTGGCCATCATCGGCTGCCGCGCCCCGTTCTTTTTTGCTTATTCCTCGTCGATTTCTGCTACGCCGACCCTGCCGACGTTTAGAAGCCGATATATCGTCAGAGGGATATACCATGCCGCGACCGCAAGCCGCCATATCAGAATGACGCCGCCAATCAAGCCGCCCACAATGAAGTTAAGCGCAACGACGCCCACCGTGCCGGAAAGGTCGAAACCGCGTGGGATAAGCCATACGAACATACGGCGTATGCCAAAGGGGATGCCGCAGCACAGCCACACATAAAAGTAGTTCGTTACCCCGTCCTTTGTGAATACCAGTGCAGCCCAATAAAACAGCACTCCAGCAATCAGAACGGTCAAAACCGTTTTCTTAAAAAAGTCTTTCCAAATCTCGCCCCGCGTCATAACCTCACCTCTGTTTCGTAAAAATTTGGATAGCGTTCAGCAGTCCTACATTGGGATAGTTTCATCATACCATGCTTTTTCGGGGATTTCCACACAATCCGCATTTATCCGCGCACATTTTCCTTACCCCGCTCCGGCTCACTTTCACGCCGCAAAATACTGTCGATGTTCCGCTTGATAACGTCGTACTCCTTGACCTGCTTTTTCAGCCTGCCATAGTCGGCGTAGAGCTTTTCTTTCTGTTCTTGGAGCTTTACATACTCCGCTTGCAGCGCGGCGACGTTGGGGAGCTTGCCGCCGACCAACGCGGGCCTGACCGCTTTTGCGGCGGCTTCAAACAATATGATACTGCTCTCATGGGCGGCGCGGTATGCCGCCTTATCCTTTGCTGCCCGGTACGCTTCATAGACGGGCTTTGTCTTTTGATACGTCGAAACATTCTTGATTAAGACCGCCATATCCGCAAGCCGCCTTTCGACGCCCTTTAATGCGTCTGCCGCCTGTTCGTTTGCTGCGTTCACCTCCGCGATTTTTGCGGAAAGCTCTGCATAGCTGTCAATCCTGTTTTCCGTGAGGAAGGTCAGCGTCCTTGCCGCCTGTTTGAGATTGTGGATTTTCGCCCAATGCTCATAGCTCCTGCTCTCTTGCGCCTTGATACTGTTCTGAATATCTATGACAAGGGAAATGCTGCGCTCCTGCTTCGGGGCTTTGGCGGCGCGGGTGCGCCTGCCCTTGATACGCTCCGTTATGGCTTCCTCTGTATAATCCGCGCCGAGAGTTTTCAGACGGGTAAAGCTTCCTGCCCCGGTGCGCGGCAAGATATGTATTTACCGGGCTTTATCTCATAGCCCGCAGCTTGCAGCAGCCGCAGAAAATCGGCAAAGTCTGACGCTTGCGGGATAAGCGCGTCAACGGCAATTTTCAGCTTGCCTTTCCAGCTTGTACCCGTCTTTTCCGCTTGGTACTCCGCATAGCTCTTTCCCTTGCTGCCCCTGCCGGGGACAACGACGGACAAGCCGTTTTCCCGGCACAGCCTGTCGCTGATGTTCCGTATGCCGTAATAGCTCCGCTTGTTGGAATTGTACTTGCGGTGGTCGATGAAATTGACCGCACAAAAAATCACATGGTTATGGATATGCCCCTTGTCTATGTGGGTAGTCAAAACATATTCGTATTGACCCTTTGTTACCGCGTCGGCAAGCTGCCGACCTATCTCATGCGCCTTTTCATAGCTGACTTCCCCCGGCTCAAAGGATTGCATGAGGTGGTGAGCTAAATTGTTGCCTTTCTCCAACGCTTGCGACAGGGTATATGCAAACTCAATATCTGCTGTTTCATAGGAGCAGCCAAACGAGGACACAAGCAGTTTTTCTTCTGTCTTGGCGGGGTTTTGGATATAGGCGAGAGCTTTGCTCAACGTGCTTTTAATAGGCTTAATCTTTGTAACCGCCATATCTCATTCAGCACCCCCTTTATCTCGTCTATGTCCTCTTGATAGACGCTGCCCGTACTGTTCACGCGCCGCGCGATCTGATTGACGTTGACCCCGATTTTCTGTATCTCGGCGGTCATTGCCTTTATGTCGCTATGGTCTATTTGAATGATATATCCGTCGATTGCGATTTTCCGCAGATACGCCGCCATGTTCCGTGTTGGTATCAGCTTCATTTTTCAAGGATCAAATCGCGCTCGGCTTCCGTCACGCGAAACTTTAGCTGCACCGTCCTTTTCCGTCCGTCCATGCTCTAACGCTCCTTTCCGTTCATAGAGGGTTTGGGACACTTCCCAAGGGTCTGCCCCAACAGGCGATAGCCTGTAAGGGTACAAGCAATTTCAACCGACGCGCCGCAGCGCGGGAGGTCGAAAATACGGAAGTGGGTACCGCTTCCTATGCTTGCTATTCTTCTGTTTGCTTTCTTCCACGGTAAAAATGAGGAAATGCCAAAACCTAACGCAGAAAAGAAAAAACACCGCAATTTGCGGCGTTCCCAATGGTTGTATGCACGAAAAAACGGGGGATTTTATTCCCCCGCAGTTTCATTTTTGACTTCCTGTATTGCTTTCGCTGTGGCAGTGATAACTGTCAAATCCTTGTTGTCCATGCTGTCAAGCAATGTTTCAAGCTGCCGCCGTTGTGTGGACTTATCTGTTTCCTTGTCTGGGAAAAAGAATTGGTCTACCGAAACATCTAAAAGCGTAACAAGCTCATAAAAGATTTGCAGGCTTGGGTGCTGTCCGCTATTCTCAATGGACGCGATATAGCGGGGAGCGATGTTCATCTTATCCGCTAACTGATTGCGTGATATGCCCTTTGCCTTTCTTGCTGCTTTTATGGCTTGACCGAAAGCCTTAAAATCAAATCTTGCGACTTCTCTTTTCATCTCATTTCACCCTACTACATTTTACTGTTCACCTTTCGATTTCGATATGAGTACACATATCATAGACTTGACCGAAATAAAGCATATAATTCACAGATAGTCCCTTGATTTTTGTTCGGCTGTCCGTATATAATTATACTTGTAGAATTATGTGAAAGGGTGTATGAAACATGGAATATATGTCTTGTCCGCAAGCGGCAAAGAAATGGAGCATATCAGAGCGGCGCGTACAGAAGCTATGCGAGGAAAACCGCATACCCGGCGTTTCAAAAATCGGCTATATGTGGCTCATTCCAATAGACGCGAAAAAGCCTGCCGACGGGCGGCAAAAAAATCAAAAAAACTTGTAAGATTTCTTGTAAGGTTTTCGCTTTTGCGTAGTCTTATAAGTGAACGGGACAAGGAGGTGAGCAGGTGACGGACTTTGAACAGATATACAAAGACTATTTTCGGGATGTGTTCCTCTATGTGCGGCGGCTGTCCGGCGGGGACGAACGGCTGGCAGAGGATATTACCAGCGAAGCCTTCTTCCGTGCGCTTCGCCGCATTGACAGCTTTCGGGGGGATTGCGACATCCGGGTGTGGCTGTGTCAGATCGCAAAGAATTGTTACTATACCCATCTGAAACAAAGCCGCTGGACAGAGCATACAGCGGATATGGAACAGCTTATATCGGAAGCGGAGGAATCACCGGATGAAATGCTGCTGCGCAGCGAGAATGCCCAACAGGTAAAACATCTGCTGCATGAGCTTCCCGATCCGTACAAAGAGGTTTTCATGTGGCGTACCCTTGGCGAATTGAGCTTTAAGGAGATCGGGAAGCTGTTTCACAAGACGGAAAACTGGGCGTGCGTCACCTATCACGCGCACGAAAAATGATCCAAAAGGGAATGGAGGTTGACAAAGATGAAAAATGAATGCAGTATCATCCGCGATATTCTGCCGCTGTATGTGGAAAACATGGTATCGGAGGATACGTCGGAGTTTGTAAAGGAGCATCTGGAAAGCTGCCCCGCCTGCCGTGCGGAGCTTGAAAAACTGCGGGAGCCTGTGGAGGTGCAAACAGAGCCGCAGCCCGACATGGATGCCGCGCCGCTGAAACGGCTGAAAAAGGCTCTGCTGATGAAAAAGGTGCAGACCATCCTATGCACAGCGGCGGTGCTGCTGGCGCTGATGCTGTCGGTCATTTCCTTTCTAACCGCGCCGGAATACTTCGCCTATTCGCCGGAGCTGGTGACTGTGACGGAGGAAGCAAACGGTGCGGTGACGCTCTCTTTCGGCAACGAGGTCACGAATTATAAGCTCCAACAAATCGCCGACCCCGATGATCGCAACACTGTCTACCATCTTGAGGTGTGGACCTCCGTATGGGACAGGGCGTTCCATAGGCCCGGCGCGCAGGCCGTGACCGCAGCGCCGGAGAGCGGCAAGCCGCTTCTCGTTTATTTCACGCAGTTTATCAACGGACACGCCGAAAGCTCCAGCGATAGCTCGGTGTGCATCTACGGCACCGCGCCCGACAGCGGCGGCTGGGTCGCTTTGGCGGGGCTTTCTTTGGGCTATTGGCTGCTATTCAACATCGCCCTGTTCCTGATCCTTACCGGGGTATGGTTCAAGCTGCGTAGGAAAGAAAAATCCCGCCGCCGGGTGGAGCGCCTACTCCCGATTCCTATCGCATACGGGCTGGGGCATCTGTGTGTCATGGGCTTTCGCACTGCATCCTGTTCGGAATGGCGCGACTTTCAACTGATCCTTGCAGTCGGCGTTCTGTTCTACTGCGCTATGCTGCTGGCATTGAGTATTTTTTATAATGTAAAAGAGCTGCGGGGTATAAAAAGAGAGGGTGAGAACGAATAGCGGTCTGACCATTTGGAAAGTAGGTGTACCATGAGAAAACTTGTGATCTTTTGCTTTGCCGTCTGTATGACCGTGCTTTCGGTACTATCCCTGTTCAATTTTGCACAGGACGCAGAGGAAAGCATGATACTGGATAAGCGGGCGGTAATCCTCGAAAAGCCGGAGACATTGAGCAACCGCGAATTTTTGGGACAGATAGATACTGCACTCGGAAAGATCGGCGCAGACATTATGTACCGCTACGCGGAGCTGGATGGGGACAAGCCACTGTACCGCTACTATAAGACCAGCCATACCGACAGCTTTCTTTCCGTTTCTACCGGGAAAGGGAGCGTGAGGCTGGAATCGGACGAGTTCTTTTCCACTGCAAAGCAGCCGGGAGCTATGGCGCTGCATCTGTCCTCGCTGTTTCAAGATACCGTCATCTATCCACTCATGCAGGCGCAGCAGCATGACTTGACCGCCGCGACCTGGTATGTGGCGGAAGGACAGCTTGACGCGGTGCTTCATGCGCTGAAAGGCTTGGGCTATTCCGTAACAGCAACCAACGAAAGGCTTTTGTCTACCAAACTGCCGCTTTATTTCCTGTTCATTCCTGCCTTTATGCTCTGCGTCAGTATCGTATTCTACACCCTGTCCGCAGGCAAGAAAAATGTGCTGAAAAAATGGAGGGCTATACCACGGGGAATATCCTGCTGGGGGAGATCAAAGCCTTTGCCCCTGCTTTGTGTCTTTGCTTTCTGCTGATTTTTGCCGCCGCCATGATTTGCGCCGTGTGGCTTCATCCGGTGGCGACCTGGCAATTTGGTCTGTTCCTGCTGGGGGATTGTCTGTGGCTGCTCGTTCCTCTGATACTGGGCATCCTGCTCTCCCTGTTGTTCCTCTCCGGGCAGCGCAGCGCGGAGTATGTGAAGGGCAAAGTTCCAAAGCGCGGGATCTACATTACAAACACGCTTGCGAAAGCTGCTTTTCTGATCTTTATTCTATTCTCTCTCACCATTGCCGTGCGGAACATCACGCAGATCTACAACACCTTCCATGCAGCGGAGTTCTGTTCGCAAAAGACAAAGGGCTATGTGACTGTCCCTCTGAACAATGTTAATTCCGGCAGAGCACCGGAGGGCGCGGATTATCTGGCGTTCTATTATGCCACAGTGGATCGCTACAATGGCATACTCATGGCAGCCAACGATTTTAATTACGACCTGTTTGAAGGGAAAATGCTGGGAGAGGCATACGGTCAGGATTATGCCCACATCAACCGAAACTACCTTGCGTTCAACCCCATCTATGCGCCGGACGGGGAGCAGATCGGTGACGCTCTGCTTTCCGATACCCATGTGAATATTCTGCTTCCAAAGTCCAAGGAATACAGGCGGGATGAGGTACGGGAGTGCGGCGCGAGCTGGGGAAATTCCGGGGATGTGAATATTGTCCTCTACGATGATAAAGCGTCTGACATATACTCCTATAACGCCAGCACAGGGCTTGGGGGAAACGGCGCTCTGCCCGCGCCCATCCTTGTAGTCAAGGAAGGTGACCTGCTGGACGGGCTTTTCATCGAAGCATGGTGTTCACAGGGGGCGTATTTCCTCTATGTTCCCACCGATGATCCGTATGCGGAGCTGCTACCCATCCTGCGGGAAACGGGGATTGACGCGGCGACCGTTTCCACACCGACCGTCGCCGCCACCTTTGATAAAATGCTCCATCATCTGACCTATATGCTGATGATTTGGGGCGTACAGGCTTTGGTGCTGCTGATTGGGCTGTTCTGCCTGATCTTATTCGGCGCAAGGCTCTACTGCGACAATTACAGGGACAGGATCGCCTGTCGCCTGATTGAAGGGCACTCCCTTTTGAGCTGTATTCGCACCCATCTCGTGCTGACGGTGCTGTATTATGGGGCGGTAGCGGCAGGGCTGCTGTTCTTAAAGCTCGCCATCGAGCTTGACTACAATATCCTGCTGGGTACGTTTCTCGCGGAGCTGCTGATCACGCTGCTGGCCTGCGGCAGCATTGCCCAGAAAAACCTCTATCAGATTGTGAAAGGAGCGGAAGCATGACTGCCATTACTTTATCCAATATCAATAAACGCTTCGGGGAGAAAGTGCTGTTTCGGGATTACTCGCTGCATATTGAAGCCGGAGAGTTTGTCGCCATCAAGGGCGAAAGCGGAGCCGGAAAAACAACGCTCCTGAACATCATAGGACTGCTGGAAACGCCGGACAGCGGCAGCGTCACCCTCTGCGGCGCAAGAAACCCGTCCTTTTCCTCCCGCGCTGCGGTTCACTTGCGGCGGCACAAGCTGTCCTACCTGTTTCAGAATTACGGGCTGGTGGACACCGACACCGTGGAAGCCAACATGAAGCTCGCCACTCGGTTCGGTAAAGCAAAGGGCAAGGCAGAGAAAGAACGCATCGCGGATGCGCTGGCACAGGTGGGGCTTTCGGGCTATGAGCGTCGTAAGGTCTACACCTTGAGCGGCGGTGAGCAGCAGCGGGTGGCGCTGGCAAAAATCATTGCAAAATCCCCCGACATTATCCTTGCGGATGAGCCTACGGGCAGTCTGGACGAGCGCAACCGCAGCTATGTGATGGATATTCTCAAAGAGCTGAACCGACAGGGGAAAACCATTGTTGTTGTGACACATGATCCCTATGTGAGCGATTGCGCCACACGGCACATTGCGCTGTGAGAGGACTGCATGATTCTCATGCAGAAGCGAATCGCTGGATCGCTTCTGCGCCCTCGGTATTTAACAAAAACCTTACATCAACTGTAAGTGGCGTATTTGCCTATTCCGCTGTAAAATTTTAATGAGCAGACAAGCATCAAACGAAATAGCGAGGTGTTGAGTTGATATGAATTGCAAAGAAAAACTTTTAGAAGTTCGTGATTTACACAAGGTCTATACCAAAGAAGGTGTCCCTACAAAAGCCCTCAATGGAATTACCTTTAACGTTCTGAATGGTGAATACTTGGGCATTATGGGAGCAAGCGGCTCCGGGAAAACCACATTGCTGAATTGCATTGCTACGGTTATTAAACCAACCGCTGGCCAAATCCTGCTTTCCGGCGCAAATATAAGCTCTTTTGACGGGGGCAAGCTGGCTGAATACCGTGGTAATAAAATAGGCTATCTCTTTCAGGACTTTGCATTGCTTGACAATCTGACAGGCAGGGAAAATATCCTGCTGCCGCTCTCTATTCATAACATGGATATTTCAACGGCAGAAAAGAGATTGACTGACATTGCAGGATTCCTCGGAATTACGGATGTGCTTTCCAAATTTCCGACGCAAATGTCCGGTGGTCAAAAGCAGCGTGTCGCCGCTGCCCGCAGTTTGATTTCTAACCCCGATATTATTTTGGCTGACGAGCCGACCGGGGCATTAGACACGAAGGCTGCGCGGCTTCTTATGGAAAAGCTGCTGGAAATCAATCAAAAGCATGGTCGTACAATTTTGATGGTGACGCATGATCCGAATGCGGCAAGTTTCTGTTCCAGAATTTTGTTCATTCAGGACGGTGTGATTTTCCATGAACTGCGTCGGAAAATCCCTGCTGAAACACGGAAGAATTTTATGCGCGCATTTTACAGGTTATGGCGCAACTGGAGGAGGAAGTGCAAATGTTCTTTAGCATCGCTTGGCGAAATGCGAAACGAAGCCGCAGCGAAAATCTAATATACTTTCTCACTATGGTAACAGCCATAGCCACGTTTTATATTGTGCTTTCTCTTGGAGAGCAGGACGTGATGCGTTTTTTGAGTGAACTTGAAAGCGACGCTGTGGATCGCCTTTTGACAAACTGTTGCCGACAGTGTACCTCTGTGCGCTGCTGTTCGTTTTTCTCTGGTGATCCT
>ENA-OUNI01000162-OUNI01000162.1-human-gut-metagenome-genome-assembly--contig:-NODE-162-length-28787-cov-6.175262_pt1 | contig 28787 bp, 39 predicted proteins | sample MGYA00242499_ERZ504580 | MGnify/ENA primary metagenome ERZ504580 (study PRJEB26092, sample SAMD00036315) | human gut metagenome | host: Homo sapiens | study: EMG produced TPA metagenomics assembly of... | reverse complement strand
TTGTCAATGAAGTGATTCTGGAAGATATGAAAAAGAACAGGATCGATCATATGAAATATCTTCCGGGAATGGAAGTACTGGAAGAATCAGAGTGATGGATCAGGTTGTTTCTGCATGAATGCTTACGATTATGATAAATATACAGAAGCAGATGTACGCAGGCACTTGCTCATGATAACCGTACACCAGAGGATTTTCAGGCACTGCTGTCTCCGGCTGCATTGCCTCTTCTTGAGGAAATTGCGCAGGCTGCACAGAAAGAAACCAGGAAACATTTTGGAAACAGTGTGTATATGTTTACCCCTGTTTATATTGCAAATTACTGTGAGAATTACTGTATTTACTGCGGATTTAACTGCCATAATAAGATCCGCAGAGCAAAGCTGAACGCAGAAGAGATTGATAAGGAAATGGCTGCTATTGCAAAGACAGGACTGCAGGAAATCCTGATTCTTACAGGAGAGAGCAGAGCAAAATCTGATGTAAAATATATCGGGGAAGCATGTAAGATTGCCCGGAAATATTTCAAAGTAATCGGACTTGAAGTTTATCCTATGAATTCAGATGAGTATGCATATCTCCATGAGTGCGGAGCTGATTATGTAACGGTATTCCAGGAGACTTATAATTCAGATAAGTATGAAACTCTGCATCTTGCAGGGCATAAACGTATATTTCCTTATCGTCTGAATGCACAGGAACGTGCTTTAAAGGGTGGTATGCGAGGAGTAGGATTTGCTGCACTTCTGGGACTGGATGATTTCCGTAAGGATGCTTTTGCCACCGGATATCATGCATATCTTTTGCAGAGAAAATATCCTCATGCAGAGATTGCATTTTCCTGTCCGAGACTTCGGCCGATCATCAACAATGACCGTATTAATCCTATGGATGTACATGAACCACAGCTGCTTCAGGTGGTCTGCGCCTATCGTCTGTTCATGCCATTTGCAAGCATTACGGTATCTACCAGAGAGTGTGAGCGTGTCCGCGATAACCTGGTTGGAATTGCTGCGACAAAGATTTCAGCAGGAGTCAGCACAGGAATCGGAAGTCATGTGGAGGATATCGAAGATAAAGGAGATGACCAGTTTGAGATTTCAGACGGAAGGTCTGTAGATGAAGTCTATCAGGCACTTTTGGATCATGATCTTCAGCCGGTTATGAATGATTATGTGTACCTCTAAAATGCAGAAAAATCCTTATGAAAATGTAATTGCAGTGACCAACCGCTCCCTGTGTCAGCGTCCCTTTACAGAACAGATCGAGCGTGTATGCAGCCTTCATCCGAAGGCGGTTATTCTGAGGGAAAAGGATCTGCCGGAGGAAGAATATTTTCGTCTGGCAGAGCAGATACTGGAAATCTGTAAGAGATATCAGGTTCCCTGTATATTACATACCTATGTAAACGCAGCAGAAAAACTGCACCATCCATATATTCATCTGCCAATATTTCTGTTGGAAAAATATGAGGGAAAGCTTGGAGGTTTCCAGCAGATCGGAAGTTCGGTCCACTCCGTAGAAGATGCATTGAAAGCAGAAAGTCTGGGGGCTGATTATCTTACAGCAGGACATATTTATACAACTGATTGTAAGAAAGGACTTCCTCCCAGAGGACTGGAATTCCTGGAGAATGTCTGTAAAGCAGTAAAGATCCCTGTATATGCCATAGGAGGGATACATTCGGGAACAGGGCAGTTAAATGAGATTATGGAACATGGTTCAGCCGGTGGATGTATTATGTCAGATATGATGAAAATATAGTAAATAAAAAGCCGTATTTCAACAATCAAATATGTTGAAATACGGCTTTTATAAAAGCATCATTCATCAAAAATAGTAACAATTTCACCATCCAGAATACGGTTTGTATTCTTTACGGCACAGAAGTTTCCGCACATACTGCAGGTGTCTTCTTTCTCAGGTTTGGCCTCTGCGCGGTAGCGTCTTGCTTTCTCAGGATCCATGCTGAGTTTGAACATTTCTTCCCAGTCAAGACGTTTTCTCGCTTCGCTCATCTTATAATCCCATTCTGCGGCACCGGGAATTCCTTTGGCAATATCAGCAGCATGAGCAGCAATTTTGGCAGCGATAATTCCCTCTTTTACATCAGCTGCATTTGGCAGACGAAGATGTTCTGCAGGTGTTACATAGCAGAGGAAAGCAGCACCTGAATAAGCAGCGATCGCACCGCCGATTGCGGAAGTAATGTGGTCATATCCGGGAGCAACATCTGTTACAAGCGGTCCAAGTACATAGAAAGGAGCGCCATGGCAAAGAGTTTTCTGGATTTCCATATTAGCTGCGATCTGGTTCAGCGGCATGTGGCCAGGTCCCTCGATCATAACTTGAACATCCTTTTCCCATGCACGTTTGGTAAGCTCACCGAGAGTGATCAGCTCTTCAATCTGTGCAGTATCAGTTGCATCTGCGATACATCCGGGACGACATGCATCTCCCAGACTTAAAGTGATATCATACTCTCTGCAGATATCAAGAATTTCATCAAAATGCTCATAGAACGGGTTCTCTTTTCCTGTCATTTCCATCCATGCGAACATAATAGAACCACCTCTGGAAACAATGTTCATGAGACGTTTATTCTGTTTGAAACGTGCTGCGGTTGCACGATTCATACCGCAGTGGATAGTCATAAAATCCACGCCGTCTTCTGCATGCATACGTACGATATCAATCCACTCTTCAGAAGTAATCTTGCCAAGTGCTTTGTGATAATATACTACTGCGTCGTAGATCGGAACAGTACCGATCATTGCCGGACATTCGGATGTAAGTTTGCGGCGGAAGCTTCTGGTATCTCCGTAGGAGCTGAGATCCATGATGGCTTCTGCACCCATTTCTACTGCTGAATGTACCTTTTCATATTCCATATCAACGTCTTTCCAGTCTCTGGAAACACCTAAATTTACATTGATCTTGGTGGTCAGCTTTGCACCGACACCGCTCGGACTGATGCTCTTGTGATTTTTGTTGCAGGGAATAATTACCTGTCCTTTTGCAATCAGTTCTCTTAATTCTTCCACGTCAAAGTGTTCTTTTTCTGCTACGATTTCCATCTGTGGTGTGATGATTCCCTGACGTGCCGCGTCCATCTGCGTTGTATACTGTGTCATTTTTTCCTCCTTGCCCTGCACTGTGGGCTCTTAATTGCTGCACATAGTAATAGATAAACAGCAATATTAAATGAACTGCGCCTCCTGCATACAGCAGGGACTTGCACCTGCGCATATTCGTAAGTTTTTAAGTAAACTACTGGTGTGACAGAGAGTGGTGCCCCCGGTCTGTCGTGGCAATATTTTATTGCCTTTCAGGCGTATGAAATCATTTGCCTGACTATTTGTCCGCAATTAAAACAGGGGGGAGATAATATGATATGTCCGTTCAGAGTAAAAGGAAAACTGCAATATGCCAACAAGCATATTGCAGTGTGGAAGAACTATAACTTTCCCTACGTTGGCATTATCCAAATCAGGTAATGGGTTAAAGCGATACAGCTTACTCTCAGCCTGTTTACACAAGCACCCCTTGTCTCAATTACAATCAGTGTATCACTTAGATATGGGAAAGTCAATATAAAATTTTGGCTACGTCATTGATAACGTAGCCGGATTTATGCAATTGCTATGGATAACTATGGTCAGACTAAGGACATATTATAGGCTTTGGAATCAGAATGCCATACTTTGTTTTTCACTTTTTTATTGGCAATTACCTTAATGCCGTACTTGGTATTCTTTTTCATTCCGGTGAGTGTAAAGAAATTGGAAGTTGTTGTTTTTACTTTTTTGAAAGAACTGCTTCCCGGATATTTTATGTAAATACTGTAATTGTCTGCACCGGCAGTTCTGTTCCATTTTACGCTCATGGAGCTGTTTGTGTTGCCTGCTTTCTGAAGAGTGATGACATTGGAAATATATCTGTCCGTAGAGGTTGAACTTACATACCGTTTATTTCCCAGAACCAGGTAAGGGTAAATCTTCACCTGATAAAATGTATTGCCGGATATTGGAATGGTAAAGGAATATCTGGTATTAAAATATTTAGTTATAAGTTTGTGGGCTGCAGAACTCTGGTATACAACCTTATAACCTGTAATGGAGTTTGAAGGGTTTACAGTCTGCATATTGAAGGTATATCTGCCGGTTGATGCATAGGAAGATTTAATCTTTACCTTTGAATAAAGCGTGGTACATCCCACAGTACGGGAAGAAATCGCAATGCCGGATGAATTCAGTGCTGTGATTTTAATAACGTAAGCAGTTCCTGCTTTTAGCTTATTGATCTTAGCTTTGTTGTGGGTATTGCCAATATAGCCGAGAAAACGATAGGAAGAGGAACTTAAAGGGCTGATATTGACAGCATATTTGGAAGCATTGGTAACAGGGTTCCACTGAATAGTTACAGAATTCTCGGAAGCTGCTGTCTGTCTGATCCCGGACTGGGCGGTAAGAGAAGCACCGGCATTCTGTGCATCGGATGATTCAATGGCAGGGATGTCAGAATCGTCACTTTGAGCCAGTTCCACAGATAGTTCAGCGGGTACCAGCTGTGCTGTGGCTGCGAATACAGAGGAAGCGGACGATAATGTGAGAACAGCACTGAGTGCAATACTCACAAAGAATTTTTTAAAACTTCTTGATTTCATGGTAAAACCTCCTTTTGAAGTGCAAAGCGAGATAAAAATCGTTTTGCAGATAGTACACCGAAGTGTGTCTGAGCAGATTTAAATAATAAAAAAGCTCCGTTAATGTTTGATTTATTGTAACATAACGGAGCTGAATTTCTGTAATTTGTCGTTGCGGGTAGTGGTTACTCATCCCATCCGTCATACATACGGATATTGACCTGAATATTTCTTACAATATCTCCCTCCAGCAGATCCAGATCGGATTCATCGGAAATTGCAGGGAGATCCATTTCATCTTCCATTACTTCTGCATAAATCCAGTTATAAGCAGCCTCGTTTGCATTATCAATCGCATCGTCGAGAGTGTCGCCTTCAGCTTCACAACAGGCAAGATCCGGAAAAAATGCTTTATATCTGCCTTCTTCATTTTTGCGGAAAACCGCAGGATATATAAATTTCATTGGTAAGAACCCCTTTCTGCTTTACGTTTATACTTAGAATAGTATATAATACATTCATATATTCATCAAGAAAAAAAAGAGTTATTAGTAACGTTACTGAGAACGGAGTGAACAGTAACATTGGTAACAGAAGGATAAGGGGTTATATAGTATGCTGACAATAGAAATGGATAATTTTGACCTGGGGCAGATCTGCAGATCCGGGCAGTGCTTTCGGATGGATCAGATCGGTGATGACCGTTACCGGGTGATTGCGGGAGATAAATATCTGGAACTGACTCAGGAGAGAGGAATTGTCAATTTCTTTTGTCCGGAAGAAGATTTCATTTTCTTCTGGATCCGGTATTTTGATCTGGATTGTGATTACAGTGAATATATAAACATGATCAATCCAAGGGATAAATATCTGACAGCAGCAGGAGAGATGGGAAGCGGAATCCGCATTCTGCAGCAGGATCTGTGGGAGATGATTATTTCATTCCTGATCTCTCAACAGAATAATATTACAAGAATAAAGAAGTGTATTGAAAATATCAGCCGGGAATTTGGAGTAAGAAAAACAAGCAGCACAGGTGCAGAATATTATGCGTTTCCGACTGCAGAGGCACTGGCTTTGGCAACGGAAGAACAGCTTCGGGAGTGCAATCTGGGATACAGAGCAAAATATGTTCTGGACACAGCCAGAAAAGTCTGTTTCGGAGATATTTCACTTGACAGTCTGCATGATATGACTTATAAAGCTGCACGAAAAGAACTTCTGGGACTGTACGGAGTTGGTGAGAAAGTAGCCGACTGTATCTGTCTTTTCGGACTGCATCAGCTGGATGCATTTCCTGTAGATACTCACATTCGCCAGGCATTGGATGTCCATTATAAACGGGGATTTCCAAACAGACGTTATAAGGGCTGCCGGGGTGTGATGCAGCAGTATATATTTTATTATGAACTGATGAAGTAACTGTTCAGTCAGGGATTCTGCATGAAAATGGCAAAGTTGATTTTCAAGAGAGTCTTACTTGTATCAGGAGGAGTGTAAGCTCCTTCTGATAAACTGCGGAGCAGTTATTCGGTGTAGAGCTGCGTAGCGAAGCGGATTGCAAATATCTGCTTGACTAAAAAGTATATAAGAGGAGGAATGTTATTATGGAAATCGGGGCAATGTTAGACGAATTAAGAGAAAAAGCACTGAAAGACCGTAACATCTGGCAGGAACTGATGGATACCAGAAAGGCGGAACAGCCGCTTGCCGCTTTCTGCGCGAAGTGCCGGGAACTGGGATATCAGATTTATGAGATGGATCTGATCACAGCCGGAGAAGAATTTTATGCTACCATGCGAAGAAGTACCAACGGTGGAGGTGAAAACTCTCCGAAGCTTGCAGGGGAAGACGATTTCTATGAACTTTTCTTCGCAAGTCTTGAGGAGCACATTTAGGCAAATAAGAAAGTCCTCATCTGCTGAGCTAGAGTGTGTCTGAAAAATCATTCCCGCAATCTGCACGCCCCACTTTGCGGGATATTTCACCCGAATTCAGTTGCCGTAGCCCACTACGCGCCCTCATCCGAGCAAAATATCCCACAAATTGTGACGCACATCTTGCAGAAAGCCTTTTTCAGACACGCCCTGGTTAAAGAAACACAGAGATGGGGATTTTCTTTGGGATAATGTGTATAATTGTATGGATTATTTTGGTTATATGTGTATAAAATAATTATTCCTGGCTGTCTACACCATTTTTTTCACAGATATCATTCAGACAGCACCTGTCACAGTAAGGTTTAGTGCGTGCTGTACAGACATCGCGGCCATGATTGACCAGGCGGTGACAGAGATCATTGCCTTCTTCGGGCGGAATGATCTTCCATAAAGCCATTTCTACTTTCTTAGGTTCTTTCATATTATCGACCAGACCGATGCGGTTGGAGAGACGGATGCAATGGGTATCTGTCACGATCGCCGGTTTGCCGAATACATCTCCCATAATCAGATTGGCACTCTTTCTTCCAACTCCGGGAAGCTTCAGCAGAGCATCAAAATCCCCGGGAACATTGTCATGATACTGTTCGTGGAGGATTTTCATACAGGCACTGATATCTCTTGCCTTACTCTTACCCAGACCACATGGACGAACGATTGCTTCGATATCTGCAACATCTGCATTTGCAAGAGCTTCTACAGTAGGGAACTTTGCATACAGATCCTGTACAACTACATTTACTCTTGCATCTGTACACTGTGCAGCCAGACGCACACTTACCAGTAATTTCCATGCATTATCATAATCCAGAGTGCAGTCCGCATCAGGATATTCCTTTTTTAACCGTTCAATGACCTCGAGAGCCAGTTCCTGTTTTGTCATAAGTGTTCTATCTCCATTCTGCTAATATTTTATGTTTGTCTTTCCTCTTATTTCGGATGAGTTACCGTTTACTTCGTTCTCAGTAACCATATGATACTATAATAACACAAACAACACCCTCTTGCATTTCCAATTTCCCTATATTAAAATAAAACTAACCATTGTAAACAAGAGGGAAAAGAATGAAGGTACGAATGTATAATGTAGGTTTCGGAGACTGCTTCTGTCTCCGTGACAGAAAGAAGAGTCTGCTGGTAGATTTCGGAACAAATAACAGCAGGATAGAGGGGCGCCCCAGAAGAGAAATATTTGATGTGATCATCTCAGATCTGTCTACGATCAAGAGTAAAAATCTGCTTCTGACACATTTTCATATGGATCATCTGTCAGGGCTTCTTTATATGATGAAGAAAAAAGATATTTCTGTTGACTTTGGGAAAATTTATCTTCCCGATGTTTTTTCAAAAAAAGAAATGAGCAGAACACTGGTGCTGCTGCTTCTGGCAGATTTGTTAAAAGAATCCGGACTGCCAAGCCGTCAGGTCAGCCTGTTTGCACTGGTGGATGCACTTCTGGAGAACAAACAGAACGTGGAACTGTTAAGCAGGGGAAAACTGTTTGAAAACAAATATCAGGCACTCTGGCCGGATACAGATGTAATCCGGAAGGAGACGGACGAAGTCTATAACAGAATCTGTGAAGACGGGAAATTTAAAGAAGTAATGGATGTTCTGCTTGAATTTGCAGAGAAACTGAGACTGATCGTATGGTCTATGACTGCTGAAGGCAATAAACCGGCGGAAACTGTGGAAAAAGAAACAGATTTAACAGCATCTGAGCTGACAGAACAGCCGGAGGTCCGTCAGAAAATTATCCGGGCATATGTGTATGAGCGTGAATTTCGCAGAATCAAAGCACTTCCTGATTTTAAGAAACTGCTGGCATGGCTGAATGAGAATCAGATAAATCTGCGGCAGTTTAAGCATAAGATCAGTATTGTGTTCCAGAATGCCAGAGACGGAGAATTAAATCTTTTGTTTACCGGGGATGCACAGCCTGAGCATCTGAAAATGATCGCAGAGAACTATGATGGAAAATTGCCATTATACGAACATTACTGGTGTATCAAGGTGCCCCATCATGGAACACAGGGACATTATTTTGATTTCTCTCAGTATGAACCTGAAAATATGCTGATCTCTAATGGAATCCATTTTGCCAACAGCAAGAAAGAGTCAAAAGAACTCCGTACTTCACCGCTCTATGGAGGCTTGTTTTATATTCCGGATACTCATATGTACTGTTCAAACTGTGACTGCTGCGACAGTTACGAGAACGGATGTTCCTGTAAGGAGGCGGATGTTATCTCTCCTGCTTATTACAAGGATATATAAAGCGGTATATTTTGCTCGGATTCGGTTGCCGTAGTTATAGTCTGATTTGAACTAATACAGTGGGAGATTTTTATGATTTTATGATCTGATAAACATAAAACAGCAGACATCTGTATATTCCATCGAATATACAATGCCTGCTGTTTGTTTTTTACAGAATTTATATGATCACAAATTTTATTGGATTATTTTGCCGGTGTCAGGTGCCAGATATCGTTGTTGTACTGTTCGATAGTTCTGTCAGAAGAGAAGAATCCGGCTTTTGCAATATTAACCAGCATCTTCTTTGCCCATGTTTTTCTGTCTGCGTAATCAGCCAGTGCCTGATCTTTCTTCTCAACATAATCGTTGAAGTCAAGCAGTGTCATGAACCAGTCTTTGCTTACCAGTTCGTGGTGCAGTCTTTCGAGATTTTCTTTGTGGCCAAGTGCCAGCATCTTTTCACTTACAATGAAGTCAACACATTCCTTGATGCGTTTGTCATTTTCATAAATATCTCTGGAGCAGTAGTCAGCTTTCTCGTAATGTTCGATAACTTTCTCACTGGATTCACCGAAGATATAGATGTTATCTTCACCAACCAGTTCGCTGATCTCAACATTAGCGCCATCCATAGTTCCCAGAGTAACGGCACCGTTCAGCATGAACTTCATGTTACCTGTACACTTGCTTCTTTGGAAGCCAGGGAGATCTGCTCAGAAATATCGCATGCAGGGAATAATTTTTCGGCTGCGGATACATTGTAGTTCTCAACCATAACAAGCTTCATGTATGGTGCAACTTCCGGATCATCTTTGATGAGATCCTGGAGTGTGAGCAGAAGATGAATGATATCCTTTGCAATCACATAAGCAGGAGCTGCTTTTGCACCGAAGATAAAGGTTACAGGCTGAGCAGGTTTCTTTCCACCCTTAATCTCCAGATATTTGCTGATGATGTACAGAGCATTTAACTGCTGGCGTTTGTACTCATGGAGACGTTTGATCTGGATATCATAGATGCTGTTCTCATTAATTTCAACACCTGTGTTAGAGAGGATAAATTCTTTACAGGTTTTCTTAGCTTCTGTTTTGATCTCAAGAAGCTTGTTCAAAACTGCCTCATCATCCTTATATTTCAGGAGATTTTCCAGAGCAGTTGCATTTGTTTTAAACTCATCACCGATCAGAGAGGTAATATAGTCTGTCAGCGGATGATTGCAGTGCATTAACCAGCGGCGGAATGTGATACCGTTAGTTTTGTTGTTGAATTTCTCCGGATAAATATCATAGAAAGCTTTCAGCTCGCTTGTTTTCAGGATTTCTGTATGCAGGGCAGCAACACCGTTGATGGAGAATCCATAGTGGATATCCATATGTGCCATGTGAACCAGGTTGTTCTTGTCGATGATGGCTACATTTTCCTGAGGATATTTTGCTTTGATCTTTTCATCCAGCTTTTCGATGATTGGTACAAGGTGAGGAACTACATCAAGAAGGTAGTCCATTGGCCATTTTTCCAGAGCTTCTGCAAGGATGGTATGGTTTGTGTAAGCACATACTTTGGATACGATTTCAGCAGCTTCATCAAAGGCGATTCCACGTTTTGTCAGGAGACGGATCAGTTCCGGAATGACCATACTTGGGTGAGTATCGTTGATCTGGATCACTGCGTAGTCTGCAAGGTCATGCAGGTTGCAGCCTTTCTTTGTTGCCTCGTCAAGGATGAACTGTGCAGCATTGGATACCATGAAGTACTGCTGGAAGATACGGAGCTTACGTCCGTCATCATCGCTGTCATCCGGATACAGGAACAGTGTCAGGTTGTGAAGGATGTCCTTTTTGTTAAAGGAAATTCCGTCGTGAACCATGGATTCATCTGCCAGATCAATGTCAAATAAGTGCAGATGAATGGATTTGTTATTGTAGCCTGCAACATCGATATCGTGACAGGAGATTCAGTGAGAATCCGCGGAACGGTACAGTATAGGAAACACCTGCAGGTGTGAGCCAGCTGTGTTCTTCAATCCATGGGTTCGGAGTTTCTTTCTGAAGTCTGTTCTCAAAGAGCTGTTTGAACAGTCCGAGGTGATAGTTCAGACCAATACCTTCGCCCGGAAGTCCCAGAGTTGCGATAGAATCCAGGAAGCATGCTGCCAGACGTCCAAGACCGCCGTTACCAAGAGATGGTTCCGGTTCAACTTCTTCGATAGCAGCGATTTCTTTGCCGTTTTCTTTTAAGAATTTAGCAACATCATCGTAGATTCCAAGGTTGATCAGGTTGTTGGATAATAATTTACCGATCAGGAATTCAGCGGAAATATAATAAATCTTCTTCTTTCCGTCTTGATAGCCTCTTTCGAAGAGCTGGTTCTTTGTATAGATTAATAATGCATTGTAGATTTCTTCGTCTGTGCACTGACGTGCGTTTTTCTTATACAGGTCGTAGATGAGTTTTTCTAAAGTTTCCATCGTAATCTCCCTTTCTGAAATGAATATGTGTTTTTTTATGAGTTAGATTGCTTATTTTTTAGTTTTGAATAGTGTATTGTTTTTGATTTATATCAGTAAGAGAAGTTCTCTTGCTGACATCTATAACTATATCAGCAGTCTATTCAAAAAATACAACAAAATTGCGATTTTATGACAGGTTTCTGCGAAACTTGTGAGGGGACATTCCGGTTGCCTGCCGGAATTTCTTAATGAAGTAGCTGGTGTTGTTGAAGCCTACTTCCAGTGCGATCTCTGTGACAGAGGAATCGGAGTGCAGAAGCAGAGGTTTTGCCTTTTCAATGCGCAGGTCATTGATGTAGGCAATCAGGGTCTTGCCGGTATATTGCTTGAACAGTTTCATAAAGTAGTATTCGCTGTAATTGGAGAGAGCAGTGAGCTCTGCTGCGGTCAGTGACTGTGAATAATTGAGATTGATGTAGTCCAGGATCTTTTTAATAGAAGCAAGACTTTTGTTCTCTTCCTTATCTGCGGGAGTGATGTAATTTCCCATGAGCATTTCGTAGAAAAAGCTGAAGAACAAAGCCTTTAATTTTACGAAATAATATGGCTTTTTTTCTTTATGGCAGGAATGGATCCTGTCAAAAAGCAGGCAGATATTCCCATAATTGTCATCAGATCTGGAAATAATATGGGTAAATTCCGCCTGATTATCCATCAACAGGGAAATGACACGTTCCTGACATAAATCTCCCGCCGGGCCTGACAGAAAGTTCAGGTCAAAAACAATACTACGGAAATAAAGGATATTCTTCAGATCTGTTTTTATGCCATGGAGAACTCCACGGTTCACAATGATCAGGTCACCGGCCTTGACGCGGAGGATCTCTTTATTCAGACGGACCAGTCCGCTGCCGGATTCAATATAGATCAGTTCCATCTCGTCATGCCAGTGGTTGTAGAGGGAATGGAAGATTTCGCAGTTGTCTGTATAAGTTTCTATGGGAAGCTCAAAGGAGCCGTGAGAGCTTCGTTCTTTCAGGGTATCATCTACTTCGATCGTGGGAGTAACTGGCATGGAAAGCGCCTCCTTTTTTTAGAGATTTTTTATCTGTAGTAAGACAATGGAATCAAAAGTATTATTATGGTCGATCCACTGATAGGAGCCATTATACTTCTGGCAGATATCTTCAATAATAGAAAGCCCATATCCATGAGCTTCCGGTTCTGATTTCGTAGTCTTATGTGTAAAGGTCTGCATCGGGTTCTTGGTATTGTGCATATACACAGTCAGAAATCCGTTGGAAATGTTTGCAGACAGCCGGATTTCAGGATCAGGATTGCCGGAAGCGCTACAAGCTTCGATAGCGTTGTCCAGAAGATTAAAAAATATACTGCTCAGTCAGTCGTATTAATGGAAATCTTTCCCGGTAAAAGGATCTCGTAGGATATCTGGATATGTTCCTGTTCTGCACGAAGCCGTTTCCCTTCCAGGATTGCCTGTAACAGGTTATTCTGACAGTAAGGATGAAAACGCTTTTTCTGAAAAGTCTGATTCAGATTTCTGATCGAAGTATCAGCCTGCTCATATTCTCCCTGTTCCAGGAGTGACTGGAAGTTCTGAAGTCCCTGTACAGTTTTGACCTGAAAATCCTGAGTATCCTGTCTGCGGATCTGAAGACTGTAATCCTGTTCCTGTTTTAATTGTTTCTGCTTTTGAAGAAAAGCCAGTTCCATTTCAGTATTGGATTTCTTTAACACATCAGAAAGAACGCAGTATAAAAGGATACAGATAAGGACCATAAATACTGCCAGGATCAGAAACATATGATCAATTTCTGTATAAATTGTCGACAGAAAATATAGTAGCTGGAATACAAAGAGGAAGAGAAATAAAGGAATCAATTAATGTTCTTTCTCATGACTGCAATCCTCCTCTGGTTGTTTTTCTTGTGGTCTGCAATTAATCCGTGACAGAACAGAAGCGGTATATGTTTCTGCTTCCTCATATTTTTTCATATCCATCAAATACATGACAGACATGATGTGATTCTCAATATCGTGATTCCATTTCCGGAGACTGGCATATTCATTACTTAACTGAACGGAATCATTCATCTGCTTTTTCATTAACTCAATTTCCATTTTTTTCTGTAAATATTCCCTGTGCTGCTGGCTAAAGAACGGACTGCACGCAGAAACAGCAGATAACTGTCGATACATATGATCCAGTAAATGATGCTCAGAGCCAGAACTGCTTCGGGCTTTTTCTGAAGGGAAATTATAACATTGAGAAAAACCGGAGCGATCAGTGGCAGTAACAGTTGTAAAAAGGTGAGTATTTTCAAATAATCTATACACTGCCGCAGGATTTCTGATATTTTCCAGAGAAGAAACAGGCCAAGCAGGATGTTGGAGAGTTCGATAACGAAATATTCTGCAGGTGAACAACTGGATATCAGGTTGTGCGGAGTATAGGTATCGGTCGGTATAAAAAGATTATGAAGTGCAATGAAAACACTGGTACATAAAATTTCCGGACAGATTATCAGCAGCTGGAAAATAAAATAAACGGCTAATTTTTTCATAAAAGATGCTTGGAATAAAAAAAGTGTTACAAGAAATGTTGTAAGCTGAAATACGATTGTAATTCCATTATGCTGTGATTCACGTTTGATCCAAAATAACAGTGCCATAAATACTGACAGACACAAAAACAGCGGGAGTGAGATCTTGCGTTTGCTTGGCAGGATCCTGCAGCAAAAGTAAAGCAGTCCAAAACACAGATAAAGGCTGGATAGAATACACAAGAATAGATTGATCATATGACTGCTCATTTACTGCACCTCCCTGTGACCGGCAAGCATCATGAAAGCAAACGCGTCCTTAAACTGCTGGTAATAAGATCTGCTGACAGGGATCTCTGTATTATCAGAAAGTATAATGCCCTTATGACTGTAAGTACGTACAGCATGAAGATTAACGGCAAAGCTGTTATGGCAGAGACAGAAATCTGGTTTCATTCTTTCTGTAAGAGCTGTCAGTCTTTCTTTTGTTGTATATGTTCCTGTTCTGGTATAGATCGTGGTCTGCCTCAGATTTCGTTCCAGATAAAGAATATCGGAGCAGAGCACCTGATAATTGCGTGAATTTCCGGAGAAATACAGATATCGTGTATGCAATTTCTGAAGCTTCTGGCACGCTGCTCTTAGAGCCAGAGGGAGATATTTTTTCCATCTGTTGTTTATGGATAAAGTAGGCATGTTCTGTCTCATATACTGCGGTAGCATATTGCAGATACTGGCTGATAAAAATAATCTGAGTGTCCGGGCTGATATGGTTGATCTTTTCTGCAAGTGAGATGCCATTTACAGTGTCAGAACCAAGATCAATATCTGTCAGTACAATGGAATAAGGGCATCCATTTTCAGCAGCAGCCCGGAGAAATTCATCACCGGATGTGAAATGCGTTATTTCAAAAGCTCCCGGAGGATACTTTTGCAGAATAGTATGTATTATTTCATAATGTGAAGGGTTGTCTTCGCAGATTGCAAGTTTCAAAATTGGATTAAGCTCCTTTGGATTAAAGTGGTTGTAGTTTCTTATGTCAGTGACAATATCTGTCGGATATGCCAGATGGATAAAATGAACTGTATTTCCAATAATCATACTATAAAAAATAACGGGATGCAATTTGTCTGTGAGGAAGATTGGAAAAAATTGGTTAAATATGTAGTGAAATATAGTTGTTTGTGTGAATGCATGCGATTTCGGGAGTCTGTGTGATACAATCAGGATATGGAAACAAAGAAGCGATTTTAAAGATTTTGTACGTGAAAAAAATTATTATTCCTGGTACTTTCAAGCGCTGAATATAGAATATATGTGAAAGCGGTATTGTTTCCATGGGAGAAGAAAAATATTATAAGAATGACTGTCTGAAAATCATTATGGACATATATAAAGTGATTGGAAGTATCAGGAAACTTCTGGTAATAATACAAATGGCGAAGGAATAGACAGAGAGTGGGAATGGGTTAGCTTACAAGAGCTTCCCATTCCTGCTTTTCTTTTTTCGTATAGATAATCGGTAAGATGTTCTCCGTAAAGGACAATCAGCCCCTTTATTATTTCTCAGAGTATTTTTCGATTACACAATTATGTGTTTTTTGCTTCTTATCATAAGAAATTCCAACAAGTAAAATATTGTCAGTATAATTTGCAACAGCCTCAGGGTACTGCCTGTTTTTTATCTGCCGGATTGCGGTTTGGGCATTTTGATTCCATTTTAACTCAACAACAAGTGCAGGGTAATCTCTGGAATATTCTGGCTTTGGAAGGTAGACAAAATCTGCAAAACCTCTGCCTGCAGGAAATTCACGTATAGGTTTAAAATAATACCGCATAGTGCTGAGATAACCGATGGACAGAATGCTGCTGAGGGAGTTTTCGTTGTTGTACTGAATAGCTGAAGCGTATTCATTGTGTATTTTTTCAATGGATCTGGCCACAGTGTCTGTGTCCATGTCCAGAGTGGCATCCAGCAACTCTGAGGATTCCTGCTGGAATGTCAGAAATTCATTCCATTTCTTTCGTTTAACAGCTTTGGCAAGTTCCTGACGGATTTCTTCGTTTGGAACAAATGCAGAATGAGTGTCCTGATCATAACCCAGATATCCCAGATGGATCAGGCAGGTAAGAATATCATCTCTGCAGGTAAAGTTCACCATATCATTCTGGAAAGTCGTAGGATCGATTTCTACGGAATTACCGGACAACATTTCTATAATGGCAGTTTTGAGTCCGTCAAAATCCATATTGATCAGAGGCACAATTGCTTCGTAGGTTCCGGTATCCGACCAGTAGCTTTGGAATTTATTCCAGATCATTAATTCTACTACTGCTTTAGGATTGTATACCTGATATTGCTCCAGCAGATAACCGTCATACCAGTGCTTGGTTTTGGAGAAATCCCGGTGGTATTTTTCGCAGAGCATTCGTACTTCTTCCTCCGTAAAGCCAATATATCTGGAAAAGATCCTGGCGTCAGTCATTGTAAACTCCGCAAAATTGTTCAGAGCTGACTGTGTTTTGATTTTTTTGATTGGAAGAATCCCGGTGAGGTAAGCCAGTTGAATATATTTGGTAGGTTCAGAACCTTTGAACATACCGCGGAGAAAGTTGATGTATTCCTCTTGGACTACCAGGTCGGTAGAGGCATCTCGGATTAAAACATCCCATTCATCAATAATTACTACGAACTTTTGACCAGTGGCAGTGTTAATGCAGGACAGAGCCTCAGGCAGAGAGTTTATGGAGTCAGGCAGAATTTCAGGGTAATAATTTCTTAATTCCAGAATCGTTTTTTCAGTGATGTAGGAAACTACATTCTCCGGACCGCCGGCTGGTTCCATACACCATTGAATATCCAGATGGATCACATCATATTGATTCAGATATTTCGTGAAACCAGGTGCCTGACCGATTTCCAGAGATGAGAACATTTCTTCGGAACTACAGCCTTTACAGTAATATGCGGTGAGCATATCGGCAGTGATGGATTTCCCGAACCTACGGGGGCGACTGTTGCATATGAATTTCGCAGTGGTGTCCATAACTTTATTCGTATATGCCAGCAAACCGGTTTTATCTACATAGATTTCTGAATTCAGCGCAACCTGAAAAGCACTGTTTCCGGAATTTACAAATCGTCCCATGGAAATGACTCCTTTCTGTTCAGTGTTTCTTTATCATGTATACGGCTTGTTTTCTTTGTTATATTGTAAAATGCTATATTCAGAATGCCCGTGAGACATAGCAAAGATATCTGACACAGGACTTTATATTTTAACAACTGTAGCAAGGAACTCATCGCCTTTATAGGTGATAGGATGAATTGCATATACATTAATTAACTTCCGGGGGATTATCTTGTGATACAAATATGTACTGTTATATAGTGCGTATATAACGTTTTAACTCCTCGTAAAAATTTTCTCTGGTTCCGGCCATGATAACGATGATTATCAAATCATCAAGCTGTCTCACCCGATATGCCAGTTCATAATTAGTTTTATTATAATAAATGTCATAACCGTACATTCCTGCCAGATCACCTGTCTTTTCTTCGCCGATGGAATAATCTTCACATATCATTTCAATAGCTTCTTTGTACAGAGATTTCAGCTTTTTATCTTTAAGTTTTTTCAGAAATTTTGCTGCAGGTGGAAGGATCTGTACCTGTGTCATTTTTCATCCTCCGTTCCGAAAACATCCTCTAAGGAGTATCCTCCTGATTTAGATTCTGCGACCCGGTCTGCTTCGGCAAGCATTGCTTCAACTGCCGGACGGACTTTTCGTTGTGCCTGTTTAAATTTCTCAAGTAATTCTTCACCGCTATATCCCTGTCTGATCAGATCGGCAAGAATCTGTTCGGCAAATTCACCACTGGTATTTTCTTTAACAGGGCGTAAAATCAGTTCATTTCCACGCATGATACATTCTGCTTCTGTATTAAAACCCAGAAGCGTAAAAAATTTCTGCGGATAGTAATCTGGCGTTTAGATGAAATACTGACTTTTTTTGATTCCATGGATGCGCTGCCTTTCAATGGGATTGTTGCTGTTGCCATTCGTGTATGCCTCCTTCCTATTTTATGTTTGTTTATTCTGTAATATACATACTGCTTGGTTTCTTTGTTCTTTGTTATATTGTAAAATATTATGTTTGGGATGTCAATTACAGAGAAGTAAAATCAGTTTCTTTATTGAATAGAAAAAATTTTTCTATTTGGCAGAAAATATGATTAGTGATATCATAAAAATATATCTGTAAAATTGTACAAATGTATCCTGCTTCTGCATTGCGGTAATTCCATGAAACGATGCAATGGATTCTTTTATCAAGTGTGTTAAACAGAATCGGCGAAAGACATTGTACAGAAACAGCAGGAGTTAAGGATGGAAGATATAATGGAAGACAATTTTGAAAAATTAAATCTGCTTCTGGAGCAGGAACAGTGTGAATTTGTGGATATTCCAGATGGTTTTACCGGACAGACTGAGAGTGGAGAATTACGACTGATCTATCTGATGAATGATGCAGTGGAGAGTTTTCTGGTTCTGAAAAATGCCAGGATGACGGGAAATTATGTCTGGGATTATGAAGGAGAGTTTGAGGGATCTATAGAGAAAGCGGACAGGGATTTATGTGAGGCAGAGTATATTCTGGTGGTTCATCAGGGGCAGAATGTGTTTACTGTATTTTTTGAAGATATTTTGATGGAAACCCATTTGTATAACTATGGAGAGCTGGGACATTTCTGGGTGAAGGGCTATGAAAATCTCAGGGTAATGGAGTATCAGATTGCCATATTGCGGGATAAATATGAGTATCTGGGAGAAAAATATTGCACGGAACAGGAACGAAAGCTGGCAATGCTGCGTGATTTCCCACCGTTAAATTATCTTTTTTATCCGGCAGTACCGGAGAAGTATATTGTTCCGGTGGATAACCCATGGGAGGTAACGGCGGAAGCACTGGCAGTTATGCAGGAACTGACAACGGAAGCAGGAGATGAAAAACTGGGAAAAATGCTCAGGCGTTATGAAAAAAATTCGGATATATCAAATGCCAAAAAGATAGCCGGAATGCTTTGCAGGAGCAGTCATTTACCGGTGATTACTCTGCTGGGAGAAAAAATCAGGGAAGCAGCATCGGTCTATCCGGACAGAGATTTTGACAGAAAACAGAATAAATATCTACATGAATTGATGGAAAAAGCTGAACGAAGAAAAGAAGAATTGGAAGCAGAGAATGTTCAGACTCTGATCTACAGAGAAGAATCATTTATATATGACTGTGATTCTATATCGTTTCAGGTATATCTTATGATTGTGAGAAAAGGTGTATGGAAGCAGAAAATAATGGTTGAGAAAATATAAAGTAGTCCGAACAGGAATAAAGAAGGGATTATAATAATAATGGATAAATTATTAGACTTAACAAGAGACTTTGATGCAGCGAAAGCTGCTTTTGAAGCATATCTGGATGAATATGACAGAGCAGATGATAAGATTCATCTGAAGATCGTACATACTTATGGAGTGGTTGATGCAGCAGAGGACATTGCCCGCCGTATGGGGCTGGATGAGGAAGATGTACAGCTGGCGAAGGTAATCGGATTGCTCCATGATATTGGAAGATTTGAACAGATTAAACGATTTGACAGCTTTGAACCGGGAACCATGGAGCATGCAGCATATGGTGCACAGCTTCTGTTCGGACCGGAGAAAATGATCCGCAGATTTGTGAAGGATGACAGGTTTGACAGTCTGATCTGCACTGCGATTGAGAAGCACAGTGATTTCAAACTGGAAGGGATTGCGGACGAGAGAACTCTGCTTCATGCAAAATTAATCCGGGATGCAGACAAGCTGGATAATTGCAGGGTAAAGCTGGAAGAGTCCATGGAAACACTTCTGGGAGTGGATGAGAAGGGAGTAGGCGAAGGAGTAATCGCACCAAAGGTGTGGGAATCCTGTATGGCAAAGGAATCTGTATTATCTTCAGACCGGGTTTCGAAAGTGGATTACTGGATTTCCTATATTGCCCAGTATTATGACATCAATTTCCCGGAAACCTATGAGATCATGCGTGAACATGATTATGTGAAAAGAATCATGGACAGGGTTCCTTATGCATTATCGGAAACACAGGAAAAGATGGATATTCTGGCAGCAGAGATGGAGAAATATATGGATGAGAGAATTCGAAATAGAAAATAATCAGGAGAAATTCACCTGCGGAGAATTCAAATATCAGGTCATAAGAAGTGCCAGAAAAACCATGACTTTGGAGGTACGCAGGATGGAAATGTAATCGTTCGTGCACCTCTCCATACAGGTCTGCCGCGGATCAAAAGATTTGTAAACCAGAAGCAGGACTGGGTTCTGGGATGTCTGGAACGGACAAAAGAATACCGGGAACAGAAGCCATTGAGTGCAGATCTGAGCGAGGCAAAACGAAATGTCTATATACGAAAAGCAAAAGAAACGATTACCAAAAGAACTTCATATTTTGCCAGACTCATGGGCGTTTCTTACCGCAATATCACCATCAGAGAACAGAAAACAAGATGGGGAAGCTGCAGCAGTGAGAAGAATCTGAACTTTAACTGGAAACTGATACTTGCACCACCGGAAGTACTGAATTATGTAGTAATACATGAACTCTGCCATCTGAAGGAAATGAATCATTCGAAGGCATTCTGGGACGAGGTCGGGAAAGTAATGCCAGAGTATGAGACGTACAAGTTGTGGCTGAAAGAAAACGGATGGAAGTTATAAATATATCTTTGGGTGTTGATATTTTATAACTCTTGAAAAGAAATATTTTGATGTGAATTTAAGGGGATAAATGTTAATGAAAATGATAGCTGATCTGCACATTCATTCCAGGTTTTCCATGGCGACAAGCAAAGAGGGCACGCCTGAAAATCTGGATTTCTGGGCGAGAAAGAAAGGAATTTCACTGATTGGAACAGGTGATTTCACGCATCCGGTATGGAGAGAAGAACTGAAGGAGAGACTTGTTTCAGAGGGAAACGGCCTGTATCGCCTCAGAGATGCATATGTAAAAGAAGAAAGCCGGAAGTTCCCGGGAGAAGGAACACGTTTTGTTGCCTCCGGGGAAATCAGTTCTATTTATAAGAAGAATGGAAAGACCAGAAAAGTACACAATGTAATCCTGCTTCCCAGTCTGGAGGCAGCAGATGCCATGGCACAGCGTCTGGAAAAAATCGGAAATATTCACTCAGATGGTCGTCCGATTCTTGGTCTGGATAGTCATGATCTTCTGGAAATGATGCTGGATGTATGCCCGGAAGGAATTCTGATTCCGGCTCATATCTGGACACCGCATTTCTCTGTATTAGGTGCGAAATCAGGATTTGATTCTGTAGAGGAATGTTTCGAGGAACTGGCACCGTATATACATGCACTGGAAACAGGGCTTTCCTCTGACCCGGCTATGAACTGGAGAATTTCCAAACTGGACCGCTATCAGCTTGTATCCAATTCAGATGCACATTCCCCATCTAAGCTGGGGCGCGAGGCGAATCTGTTGGATATTGACTGTTCCTATGAAGGACTTTATCGGGCAATCCAGACTGGCGAAGGGCTGGAAGGAACAGTAGAATTTTTCCTGAAGAGGGGAAATATCATTTCGATGGTCACAGAAAATGCGGTGTATCATTAAGCCCGGTGGAAGCAGAACGGCTTGGAGGAATCTGCCCTGTCTGCGGAAAGAAGCTGACCATGGGCGTAGATCACAGAGTAGAACAGCTTGCAGACAGAGCGGAAGGTTTTGTGAAAAAAGATGGTAAGAAATATGAAAGCCTTGTACCTCTGCCGGAAGTGATCTCTGCATGTATGGGCTATTCCACTGCAAGTAAGAAAGTGCAGGGGTGTTTTGAACAGATGATTCAGACACTGGGGACAGAATTCGACATTCTGCGAAATGTACCGTCAGAAGATATTAAATCCTGTGCAGGAGAACGGATTGCGGAAGGAATTGAAAATGTAAGAACCGGAAATGTGAAGAGAATTCCGGGGTATGATGGGGAATATGGAAAGATTGAATTGTTTGAGGAAAATTAAACATAGAATGATGAAATTATAAAACGGCCTATAAGAGAATGATTAGCGAGGAAATAGTGTATGAAGAAAATAGGGATTATTTCAGATACCCATGGCCTGCTCAGGCCGGAAATACTGGAAATTTTAAAAGGTTGCGACTGTATTATCCACGCAGGTGACGTAAACAAACCGGAAATTCTGGATACACTGCGTATGATGGGTTCTATTTATGTAGTCCGAGGAAATAACGATAAGGACTGGGCAGAGGGAATTGCGAAAACTTTACATTTCACCATAGAAGGCGTGAAATTTTCATGACCCACAATAAAAAAGACGTAGACTGGGATTTAAAAGACACACAGGTGGTAATCTTCGGACACACCCATAAATATTTCGAAAAAATGATAGACAACCGCCTATGGCTTAACCCGGGAAGCTGCGGTCCCAGACGTTTCGACCAGGAAATCACCATGGCAGTAATGACAGTCGATAATGGAACTTATCAGTGGGAAAAGGTTGCCATGATTCCTGAAAAGTAAACAGAAGACAAAGTAGATTGGTCAGGAGGGAAGAAAAAATACACAGTAATGAAAGTGGTGATAATATGCACAAGTGGAATGAGATTACAGATGAGAATTCGCTGAAGGAATTTATGGAAAGAGTGTCGTTTTTCCATGATAGCTGTATCAAAGAGATGCATTATCTGAGCGGAGCATATGTTAATGAAAACCTGGATATGTATCCTGTAAACGATCGCAGGATTCTGAGAGTAATAATACAACGGCAGTATGAAGAAGATTCAATGATTGAAATGGAATTTCAGGGATTAAAATACTTAAAGTTATTTCCGGCAGACGAACGCTATTCATGCGAAATACTCGATTCCAATATAATTCTGAAAGAGGATTGTATCATCTGGAGCGACTGCGAAGATAAAATAGAGCTGGAAGATGGAGACACAGGAACTTTGGTATGTGCATCTAACTTCGATGGCGTTCGATTTCGGTATATATGGGAGAGAAGAATTATTGGTAGGTGTGCCCTGTCCCACATTTCTTTTGACCCAAGGGGTGTGTAACAGCACAGTCTCTACTTCAATAATCCTTTGGATAAAGCCTTTATAATTTATGTAAAGTATATCGTATTTATTCTTTTTCGTAAAGAAGTCTGGATGGAAGTTCTGCTTACCACAGTATAATATATAGAAGAAAAAGTTTTTGTAGAAAAGAATCAGGATTCTGTAAAAACTTTTTTTACGCAGAAACAACCTTGCAATTTGTGATGAATACGCTATAATAAAAAAACGTAATGAACCAAGATTGGTTAGACCAATATAAAGGAGTTGAATATTTGAAAAATAAAAAAGAACGAGACTGGAAGTTTATCATCGGTATGATTGTTCTGCTCGCCATTTTTGCTGTAATGGGAGGTGCTTTCTGGAATATGGTAGGAAAGCAGGCACAGATGGTCAGGGAGGAAGAGCAGAAAGAGGAAGCAAATGCTATTTCTGCAATCTATATCGAGACAGGAGAATTTCTGAAGACCGGAGTTTTTGTGGATCTGAACAATGGAACTATTTTCAGCGCAGACATACCGGCAGAGGGCATTTACAATAAAAAAGGAAAATTAATTTCCGATGATGTATTGGAAAATGGGGATAAAGTAAAGATATACGGCGATGGGATCATGCTGGAATCTTTCCCGGGACAGTATCCGGGCGTGACAAAGATCCAGAGAACCGGTCGAGCATCTCTCGAGGAAACTCAGGAGTACGAAGATCAGGTAACTGGAATGATGAAGCCTGTAGCCGTTCAGTAAGGATTAGAGGAGACTGAAAATGAAATACGTAAGACAATTCTGGATTATTTTACTGATATCCGCAATGGGAGAGGCATTACATGTTCTGATCCCGCTTCCTGTACCTGCAAGTGTGTACGGACTGGTGATCATGCTGATCGCACTGGGAACACACATTATCAGGCTGGAACAGGTCAAAGAAGCAGCTGAATTTCTCATAGAGATCATGCCGGTTATGTTTATTCCGGCAGGTGTCGGATTACTGACAGCCTGGGGCATACTGAAACCGGTATGTGTGCCGATCATTCTGATCACAGTGATCACCACAGTTGTGGTAATGATTGTGACAGGTCGTGTCACACAGGCAGTTATTCGTATGGACAGAAAGAAAGGACAGAAAAGATCATGACACAATTTATGAGTAATTCCCTGTTTTTTGGTGCAGCGATCAGTCTGATCGCATATGAGGCAGGACTTCTTTTGAAAAGAAAATTTAAGATGGCAATTTTTAATCCACTTCTGATTGCGATCATTGCAGTAATAGCGGTGCTTTGTTTACTGCATATTGATTATGACACCTATAATCAGAGCGGTCAGTATATCAGCTACCTGCTCACACCTGCAACGGTCTGCCTGGCAGTTCCGCTGTATCAGCAGATGGAACTTCTGAAAAAGAATCTGAAAGCTGTAATCATTGGAATTGTTTCCGGTGTGCTTGCCAGTCTGGTCAGTGTGCTGATCCTTGCAAAGCTGTTCAGCCTGAGTCATGAACAGTATGTAACACTTCTTCCGAAGTCTATTACAACTGCCATCGGAATGGGCGTTTCTGAAGAACTTGGAGGCATTGTGACTATTACGGTTGCAGTTATTATTATTACCGGTGTTCTTGGAAACATGATTGCAGAGACTGTGATCAAACTTGCGCGTATTGAAGAACCGATCGCTAAGGGCCTGGCACTTGGAACCTCTGCCCATGCTATCGGTACTGCAAAGGCAATGGAGCTGGGTGAAATAGAAGGTGCCATGAGCAGTCTTGCAATCGCAGTTGCCGGTCTTCTGACTGTTGTAGGTGCGTCTGTGTTTGCACAGTTTATGTAAGAGCAGTAGTGATTGCCTGATAAATTGTTTTTGGCAATATCGAATATATCTGTTGACTTTAACATTATTTATACAAGAGAACTGTTGTGTCAGATGAGCAGAGGCGCTGACATAACAGTTCTTTTTTATTAAAAAAACAAATGTTCGACAAACCTCTTCCATTTTTTATAAGAGTGTGGTATTATAAAACACAGAAACGAATGTATGTTCTGAAAATGTGTTCGAAAGAAATGGGAGGGCTTATTATGGCAAATGCAGCAGGTACCGCACAGAAAATGAGAAGAAGAAAAGAGAATCATAAGTTTTCCAGAATGATGGCAGTTATTCTGGGTCTGATCGTTACTGTTGAGGTGATGATCGCGGGCGGCATGATCTTCAATATTGATTTTCATTCCGCTGATATAGTTGCGGTAATTATGGGATTTATCGTGTTATATTCCGGAGTTGTGGCGGTTCTGACAGATAACTGATTATAGAAATTTCATAAATTACTGCAAACAATCCAGTCCATCATAGAGTGAAGTCCTGCGTCAGATATCTTTGCTGTATGTCAGTATGCCTGCAGATATATTCCTTGTTCTTCGTACTCTGCTGAGCTGTCCTGATTGCATTGTTTTATGGAACGGCTATAAGGTATGGGGACATGCAAAAAACAGATATTAGACAAAAACAGCGGCAGATGATATGATTAACAGTAAATAATGAGAGAAAAATAACGGGAGAAGGTGCGAAGAGAACGTTATGACTGTAAAATCAAGTCTTTTGGAAATGCTGGAGAAGAATAAAGGAGAAGTGCTTTCCGGTGAGAGCATTGCCGGTGAGTTGGGATGTACCAGGGCAGCAGTGTGAAGGCAGTAAAGTCGCTCCGGGAAGAAGGGTATCATATAGAAGCAGGACCGAATAAAGGATATATGCTTGCGAAGGATACGAACCGTCTGTCGCAGGAGGGAATCCGCCTGTTTCTGGATGATCCGAAGGTTAAGATAGATATTTATGATGAACTGGAATCTACGAACCAGACTGCAAGAAAGAAGCTATGATGGGAGAGGCCGGACATGGGGCATTTGTCATTGCCAGGAGCCAGACTGCAGGCAGGGGGCGCAGAGGCCGGGAATTCTATTCTCCTGCAGATACAGGTCTTTACATGAGTGTGATCCTGAAGCCACAGGGAACCATACATGACAGTCTGCTGATCACAACTGCGGCAGCAGTGGCAGTCTACAGAGCAGTTGCTCAGCTCTGTGGAATCCAGCTTGATATTAAATGGGTTAATGATCTGTTTTATAAAGGAAAGAAAGTCTGTGGAATACTCACAGAGGCTGTCACAGATTTTGAGAGTGGAAATATTGAGTTTGTGGTAGTTGGCATGGGATTGAACCTCTATCTGGACCAGGAGAACCTACCGCAGAAATTAAGAAGTATAGCAGGAGCCCTTTATGAGACAAAAGAAGATGCGGAACAGACTGACCGTAATAAACTGACTGCAATGATCGTGAACGAGTTGAGAAAAGAAACAGCAGATCTGAAATTATCTCCGGATTATGTGACACATAACATGATCCCGGGACATCAGATCACAATTACAGACGGAAACTCTTCCAGACAGGCATTTGCATTGGAGATATGCAGGGACGGACGGCTGAAAGTACGGGAAGAAGATGGACAGGAGACAATATTGTCCTTTGGAGAAGTTTCGGTATCCATGTGAGGATAATGAGAATGGGATTGTTACATGAAGGTAGATTCCTTGATGTGACAATCCCATTTTGTGTCATGATTCAGAATTTGTTGTTTGTGATGAAGCATCCTCCTGAGACACTTCGGCGGCAGAATCTTTTTTCAGAGATACCGGGCTTTTGTTGTTTGCGGTGTCCGTGACATCGATATCTGTACAGCAATCAGGATTTACTGTGTCTGTGGTATTTTTAACCGCGTCAGTTTCCATATTCGGAACATTCTGCTGATACGGACGATAAGGTGTCCAGTAATGTTCTTCCTCAGTAAAGCTGTCAGGCTGTTCTTCATCCAGTGCATCCTTCTTGCGGGTGAGAATATAAATCCCTGTAAAAATGATAGCAGCTGCAATCACAAGCTGCGGCAGATGATATGTGAATCTGCCGATAACATCAGCCAGATATCCGGGTAAGATCATATAGAGGAAATCTACCAGAGTGTTCCATAGAATAGAAGCACCAAGGAAAATCAGCAGAATAGCAGTTATCTTTCCGTGATGTTTGAGCAGAGAACTGATGTCTCCTGCCAGTTCATCCATATGAAGGACATAGGAATCTTCTATGGAGTAAAATTCTTCCTCAGAAAGAGACTTCAGATTGTGCACATTAAAGAAACTGTAGAACCATATGATCGGAATCAGGAACACAAGCCAGTCCATTCCGGTACATGCTCCGATGGCAAAGACACCCCAGAATAAGAACATAATACTGATTCCCTGTTTTTTGAATCCCATGTACATTTCTCCTGCGCCTGGGATCAGGGAGAAGATAAAAAGCCAGAATCCACGTTTTTGTTTTTGCATACTTTTATTTGCCTCCATTCATTAATTTGCTGGAAAAATCACTGACATATTTTATAAAAGAGCTGGTGCCATCACCAATGTTCTGTCCGAGTTCTCTGGTGAACTGGTAGAGTCTGCCGTTTTCATGTTCGGGTAATATTCTGTCTGTCTGAGAGGAAGTATCCTGATATAAGGAAGTGAAATCCAGATTCGGGATACTGAATAAAAGCAACAGGGCAACCATCACACCGGCAGCAGTCTGAAGACTGTAATGGAGCAGCTGGATTTTGCGGGATGCTTTATTTGCTGCCCGGGCAAGCTGCACTTCACCGGAGCCTGCTTTGTCCAGAATCTGTTCCATCAGATAGGAGGGAGCAGTATCCGTACTGTTGTTTTCCTGTTCCATCATCTGATCCAGACAGAAATCGCAGTGATCAAGATGTGACAGAAACTCAATGACTTCCTGTGTGTTCATATTTCCGTTGTCAAATTCTATTAAATCCTTCTTATTAATATGCATCTAATCACCCCTTTCAAGCATTTTTTTCAGCATTGCCCTTGCGCGATAGAGCTGTGTCTGAATTGTTTTCGGATTTTTCCCTGTCTGCTGTGCAATCTCAGGTACTGATAATTCTTTGCAGAAATGTGCGTAAGCGACTTCTTTGTAAGGACTTTTCAACTGCATACACAATGCTTCTACGTGAGTATTGGATGCAGTTTTCATATATTCATCTTCGGGAGAGGATTGCCTGTCCGGAATCTGGGAAAAGTAGGTGTCTTCTGTTGGAATACTTCGCCGCCCGGCTGCTTTCAGATAATCCAGACACTTTCGGACAGCAATCTTACTTAACCAGGCTTTCTCATAATTACCATCAAAGCGGGAAAGGTTCTTATAGGCAGACAGAAAGACTTCCTGAGTGAGATCTTCGGCATCAAATGGATTACCGACAGATTTCAGGCAGATCGAGTATATTAAGTTCTGGTATTGCTTAATCAGATATTCCAGATATTGCTTTTCTGTGATCATTACTGTCTCCTTTTCCCTGTTCATTTAATTATAACGCAGGAGGTGGGGGAATGGATTCAGATATTGGAGGAATATTGGAAAATCTTTGGGGTGGGGACGCGCAGAAAAATAGTTTGTTTTGTGTGCGGTTTCGGACACTAAGATATTCTAAGCCGGCAAAAATCTGCTAAGGGCATGAGAAAAATGCCACAAACTCGCCGCATAGCGGCTCAGACAGTGTGTCATTTTTCTCATAACGCAGATTTTTGCCGGCTAAGAATATCTAAGTATCCTGCAAATGCACACAAAAACAAACTATTTTTCTGTGCTGGTTGTTGGCTGTTGGTTAGCGGATTTTTATAAAAATATCTCTAAGTGATGGTCTTGCGAACCTGTCTGATTTGGTCTATACTTGATTGAAATAAAATGAAATAAAATGAAAT
>ENA-OUNI01000161-OUNI01000161.1-human-gut-metagenome-genome-assembly--contig:-NODE-161-length-28951-cov-2.495455_pt1 | contig 28951 bp, 43 predicted proteins | sample MGYA00242499_ERZ504580 | MGnify/ENA primary metagenome ERZ504580 (study PRJEB26092, sample SAMD00036315) | human gut metagenome | host: Homo sapiens | study: EMG produced TPA metagenomics assembly of... | reverse complement strand
CAAAAAAGTTACCGAACCTTATCTGGTAGATGCACTCAGTTTTACGGAAGCGGAAGCACGTATCATCGAAGAGATGACACCGTTTATTTCAGGAGAATTCACGGTATCGGACATTAAACGTGCCAACTACAGCGAACTGTTTCCATGCGAAGAGGAAGCTGCGACCGTTGGTTCAAATGCAAGCTGGTTTTCATCACATTGGATGAGAAAAGCGGTGCTGAGAAAAAAAACGTCTACTCAGGTATTGGTGCAGGCAGCCGACTTGCGTGATGCGGTAAAGAAGCTGGATGAGGGTATGAAAGGCACAATGGCCGACTACCAAATTGCATCGGTAGCGGAAACCGCCATCATGGATGTATATCCGTACAGCGCAGAACCGGATGACAAGCCGGAAGTATAAGAACCTGAAAATTTCATTTCACAGATTATCATATATACGATGAGTATTGCAGAAAACATAAAACAAGTACTGAGCGAACTACCTGATGGGGTGCGGCTGGTAGCTGTTTCCAAATTTCACCCCAACGAGGCCATAAAGGAAGCTTATAGCGCAGGGCAGCGTGTGTTCGGAGAAAGCAAGGTGCAGGAAATGACTGCCAAATACGAGAGCCTTCCAAAAGATATCGAATGGCATTTCATCGGACATCTGCAAACGAATAAAATCAAATATATCGTACCCTATGTTACTCTGATTCATGGAGTGGATTCCTACAAACTCCTTACCGAAATCAACAGGCAGGCAGCCAAGGCCGGACGAACCGTAAACTGCCTGCTTCAACTGCACATAGCACAAGAAGAGACCAAATTCGGTTTCAGTTTCGACGAATGCCGGGAGATGCTTGCAGGCGATGAATGGAAAAAGCTCGGCAATGTCCGGATATGCGGACTTATGGGCATGGCTACGAATACAGACAATATCGAACAAATCAAAGCTGAATTCCGTTCATTAAACAATTTCTTCCAAGAGGCTAAAGCCACCTGGTTTTCCAATGCAGAGTGGTTTCGGGAGCTGTCAATGGGAATGTCCCATGATTACCATGAGGCCATTGCCGCCGGCAGTACCCTGGTACGTGTAGGAAGTAAAATATTTGGAGAAAGAATATATTAATACCTAATAACTGTTATTATGGCAACATTAGAAACCACCTTTGCAGGGTTAAAACTTAAAAACCCGATTATTATCAGCAGTTCCGGACTTACCGACAGTGCTGCCAAGAACCAAAAGCTTTACGAAGCCGGAGCAGGAGCCATTGTACTCAAGTCTCTTTTTGAGGAACAAATCATGATGGAAGCCGATTGGCTTGGAGATCCAATATGTATCCGGAAGGAAGCGATTACCTGGTAGGATACATAGCGAACATAAATTGGGCGAATATTTGAATCTGATTAAAGAAACCAAGAAAGTCTGTGACATTCCTGTCATTGCCAGCATTAACTGCTATCAGGATGCAGACTGGATTGAGTTTGACCAGAAAGATAGAAGAGGCAGGAGCAGATGCTTTGGAAGTCAATATCCTTGCTTTGCAAACCGACATACAATATGCTTACGGTTCTTTTGAACAACGTCATATCGACATCTTGAGCCATATCAGGAAAACAGTCAATATTCCTGTTATCATGAAATTGGGAGACAACCTCACCAATCCGATAGCACTCATCGACCAGCTCTATGCCAATGGTGCGGCGGCAGTAGTAATGTTCAACCGGTTCTACCAGCCGGATATCGATATTGAAAAAATGGCTCAAAGTGCCGGAAGCGTCTTCAGCACAGATGCCGATTTATCCAATCCTTACGTTGGATAGGTATCGCCTCTGCGGCTGTGAGCAAGCTGGACGTATGCGGCATCCGGCGGCATACATGCTCCTGAAGGAGTAGTAAAGCTATCTTGGCGGGCGCTTCGGCAGTAGAGATATGCAGCGCACTCTATCAGAATTCTTACGCCATCATCGAAGAGTATGTCCGCTTCCTAAACGCATGGATGGAACGCAAAGGGATGGAGAACATCAGCCAGTTCAAAGGCATGCTGAATGTAAGCGACCTGAACGGGATAAACACTTTCGAACGTACCCAGTTCCTGAAATACTTCTCGGCACGCAAATAATAAAAATATGGTATACTAATAAAAACGGATGGTGCTTACCAGTGGGGCATCATCCGTTTTTATGTCACATTCTTCGCCTTCACCAGGAAAGGCAAAGCAGCAGATATTACATTAAATTACTTGCCAGTTCGCTCAGCTGGCTACGCTCTCCCTTCACCAGATTGACATGGGCAAACAGGTTCTGGTCTCTCATGCGGTCTATCATATAGACAAGCCCGTTGGACTGGCTGTCCAGATACGGCTGGTCAATCTGTTGGATGTCGCCCGTGAATACCATCTTCGTCCCTTCGCCGGCACGTGTTATAATGGTTTTTATTTCGTGAGGAGTAAGGTTCTGCGCTTCGTCGATGATACAGTAGGTCTCGCTCAGGCTGCGCCCGCGGATAAAGGCGAGGGCTTCAATGACAAGCTGGTCGCTTTTCTGCATATCTTCCAACCTTTTCACTTCGCTTGAGTTAGATGCGAACTGATGCTTGATTACATTCAGGTTATCAAACAACGGCTGCATATACGGAGCTACCTTTTCATTGGCGTCACCCGGTAAGAAACCTATATCTTTATTGGACAATGCAACGATAGGACGCGCCAGCAGGATTTGCTTATAGTCCGTCAGCTTGCCCAAAGCGGCTGCCAGTGCCAACAGGGTCTTACCCGTTCCTGCCTTGCCGGTGAGGGCCACCAGCTTGATGTTCGGGTCATTCAATACCTCGAAAGCAAAACTCTGTTCGGCATTACGCGGTTCGATGCCGTAATTCTTTGTCTTATTTACACGGCAAACGGAATGGGTAAAAGGATTGTAGCGGGCAAGCACGCTGCTGCGGTCGCTCTTCAGGATAAAACATTCGTTGGGGTGAATAACATCCTTGAAGTCGAATTCGCTGATGTCCAACCCTTCCTTAGAGGAATAGATGCGGTCTATCAGAGTCGGGTCAACCCCTTCGAACACTTCGTTCGACTTTTCAAATATATCCACGTTAATTACCTTGTCGTTGATATAGTCCTCGCACAGCAGACCGATAGAGCGCGCTTTCATACGAAGGTTGACATCCTTGGTGACAAGAATGGATTTCATATTCGGCTTCTTCACGGTCAGCCAGTCAACGACAGAGAGTATCTGATGGTCGGGAATACGTTCCGGGAAAGAATCGTGCACGCGGGGCGAATCTACCGAGCCCGCCACCACGAACAGGCGTCCCAGACCTTCGCCCAACGGAGCGCCTTTGGTAAAAAGGTTATCATCGGTAATCAAGTCGAGCTCACGGACAAACTCACGGGCATTGAAATTTATCTGCTCGTTGCCCTTCTTGAATTTATCGAGTTCTTCAAGCACTACAATGGGAAGATAAATATCGTTCTCTTGAAAATTCTTCAAACAGTTATAATCGTGAAGGATAACATTGGTATCAATCACAAAGTTTTTCTTAGCTCCCATACTCTTTAGATTTAAATAGTTTATACCTCATACCGACAATATAAAATAAAGCAAGCATACACACTTAAATAAAATTGCCTTATCTTTGCCGTTCCTAAAGATAACACTTTAATAAGGAGAAAGGATTGCTTTCCCGTTAATTTTTATAAAAGATGGACTATCAGAACACTTTAACTTACTTATATAACAGCGTACCCATGTTTCAGCAAGTGGGCGGCTCGGCATACAAAGAAGGTTTGGAAAACACGCGCATATTAGACGAACATTTCGGGCACCCCCACCGTTCGTTCCGCACAATCCACGTGGCAGGAACCAACGGTAAAGGCTCCTGTTCCCATACATTGGCTGCCATATTGCAGGAGGCGGGATACCGCGTGGGGCTTTACACTTCTCCCCACCTGGTGGATTTCCGTGAACGTATCCGTATAAACGGCTCTCCCATACCCGAAGAGTATGTAGTGCACTTTGTAGAAAAAGAACGTGACTTTTTCGAGCCTCTGCACCCTTCTTTCTTTGAATTGACCACAGCGATGGCATTCCGCTATTTTGCCGACGAGAAAGTGGATGTAGCCATTATAGAGGTCGGACTGGGCGGCCGGTTGGACTGTACGAACATCATTCATCCGGATTTGTGCATCATAACCAACATAAGTTTCGACCATACCCAGTTCTTGGGCGACACATTGGCAAAGATAGCGGGAGAAAAGGCAGGTATCATCAAACCCGGCATTCCCGTAGTCATTGGCGAAACCACCCCCGAGACCAAACCGGTTTCCTGCAAAAGGCCGCGGCAGAGAAAGCCCCTGTCGTATTTGCAGAAGAAAGGATGAACAACGATTATCCCGGACTGAAAACAGAGTTGCAGGGACTTTATCAACTAAAAAACACACGCACCATCTCACAGCCTTGCCATTGCTGAAAGAGGCCGGATACCACATTGACGAAAGGAATGTGCGCAACGCTTCGCCCGTGTCTGCGAACTGACGGGATTAATGGGACGCTGGCAAAAGCTACAGGAGTCCCCCACCCTGATATGTGATACCGGTCATAATGTGGGCGGCATTACCTACATCGTAGAACAACTGAAACAGCAAACCTACCGCCAGCTCCATATCATCATAGGAATGGTCAATGACAAAGACATCAGCGGTGTGCTTGCCCTGCTTCCCAAAGATGCTGTATACTACTTCACCAAAGCCAGCGTAAAACGTGCCCTTCCGGAAGAGGAGCTGTGCAGGCTCGCTGCCAAAGCAGGCTTGCAGGGAAACTGTTATCCGGATGTTCCCGCCGCCGTAACCGCCGCACAAGAAAAAAGCCACCCCGAAGATTTATCTTCGTAGGTGGCAGCAGCTTTATCGTGGCAGATTTATTAGCGAACCGCGATGCACTCAATCTCCACTAAGGCCTCTTTCGGAAGCGCCTTTACGGCAACAGCCGAACGCGCGGGAAAGTCTCCCTCAAAATAAGTGGCATATACTTTATTCATGTCGGCAAACAAAGACATATCCGCCAGGAAAACGGTAGTCTTCACGATATTCGCCATGCTCAATCCTGCCTCTTCCAGAATGTGCTTTACATTCTCCAACGACTGGCGGGCTTGGGCTTCCGCGCCTTCCGCCATTACTCCGGTAGCAGCATCGATAGGCAACTGACCCGATACGAACACCATTCCGTTTGCTTCAATAGCCTGACTGTAAGGGCCGATTGCCCCCGGAGCTTTTTGACTACAAATCACTTTTTTCATAATTTTACTCTTTTATCTGTTCATTATCAAATATATGGTATCTTTCCTACTATATTCAAAAAAAAAATCAGGAGACTCGTGCAGTATTTCCCAGAATCGTGCATTTATATATACGAATACACGAAAGAAAATTTCATTCATAACCTGTTAATACCTAGACTTAACTTATATTTTAGCATGGGGAAGTTTCCCAAACAAAGGCTCTGCTTGTGAAAGCGGAGCCTTTATTTTGTTAAGTATACCGTTTATTTACAATGCTTTTCAATCAGTCCGTCCACGTTCGGGTCGCCCAATTCCTTTGCCTTGGCAAAACTTTGGCACGCTTCCTGCTTCTTTTTCATCTGCAACTGTGCAATTCCCATAAGCCGATAGGCTTCGGCATATTTAGAATCAATAGCCAAAGCATCCTGCAACACTTTCAAGGCTTCTTCATTACGCCCTACACGGATATTGACCACGGCAAGCTCTGCACGATAGGTCAGGTCTTTCGGACTCAGCTCAATAGCCTTCTCCATATCATTCAGTGCACGCTGGAACTGTTTGGCCTTCAAGGCAGCCTGCTCACGATAATAATAGAACACATCATTCACCTTGCCGTTTACCGCTTTATAATAAGCATCGTAATCAAGCATGGCGGCACGCGCCTGATTGGCGTTCATGCGGGCTTGGGCACGTTCCAACAAGTAAGGAGCGGCTTCTTCCGTGTACGGTTCGGTGAAACGTACCACGCAACTGTCCATAAGTGCCAGCACTTCTTCTGCCGGCGCTTTCATCAGTTCCTTCGTCTTAGCTGCACTGAAAAACGTTGCCGCCGACGCTATATCGGACTGATTAACCTTTTCGTAGCATGCCAAAGCTGCCGCATAATCCTGCTTTGCAAACAAAATATCCCCTTCGGTCTGTACATACACCGGAAGCTCCTGAACGGCAATCGCTTTTCTTATTTCATCCACAGCCTTATCGTAAGACCAGTCCTTATAGGGCTTTTCCGGATTACCCAGCATATAATTGTATATCAGTTTGGCACGGTTGTAATATACGTCGTCTTTCTTTTGAGCCACACTCAGGGCTTTATCCATATCCGCCACGACCTTATCCATCGAGGCATCATCCTTGGAGCGGTATATCCGGTTGGTGGCACGGCGCACATAGCGTCCGCACTATTCGGATATTCAGCGATGAAATCGTCCAACAGTTCTGCATACTTCTCCGGAGTAACCTGTGAGGAAGCCATGAAGAGAAACACCAGCGCCTGTTCTTCCGTATCGGGCAGTGCTTTCTTAATGCCGATATTCTTTAAAGTCATATCGCTGAAGGAAAATGCCGAAACATTCTGTTCCATGGCAAAATCGACATCTACCGCATAACATATTGTAGCGGTATCGGCGCCGGATGACTTCTGTGCAAGCGCAAAGACCTGTCCTTCTTCGGTCATCACGGGACAGCTCACCATCTTGTCCTTCAGGCGCAGATTGAGCGTATAGTAGTGATACTTTCCGGAAATTCATCCGCAGCTTTCACTTGTCCGGCAGTATAGGAACGGTCTTTCTGTGTGGAATAAGGCAGGATGTACACATTGGCGCCCACAGCCGGAGCCACGGTTGCCGGATGCAATGCCGGGACTTTTTTTGGTGGATATACCTACACGGAATTTAATGACATCGTACATGTCATTCGCACCCATAATAGAAACTACCGGCATCTGTACGCCTTCCGAATTCACGACCACCGCCCGTTGCGCTCCTTCGAACAAAGAACAATCGGACAAGGCCACACCGTCTTCCGTCACGAAGAAACCGTTTCCGGTATTCAAAATCTTATCATTCTCGCCATAAGTAATCACCGAAAATACGGCACGTTTGGCTTTATCCACCCATTTGGGAGCTTGTGCCATGCTCCACTGTACCTCCAAAAGGCATAGAGCGGAAAGCAGGAAAATCTTCTTTTTCATATTCAGTTCGTTCTTTGTTTCACAGCTTCATAAATCAGGATACCCGCCGCAACGGATACGTTAAGAGACTCAATCGTACCCAGCATCGGAATCTTTACCCATTCGTCGCAAAGTGCAAGGTTATCGTAAGAGACCCCCTTGTCCTCGGCACCCATGATGATACACATAGGACCTGTGTAATCGGCTTTTGTGTAATCGTAATCACCCTTTTCCGTAGCAGCCACTATATGGAAACCGCTGCTTTTAAGAAACTGCAGGGTATCTTTCAGATTCTGTTCGCGGCATACGGGCAAGGTATGCAACGCACCTGCCGAAGTCTTTACCGCATCGGCATTCACCGTTACACTGTTCTTGGCGGGAATAATAACGGCATCCACCGCCGCACACTCGCAAGTACGGGCTATCGCTCCGAAATTACGCACATCCGTTATGCCGTCCAGCATCACAAACAACGGATTCTTCCTTCCTCAAAAAGGAACGGCACAAGGTCTTCCGTTTTCTGATAAGTCACGGCAGAGACAAATGCTATCACCCCCTGATGGTTCTTACGAGTAATGCGGTTGATACGCTCTACCGGCACACGTTGTACGGGAATCAAAGTTCCCTTTAGAGCGGCAAACAATTCTTTGGACAAGTCGCTCTGGATATCTTTCTTCACCAATATCTTGTCAATGTCCTTACCTGCCTGAACAGCTTCTATCACGCACGAACGCCGAAAATCATTTCACTTTTATCTATCATTGTATCTTATTTGTTTTTTTTTGTTCTACTTTAGCCGGCTAAAGTGCTACACTACGATTGTAAACCTCTACTTTACAACCGTAAAGTACTACATTAGTCAGACGATGCCCAACAGTGCTTGGCATTGTTCAGCGCGGCATCGGTCAGGGTGGCTCCACTCAGCATATGAGCAATCTCCCCTACCCGTTCCTCATCCGTCAAACGGCGGATGTGGCTGTTGGTTTCCGTTTCATTATCCTGTTTATACACCTTATAATGGGCACGTCCGCGGGCAGCTATCTGCGGCAGATGCGTGATACTGATAACCTGGCGGTCGCTATCGCCCATTTCCTGCATAATATCCGCCATGCGGTCGGCTATCTCACCGGAAACTCCCGTGTCTATTTCATCGAACACGATAGTGGGCAGCTTCACCGCTCCGGCTATCATTGCTTGACAGACAGCATGACACGGGCTATCTCGCCCCCCGAAGCTACCGAAGAAATATTCTGCAAAGCCCCGTTCTTGTTGGCAGAGAAAAGGAAGTTCACCGTATCCGCCCCATGTGCCCCCGGCTCCTTGCGTATACCTATTTCCACCTGAAAACGGACATTGGGCATGCCCAGCGGTATCAGGCGGGCTGCCATCTGCTTTTCAACCTCGCGGGCTGCGGCGGTACGCAACCCCGTAAGTACCGCTGCCTGCCGCTTCACCTTATTATATAAGGCTTCGCTACGGGCTTTCAACGTTTCAATCTGTTCATCCGATGAAGTGATGTTGGACAGTTTGGCGGCATAATCATCCGCCAGAGCCAGAAGCTCGTCCACCGTAGAGACGCGATGCTTCTGCTGGAGAGTATAAATCAGGTTCAAACGTCCGTTCACCTCTTCCAGCCGGCCAGGGTTAAATTCTATCTCCTCTTCTTTTCCCGAAATCTCCTGAGAAATATCTTTCAGTTCGATGTAGCTGCTTTCCAGCCGTTCGGCAAGTTCACCGGCGGCAGGATATACTTTCTGCAAGCCCGCCATTGTATTCAGGCACTCTTTCAATACGGAAAGCAGGCCGCCCTCATCGGAGTTCATCGCCTGACCGGCACGGAACAGTCCGGCTTTTATCTCTTCGGCATGGCTCAGCGTATCGGCTTCCTGCTCCAGTTCCTCCTGTTCTCCGGTAGCCAGATGCGCATCCTCCAACTGCTCCAACTGAAAACGGATGTATCTTCGTCCGCCTTGTTCTTTTCGGCCAGTGCGACAAGATGTTCCAAATCCTGCTGCACCTGCTTCCATTCCCGGTGGAGAGAGCGGTATTTACTTAACTCATCTTCGTCATGCGCCAGCAAATCCAGCACGCTCAACTGGAAACCTTCCTTGTTCAGGAGCAGGTTCTGATGTTGCGAGTGCACGTCAATCAGCTGTTCGCCAAGCTCCTTCATCTGTACCAGCGAGGCAGGCGTATCGTTGATAAACGCACGGCTCTTGCCCGAAGCGTAGACTTCGCGGCGAAGGATACACTCATCTTCGTATTCCAGTTCGTTTTCCTCAAAGAAAGGCTGCATACCATAACCGGCAATCTCAAAACGGGCTTCAATCACACATTTTGCAGCGCCCCGCCTGATGGATTTCACATCGGCACGCTGCCCCAGCAACAGACCGATAGCTCCCAATATGATGGACTTTCCCGCACCGGTCTCACCGGTAATCACCGAGAAGCCGCTACCGAAGTCTATATCAAGCTTCTCGATAAGCGCATAATTCTGTATGTATAGAGAACGCAACATTTTATTAAACAGATAATTGAAAGTTGACAATCAAAAAATATCATTCACGCTTCATCACTTCCACCAAATGGTCGACGATGTCCGCAGCCACTTCCGCTTTGGACTTCAACGGGTAGTCCTTTTTACCGTTCCGGTCGATAATGCTGATTTTATTGGTATCGTAACGGAAGCCCGCACCTTTGTCATTCAACGAATTAAGCACGATAAAATCCAGGTTCTTACGGTTCAGTTTATCTTCCGCATTATGCTGTTCGTCATTGGTTTCGAGGGCAAAGCCACCAGCACCTTGCCGGGATGCTGCTTCTTCATCTCTCCCAAATGGGCGGCAATGTCCCGTGTAGGCTTCAGGTGCAATGACATATCACCTGTCTTTTCACGCTTTATCTTCCTGTCGGCAACCTGCTCCGGCGTATAGTCGGCAACGGCGGCAGCATGATAACGGCATCCGCATCGTCAAACAAAGAGGTGGCCGCCTCAAACATCTCTCCGGCAGACTCCACACCGAAATACCGGTACACAGGGTAGTGTGTCCGGAGCTGGACGGGCCCCGAAACCAGAATAACCCTTGCTCCTCTTGCCGCACACTCATCGGCAAGCGCAAAGCCCATCTTTCCCGACGAATAATTGCCGATAAAACGCACCGGATCAATCTTTTCGTATGTCGGTCCGGTAGTATCATTATTGTTTTTCCCGCCAGATCACCGTCCTTAGCGGCAAAGAACTCTTCCAGCCTGCGGATAATGACATCCGGCTCTTCCATTCTGCCCTTGCCTACCAGATGGCTTGCAAGCTCGCCCGTACCCGGTTCTATGATATGGTTGCCATACGAACGCAGTGTCTCCAGGTTCTTTTGGGTGGACGGATGAGCATACATATCCAGGTCCATTGCCGGGGCAACAAACACAGGAGCTTTTGCCGACAGGTAAGTGGTTATCAGCATATTATCGGCAACGCCATTCGCCATCTTGCCGATAGTGGAAGCCGTGGCAGGAGCTATCAGCATGGCATCCGCCCACAGACCCAAATCCACATGGCTGTTCCAGGTTCCGTCACGCTGCGCGAAGAACTCGCTGATAACGGGCTTGCTGGTAAGGCAGACAAAGTAATGGGAGTTATAAATTCCTTGCCCGCAGGCGTTATGACAACTTGCACTTCCGCGCCCCGTTTTATAAGTCCGCGAATGATATAACAGGCTTTATAAGCGGCAATACTGCCTGTAATGCCGAGTACTATTTTCTTTCCTTTCAGTGGGTTTGCCATGAAATCAAACTACTAATTACAAATTTACTTCTGGGTAATCTCGCGCAGGCGGATTTTAGTCAGCATAGCCTTGGTGTTCAGTGTAAAATCACTGTTCAGTATCCAACTGTAATAGCCCGGATCGCGTTTCAGCACATCTGCCACCGGCATGCCTTTGTATTTACCGAAATTAAACACTTCCACACCTTTATCATCGTAAACCATGCGTCCTGCAAAGTCAACATTCTTGTTGAAGCTGGAATAATCCGAGAGGAAAGCCACATCGTTCTGCAATTCGGGATAACGGTCCAGTTGCGACATCAGCACCTCGTAAGTGGCACGCGTATCGGCTTCCGCCGTATGGGCGTCTTCCAGGTTCTTGCCGCAATAGAACTTATAAGCGGCAGACAGTGTGCGCTGCTCCATTTTGTGGAAGATAACCTGTACATCCACAAACTTGCGGCGACTCATATCTATATCCACGTCTGCACGCAGGAATTCTTCCGCCAGTACCGGAATATCAAAGCGGTTGGAATTGAAGCCGGCAAGGTCGCAGCCTTCAATATCATTGGCTATATTGCGTGCCACTTCCTTGAACGTGGGGCATTCTGCCACATCTTCGTCGTAAATGCCGTGAACAGCGGAAGCCTCTTCCGGTATGTGCATTTCGGGATTAATGCGCATGGTTTTGGTTTCCTCGTTTCCGTTGGGATATACTTTGAGATAACAGATTTCTACTATTCGGTCCGAGTTAATGTTTGTACCGGTGGTCTCCAAGTCAAAAAAGACAATCGGATTTTTAAGATTCAGTTTCATGAAGTTTCGTATTTATTTATCTTTTAGGCACGGACTGCACGGAACGGTGCGGTTTCTCTATAAACCGAACCGTGAAATCCGCGTAACCCGTGCCTAAATAAAAAAATGACAGATTACTATTTCATTAATCATTCAGCATCATCGGCATCAGCAGCATCAGCAGGTCTTCGTTTTCTTCCTGCTCTGCCGGAACAATAACACCGGCACGCGAAGGATCCGCCAGCTCGATAACCACTTCATCCGCCGATATATTATTCAGGATATCAATCAGGAAAGTAGACTTGAAACCGATGCTCATCGGATTACCCGCATACTGGCATGTCTGCGTTTCCTCTGCCGAAGTGGAGAAATCGATGTCCTGTGCCGAAATCACAATTTGGTTCTCCTGCATACGCAGTTTGATAAGGCTGCTTGCCTGTGAGGAGAAGATAGACACGCGACGCAACGCACCAATCAGTTGCAGGCGGTCTACCGTCACTTTATACGGATTGTTCTGCGGAATTACGGAGTTATAGTTCGGGTAGCGTCCCTCAATCAGACGGCATACCATGCGATAGCTTTCCAATGTAACCACGGCATTGCGTTCGTCAAATTCAATGGTCACCGTGCCCTGCTCCTTCGGTAACAGGTTCTTCATCAGGTTGGCAGGTTTCTTGGGCAGGATGAAAGCCGCACGCTCATTGCCTTTGGCGGCCAGCGTCTTGCAACGCACTAACTTATGTCCGTCGGAAGCCACCATTGTGATGTCTTCGGTAGTAATATCGAAATAGATACCGTTCATCAACCGGACGAAGCTCGTCATCGGCGGTTGCAAACACGGCGCGGTTGATACCGCCCAGTAACACCTGTGCATCCATTTCCACACGAACGGCATTCTCGCCCAGCATGGCCGATTGCGGAAATTCGTCCGCATTCTGCCCCATCAGGCTGTATTTACCGTTCTGATACTGAACCGTAATCTCCAGAGAACTCGTATTGATGTCAAACGTCAGCGGCTGTTCGGGAATTTCCTTTAAAGCGTCCAACAAAGTCTTGGCAGTCACTGCAAAACGTCCGTCGGCATCACTGTCATTCACTTCTACTGTGGTAACCATCGTTGTTTCACTGTCGGAAACAGTTACCGACAAGGTTCCGTCTTGTAGTTCAAAAAGGAAACAATCCAAAATAGGCAGCGCATTCTTTGAATTAATCACGCGGCTGATAGCCTGCAAATGGCTGGAGAGCGCAGTACTCGAAACGATAAATTTCATATATTCTATGTATTTAAGTTTTAATTTCAGTTCAGTTGTTAACTAACGGACAAAGTTAAAAAAAGAATTCCCTACGGCAAAGAAAAAACAGCCGTTTATTCGTCGCATATCCCTAAAAAATTGTAACTTCGCCGCATCATTTAAAAAGAGTACAATGGAATTTACAGGAAAAATCATCGCTATACTCCAGCCCAGAGGCGGAGTTTCCAAAGCATCAGGTAACGAGTGGAAAGCGCAGGAATACGTAATCGAAGACCACGGGCAATATCCCCGTAAGATGTGTTTCGACGTATTCGGAGCAGATAAAATAGAACAATTCAATATCCAGATGGGTGAAGAGCCTGACGGGTATCTTTCGACATCGACGCACGTCAGTGGCAAGACCGCTGGTTCAACAGTATCCGCGCATGGAAAGTGGAACGTGTCAGCGCAGCAACGGCAGCGCCTGCAACGGGAGCACCGGTTCCGCCGCCCGCTCCGTCCGCAGCGCCGGAATTCTTATCCGGAGACGCAAAGGACGACTTGCCTTTCTAATTTGAGAATTAAAAATTGAAAAACAGGAATCAGTAAGTTTTATCCGGTAAGAAAAGGAAGGTGTCAAAATACACTTGACGATTTCTTTTAGGCACGATTACGTAAAACAAATAGTAAGCGGATTTTAGTTTTGACAAGCCCTCTTTTCTATTTCTCTTATTTTTCAATTCCCTACTTCTTCAAACTCCCCTATTTTCTCTCCTTTATACAGCAAGACGAGATTCGGATACACCACTCCTTCCGCGCAAGTAAACTGTATGGCTATAGTGAAGTGGCGGAAGAAATCGGAATGACGGAAGAAAAAATTCGGAACCAACCGCACATAAGTTTCCGGCTGGCGCATCATCTCTTCCATATCCACCATCATGGCAAAGTTATAATAAGGAGAAAGACTGCCTACACCTTCCTCGTACACCGAAGTTCCATCCAGCACATCCCCGTTCTCCAAAGCGTCCACATAAGCGGAGAGACTCTGTGCATCGGGCGCCAGTAACAAAGTTCCTTTATAGAAGCAGGCGTATGTGTGAAGCGCGGATTCCGTAATGCCTGTCAGTTGTGTCAATACGGTATTCCGGGGCAACATATACTGCCGGTACTTCCGTGCACGCGGGTATCGCCTGTAATTCGGATAGGTCCGCTCCACGGCCGGAGCGCCTTTTTCTTCGGGAGTAGCATACAGTAATTTCTGCAGAGCACGTTCTGCCTGCGCTTCATCTTTTACAGCAACGCTCATTACAGCGCAGGGATGCCGGTCGGTAGTATCCTTGGAATGAAACAGGCAAGACATGACATTCTCTCCCGCGTACGTTTCATAAATTCCATCCACTCGCCATCCCGCTTCTTGATATAATCGGAATAAGCAGCCTTAGCATATTCCTGCTGCGAAGTAAAGCCGAATATGGCTTCCAAATCCGAGATTGCCCACTGGTTGTAGAAAAAAACAGAGGCCGGCAGCCGTTCTCCCGAAAAATCTTTTATCGGTTCCTGTCTGCGAAGCGCATTGATAAATGTCCGGGCTGTATCCGCTCCGTGACTGATACCGGAACAATAAACGGCTTCTTCATTGAACTTCATGTCAAACTCTGCCCAACTTCCCAGATGCGTCTGCGGACGAATGCCGTCTGTATTCTTGCCCATGCCCACTTCTTTCATGCGTACATACACTGTTGCCGCCACATTGTTACGCTTACCGGCATACATGGTACGGAAAGATGCCATGTCCATCAATGATTGTCTGGAACGGCAGGCATCGATAACCTGCTCTATCAGACGCTTCTGAAAGCTGACAGCCAGAAAGTCCGGGGTGAAATAAGCCGCAAGAAAACGCCCGTCCGCCGTGGGATAGATGCGTATTTCCTCGCCGTTGTAATCAAAATACTTAGAAGGGAAAGTGCTGGAACAGTATTTACGCACGAAAGACTCCACCAGCTCGTAATCCCCCGCCCCCAAGCTGCAATACAACACCTGATTCAAGGGAGTATCCGGTTCGTGGAAACTGATAAGCATTTTATTCATCTGCCTGCTCAGTCCATGCGGCGTATCACCTACCAATGTATTGAAATACTTCTTCAGGTATACAAAAAGTTCCGATACATACAGGAAATGCTCATCCTTGCTGCAATGCAAGCCGTCGATATCTTCCATCAAATCCGCCATACGGTCTGTCTCAAGTACAGCCGTGGCATCTTGCGGCACTAACGTAAAGAGATTAAAATCCTGCCGGTTTTCCACTGCATTCATTCGCAGAAACGAGTATACGCCAAAACCTGTACACAGCAATACTATGGACACAATAACGGCTATTCGTATAAGGATTCGAATCTTCATGGCATACATCGTCAACTGTTGGCAAAAATAAACATTTATACTAATAAAAACAAAACAAATGTTTCAAAAAGTTTAGAAATCTATTTCCATACCGTCATACGCAAAGTGCACATGGGGCGGCAGTTGGCGGTCGATTTCGGCATGCAGCCTGCATGATGACTCATGTGGATGAAATAAGTTTCCCTTGCGCCGATACGTTCCGCTGCCGCCAGCGCTTCCGGTATGCTTTGGTGCGTAGAGTGCGGCTGCGGCCGCAAGCGTTTATTACCAGAACATCCAGTCCCTGTAATTGTTCATACGAAGCATCCGGCATCGTAAGCATGTCCGTTACATACCCCAGCCGCCTGCCGATACGGTATCCCAGGATAGGCAGCCGCCCGTGCATCACGATAACCGGCAGTATTTCCGTTTCTCGCACGTAGAAAGGCCTGCCCGCTTCCACTTCCTGCAAATAAATGCGCGGCACACCCGGATATTTCTTATCCACAAAGCAATAAGGCATCCGTGCCCGCAGATGAGCGGCTGTGTAGGCATCCGAATAGACAGGTATTTCCGAGAAACGGCAGAAAGGGCGCAAATCGTCCAATCCGCCACATGGTCGTAATGCTCATGGGTTATCAGCACGCCGTCTATCCGCTCGTACACGGAAGCACGCAGCATCTGTGTCCTGAAATCGGGACCGCAGTCTATCAATATCACCGCATCGTCCGTATGCAGCAGGCAGATGCACGCAAACGGCTGTCCCGCGGGTCGGCAGATGTGCAGACCGGGCATGTGCAGCCAATTTCCGGCACTCCGGTAGATGTTCCGCTTCCTAATATAGTCAGTTTCATAAAACAGTGATTGATGATTATCGGTTAATCATTCTATAAAGTTCACTTCCGGACAAATTTCCACTCCGAATTTCTCCTTTACTGAGGCTCGGACAGCATCTGACAGGGCAACCACATCTTTTCCGGTTGCACCACCCAGATTCACAAGCACCAGAGCCTGCTTATCGTGCCACGGCGGCAGGACCTAAGGCCTTGCCTTTCCAGCCGCATTGGTCTATCATCCATCCGGCGGGTATCTTCACCCGTCCGGCATCCACCTCGTAATGAGGCATGGTGGGATACAAGTCCAGCAACGCTTCAAATTGCGCACGAGGCACGATGGGATTCATAAAGAAACTCCCGGCATTACCCAATACTTTCGGTCGGGGCAGTTTGCTTTCGCGAATATCTATAATCACACGGCGCAAAGTGGCTAAGGTCACTGACGGATACCCGGCAAGCTCCTGACGGATTGTACCATAATCCAATGTATAATGCTCCTTCTTGCTCAGTACGAAATTCACGTAAGTCACAAAGACCGATTTCATTTCAGGCTTTTTGAAAAGGCTTTTCCGATAGGCATATTCACATTCGTCTTTCCGGTAGGTACGCTTCTCGCCGCGGATGTTTATAGTTTCCACAGACTCGATGAGTCTTTCACCTCTACACCGTAAGCACCAATATTCTGTACGGCAGCCGCTCCTACCTCACCGGGTATCAGCGACAGGTTCTCCGCACCGTACCAGCCCTGCTCCACACAGTAAGCCGCAAAATCATCCCATACTACACCCGCACCCACACGTACATGCACCTGCCCGTCATCTTGCGCGGTCACTTCCATGCCGCCGATGCGCGAGTGCAGCACCATGCCTTCATAATCTTTCACAAACAACAGATTGCTACCGCATCCTATATGCAAAAAAGGAGAAGTGATGCGCCCTTCGGCTATCCATTTCTCCAATTCCTCTACCGAGTGATATTCTGCATATACGGCAGCTTTTACATCAAATCCGAATGTATTGGGTATTCTCATAAGTCTCAAATGCTCGTATCTTCGTATTTATACATCTTCCACTCACCGCCCCGCCTGCGGAAATAGAAAACGTTGGAATATCCGTTGCCGATACCGTTTACTTTCAGGATTTTCGTATTCGAATTATCCTCGTTCTTCTGTCCGTAGTTGATGTTGGACAACTTGTCTGCGGGCAGCGACGGACGGAAAGCATACCACTGGTTCACGTCGAGAGTGGTTTCCAGTATGGCAAACTCATCGTCGGGGTCGATGGTGACAAACTGCAACGGATTGGCAATATGCTCGCTCTGATACAAGCTGTCCGTCACAAAACGGGTATAGAAATCCACAAAATTCTCGCCTTCACCTTCTTCGATATGACGCAAATTTATGGCTTCGAGCATCCACATGCCTCGCTTACGTTCAAAATAATATTTCTTTACCATACGCGTTTTCAGATAAATCCACTCCACCTGTACGGATTTCAATGCAGTATCGCCCACCATGTCCATGTCGCTCTCACGGTCGAAAAGCAATGTATAATAATTCTGTTTGGTAAACAGGTAGTCGTGCTTCCAGAAGCGTTCCTCTATCTTCGAAGGAGTGTCCCGGTTGTAATAAGGCAAAGGAAACTCCGTCCTTGCCCGTTGCAAAGCCTCGTCCGAAGCATAATTGAAGATAAAATCGTCAAACAGTTCGTCCGCTTCCAACGGTTCAGGCTCCTCCTTCACTTCTGCCTGTTGCAGCGTATCGGCTACATGCCCGGCCGAATCCACCATTTCCGTAATGGTAGCAAAGGGATCCATTTTCTCTTTCTGTTCCCACACGAGAACAGAAAGACGAGTATAAAAAATCCCGTTAGTAATCGTTTCATCCTTTACCGACCTCTACGGTCATTTATTTAATTTTGCTCTTAGTTTTTCAAGCATGTCCACAGTCATAGACTCCAGGTCAAACTGCGGCATCCAGTCCCATTCCTCACGGGCGCAGGAGTCATCCAGCGAATCGGGCCAACTGTCGGCAATGGACTGCTTCAAAGGATCTATCTGATAGGTCATTTCGAAGTCGGGCACATGTTTCCTGATAGCCGCATAAATCATTTCCGGGTCGAAACTCATGGAAGCGATGTTGAACGCATTCCGGTGCTTCAGCCGTTCCGGATCGGCTTCCATCAGCGAGATAGCCGCATTAATGGCATCGGCATATACATCATATCCATAAATGTACCCGCCTTTACGGGGCATACGAACTTCTCACCTTTTACGGCAGAATAAAAGATGTCTACCGCATAGTCCGTCGTACCGCCGCCCGGAGGTGTCACATTGGAAATGATTCCGGGGAAACGTACCGCACGGGTATCCACCCCGTATTTCGTATGATAATAATCACTTAACAATTCCGTAGTCACTTTTGTTACGCCGTACATGGTACGCGGACGCTGAATGGTATCCTGCGGTGTCTTTACGTGGGGAGTATTCTCTCCGAACGAACCGATGGAGCTCGGCGTAAACACGGCGCAACCGTATTCGCGCGCCACTTCCAGCACATTCCACAACCCGTCGATGCCAATCTTCCACGCCATGGCGGGACGGCTCTCGGCAACTACCGACAACAGGGCTGCCAGGTTATAAATTGTATCAACCTTGAATTGCCTCACCACCACTTCAATAGACTGGCGGTCTGTCACATCGGCTATGGCCGAAGGACCCGAGGATTTCAACTCACCCTGCGGCATGGCGCTCGGAATATATCCGGCTACAACATGGTCATTACCATAGCGTTTACGCAACTCCAATGTTAGCTCCGAGCCAATCTGTCCTGTGGCTCCAATTACCAAAATATTTTTCATACAACTTATTTATAAGGTATTCTTTCGTTACTGAGTCGCAAATATACACACTTTTTTTCATTTTTCTATCAAAAGATATTGTTTATTCCAAGAAAAATGATGTCCTTTGTAGAGCTTCAAATAACGAAGTATTACCTATTAAAATAAAAAGCTATGTACGGTAAAATGAAAGACCATCTCAGCAAAACGCTTGCTGAAATAAAAGAAGCCGGACTCTATAAAGAGGAACGCCTGATCGAGAGTGCACAACAAGCTGCTATCACCGTGAAAGGCAAGGAAGTACTGAACTTCTGCGCCAACAACTACCTGGGATTATCCAATCATCCCCGCCTGATAGCCGCTGCTCAGAACATGATGGAACGCCGCGGCTACGGCATGTCGTCCGTCCGTTTCATCTGTGGCACACAGGACATCCACAAGGAACTGGAAGCTGCCATTTCCGATTACTTCAAGACGGAAGACACCATTCTATATGCCGCCTGCTTCGATGCCAACGGCGGTGTGTTCGAGCCTCTCTTCACCGAAGAGGACGCCATCATCTCCGATTCCTTGAACCATGCTTCCATCATCGACGGCGTGCGCCTCTGCAAAGCCAAACGTTACCGTTATGCCAATGCCGACATGGCAGAGCTTGAAAAATGCCTGCAAGAGGCCCAGGCACAACGTTTCCGCATCATCGTAACGGACGGCGTGTTCTCCATGGACGGCAATGTAGCTCCCATGGACAAGATATGTGACCTTGCCGAAAAGTATGATGCACTGGTAATGGTGGACGAATCCCACTCTGCCGGAGTAGTGGGCGCTACGGGACATGGCGTGAGCGAACTGTACAACACCTACGGACGTGTGGACATCTACACCGGTACATTGGGCAAAGCCTTCGGCGGCGCTTTGGGCGGTTTCACCACGGGTCGCAAAGAGATTATCGACTGTTGCGCCAACGCAGCCGTCCTTATCTCTTCTCCAACTCCCTGGCTCCGGGCATCATCGGTGCAAGCCTTGAAGTATTCAAGATGCTGAAAGAAAGCGACGCCCTGCACGACAAGTTGGTAGAAAACGTAAATTACTTCCGCGACAAGATGACTGCTGCCGGTTTCGACATCAAGCCTACCCAGAGTGCCATTTGCGCAGTAATGCTGTATGATGCCAAACTGTCTCAGGTTTATGCTGCCCGCATGCAGGAAGAAGGTATCTATGTAACCGGTTTCTACTACCCCGTTGTACCGAAAGGCCAGGCACGTATCCGTGTACAAATCTCTGCCGGACACAATAAGGAACATCTGGATAAATGTATTGAAGCGTTTATTAAGGTAGGAAAGGAATTGGGAGTGCTGAAATAGGAAATGGGGTGCACTTGATGATTTTTTAGGCACGGATTACACGGAAGAAAGGATAAAGTAAATCCGTGAATTCCGTGTAATCCGTGCCTGAAAATAATAAATGTTTCCGTATTGCAACACATTCCTATTCTTGCAACATTACCCTATTTTTCATGCAGGCACGGTCATTAGCTCGCGCCCTATTTCACGTATTGTTTCTATTATTTCATCAAAACGTTATTTAGACGGTTTCTTTGTTCCACTCACATATTGCGCAAACAACGATAGCAGACAGACAAAAACGGTGATAAAGCCCACGCCTTACCACCCGTTACCTTACCGGTTATATTTCTTACTTATTTTCTTTCGCCCAGCTTCGCATCAATAAAGAAGATTCCGGCTGCACCGGCTTTCTTCACCATATCCACGATACCGGCAGCGGTAGCTTCTTCCTCTACCTGCTCGCGAACGAATCCCCACAAGAAGTCTTGGGAAGCCTTATCTTTTTCAGCGGCAGCCACGTCTACGAGAGCGTCAATCATCTTCGATACGCGGCATTCGTGTTCGTAAACCTGCTCGAATACTTCCAGCGGAGTACCGAAGTCGTTGGGAACAACGTCAACCTTATCCAGTTTGGCTTTGCCACCACGCTTGATAATATACGATGCCAGCTCACAAGCATGTGCATGTTCTTCAAACGACTGCTTCTTCAACCAGGAAGCCATACCACAATACCCCTCTTTCTCCATATAGAAAGACATTGCCAAATAAAGGTTGGATGACCACATCTCAGCAGTAATCTGCTCGTTAATTGCATTCTGTAATTTTTTCTGTTATCATAATTGTATTTATTAAGTAAATTGAAATGATTACAAATATAACAAGAACACATGAATATTGTTTATCCCAATAACATTATTTAGTAAAAAAAGCATAACATAACCTTTCACATATAACAATCGCATTACAATGAAACCGGATTAGGGGCAACGGATCTTGCAGAATGATACAGCATCAAAACAAGGACACACTTTTATCCATTCTTCGGGTTCTATCTCGCCGTTATGATTGAAGTCGGGACTAAGGTCGCGATGCCCGCAGAGACGGCTGCCGGGATAACCACGCAGTAACAGCATAACAAGCATACGCAAAGAGTGTTTCTGAAAATCGGTACGGGTAGCGACAGGGCGTCCCCGTTCATCCAACCCGCTCTCGCAGCAAATACCTATGCTGTGAGCGTTATAGCCGCGGCACGCTCCTCGGAATGTTTCAAAGGACGGAGCATCTTTATATCACCGTTCTTGCAGATATAATAGTGATAACCTGCGCCGAAGAAGCCCTGGCTCAGGTGGTCTGTTGTCAAATCATGTTCGGTATAGCTACGGTCACAGCAGGTAGCGGAACAGTGGATGACGATGAGGTTGGTAAATCTCACGTAACTTAAGTATAAGGTATAAAATATGAAACATAATTAAGCAGGCATTGCTTGTACGCCTAAAGCACAGAGAACGGCAGATGCCACTACGATTACGATTTTAAGGAGCTTGTCCCACCAGTTTGATTTTGTTGTCATAAGATTTAAATTAAGGGTTTCATTTTTATAAGTTATGTTAAAAAAAACGGGCACAAAGGTATACAAAAAAGCGATGTATAATACGTATCGAATACTCTTCGGGAACAAGCCGCTATCTGCAAGTAAACAAATTTCAGAAAAATGCAGTATATTTATCGCGTGCGGTAATGGCGCACGCAAAGACTGTAAATATTATAAAGCCAACAGATTATGAAAGATTTAACAACCTTTACGCTTTCAGTCATACAGGAACTGGAAGACGAGGGGCGGTTCGGAACCGCCCATGTATACCGCAGCATGCTACGGGCTTTCCAACGGTACTGGGAAAGCGAACATCCAAAAAACGAAATACGCATGCGGAAAGCGTTTGATATCGCCACGATACACAAATTCGAAAGGCACCTGCTGGAGAGGATGCTCAAGCTGAACACCATGTCCACCTACCTGCGCATGTTGCGGGCAGTATACAACCGCGCGCTGCTGGCAGGCCTCACCGACTATGTGCCCGGACTGTTCAAACATGTATATACCGGAACCCGTGCCGACGTGAAACGCGCACTCCCACCTGCCGAAATGGGACAAGCACTCGACATCTCCGCTTCCTTGCACCGGGAACTCAAAGAAGCGCAGATATGGTTCGCACTGCTCTTCCTCTTGCGGGGAATGCCGTTTGCAGACCTCGCAAGGCTGCGTAAATGCGATTTCAAGGACGGGGTAATTACCTACCGAAGACAGAAAACGGGAAGGCAGATACGTGTACACGTAACCGAAGAAGCCGCTGAGCTTATCCGCCGATGCGCCGACCGCCGCACGGACTCGCCCTACCTGCTCAACATACTGGGGGACGAAAACTGCCGTTTCCCCCTGGGAAGGCGTGAAGAATACCGACATTACCAACAGGTCCTGCGGAGATTCAACCGGAAACTCAAACTGCTGGCGGCAGCCCTCAGACTGGGCAGAAAGCTGTCGTCCTACACTGCAAGGCACACATGGGCAACAACGGCGTTCCACACCAGAGTCGCCGTGGGAGTAATAAGCAACGCACTGGGGCATTCATCGGTAAAGGTTACGGAAACCTATCTGAAACCCTTCGAAAACGAAATGCTGGACAGGACCAATAAAAAAATTATCGCTTACGTGAAGAAATGCAGTATCCGACAAGGATGACAAGGGAGCATTCCATGTATATAACTATGATACAGATTATTACAAAGGGATTACTTTGTAGGTAACGGAGGATATTCCTACCGCAAAAGTAACTATAAAACTTGAAAAACAAAATAAAAAAGATAAAATCTTATCATATACGGCATAAAAGACCGGCAGCAGACAAAACAGAACAAACCGACTTCAACCAATAAAGCAAAGCCCCCCTTGCCGCCTTCCGGTAGGAAAGCGGGAAAACGTCTGTTATATAACTTTATCGGTTATACAACCCGGATGCATATGCGGCAGACGCTTCTGCAGGGTATCTGAGGGCAATCTTCCGTTACCTACAAAGTAACGGCCGGATACCAACAATCAAACAAACAAGAAAACTACATGATAACGCCCAAAACACAGACTGCCATTGCAGTACTCAAATGCATCTATGCAAGAGACTACGGTACTTGCATAAAGCAGTGCACACTTACAGAAGGGCAGATGCGGGTATTGCTGACACAGCTCACCAATGCCGGACTTATCATCCTGAAAGAAAAGGAACATCCGCTGGAAATACAGTCCTATATTCCTGCTAAAAGAGCCATGGAAATATCCCTGCTGGATATTCTCGAAGCCACGGGAGGACATCTGAACTGCAACAGCCCCATTACCGAGCGGTTCTATGCACAATACGGAAGAGCCGCACAAAAACTCGGAATAGTAAACCAGATAACCAGGATATACCTGAAGGAGATTACACTGACAGATTTATAACAGGAACAAAGAAATTGAGAAGCAGAAAATACATACCGATGCTGATGCTCCTTGCCCTGCTGTCGTGTGCAGGCAAGGCAGGGGCGCAAACCGTTGCCGTGAAAAGCGACCTGCTTACGGGGGGCATGCTCGCCTCGCCCAACCTCGGTGTGGAACTAAAGCTGTCGGAACGTTTCACGCTGGAGGCCGGGGTTTATTACAACCCCTTTCCGGCAGGAGGAGACAAACGCTGGAAACACTGGTTCGTGCAGCCGGAGCTGCGCTACTGGATGTGCCAGCTACGGAGGACATTTCTTCGGGACAGGCCTGATGTACGGCGTGTACAACGTAGCCAAGGCAAGGCTGCCTTTCGGGCTGTTCAAAGGGGTACGTTCCGAAAGATACGAGGGAGACTTTACGGGAGTGGGAATATCATACGGCTATCACTTCATCCTCTCCCCCGCTGGGGACTGGAGACAAGCATCGGCGTAGGATTCCTGCACACCCGATACGAACGCTACCGCTGCGCGCACTGCGGAGAAAAGACAGGAAGCGGAAACAGGAATTTCATCGCTCCCACCAAAGCCTCCATATCCTTAGTGTATATGATGCAATAATAACAAGATAAATTACAACAGCAAATTGAAAGTATGAAAAACTTAATCCGTATTCCTATGATAATGGCACTATCGGCGCTCTGCTGCCGGGCAGGTCATGCACAGGAATTCTACCGGGGGGAAATGTTCGTCACCGGACAGCAGTTCTCGCTTGCGGACGGGCGTCTGAACATTGACCTCTCAGTCGATTTCGAAGGACTGAGAATGCCTCGGACGAATCGCTGACCCTGACGCCCGTACTCATCAGCGGGGAAAACGAGCAAGCCCTGCCGGCGGTACTCATCAACGGCAAGGAAAAGCAGAAAGTGTACCAGCGGCAAAAGGAATTTGCCGGAAACGGGCATCCGGCCCCCATACCCGCAGTAGTGATAAGGAACGACGCCAGGATGGCGCGCTCCTTCCGATACCGGGTGGCAGTGCCCTATAAGGAATGGATGAAGGACGCCCGGCTCCTGATGAGAACGAAGGAATGCGCCTGCCACGGCAAACAGGGCAAGGCCTACGAAGACAGGATTGCCGGCAGGCTGAACCTGCCCGAAAACCGCACTTCAGCCTGGGACATGGATACGGACAGGAAATACCTGGCTGGGTGAACTTCATCGAGCCTGCACCCGGCAAAGACACACTGCATGCAGTGACGGGTCCATCCCCTACTTTGGCAAAGGGAAGCAGGAAAAAGGAGAGAAAACGCTGGGAGAATTGTCCGAAAGCAAACAGAACTTAGAAATATACCACCGGCTGCGCAATGCTTTGCAGAACATCCGACGGGAAGAGGGAACGGAACTCCTGAAAGTGAAGGTTACAGGATACGGGGCACCTGCCGGAAACCTGAAAAAGAACGAAATGAATGCACTGGCACGCTCACTGAACCTTAAAGCATACCTGCGGGAAAACCGGCTTGCAACTGGCATTCCGCTGGAAGTAACCTGGATTCCGGAAGACTGGGACTCCATTGCCGCACTGACAAGACAAAGCGGCATGATGTTCAGGGAGGCCGCCCTAGACCTGATAGGGAGTGTAGACATGGATAAAGGGCGGGAACGAATGCTGATGAAACTTGCCGACGGAAAGCCCTACAGATACCTGGCGGAAAAGATATTTCCCGAAGTTATGCGGGTCGACTACAGGATAGAGTACACCCGCCAGCAGCCGGATGCGGCGGAGAGCCTGAGGATGTCCCGTACTGGAGAACGTCAGACACTGCGCCTGAACGAGCTCTTTGCGGTAGCGGGCAGTTACCCGAAAGGATCTACGGAATACAACGATGTACTCGACCTCACAGCCCGCCTGTTTCCCGACAGCCCGAAGCCAATATCAATGCAGCGGCCGTGGCACTCACCAAAGGGGAAACGGCCAAAGCGCGGCGCTATCTGGAGAGATTCGCAACCATGCCAATCGCATACAACAACATGGGCATACTCTGCCTACAGGAAGGAAAACGGGACAAGGCGGAAGTATATCTTACCATGGCAGCGGCAGCGGCATAGAGCAGGCTGACAGGGTGCTGAAAGAGTTGAAAAACAAATAGGAAAGCAAAATGACCGGGAACACCAAAAGTATATTAACCTATAAAACAGGCATACATGAAAACAAACAGCTATTTATGGAGCATGCTGGCAGCAGCAACCTTTACACTAGCCGGATGCGGCAGTGAAGAAAACGGAATAACGGAACCCATGCCGCAGGGAAAGACGGCACAACTCGAACTGCGCCTGACGGGAAGCGGAGTGAGCACCAAGCAACCGGAAGCGCATTACCTACACAAAACGAAGAGAATACGGTGAAGCGTTTCACCGTCGCCATCTTCAACAGTGACGAATCGGTGAATGCCATACAGACCGTAACCAATAACACCACTCCGGCAACAACCATCAACTGTACTCCGGCAACGAGCTGTACGGGCATCGTGGTAGCCAACGCCCCTACAGACGGTTATTTTTCAGGCGTCCTGAACAAGACCGACTTCCTGAAGAGAACAATTGAACTGGGTGATGCCCAGACCAAGGATTGTCTGCCCATGAGCGGAGACGTAAAAAACGGTGATGGCAACGCCACCTTCACACTGGGCGCAGGCATCAACACCGGTATGACAGCCGGCTGAGCAGGCTCGTTGCAAGAGTGTCCGTAAGCGGCATCAGAACCGAATTTGACCCCAACGGACAGTACTCGGCGGCATCCTACGAACTGAAAAACATCTTTGTGCGGAATGCCGTGAAAGAAGCTGTACCGGGCACGGGAGGATACAGCACCACCAAAATGAGCACACCGGATTATCTGACCGGAAACTACACCGGCTCCAGCGGAACTGTAGCTTATCTGGCAAATTCGGTCACTCCCCCGGTAAGCGTAGGTATCGAGCATAAAACCGACTACTGGTTCTATATACTCCCCAACGAAGAGACCACCCGTACGGCATTGGTACTGGAAGGAACGTTCAAGAAAAGTGCAAGTGATGCAGGAACCACCATCTATTATCCGATAATCGTCAACAAGAGCCAGACCGGAACAAATATCACCGGAGCTTCGGGCACGGGTACTTCAAACATTGCTCGCAACACGACCTATGCCATCAAGGCAACTATCAAGAATATAGGGACCGATGACCCCACCGGAGAGATAAACCCTACTTCACTCGAACTGACAGTGAGTGTAGCCGACTGGGCACTGAACATCACGCAGGACGTAACATTCGAATAATTACCCGAAACCATAAACAATAATGAAACCTATCCGCACAGCCATACTTACGGCATCATATGCCTGCCTTGCCTTTCTGTACGTATCATGCGTGCGGGAAGACACTGGAGACTGCATGCAGTACGAAATACACGTGCGGGTAGTGGATGCGGCAGGTAATGATCTCACCCAAAGCGGTGTACTGGAGAAATCGGAAGTGTATCTTTTCGGAGAAAACGGTTTTGTACGCATGGTTCCTGCAGGAGTGTCATCAGACTATCTTTTCGGAAACCACAAAGAAGCACGGCTTACCCTCGTAGCGTGGGGAAACATCAAGGAAGATACCCTGATTACCGCCAAAATCAAACCGGGGACCCTGCTAGAGGAAGCACGCCTGAAACTGAAACAACATGCCGAAGGAAGCCATTTACCTGTTACTGACCTCTTTTACTGCCGCAAGGAGCTGAACAACACCGCTACAAGGAGCATACAAGAGGAAAAATCACGCTGGTTATGGAAAGAATGACTGCAGGGTTGAGCATACGGACACGCTATCTTGCAGAACGCTATCCGTATCAGGGAGAAACCTATACCTTCATTGTACGGGGGAACGGGTTCCGAAGTGGATTTCATGGGAAAAGTAACCGGAGAAAACGCAAGATACAAACCGCCAACCTTTACAGATGAGCAAGGAGATGCCTATGCTCCGCCCTTTCGCATATTTCCAACCCAAGAAGAAGAATGTATCGAAGTGGAAATATACAGAGGGCAGGAAAAACTATGCACCATTACGCAGGATAACGAGCTACACCTCTTACGAGCGGAAGCCGGAAAGCAAACTGACATTGAAATAGATTTCAGAAAGACCGAAATAAGAGTATTCGTAAAAGTACTGCCATGGGGAGAAGTGGAACAGGAAACGGAAATGTAAATTAAAGAAAGTATGACAGGGCTATCGGAATATAGAAGCAAATCCGCCGCATTATTACGCATTGTAACCTGTGCGGTAATCGTCCTTGCTCTGCTGGCTTGCGACAATGGGCAACCTGGCACACTGACCGACAATGGCGAAGTAATGCTCACACTCCGCATTTCGCTACCGACGGCAACGGACGGAAGTACCGCCACCCGCGCCATTACATCCAACGAGGAAAATGCAATAGACATAGCCCAACTGAAAGTATTGGTATTCAAGGCAAACAGTTCCACGGAAACGTTCAGCTATGAGGCGCCGCAAATACAGTTACAGGATGAAAAGTACATAGTGACCCTGAAACAAAGCCTGATAGGCGAGAAATACAGACTTGTAGTCATAGCCAATGCCGGAAAGAAACTACCCGTCATTCCGGATAACACTGCCAAAAACGATGTTCTGAAAATGATAACGTTCGATGCCACCGGAATGTGGAATGCAACCGGAACGACAAACTACAGCCGTTTCCCTATGTGGGGAGAAACGACTGCAACGCAAGCCATCACTCCTGCCACATCTTTGGGAAACATCACGTTGCTGCGTTCGCTGGCACGCATAGATGTGGGATGTATGCTAAATGGAGAAACAGCAGCAGTAATAAGCGGATTTACGTTGAAAACAGTCAGCGTGTACCGCACCAAGAATAAAGGCTACGCAGCTCCTGTAAACGGTGGGACAATTACCGATAACGTGGTTGCGTCCGTATCCATCCCCCCGGATGCCGGAACAAACGATGCGCTGACCTACACCTGCACGGACGGCAAATCACTGATACGGACTATCTACGTAGCGGAAACACCGCAAGGAAATGGCAGGGACAATAATGTATGCC
>ENA-OUNI01000160-OUNI01000160.1-human-gut-metagenome-genome-assembly--contig:-NODE-160-length-28990-cov-3.363649_pt1 | contig 28990 bp, 32 predicted proteins | sample MGYA00242499_ERZ504580 | MGnify/ENA primary metagenome ERZ504580 (study PRJEB26092, sample SAMD00036315) | human gut metagenome | host: Homo sapiens | study: EMG produced TPA metagenomics assembly of... | reverse complement strand
TGTAACAAATGTGCCATCCTTTGTGATAAAGATGAGTTTGCACCACCTGTCTCCTCTACCTTTGTACGTGTTGCAGGATCGAGGTACATATTCTCTGCAAAGCCCTGTGCATGTGCATCTACAATGGCATGAAGACTCATTGCATAGTTGAGTCCTGTTGATATGTCCTGTTCCGTGAGGTGCTGCTCTATCAAAGTCTGATACACGGATTGTGATTGGCTTTGCGCCACCCTTGAAGTATGGTCCTACAGGTGTTACAAGGATTCTGAACTGATACTCATCAGCCGGCTTAACACCGATTACTGCATTTGTTCCCATAATGTATGGTCTGATATAGAGTGTAGCACCTGAGCCGTATGGTGGAACCCATGCAGCATTTGCCTTTACTACTTCCTCAACTGCCTTTACAAATCTATCCTCCGGGAATACAGGCATCTCAAGTCTCTCACATGAATCCTTAAGACGCTGTGCGTTTAAGTCAGGTCTGAAGCAGACAATTCTGCCATCCTCTGTTGTGTATGCCTTAAGTCCCTCGAAGCATGTCTGTGCATACTGGAATACTCCCGCACACTCATTAAGTGTCACTGTATGATCCTTTGTGAGCTGTCCATCGTCCCACTTTCCATCTTTATAATTAGAAACATAGCTGTAATCTGTTTCCTGGTAGCCAAAACTAAGGTTTGACCAATCGATATCCTTCTTTTCCATCTTTATATCCTCCGTTTCTTTACGGATCCGATATAACCTAGCGTTATCATATATCGGGTCTACTATCATTTATGCTCATTCTAGTACAATAGAAAAAAAATGTCTAGTACTATTTTTTTATAATAACTATAACTTAAGTTTCTATATAGCTTTTTTTACTATTATAAGATAAGGCCTGACTTTTTCTTACTTTTTTCAATAGCTGTATTAAACCTTCCAAACGGACGCCCAAGCAGCAGTCCGATCACAAGCGATATTGCTATAAATATAAGAAGAATCGCAAGATCCTTGCAATAATCAAAGCGGTACATGCCTCCCACGCACTCTCTTAGGGCATTCATGGCATAGTTAAACGGCATGAACTTATACAGTGCTCTGTACACCTGCGGCAGCACCTCAACCGGGAATGTGCCGCCTGCGCCTGCCACCTGAATGACCATAATGACTACTGCTACAGCCTGTCCCACATTGCCCAAGGCTGCTGTGAGTGAGTACATAAGAAGCGTGAATACAAGGCTTGTCAGCGCGCTTGCGCACCAGAAAAGGAACGGATGCCTGCACTGTATTCCGACAAAGAACAAATCACCGAGCACTGTCACAAGTGTCTGAATCTGGCCTATCACAAAAAATGTGATATATCTGCCAAAAAACTTATGTACGCTGTTTACTTTGCCAAGTGATTTTATATCGTCAGTGTCCTTTACCTTTGTTTTCACAAGTGCAACAGTTATAAGACCTCCCACCCACAGAGCCAGCACTGTGTAAAACGGTGCCATGCTGAGCCATATGTGGATATCTCATATATCTTCTGCTCATCCATAGACAGCGGTGATGTCACAAACTGCGCAATGAGTGTCGGATCTGTCTGAAGCAGCTTTACAATCTCATTAAACTGCTCATCGTTTGACAAATTATCAAATCCTGATATAACATTCTGCAAACCATCTCTGATCTGCTGTACATACTGTCTGGTATTTACAATATCTGCATTTCCTGATTTAAGAACTGCCGAATAGTCATCGAGTGCTTTTTGTATATCCGGGAAGCTGTTGTCCAGAGAACCAAGCATGGACTGTGTCTCAATAAGTGCATATTCTATATCATATACCGCTCCTGTGAGATTCGGTGACACGCTGTGATCAAATGTATTTTTAAGTGTATCTATTGCAGACTTGGCACTTGACACATCCGCTTTTATCGACTCCTTAAGAATCTTTAGCTTATCTGCCGTCAATTCAGTATCAGACTTAAGGTCTTTTATCTGTGTTTTAATGCTTTGGATATTATTTCTGACAGCCTCTATCTGCGAGCTATCAACTCCCTTTAAGCCTTGAATGGCGACAAGAGTATTCTCAGCAAGCTGCTCTACCGTATCAAAGCTAGCCACGGAAACAGATATATCCGCAGTATCGGCATCAGCTAATCCCGACGCATTTAAGAGCTGTATGGAGTTTTCCAGCACATCGAGCTGACTGTTTATGTTTGATAAGCTTATGTCGACCATCTGTGTGATGGTTTGTGCTGTCTGCGCCCCCGAAAGCACCGATGACTGCATGCCGCTTACCGATGATTGTCCCCCGTCAATCAGCCCTGCACACTCGGAAGCAGTGACTGTGTCGAGCCTATCAGGCTGTCTGCTGAATCCGTGAGCATGGCAAATGTATCGAGCATGCCTGCATATGTAGAAAGAGTCGTATCCATATCCTTTAGCTTATCAACAACTGTTCCGGCCAGGTTATCGCCTGATTTGCCGTCTCCCACTATGAGCTCTCCCGACTTTGACGCTATCTCCGTAATCGTGCTCACCATTGAAGAGTTTACAGACTGCTGCACCGTGGTCTTGACCTTTGAGGTTATCTTTGTTGCTATGGCATTTTTCTTGCTGTTTTCATAGTATTCTATCTGCGGATTAACCGGCTCGCCGCTTAGGAAGCTAAGCATATCAGCTGAAAAATCCTTCGGCACAATAAAGGCTGCATAGCACTTTCCACTATAAACATACTCCAATGCCTCTTTACTGCTGTCTGTGAAAATCCAGCCAATTGCATCGTTTTCCTTCAGCCCCTTTATGACACTGTCTCCCATACATAGCTTTAAATCACCGATGCTCATCCCCTCATCCTCAGAATATACTGCTATGTGCATCTGTGATGTAGCTTCCTCTCCGTAAGGATCCCAGTTGGACATAATATTAAACCATGCGTACAAAGCCGGATGATGCCAAGTCCCATAATAATGACTATGGCAACCACATTTGTAGATATGCGTTTCAGGTCAGCCAGATATATTTGAAATATTTTTTTCATTGCTCGGCATCCTCCCCTGTACTTTGCTGCATCGTATCAAATTTCTGCTCCACTCTTTCCGCTATTTGCTGCACCCTGTCCTCAATCTGCACAACAGGACTCACGCTCATATTCTGTGCATCACTGCCGCTTATCTCATTCATCTTCTCCTGCAGCTTATAGTCCACATACTCGACTCCGATTAAATAAACTGCGATAGCAAACAGGCTCACTATCCACAGCACAAGAAAAATGATTTTGGAGCTGTCCGGCACAATCATCAGCAGCACAAGAAAAAAGAGCGGAATGATGTATATGCACCTTAATCCTATTTTTATCCGTTTTTGATTCTGCTCATGGATGGTCTTTTCATATCCGACCAGCTTATCGTACATCTCGCGCAATCTCTTATCATCGAATGGCGGCTGCCCATTCACATTATTATTTGCATTATTATTCATATCATTATCCATATTGGAATCTTTATTACTGTTTCTACCTGTATCCTGCATACTTTCCTTCCCGCTTTATAGCTTACGGCACATCAGAAGTACCATATTAATATGCCAATTATCAATTTATTAATTGTACATTTAACTATAGCATCTCAGTATCTTCCATACGCTTCTCTATAAAATGATTGAGTCTGATAAACGGCTTTCGTATCACAAGTCCTATCACCAAAGAGGCTGCGCCAAAAAGTAAAAGCGTGATATAACATTTGCCGAGTGTGTTTTCGTACATACCTCCTATACACTCCCTCATCGCATTTATCGCATATGGGAATGGGAAGAAAATATACACTGCCCTGAAAAATGCCGGCAGCGCCTCTATCGGATATGTGCCGCCGCTTCCTGCAATCTGAAGTACCATGACAACCACCGCCAGTGCCTTTCCTATATCACCAAAGGATATGGTCAGAGAATATATGAGCAGTGAAAATGTAAGGCTTGTCACTGCGCCTGTCACAATAAATGAAACCGGATGCACACACTGTATTTTAAGCAGGTATAAATCACCCAACACAATGATAAAAGTCTGTACCTGTGACAGTAAAAAGAATGTCAGATATCTGCCAAAATAAAGCTGTGAAGGCTTTAGTTTCCCAAGCCCCTTAGCATCCGCGTGAACCTTTACCAGCGAAACAAGTATAGTCATGCCCACCCATATGGCAAGTGTCGTGTAAAAAGGTGCTACTCCGGAGCCATAATTGGCTATCTCGTAGATATAATTATCTGATACCTGCACCGGCTCTGAAAAGAAGCTGCCAAGCTTTTCAGGATTCCCCGAAAGCAGATTCACTATGATATCAGCTTTTTCATCCTCAGAGGCTGCTTCAAGCCTGTTGAGTGTCGTATTTATCTTGTCAGATGCTGATTCTATAACTCCCTTAAGCTGTGTCATGCTCATATTGAGTGTATCAAGCGTACTGTCCACTCCGTCAAACACCTGCGCCATGGAGCCTGATGTCTGACTTAAATTGCCAAGTGTGGTCTGCATTGAATCAAGAACAGACGACATACTGCTTATCATGCCGTCCACCTGTGGCACTATCTGTGAGGTATATGTATCATTCACTGCTGACGCGGTCGATGAAAGAGCCGACATTACACTCTTAAGTGTTTCTGCAGAATTCTGTGTCTTCCCCGATAAATCCACAGACTGTGTGCTTTCTATCATGCTCTTTGTCTGTTCCTTAACAAGCTCTATATTGGAAATAAGTGTGCCGACATGGGTATTGTCCATATCCGGCTTAATTTTGTTGATTTTGTCCTCAAGAGTGTCAATATTACCTTTCAAAGCATCCGCTGACTGTTTAATATTTTGCACATCACTTTGAATAGTATTTACATCCTGCGACAGATTTGCATCTGAAATCTGCTTTGATATATCATCAATCGAGCTCTTCACCTTTGCTAATGCCGATGTGATATCTGCGCTAAACCTGTCGAAAGATTGTCTGGTGGACTGCAGATCATTTTTACTCTCTTCAAGCCTGTCTGTGCCCTTTGCAAGCTTATCCTGTCCATCTTTGAGTGCTTCGCCCGTTTCTTTAGACACCTGTGATAATGCCTTATTTCCGTCAATAAACGTATCTATCATGGCATCGTACTGCGCAAGACTCTCAGATACCACTTCAAGCTTACCGGTCATCTGCCCCACAGCATCCTTTTCCTTCATGTCATCGGATATTACGTTGGTCTCCTTAAATACCTGCTCTGCAAGCACCTTTATAAACTGCTTATTAATACTTGATTTAACAGCACTTGCTGCACTGTCCGTTATCTTTGTCGCAACAGCATTTTTCTTGTCGTTGAGATAGTAGGTAATCCTTGGATTTTCAATATTGTCAGCTACACCATGATACATGCTGTAGGTAAACTGCTCATCTATGACAAGTGCAGAATAATATCTGCCTGACTTAACACCCTCAACAGCCTTTTCCTCTGATTTAACAAATTTCCAGCCTATAGTATCCTTTTGCTTTAATGACTCTACCACACCATCGCCCATATTGACAGTTTCGCTATCATTCTTCGTCCAGCCCTTGTCCAGATTTACTACTGCAATTGCTATATTTCCGGTGTTGCCATACGGGTCCCAGTTGGCATAGATATTAAACCATGCATACAGCGCCGGCAGCACGCATAGTCCAATAACTATAATGAGTACAAGCACATTTCGGAATATGCCGCACATATCTCTTTTAAAAATTCTTAAAATATCAGCCATGAATCATCCTCTTATATCCGGTGCTGTTTAAGCTCCCCAATAAAATACAATGAGCCAAATGCAACATTTTTCGTATCTCTTTTCAGGTGCTTTCTTATCTCATCAACTCCTGAAAGCTCTGTTGCCTCAACTCCCTCTTTTCTGATAAAATCAGCAAGGTGCGATGCCTGCAGTGCCCTGTCTGAATCCGGTGTCACTGTATAAAACTCCTCAGCAAGAGGTAAAATCTCACGTATCATGGCATCGTAGTCCTTATCAGCCATGACTCCCATGAAAAAGCAAAATTTCTCACCCGGATACATCTGCATGAGGCTCTCCCTAAGTGCATCAACTCCATTGCTGTTGTGTGCTCCGTCCACCAGCAGAAACGGCTCCTTTGATACTATCTCCATGCGCCCCGGCCACACAGCTTCTTCAAGAGCGCTTTTTATCCTTTTATTCAGGTCTGTTTTCTCGCTCTTTGGCCCTGTCTTATCATATTGCATTTCATATTCCGGCCCGCCATAGTGCTTTCCCAGCACATACCGCGCCGCAAGCTCTGCCGCTGCAGCATTCTCCCACTGAAATGTGCCACAAAGCCTCAGTGCATAGCCGCTGCAGCGTGCTATATCGCTTTGCTCCACAGTAATTATCCGTGCATGCTTTTTTTGCGTTTCCTGCTCAATCACCTGCATGGCACGTTTATCCTGCTGTTCCACCACCACTGTGCTGTTTTCCTTTATGATACCGGCCTTCTCAGCCGCTATATCCGCTATATCACTGCCAAGGATAGCCATATGGTCATAGCCTATCTTTGTAATAACGGCACATTGCGGTGTGCCGATTGCATTTGTTGAGTCAAGTCTGCCTCCGAGCCCTGTCTCAATGACCATATAATCGCACTGCTGCTCCTCAAAGTACAAAAGAGCCATGGCAAGGCAGTAGTCAAACATCGTAAGTCCTATGCCAAAATCTATATCAAGCAGATAGTTTCCAAGCCGTGTGACATCCTCCTTAGCTATCATACGCCCATCAACCGTGATGCGCTCCTCAAAATCTACCAGATGCGGTGATACAAACGTGCCTACTCATATGCTCTTTTTTAATATACTAGAAAAAAGCGCACACCGAGCCCTTTCCATTGGTGCCTGCCACATGGATATACGGTATTATGCGCTTTTGCTTTCCTTTTTCTCTCAGCACCTTTATGACCTGTGCTGTCACCACCACTCCCGGCTCATTGCCGAAACGGCGTGTGTTTTCTATTTTGTTTAAAACCTGTGTGTAATCTAAATTTCCCATGCCATCATTATAATATATCCGGCCGATAAAATAAAGACCATATCCTTATACTGCTATAATAATGCCTCCGTCATTTGCATACATGCTTGAGATGCCGGCAGTATCCACAATGACAATCTTCTTAAATCTGGCAAGCTTCTCAAGGCATGCCTTCACATACTGTGCACGCTCCGGGCAGTTGCAGTGTGAAATTGCAAGAATCCTGTGCTCACAGTCCTTTGTGGCAGCCACAACATCCTCTACCATCTTGGCAAGTGCCTCTTAATGCCTCTGGCCTGGCCAAGCTGCTGGATTGAACCCTCATCGGTTGAGCCCATGACAGGCTTTATATTTAAAGTGCTGGCCACAAAAGCCTTCAGGTTGCTTAATCGTCCTGCCTTTCTTAATGTATCAAGTGTCTCAAGCACAAAGAAGGTATTCATGGAAGAAATATACTCCTCGGTCTGCTTTACAACCTCATCAAATGAAAGTCCACTCTCTTCAAACTCCTGTACCTTCATGCCGATTAGTGTCTCGCCTATAGATGCTGAGCGGGAATTGAATACATAGATTTGCTTGCCACAGTCCTCATGCTCCTCGTTGTACAGATTGACTGCTAAAACAGCGCTGTTGTATGAGCCGCTGAGCTTGCCCGAAAGTGTGACAACATATACATGGTCAGCCTCTCCCTCAAAGGCCTGCATATATTCCTCAGGAGACGGGCATGACGACTTTGGTCCCTTTACACTCTCCTTTACTCTTCTTAAGAAATCATGCTGGTCAAAGCTCTCATCATCGCGGATTCTGTATCCGTCAACATCAAGCTCGAGTGCCACATTGCAAAAATGTCCATCCTTCTTAAGGCTATCTGTGAGCTCACCACAGCTATCTATTATAATCTTATACATATCTATTCCTCCTGCACTATATGATAATAAAAGTTTAAATTACTTTTTTAAAAGTTATTTCATTCCGTAACAAGTAGTTTTCATTACTACGTCATATTAACACGAAAACTAAACTTATGCAAGAGGTTTCTGTATTTATTTTCCCATAATGGTTATCTGCCCTTTAATGGTACCCGAAAAAGGCCGTCACACAGTCGCTTAAGGCTTTCATGTCGCGTACTCCCATAAGCTCACAGCTGAGTGCATTGCAAGAATAGGTATACCTATATCCACAGTCTTTACCGGCAGAAGCGTACCTGCAATCGAGCCCAGTGTGCTGCCGCCACGGCTGTCCGAACGATTCACAAAACGCTGGTAAGGTATGCCCTTTTCATCACACAGCTGACAGAGAATGGCGATAGCCTGTGCATCCGTAGCATACGACTGCGAACACGCCTGCTTGATACAAAAGCCTTTACCCATGACAGGCTTATTTGTGATATCCATCTTTTCCTTTTTATTAGGATGAAGCGCATGAGCCACATCAACAGACAAAAGCATGGCATCATATATGCTCTCATCTATTTCATTTTCTGAAAGGTCCATATTTCTTAAAATACGCCTGAGCATATCGTGAAGCATTATAGAGGCAGCGCCCTGCTTACTGTTACTTCCAATCTCCTCATGGTCAAAAAGCGCTATGATGTTTATTCCATCAGCTCTGTTTCCATCCTCTATCGCATCAAGAAGAGCCCTGCAGGATGACTGGTTGTCGATTCTCGGTGATGAAATCATGGTGTCATTCACACCGACAAAGCAAGGCTCCTCCACACAAAATGTATTGAGCTCAAAGTCTATGATATCGCTCTTTTCCACAGACAGCTCTCTAGCCAGAAAACTAAGGAAATAATCCGTGGTCATTTCATCCTCAGGTATTGAATCAAGCACCGGCATCAGATCCACCTGATTATTTATCTCGACTCCCTTATTCACATCCCTGTTCATATGGATGGCAAGATTTGGAATAATCATGACAGGCTTTTTAGACCTATATAGCACCATACGCGGATTGAACACATCCTCACTCTTTATAGCCACGCGCCTGCTACTCCGAGAGGTCTGTCAAACCATGTGTTTAAAATCGGTCCTCCATACACCTCTACATTGACCTGTGCATATGAGTTTGTCATAAATCCGGATTTGGCTTTATGCGAAGATATGGATAGTCTGTGTGAGCTGCCGCTATTCGCACCATATCCTTTTTGTTGTAGCCGCTTCCTACAGTAAACGCAAACATGGTCGTATCATGATGATTTAAGACATACCTGCCACCGCGCACAAGCTTCCAGTTACCTGTATAATCTATCTCCTCAAATCCGTTTTCCAAAAGCTCCTGCTTTGCAGCCTTCACACACTCGCATGGTGAAACAGCCGCTTTTAGTAAATCAAATAATTTTTCCTGTTTCATGGATTGCCTCCTGTTTTTATTGCATAACGCATTTATTCTACCACGGACTTTACAATTATTCCAGTTGAACAGGCTTTATTTTTATGGCATAATCCGCAAATCTGATGTATGATATAATAATCGATAACTATTCAAAACCACTTGAAACAATCATTCGCTGTCACATACAATGTGGGAAATGAGGAGAAATTATGATATCAATTGAACTGACAGACACAAAGGACTTTATGAACAAGCTGCTTCGCACGGAAATCTTTGACAACTTCCTGCTCCAGGAGCCGTCATCACAAAGGCAGCCTCATATGTCATAGATGGTCACCTGCAAAAGGGCTTTTACAGCTCCACAGAGCTTGAGGAAAATGGTATAGCTGGCTATAGCATACTCCCCTTTAGGATGCTTCGCACAAACTGCTTTGACCTGATAAAGGGCAGACAGACTCCATCGTCATTCAAGTTTGTCTTTCTGCTTTCACCTGAAAACATGGAGCACACCCTAAGCAGTCTGCATTCTGCTTTCACCGTGTCCGATATCAGTGGTTTTTTCATTAATATCAGGTATCAGAGCCAGCTTTTAACTCTGACAACCGGAATATCCTACAATATTTTTTCAGCGGATAAGACCTTAGACGGTGAATGGGATAAGCTTGTAATGAAATTTTTAGCAAATAATGACATAAACTTTAAAGAACTTTGACTTAATTGCTTTACATCTTAAACCTGTTATGCTATTCTAACGTTAGTTGCGTAAGCAGCATTATTATTATTTGGAGGTACTTTCGATGAGCAAAGGCACAGTAAATGGTTCAATAACCAAAAAGGTTACGGATTCATCACAGCCGAGGACGGAAAGGATGTATTCGTACATTTCTCAGGACTTAACATGGAGGGCTTCAAAACTCTCGAGGAAGGTGCAGCAGTAGAGTTCGATATCACTGATGGCGCTAAAGGTCCACAGGCAGTTAACGTTGAGGTAGTTAAATAATTTTGACCACTCAGGCAATCTAGTTTCTATGTACCTTTTTCTTTATTATATATTTAGGTAAAATTATAGTTACAAAAATGTTAATTGGGGAATAAGATATAAGAATCATGATTAAAAAAGAAGAGTTCATTTCGAACTCTTCTTTTTTGCGCTTTTTTATTTGAATGATTTTAGTTGTTTACACGATGATGAGACATCGGTGAGCTTGTGGTGAGTGGTAAAAATGTGTAACCATTCGCCTGTCCCCACTGTATGATCTGCTCGACCGCATTGACACTGAAATCCTTTATGTCGTGCTGCAATACAACTGATACATTATGGCTCTGCACACCGGAGATGACATTCTGTACACCTGTTCCGTGCTGATTGGCTTACTGTTTGCATCTCCGCTCGATACATTCCAGTCACAGTATAAAAGGCCTCTTGCTGTCACATCATTTACGAGCTGTGTCATAATGCCCGGACAGTAATCCTTGCTCACAGTATTTGATGAGCCTCCCGGGAATCTGATGATTGACGCATTATTTCCTGTCTGTGCCTTTATGATACTGTTCATCTGCTCAAGGTCATCAAAAATGCCTGCTCACTTGTATATATCTGGTTGTATTTGTGGCTGGCAGAGTGGATAGCCACTGTATGTCCTCTCTTTGCCTCCTCTGCTATCATGTTCTGATAGTCAGGATGTGTATTTGTAACAAAGAAGGTGGCCTTTACATTGTATTTATCAAGCACATCTAATAGCCCCTGTGTATACTTTCCGGGACCATCGTCAAAGGTCAGATAAATAATCTTGTTGCCCGGATTTACCGTGTCTGCCGTGGCAGCCGGATCATACACACTGACCACTCTTGTAGCTGTAGCCTTATTGCCTGATGAATCTGAGACCTCATAGGTCACAGTATACTTTCCTGCCTTATCCTTATCTACCTTATCTCCTGATACCTTGACACTGTCTGTAATGTCTCCGTCACAATTGTCTGTTGCCGTGTATCCCGGATCACTGTACTTATCACCCTTTTTAACTGACATAAAATCATCACCCGAAAGCTTTATCTGCGGTGCAGTGGTATCTGTGACATGCACAGTCCTTTTAACATCGCTCTCATTCTTTGACGAGTCAGCGACACTGTACTTTATCTCATAGTCTCCCGGCTTTGAAGTATCGACAGCTCCTGTGACAGATACCTTGTCTGTCAAATCCCCATCATAGTTGTCTGTTGCCGTATATCCCGGGTCACTGAACTTACTGCCTGCCTCTACAGTCATCTCAGCATCGCCATTTAATGTAATCTCCGGAGCCTTCTTATCCCTCACTTCAACCTTGATTGTCTATGTCGCAGTTTTTTTACCGTATTGAGCAGTTACCTTTATCTCGTATGAACCTGTCTTTGTCGCATCGACATTACTGTCTATAGTACATTTTATCTCTTTTCCCTTCCGATTTATAAGCCTTGCCTCTGACATACGCCTTGATTTTTGGTGCCTCAAACTTTTTGCCATACTCAACAGTAATACCGTTTTTGAACTTGCTGCTGAACTCAATGTGTGAGTCAAAGCATGTGATATATACTATAAACGCCACCACCAGAACTATTGCAACCGTAAGTATGCCGATAATCATCTTTTTATTTTTGTCCATTTTTCCAATCCTCTTTAGCATTTTATAATTATTCTCTCTATATTATTACTCAAACCTGATAATATTATTTCAAGCAATATCTATTATAGCGTTAAACAATCTTTTTTGCTACTGCAAATTCCTTGAGAATTTCTTAATGTTGGCTTCATATATTTCAGTTGTGTTACAATTGTTTCTTTATCATGAATGCCTCCGGTGCAGTCTTAATAAGTAATTAATTTATTTAATATCTTTGTTACTATTCAGTTCTCAATATGACTAACCACATATCTTTTTGCAGATATTCGCAATCACAAAAATCCCCCGAACAAGTCGGGGGATTTAAAAAGCTTATGCTGTAACAATCATTTTATTACTGCTCCTTACGGTGCATCTCAAATGTCTCCATATGGTAGTTGGCGATGTTGTCACGAATCTTTCTGTCATCTGCTCTGCTTAAGAGATCATCACGGAACTTCTTGGTAGATACCATGTCATTGTATGAGCTTGGTCCGCCTACGCAGCCGCCCTCACATGCCATTCCCTCAATGAAGTTCTCAGGAAGCTTGCCTGCCTTCATGAGGAGAAGTGCCTTCTTACACTCTGCTGCTCCGTTTGCCTTGCAAACCTTACAATCAACATCCTCGCCTTTTTCCTTCATGCTCTCGATTACGGCTGCTGTAACTCCGCCTGAGTTTGCGAAACGCTTACCGAATACTGAGCCCTCCTGATATGAGGTATCATCAGCCTCAAGCTGTACTCCCTTTGCCTTCATAATAGCACGAATCTCGCTGAAGGTAAGTACATAGTCTGCATTGCCCTCTATCTTCTGATCATGTACCTCTGACTTCTTGGCAACACATGGTCCGATGAATACTGTAACTGCATCAGGATCCTTTGCCTTGATCATTCTTGAAACTGCACACATAGGTGAAACAGTTGTAGAAATCTTGTCAGCAAGCTCAGGATAGTGCTTTCTAACCATATTTACAAATCCAGGACAGCATGATGTAACCTTCTTCTCTCCTGCCTCGTATGCCTCAAGCCACTCGTCAGCCTCGTATGCTGCTGTCATATCTCCTCCGAGCGCTACCTCAACAAAACCGTTGAAGCCAACTGCCTGCATAGCTTTCTTCCAGCTGTTCATAGTGATATTTGCGCCAAACTGTCCCTCTGCTGCAGGTGCAACCATAGCGTATACATGCTTGTTCTCTGACTTGATTGCATCGATTACATCTACGATGTATGTCTTTGATCCGATAGCTCCGAATGGACAGCTGTGGATACACTTACCACATCTGATACATTTGCTCTCATCAATCACTGAAATGCCGTACTCATTGTATGTAATGGCATTTACAGGGCATGAGAACTTACATGGTCTCTTTAAATGAGCGATAGCGTTGTAAGGACATGCCTGTGCACAGCGTCCACACTCCTTACACTTCTGTGGATCGATATGTGAGCGGAGACGTCCTGCCTCAATTGCTCCGAACTTACATGCATTGATACAAGCCTTGCCAAGACAGTTCTGACAGTTCTCAGTAACTGTGTAGCTCGAAATCGGACAATCCTCACATGCTGAGCTGATTACCTGGATGATATTGCCGTCATCGTTTGCGCTTGGTGCTTTACCCTCTGCAAGTCTGACACGTTGACGGATGATTTCTCTCTCCTTGTAGATACAGCAACGGAACTGAGGTGTCGGTCCCGGAATCAGTGTGAATGGGATGTCATCTCTGATCTCATCGAGGTTACCTGCAAATGCAGCCTTTGCGACCTCAAGCAAAACTGCATGTTTGATTTTGATTACGTTTTCGTCAGCGTACATATTATCTCCTTTTCCTTAAAATAATGTATATTTTGTTACCTAATTAATTACATACTTAGAAGAATCATTATACCATGTGACACTTCCCATATCACATGACCTGATTCCTCTAAAAAAATGCTCCTAGTATTTATCTACTAGGAACATTCTACAAAATTTTTTAAACTTTTTCTACCCTTGTATTCATCAAAATACAAAGAATTGTTATTTTTTTCACAATAGCAGTGATTTCAATAAGAGTTACTCATGGCGCAGTGCATCAATAGGATTCAGGTTCGCTGCCTTGTATGATGGAGCATACCGAATATGATTCCGATTGCCATTGAAAAAAGCACCGCAAGTATAGCTGCTGCCGGACTTATCGCTGTCGGCGTGCCGTTTAGCATTGAGATGACCTTAGAGAGTATCACTCCGACCAGCACTCCGACCAGACCTCCAAGACTTGTGAGAACAACTGCCTCTGTGAGGAACTGTCCAAGTATTGCTCCCTTTCCCGCTCCGATTGCTTTTTTAAGTCCTATCTCTGAGGTACGCTCTGTGACTGACACAAGCATGATATTCATGACGCCGATACCACCGACTAGCAGTGATATTCCGGCAATCCAGATGAGCATCATGTTGGTTGACTGGCTGAGCTGCTGTATCTGCTTTGCCTGCTCCTGTAAATCCTGTGCCTTGTAGGTCACATCAGAGCCGTCTGTAACATTTAAATTGCTGTTAAGTATCTCCTCAGCAGCCTTTCCCACTGTAGCCATGGTATCCGTGCTGTCTGCCTTAAGCAAAAGGTTCTGCGGCTCATCATAACCAAATATAACCGGCCATGTTCCGCTTGGCACAAATACATTGCCCTGGCTGTCATCATGGGCATACATATAGTAATCATCCATTGAGTTTATTACCAGGTCATAGCTGTCCTTTTCCGTGACTACACCGACTACTGTAAACGGATATCCCTGTATCTCTACTGTCTTGCCGAGCGCGCTCTCTCCTGAAAACAGGCTGCTCTCCACGCTCTCATCAATAAGAGCCACCCTGCGTGCATTTGCATAGTCATTCTTTGAGAAGCCTCTGCCCTTCATGACTACATAGCTTGCAGTATCGAAATATCCGTCATCGACACATGTTATATTGCCGCCCGAAAGCGCCGTGTTCAGATAATAGACTGCATTGGAAGCCTGTCTTGTACGGTAAAGAGCTGCATTTTTCACATGGTCGAGCTCCTTTATGCTGTCAAGTGTGGCAGCCGATACCTCAGTCACTCCCGCCGGCGCCGTTTCATATGATAAATCCATATCATAGCCATCCTTCTGCAGTGTGACCTTTACGTTATTACTTCCCGAACCTATGAGGTTCTTTTCTATCTGTTCGTTTGTGCCCTGAATTGTGGAAACAATCGCAATAATTGCTGCAATTCCGATGATGATTCCAAGCATGGTCAGAAACGAACGCATCTTATGTGACCAGATTCCCCTAAAGGACAATCTAATATTTTCAAGCATCTTTAATCCTCCCTGCTAAACTAATACATACCATCTTCCGACACCTTGGTTTTCTCGCCCTCCCTGACTCCATACGGGAATGCGATATAGTCATCATTTGTCAGACCTGACTTTATCTCCACATATGAGCCCCAGAGCGACTTGCCTGTTTTGACAGACTGCTTTTTGAGCTTTCCGTTGTCATCCTTGTATATATATGACTGTCCGTTCTCGGTTCTGACATATGACTTGTCGATATATAGTCCGCTGTCAGAGCCCTCCGATGATGTATCTATGGTCAACTCAAGTGAATCGCCCTTTTTGAGATTCTGCGGATTCTCAATGTATGCAGTGTACTCATAGAATGAGGAGTTTGGATTGCTGTCTCCATAATAGTTTACGCTGTCTGACGGCACATTGCTTATCTCGGATATCGTGCCCTCATATGTATCACCTGTCATGTAGTTGACTGCTGATACGCTCTGTCCTATTTTTACCGTATCCAGATCCAGCTCACCGATTGTTCCGCTGATATACAGTCCTGATGCTCCCGAAAGCTGCAGGAAAGGTGTACCGTCCTGCGGTGGATTGGCAGGATCACCGACTGTTGTCACAATTCCATCCTTCTTTGCATATACCACGCCATCCTCAAGCTCGCTCTGCAGTTCCTTTAAATCGGCCTGTGCAATTCTCTTTTGTAAATCAACATCGGCAACACTTCTGGTCTGCTCCTTTATGGCATCCTTAAGCTCATCTGCAGTGTATGTCTTTTCTTCTGCCGCGGTATCAGCTTCTGTCTGTGCGGTCTGTTCTGTGGCACTGCCTGTTTTGGTACCTGACGGCTCACTTCCTTCTGTATCATCAGAAGCATCTCCTGCTGTAATTGTGCCTGCAAGGAAAAGCTTTATCTCCTCGCTGTCATCATAGCTGCCAAGCCTATCTCCTCTTACGATAAGCTCCATATCAGGTGCGTTAGCATCCCCTATTACAAACCGTGCTACAGCGCTTTTATCAGCGAGTGTATTCAAAAGCTCTCCCGATACATATGAAGCCTCTGTGCATGTAAATACATAAGGATCGACCTCTGTACCGCTTCCTTTAGCCACTGACAGATCCGATATCACATCATGCTCTTCGTCAGGCTTTTGCTCAGGGGCAGACGGCTGTGTGTCAGGCTGTGGCTCAGGTGTAACAGGAGTCTCGGGCTGCTTTTCAACCGGTTTAGTGTTCTTTAGCTTGTCAAGCTTCTGTTTTTCCGATGCAAGCTGGTTCTCAAGACTCTGTATCTCAAGCTGCTTCATCTCAACCGAGAGGGAAAGACTCGTCACATCATATGCAAGTAGCTTATCTCCGGCCTTTACCTGCTGATCCTTTGTGACATAAACCTCTGTCACCTTCTGTCCATCCTTTAAATTGATTGTCTGACATGCATCATCACACACCATTCCCTCACTGGTCATGGATGTGTAGTCGTTTGTCGTGCTGATCATTGAAACACTCATGACGGAAGCAAGACCCTTGGAGTTCCTGTAATAAACAACTCCTGTGATGCTTCCCGCTGCAACTGCAACTACAAGGACAGCTATTATAATGATCTTAATTCTCTTTTTCTTTTTCATTACCTGCCTCCTGTCCTTCCTCTGTTATCTCGCCGTCTATGATGTGGACGATGCGCTTTGCCTGCTCGGCTACCTTTCTGTCATGTGTAATCACGACAACCGTCACACCGGACTCATTAAGGCTCTCAAAGAGCTCAAGCACCTGCTTGCCTGACTTTGAATCCAGAGCTCCCGTAGGCTCATCCGCAAGCAGAAGCTTTGGATGATTGACCATAGCTCTCGCTATCGCCACTCTCTGCTTCTGTCCTCCTGAAAGCTGTGTTGGCTTGAAATCAGCTCTGTCTGAAAGCCCTACACGCTCTAAGGCCTCCATACCCATCTGCCTTCTGTCCTTTTTGCTCACACCGGCATATATGAGTGGCAGGCATACATTGTCCAAGGCACTCTCTCTCGGCATGAGCTGGAAATTCTGAAATACAAATCCAATTGTATCCCGTCTGACTTTCGTAAGCTCCTTTTCCTTAAGCTCACTGACAGGTCTGCCGTCAAGTATATATGTGCCCGATGTTGGCAGATCAAGACAACCCACTATATTCATGAGAGTGGTCTTGCCGGAGCCCGACGGCCCCATGATTGCCACGTACTCTCCCTCCTCAATCTGGAGTGAGACATCCTTTAAAACCGGCACCACGAGCTTATCCTGGTCATAGTTTTTATAAATATGCTGGAGTTCTAGAATCATCTACTGTACCTCCGCGTCACCTGAACCGGTGGCATCTGCAGCACCTTCGTCCATTGTGCCATCGTCCATTGTGCCATCATCAACAGGACCGCCCTCAGTGCCCTCAAGCATCTGGTCATCAAGAGCTTCTGTACCCATATCGTCATAGACTGACTCTTCACCGCCGCCATTTTCAACGTACTCTTCCCATGTCTGTGCCGGCTCACCCTCATAAAGGTCATCAGATGCCCATACTATATAGTCATCCTTTGTAAGCCCTGACTTGATTTCATACATCATGAGATTCTCGTCATAGTCTCCAAGCTCAACCTTTGTCTTCTCAAGCTTATCCTTTTTATTAAGTGTCCATACATATGCATCATCGCCATCCTTTACGACATAGCTCTCATCAATCCAAATACCATCCTTTACCTCTGTCTGTCCGAAATCCGGCTCCACATATACATGCTGTCCTAAAAGCATGTCGCCTGTGCCTGTAAGCTGCACATAGAAGTTGTACTTTGATGCCTTCTGCTCGCTGCTTCCATCATCATACATGCCGGAATTACTGTTATCAGTCTGAGGATTCTCAGTATCAACCTTGCTGATGGTACCCTGCCATGTCTTTGACTCATCAACTCTCGAGCGCACTATAACTGCCTGCCCCTCTGCGAGTCCACTGTTTAAAAAGCTCTGCTCATCAATTGTGCCCTTTACCCTATAATCACCGGTGGCAACGATTGTCATAAATGCAGTATCTGCTGTGTCTGCACTCTGATTCTCATTGATTTTCTTTACAACACCAATCATTGTGCTGTTTACAGTGGCATTTTTGATGCTCTCATCATACTTTTCTATCTCTGCCTTCTTCGTGGCAATATCGTACTGAGTCTGCTTCTGCTGTGTCTGCGCCTGCTGAATCTGCAGTGTATAGTCAAGCTGCTGATCCTTTGGCGCTTCCTTCTTTTCCTTGGTGAGCTGCTCTATCTGTGCATCATAGCCGGAAAGCGTATTGTTTAAGCTCTCAAGCTCAAGCGTGGCGCTTTCCTTTTTCGCAGCAAGCTCCTTTGTATCATAGGTAAAAAGAGGTGTACCCACCTGTACCTCATCCCCCTCTGACACAAGAATATCCTTTACCGTTTTTTCACTGTCAGCCTTGATATCCATGGTATCGGCTGCTTCCACGACACCGCTGTACTTGTCAGTACTTCCCGCCTGATACATGACATCAGCGACCTTGTTTGCATAGACTCCCGATGCCTTTGCTGCATTCTTTCCCTTTGTCATTGCAATGACAACAGCTGACACAATCACTGCTATGATAAGCACAGCTGCAATCACTGAAATGATTATCTTTTTCTTTTTACTCATTTCGACCTCCCGGTTTCTTATAATTAATTGATTGATTATGAATTAATCATACCAAATATATATTGCATCTGTCTTTTAAGATTTTTTTAATATTTTACTAATAAAAAATGGAGGTTAGTATGGAAATACCATTTAGTGAGAAAATTTCTCCACAGCTGTCCGCCGCCCTGTTGTCCACCCCTTATGAGCTTGGAAAAGAGGGAGGGCTTTCAAGCGGCTATCTGCCGGAGAGTGATAGCTGGGAAGTGATAGTAAAATATGTCGGTGACATCGAAAAAATAAAAGAAAAGTATCCTTCTGTACTCATCACGAGGCTGCTCGGAAACTATGCGGTGCTCGTAATTGAGAAATCACTTGTAAATACCGTTGCCCTGTGCGATGAAATCATATATATGGAAAAGCCAAAGCAGTTTAACTACGATGTGTACGAGGCTCGCAGGCCTCATGCATCACTCCCGTACACACCAATCCATATAATCTGACCGGAAAAGGTGTGCTCGTAGGCATTATCGACTCCGGAATTTACTATGCCCATCCGGCTTTTATACAGGATGGTGTAAGCAGAATCGCCTATCTGTGGGACCAGACTGTTTCCGATGATTCCTCACACAGTGATATCCTCCTTTCGGCACCTTATATGACCGCGATACAATCACCAAAGCCATAAATGCAGAAAACAGCTTAGAAATGCAGCGCATCTGCCCAAGCATCGACATATCCGGGCACGGCACTCATGTGGCAGGAATCGCTGCCGGAAACGGAAATGGTAATGGTAATGAACAAAACACAAAATACCGCGGTGTTGCTTATGAAAGCACTCTTATAATTGTAAAACTCAAAACCTCAGGCGGTGCCAGCTTTCCCACAACCACGCAGATTATGCTGGCAGTAGACTTTTGCATAAGAAAATCAATCGATATGAACATGCCTATCGTCATAAACCTAAGCTTTGGCACAAGCAACGGCTCGCACAGCGGCACCTCACTGCTTGAAGCATACCTGGACTATATAGCAGGAAACTACCGCTGCGCTGTCTCAGTCGGCTCAGGTAACGATGGAGCCGGCTTTGGTCATGCAAACGGCAGATCATACCCTGCCGATGCAGAGCTTGCGATAGGCTATCCTGAGCCGTCTCTTTCCATTGATTTATGGAAAAAATACTGGGATGAGATACAGCTGCGCATTAGTGCACCAAATAATGATATGCTGGAGATTCCCGATACAATTACCAATCAGGCAAAGGGCTTTACATACAGATACAATCTCGATGGGACAGACATATATATAACAGGCGGCGGTCCCTCCCCCTACTCTCCTTTTCAGGAAATATTCATTGAACTCATGGGATCGGAATATATCTCACCCGGCATCTGGAAAATATCACTTGAACCCATATCTGTAAAGGACGGCTCATGGGATATATGGCTGCCGTCAGGTGCCCTGCGCAATGCACAGACCTCATTTATCCATGCATCGCCTGATATCACCCTGACCATCCCCTCAACCGCTCAAAATGTCATATCTGTCGGAGCCTATGACAGCCGAACAAACCGCACAGCCGCCTTTTCCGGCCGAGGCTATACCTGGGCCTTTGACAGCATAAAGCCTGATATCATTGCGCCCGGTGTAGACATTATTTCATGCTCAAACACGGGAGGCTACACTTCAAAAACAGGGACATCTATGGCTGCACCGTTTGTGACCGGTGCGGCTGCGCTTCTGATGGAATGGGGAATTGTGCGTGGAAATGACCTCTATATGTATGGCGACAAGCTTAAAGCTTCTCTCATAAAAGGTGCCGGTGAAAATGTATTTACAGCAGCCTCAAGGGCTGTCTCTGAAAACACTTCCAAAAACACAAAATACCCCAACTGTTACGGGCTGGGGTACATTGTGCTTACTGGATAGTATTCCTTAGTGGAAGCGCTATTCGTATACATGCTTCTGATGCTTCTTTGCATCTGCCTTATTCTTTTTCTTCAATGGATGCTTTGGGTTTTTATCCATTATAATCGCTTCCTTCCGTTCGTTCTGACTACGTTATACACCTGCAATCAGCACTTGTCAAGCAAGAGTGCTATTTTTAATTAATTATTTATATTTAGTATGAAATCTCAATCATTTTGATGTCAAAGCATCGATTTGTATGCACAATTATTGACAGTTTGCTAAATTTAATTATTATCTCTTCATCACACTCTTTTTAAACACAGTCATCGCAATTCAAAAAAATACATCATTACATAGCTGCCAAATATACAAAATATGCCGCATAGCAAAGCAGCATCACCACTCCACATGGCTTTCTAAGTTCTTTATGTCTTATCGTACCGCCCCACAGGAGCACACCGCACAGGATTGCCACAACTGTATCAATCACAAACCTGCTCTCAAACGGTACCGGACAAATGAGAGCTACTGTTCCGACTACAAAGAGTATATTGAAAATATTGCTGCCGACTATATTTCCAATCGCTATACCGGCATTTCCCTTGCGTGCTGCTGAAACAGATGTAACAAGCTCCGGAAGAGATGTGCCGAATGCAACGATTGTCAGTCCGATAAAGCGCTCACTCATGCCGCAGGCTCTTGCTATGGTCGTGGCACCGTTTACAACAAACTGGCTTCCAATTACGACGCACACACCGCCCAGCACAATAAAGAGCAGACATTTCCATACCGGATATAGCTTTACCGACTGCTCATCACTGCTGTCATTGCCCTTTTTTGCCAGAATATACAAATAAAGCAGATATGCAATAAATAAAATCCACAGTATAACACCCTCAATGAATGTGATTTCATTGCCTGTCATTCCCATCACGAGAAGCACTGCTGTGATAAGAAGCATGTACGGTATCTCGTATTTGAAGGTGGTTTTTTGTATGGCTACATTTGTGATGAGTGCCGTCACTCCCAGGATTATAAGGATATTTAGTATATTGCTGCCGACAATATTGCCGACTGTAATCCCCGCATTACCCTTTATTCCTGCAGTGATGCTGACTGCCGCCTCCGGCAGCGACGTGCCCATCGCCACAATCGTCAGTCCAATCACAAGCTGCGGAATACCAAATTTCCCGGCGAGCGCCGCCGCTCCATCCACAAACACATCCGCGCCCTTCACCAGTGCTACAAAGCCTGCTATAAGCAGTAAAATTGCTACAAAAATCATAATTTTCCTCCTTCTGCTGTCCTTTTTAAGGATGCCTGATTAATTGATAGTTACAGCTATGTCCTATCAGCAGAAGGTTTTTGTATACAAAAAAGGCGACACTTCTGCTGTATAAAACAACAAAAGTCTCGCCATTTAATCACTCTCCGGATTGCTGTCATATATGTATGATATGTATGAGCAATCGTACTGACGGATAAGTAAGCACTCTCGTGCCGGCTACTCCCTTTCACTTATATACTATGATATGTCAACGCAGTGTATTCGTCAAGAGAAAGTTTTTCTTGCCTTTATCACGCTAACGTGGTAGCATGGTTACTAAATAAACTATTAAAGAGGTACTACAAATGAAAACATCAGAAATTATTGTATTTATCGTCTATCTGCTGTGCATGCTGGGTATCGGTATCTTCTTCTTCGTGAAAAACAGAAACGGCGGAGAAAAGACCTACTTTCTCGGCGGACGTGAGATGGGACCATGGGTTGCGGCACTGTCAGCCGGAGCCTCAGACATGAGTGCATGGGTACTCATGGGACTTCCTACTTCTATCTATGCACTGGGCTTAGGTCAGGTATGAATTCCTGTAGGACTTGCAATCGGCTACACTATAAGCTGGCTGCTTGAAGCACCGAGACTGAGAAAATTCTCGATTGTAGCAAACGACTCAATCACCATTCCGCAGTATCTGACCAACAGATTCCTGTCCAAATCACTTGCACTGCAGGTGATATGTGCAATTGTGTTTTTGGTTGCATACACTATTTATGCGGCATCAAGCGTAAAGGCATGCGGTACTCTTTTCCACACTGTAATAGGAATGGATCCACAGATTGCCATGTATCTTGCAGCAGTTGTCATCGTAGGCTATACTTTCCTCGGAGGCTTCTCGGCTGTATGCTGGACCGATTTTTTCCAGGGCATGCTTGTGCTTGGTTCTATGTTTATAGCACCGATTTTTGCAGCATTTATGCTTGATACATCATCTATGTCATCACTCCCGGGCGGTTACTTAAATCCATTCTCAAGCTGGCAGGATATCGTGTCAGGACTGGCATGGGGACTTGGTTACTTTGGTATGCCACATATCATCATCAGATTCATGTCCATCAAATCACAGAAGGATTTGAAAAAATCAGCAAAAATCGGAATCACATGGACTCTGCTTATTGTATTTTTTGCGACTTTAATCGGAGTAATCGGAAGACTTTTCCTTGGCTTTGACGAATCAATCAATGAAAACTCTCTTGTTTTCATCCAGATTGTAAGAAAGATTTTCCCGGGTGTTATCTCAGGTATACTCCTCTCAGCAGTGCTTGCCGCTTCCATGAGTACCGCAGACAGCCAGCTGCTTGCTGCTTCATCTGCTTTCTCGAGTGATGTGTACAAGCCTGTCATCAGGAAAGGCAAGGCAAGTGACAAAGAGATGATGTGGACCGGCCGTATTGTCGTTCTTGGAATCTCTGTTGCAGCACTCATCATCGCATCAAACCCTAATGCCGGCTCTATCATGGCACTTGTTTCCAATGCATGGGGTATCTTTGGAGCTGCCTTTGGACCTGCAATCATGCTCAGCCTCTTCTGGAAGCGCTTTAACTTCAAGGGTGCTGTTGCAGGAATCATAACAGGTGCTGCCGTTGATATATTGTGGTATGCATTCCTCACATCAACCGGAATCTACGAGCTGCTGCCGGGATTTGTTTTAGGACTTATCGCAGCCGTTGTTGTGACACTTTGCACAAATGAGCCTTCAAAAGAGGTTTATGAGCTCTTCGATAAAGCCGAAAAGTTTGATGAATAATTAAAGTAATTAATCATTTAAAAACATAAGTAAAACCGTCGTACCCTGCTATTTACGGCCCCGGTACGACGGTTTTATTTTTTCTTATGCTTTATGTTGTGCTTTTAGAAACACTGCTATGCCTGCTCCTTTTTGCGGTTCATAAGAGCTGCGATTGATACACCAAGACCTGCCATTGCGATAACAAGCCACATATACATATTGCTGTCATCTGAGGTCTTTGCTGCGCCTTCTGGAGCTGCTTTAGTACCTGCATTGGTATTTACCTTTACAAAGGCAAATGTGCTGAAATGGTCTGTCTCAAATACAAGCTTTCCATCTGCTACCCTTGATGTGCACGCTATAAGCTTGTCTGAATCTACACGGAACACCTTGATTGTCTCATTGTCAGCTAATGCAAACGGCATATCCATAGTCACCTGAACCTTGTCTGCAAGCTGATGAAGCTGTGTAGTGCCATCTGTCAGATTAAGCTCATATATTAAAACATCCTTTACTCCTACAATTTTATCCTTTACTACATCTGCAACCTTTGCCACTTCCTTCTCATCAGTTACCTTCTTTGACTCGAATTTTACTGGATCCGGAAGGATTCCCTTAGTGTCCTTTACAGTTGTTTTAGTGTCGGATGTGCTTGATACAACTGCTCCCGGTGTAAGAGTCTTTGCAGGCTGTGTGGCTGTATCACCGTTTCCTGTATTGCTATCCTGATCACCATTGGTTGTATTGTCATCCTTTGATGTACTATCATCTTTGTTGGTATCACCGCTACCTGTATTGTCCTTGTTATTATCATCAGTAGATGGGTATCCGGCTTCTTGTTTTCATCATCACCGGTATTACCATTATCGGCATCACTCTTGTCAGCTGACTTTGTCTGATATAAGTATAGGTCATCAACTGTTCCCCAGCCACCTTTTGCACTCACGATACCGACAACAAGTGTAACTTTGGTTTCTTTCTCAAGCTTAAATGAAACGCTTGGAGTCTTCCAGTTTTTCCAGCCTGTAAGTGTTACATTGTCACCCTTTGCAATGATATTGCCTTCTGAATCCATAACCTCAGCATAAAGCTCATCTCCGTCGGCTCCCTGTCCTACATACTCAAAGATGTACTCGCCTGAAGCAAGTGTAATAGCTTTATTGTAAGTAATGGCAGCCTCGGTCTTATCTTCTCCACCATTGTACCAGTGAGCACATGCTTCTCCTGACTTCTTATCATCCTTGGTGGAAGAAACTGAATCGACAATCTTGTTATTGACAGTAAAATTATCAGCCTTTTCAAAGCCTGCATCCTCTGCATCTGTAATGAGATTTTTCTGCTTTATAACTACTGTACATTTTGTTATACCCGATGTCTTATCTTTATAAGCACCACGCTCGATTTTTCTGCTGAATTTGACAGTTCCCTCTACAGTGTAGGTTCCTGCCTTTGAAAAATCAATTCCATCTGTATTCCAAACAACGTTCTCTTCAACCTTTTCGGTATTGTATGTCACATTAATTGTCTTTGGAAGCTCCAGCTCTTTTCCTGCCTCTGATGTGACATCTGCTGTTTCTATATCCTCAACTCCAATTTTGGTTACCTTTGCACCGGTCTTTACGTAATTCCATACCTTAAGACCTGCTGTTGCTGTTCCATCCGGATAAAACATTGCCTGATTGTCAACAGCGGAACCTCCATACCATTTTCCTGCATCCTTTGGATCATACTCACCGCTGTAGCTTGATGCCCAGCCTGAGCCCTTTTCCTCCCAAATCTTTTTTATTTGCTTCATATCTTGCCGCTGCAGCTTCCTCCGAAAGACCTGTGGTATCACCCACGGTAATCCATGCCGGCTCCCAGTAATATACACCAAGTCCGCCTGCTTCATTTACAGCATTGATGAGGTTTCTGATATATGTAGCCTGTCCCTGCACTGTGAAAGGCTCTGTGGCATCTACCGAGTCATCATTATTTCCCTCACGGACAGTATTTCCATGACCATCTGAATCATCAAGTGTATATGCGTAGCTTGTTTCTAAAACCATTGCATCCTTGTTGTGCTTCGTCTGAACATAGCTGAGTTCTTTCTTTAAATTGCTCAGTGTACCATGCCAGTATGGATAATAGCTCGTTCCAAGAATATCATAATTTACATTATATTTTTCAAGATTATCTGACCACGTTGTGAGTGTATTCTTCTGTGGACTTTCCACATGAATCACAACCTTTACGTCACTGTTGTAATCCTTAACACCTTTTGAGCCTGCGGAAAAGAGCTTGCACATGGCTTGCGTATTTGTTTCACCTATAAAACCGCCTGTTGTCTCGTTTCCAACCTGAACCATATCAACAACATCCTTTGATGCATCAATTGTGTTTAATGATTCATTGATAAACTTTTCTACAGCTGTAGCCTTCTCATCAACTGTATAGTCCTTCCATGCCTTAGGCACCATCTGTTTACTCGGATCTGTCCAGAAATCTGAGCAATGGAAATCAACAAGCATTTTTATGCCTGCGCTGCGGCATGCATCAGCAATTTTCTTTGCTGTTGCCACATCGTTATTTCCACCACCATATCCATTTCCGTTTGAATCATATGGATCATTCCATACTCTGACACGAATATGGTTTATGCCGTTTTCTGCCAGTAATTTGCAGAAATCTGTCACGTTGTTAATTTCTTTTCCGCTATAATCCTTGTATACAACACCACTGCCTAATTCTGTTATAACAGATGAAATATCCATTCCCATTATGAAATCAGGCGACAAATCCTTTACCTTTGCAACAACAATATCGTCATTGTCTACTGAGGTATCAATTTCAGGTGCCTTTGATGTAATGGTTGTACATACAGAACCAAGCTCATTGTCATTTGCATCCTTAAGCTGGGCTACAACATAATACTTACCGGCTGACTTTGTTGTGTAAGCTGCCTTAAGAGTTTTTCCAGAATTTTTATCGTTTTCTAATGTTCCGTCACTCAATCCGTCTGTGTGATCATTCCATGTATCAACCACCACCATAAATTTACTCCCTCAGGAAGTTCACTTATTTCTTTCCATCATAAGTAATCTTTGCTTCAAGATTGACTGTATCACCATTTTCTACGGCTACTTCAGTCTGGTTTACTGAGATTGTGTAGCCTTTCTGTTTTCTTCGGAAGAGTCAGTATCATCTGCTTCTTTTCATAAAGCTTTTGAAGCTTAATATTGTCAATATCGCCCCAATAGCCATTCGTAACCTCTCCTCCAATACATATATCAACATCTTGTACAGCTTCAATTGTAAATTCATCGGTTGTAACTGTTTCCCAATTATCCCAGTCTGTTGTAGCAGGAAGTTCTTTAGCCTGTTCCAAATATTTCACATACAGGCCTGATTTAACATCTTTTTGCCCATCCTGATCAATTGAAATTCTATAAGTTCCCGGCTCAACGTTCTTGATTGTTTGAGATATCGAATTGTTCCCAGTTATGTTATTTATCTTTGTAAACTGAGTTGTATTATTTTTCGCATACTGATCTTTTGTAACAAAAAGTCCGCTTTCCGTTGACTTAGTCCAACCGGTTATACTTCCATCCCCATTTATAGATGACTCAAAGTCTCCATTCACCACATACTCTGTGTCTACCCACTTTGCGTCTTCCTCTGCTGCCTTAACCTGCTCTGTACCCAAATCCTCCACAGCGCTCTGGCTTAAAAGCATTGCAAACACCAGTCCGGCACTTGTTATAGATGCCATTTTTCTCTTCCTGCTCATATTTTCCTCCTTGTTTTTATGCAGTGGTAAATGACTATCAAATTGATAAATATCAAAGCCATTAAGCCACTGTCATGCACCTTCTCAAATTGCATGCCGCGCATAATTTCATCTGTTCCATGCGCAATAGCGCAATCGGTTGTAATAACTATATTTACAGTCTATACATTTATTGCGTACGTTTCAATTGACATAAATGACAAGTTATTTATGACCAATTTAGCAAAAATACATCAATTTAATATTTGTAAATATGGGAAAATATACAAAAATTCAGATTGTTCAAACGGTTATTCAAGAAATGACATTCACATTGATTTTGTGGAAATTTCACAATACTTTTACGCGTTTTGAAGTATAATAATTTTTTATGCAAGTTAAATATATTAATATGCATCAGAATTTTTATTTTTTTCATAGGCAAAATTGCCAGAGTCCCCGGTACTATATATAAAAAAAGCCGTACAGCAGCTTTTTAATTTAATGTCTGTCAACGCACCACCAAAAAACTAGCATTATCTGCTAGGTTTTTTATCGAAAGTAATGCCTCCATTACTTAGCGCCCTTAAGGGCATCTCATTTGTTGTGTGCATTATACTACTAATTAATAAAAATGTCAAGTAAATTATAAAAAATATTTTGTTTCAAATAAAGCTATATTCCATTTTTTATAATCTCCGCATCCCATTCGTGCTAATATTTTATTATATACTGTTTTCCCCTTTTTTATTCCCATACTAACATATATTTTAAATTTTAATGTCCGTAAAGGTTTCTTTAATGCAGATACGTCAGTAAAAAAGCTTAATATTTTAATTGAATCAAATAATTTTAACACCGAATCTGCATTTTTAGGTGTTAATGAAAACGAAGCAATTAATAATGCATTAATTCGATATCTTTTTTCCGTCCGAAATCTATTAAGTAGCGTCGTATGTGCACAGTTATTTCTAAGACATAATAAAATATCAATCATATTTAAGAACGGGGCACGTTTTGATAATGGTAAATTAAAATCATTTAAAACATCTTTAAGAACATCATCTTGCAAATAGTGCAACAGTCTTAATATTTCACCAAATGTAAGAGTCTCTATTGCAACCCAAAATGGCACAGCGATGTTTCTGTTGTAAGTGCCATCACTATTACGATAAACAGCAACCCCTGAAGGTGCTACGTAATCATTGTCTAAATAAAATGAAATATCAATATGATCATTTCTATCTACTAAATTAGATAGAAAAAATGGTTTAAAAAGACAAAACTTATCAAAATCTTGATATATCTTTTGATTTTGATAATTAACAAATGGATATGCTTCAGAATAATGACAATATGTCGGTGTCCCAGATTCTTTGTTTGCA
>ENA-OUNI01000158-OUNI01000158.1-human-gut-metagenome-genome-assembly--contig:-NODE-158-length-29171-cov-3.091413_pt1 | contig 29171 bp, 45 predicted proteins | sample MGYA00242499_ERZ504580 | MGnify/ENA primary metagenome ERZ504580 (study PRJEB26092, sample SAMD00036315) | human gut metagenome | host: Homo sapiens | study: EMG produced TPA metagenomics assembly of... | reverse complement strand
TCTTTGAGGGCTAACCGGTCTATCGGTTAGCGCCTTTTTCTTATATTCAGTTTAGCATTTATTAGGAGAAGCGTCAATAGCCCCTTGAGTGAAGGTCTTGTAATATTAGGGACATAGAAAAGGAGCTACCTGAGTGAGGCAGCTCCTTTTTGCTATGCGGTTATTTTGCCAGCGTATGGGCGGCTTTGATGCGGTGGGTGATATAGGTGCTCAGCAGGACGCCGAGGATGGCGAAGACGGTCATGACGGTGAAGACAATCTGGTAGCCGTCGATGCCTGATGGCTATCGAGGATGGAGCCGTAGACGGCGTACATGAAGGCGCCGGCAGATAGCCGATGAAAGAGGCCATGGACATGGCAGAGCCTGTGATTTCGCGGGGGACGTCGACTTCATCCATGGGGGGCGAAGAAGACGGCGCGCATGCTGTAGACGCAGGCGCTGATGGCCAGGGAGATGAGGATGCCGGTCCAGATGCGAGCTGGTAGGGCATCCAGGTGAAGGCGATGAGGACGACGGCTGTGATCAGATAGCCGATGCGCAGGTATTTGGTCGGCGAATGGAAGAGTTTGTCCGATAACAGGCCGCCGACGGGACCGCCGACCATTTTCAGGCCGTACTGGTTGATGATGCCGTAGACGCCGATGAGCCTGAAATACATGAAATGCCACGGCGGCCACTGAATGCGGATTCCTATTTGACAGATTTGAAGTATAAGAAAATTTAGGAAGTCCGCATCTGTCCCAGGTATGGTGGACGGTATTCCAAGATTCAGTATTGCTACTCTCTCAATCCCCTCTTGTCCCAGCTCTATCTGGGACGGGCTAAAGTCTATCATCCGAGCCGTTGTGCCTGGAAGTGATGCCGTGCCGCGTCGATAAATCCTTTGGCTTGAAAAAACTCTTCCCCTCCCGCGTTCATTGACATCCCCTGCGGATAAGGGTATCATGAAGGCATGTGAAGAAGTAATGGCATTATAGGAGGAAGGACATGTTTGGCTTAGGCGCACCGGAATTACTGCTCATTTTAGTCATCGCCCTGGTCGTCTTCGGACCGGGGAAACTGCCGACCATCGGTCGGGCTTTGGGGAAGAGCCTCCGTGAATTCAAGGAAGCCGTCAATACGGATGAAACAAAGCAGATAGAGGAAAAGACGGAAAAAACAGATGAGAAATCAATGAACCACTAATTGGCTTATAACGCAAAGTTTGTAGTATGGAGCAGTTTGTAGAAGCTGGCTCGAATTTTTTACCATTTGCTGCAAACTAAAAACTACAAACTTAAAACTCAAAAAAGGGCTGTCGCACGTGCGACAGCCTTTTTGGCGGGAAAGTGTGGGAATCGAACCCACCTGAGAAGCTGTTAACTCCCCATGCTGGTTTTGAAGACCAGAGGGAACACCAGAACCCATCCTCTCCCAGGACAGGTTTATTATATCACGGGCATCCTGTCTCTTGCAAAACTGTTTCCATCTTTGTTACACTAAAGGCGGTGAGTGCATTACCCATTAGAAAGGAGTTAATGAAATGATTGAATTACAGTTGAAACCGACGATTTACTCTTACGATACGTGCCGGGAATTTGTGGAAGACCTGCAGGTCGGGGCCGATGACCTGATTATCACCAATCAGTATATCTTTGACCCGAATTTCAAGGATTTAGACCTTACGTGCCATGTCTTGTTCCAGGAAAAGTATGGCATGGGTGAACCGTCTGATGAAATGGCAGAAGCCATTTATAAAGATATGCCCAAGGATGTGAAGCGCATCATCGGTATCGGCGGCGGCACGGTCATGGATTTGTGCAAGTTGTTCATCTTGAAGCAGGTCAGCCCGGTCCTCGATTTGTTCGATGGCAAGATTCCTGTGGAAAAGGCAAAGGAACTCATCCTCATTCCGACGACGTGCGGGACGGGCAGTGAAGTCACCAATGTATCGGTCATGGCTCTGGTCAGCCGCAACACGAAGAAGGTATTGCCGACAATGCGCTTTATGCCGATAAAGCGGTCCTCATTTCGCAGCTCTTGAAGACCCTGCCTTTCAAGGTCTTTGCGACCAGTTCCATCGATGCTCTCGTCCATGCTGTCGAATCGGCCTTGTCTCCGGATTCCAGCGCCAGCTTCCGCGTTTTCAGCTATAACGCCATTGAACTCATCCTCAAGGGCTATTTGCAGATCCGCGACCACGGTCCGGAAGCCCGCATCCCGCTTATGAAGGATTTCCTCCTGGCCAGCAACTGGGCCGGCATCGCTTTCAGTGTCCCTGGCTGCGCCGCTGTCCATGCCATGAGCTATCCTCTGGGGGCAAAGTATCATGTACCTCATGGTGAATCGAACTACGCCATGTTCACAGACGTCATGAATTGCTACATGTCCATCAAATCGGACGGTGAAATCGCGAAATTGAACCGCTTCATTGCCGATATCCTGGGCTGCGAACCGGAACACGTCTATGAAGAACTGGAAAAACTGCTCAACGTCATCCTGCCCAAGAAAGCGCTCCATGAATACGGCGTCAAAGAAGAAGAATTGCCGGAATTTGCTAAATCGGTCATCGAAAATCAGCAGCGTCTCATGAAGCACAGCTTTGTGCCCCTCGATTATGATAAGGTGTACGGCATTTACAAGAAACTGTATTAGTGGCTAGTGGTTAGTCGCAGGGGCCGCACGTGGGCGGCCCGTCTCGGGCTATGTGGGAATCCCGGGAGAGCCATTAGCCGCTAACTGCTAAAAAAGCGCTGTCGCATCGCGACAGCGCTTTTTTGTAAGGCTCGTGGCTCACGGCCCGCTGGCTCTCTTATGAGGAGAGCAGGCAGCGTAGCTGACTGAAGGGTTCAACCTCTCCGGCCCTGCGGGCCACCTCTCCTATCAAGAGAGGCTTGCCTGCGGCCTGCGGTTTTACACATTAGAACCAGACGGCCTGGTCGCCGGCTTTTACGTTGCCGTCGGCTGCCAGGTGGACTTCCTGACCGTCTTCGAGGTCGGTGAAAATGCACAGGCAGGCGTCAGATGGGGCGTTGGCTTGATGAATTCGTCGTCGAATTCCATCAGTTTATCGCCTTTCTTGACTTCCTGGCCGTTTTCGACGAAGACGTTGAAGCCTTTACCTTCGAGTTTGACCGTATCGATGCCGATGTGCAGGAGATATTCTACGCCGTCTGCCGTGGTCATGCCGATGGCGTGTTTCGTATCGAAGACGAAGGTGACTGTTCCGTCTTCCGGCGCATAGACCGTGCCGTCTGTCGGATAGACGAAGAAGCCGTCGCCTGTCATTTTGCTGGCAAAGGCTTCATCCGGGGCTTCCGTAATGGGATGGAGGCTGCCGGTGAAGGGCGAATTGAAGTAATGCTTTTCCGCATCTGTTTCCGGTTCAGTCTGTGTTTCCTGGGCTTTCGGCGCTTCTTCAGCCGGAACCGTTTCCGCTGCCGGTACGGCTTCGATAGGGCTGTCTGCCGGGTTGGTTGCCAGATAGCTTTCCAGGTTAGCCTTGATGACGGCGACTTGCGGGCCGTAGACGACCTGGACGCCCTGGCCTTTCTTGATGACGCCTACAGCGCCAGTGGCTTTCAGGGCTGCATCGTTGACCAAGGCCGAATCGGCTACGGAGCAGCGCAGGCGCGTAGCGCAGCAGTCGACGGAAGTGATGTTCTTGGTACCACCCAGGCGCGGGTGATGGCCTGGCTGACGACGTCCGTGGCAGCCTCGCCGTCGCCGGCTTTGGCTGCGGCGTCACGGGCTTTGACGTCGGCTTTGGTGTAGAGTTTCGTTTCCACATCGTCGTCTTCACGGCCCGGTGTCTTGAGGTCGAACTTCTTGATGAGGAACGTGAAGATGAAGTAGTAGAGGAAGAAGTAGATGATGCCGACCGGGATGATGTACATCCAGTTGGTCTTGGCTTCACCCTGCAGGATACCGAAGATGAACAGGTCCAACAGGCCGCCAGAGAAGGTCAGGCCGACGGCGATGTTCAGCATGTGGGCGATCATGTAAGCGGCACCGGCCAGGACGACCTGGACGTAGAAGAGCATCGGTGCGACGAAGAGGAAGGAGAATTCAATCGGTTCCGTGATGCCCGTGAACATGGACGTCAGGGCTGCCGATAAGAGCAGGCCGCCGGCGACTTTGCGTTTTTCCGGTTTTGCCGTGCGGTACATGGCCAGGGCGGCGCCGGGCAGACCGAAGATCATGAAGATGAATTCGCCCGAGAAATACCGGGTTGCATCAGACTGAAGTGAGTGACGTTAGGCGAAGCGAGCTGGGCGAAGAAGATGTTCTGGCCGCCCTGGACGAGGTTGCCGTCGATCATCATCGAACCGCCGACGCCGGTCTGCCAGAAGGGCAGGTAGAAGACGTGATGCAGGCCGAAGGGGATGAGGCCCGCTTGATGATGCCGAAAATCAAGGTGCCGATGTAGCCCGTACCCGTGACCAGGCCGCCGAGGGCGAAGATGCCGCTCTGGACGACAGGCCAGACGAAATACATGGCAATGCCGACGAACATGTAGACGACGGTGGAAATGATGGGGATGAAGCGCGACCCGCCGAAGAAGGACAGAGCGTTGGGCAGTACGATTTTATGATAGCGGTTGTGCAGGTAGCGACGCCGATGCCGACGATGATACCGCCGAAGACGCCTTCCTGGAGGGACATGATGCCGCAGACATTGGCAATCGTACCTTCCAGGACATCGGGAGATACGGTGTTATTGGCCAATACTTTGCCAGTCAGTTTGAGGACGGCGTTGGTCGAAGCGTGCATGACGAAAAAGGCGATCATCGCCGATAAGGCGGCGACTTCCTTTTCCTGCTTGGCCATGCCGATGGCGACGCCGACGGCGAAGATGATGGGCAGGTTACCGAAAATGATGTTGCCGGCATCGCTCATGATGGTGAGCAGTGAATGGAGTATCGTGCCGTTTCCGAGGATGCTTTCCAATCCATAGGTCTGGATGGTCGTAGCATTCGTGAAAGAAGCCCCGATACCGAGGAGTAAGCCGGCAATCGGCAGGATGGCGACAGGCAGCATGAAACTGCGGCCGACAGCTGCAAGATGGAAAAGACTTGGTCTTTCATAAAATTCCTCCTTTTACTATAGGAATAAATAAGTATGAGACAGTACGTTCCTATTTTAACATACCCTAGGCAAATGAGAAGGATGAGAGTTACGTTTAACCGTACCTATCTCGCATATATACTTGACAAAAAGTAAACGCAAGTTCATCGTCGAAACACTAGCTCTTTTAAGCCGTCAGCCGTCAGTAGCTAGCAGTTAGCGTTAAAATTTAAAGCCATCCGCTAACCACTAACGGCTAGCCACTAGCTACGTAAAAGGGCTTGTCGTTGTGCGACAAGCCCTTTTACTAAGAGAAGAATGAATGTGAAGTTGTTTTCTGATTTTTATGCTTTGGCAGCGGCTTCGCCCAATTCTTTGCATTCAGGAGCGTTATCCGGGGTTTCGTTGACGATGGCCGTACCAATGACGGTGGCACCGGCATCTTCTGTACGCTGTTTCCATGCGTCCATCCATTCGCCGGAGCCCCAGCCGTAAGAGCCAAAGAGGCCGACTTTTTGCCCTTCAATTTCGGAGCCAAATCGGTGAAGAACGGTTCGACGACAGAGTCTTCCAGTTCTTCTGAACCCATGGCCGGGCAGCCGAGCAGGATGACGTCTTTGCTAGCTACATCATCGACATTTGTATCTTCAAAGCGGACTGATTCTACGTCAGCACCGGCAGCTTTGACGGCTGCTTCGATTTCGTTAGCCATTGCTTCTGTATTACCTGTACCACTCCAATAAACGATTTCTACCATGATTAAATCCTCCTTATGCTACAATGAGCGAGTCTAATGTTGTCCCAACGGCAAAGCGATTCAAATAGTCTTGCCGGCAGCACGTATAGCGATGGAAAGTACGGGCGGCAGCGTGGGCGTCGCCGTATACCTTCCATTCGCCACAAAGCTTGGCATGGTTTCCCTTGTTGGCGATGAAACCGCACACGTCCTCTAGGGGATAGCCGAGGAAAATGCCCGATTCATGAGGGAAACAGCCATCTTCTGCAAAGCGTTCGGCAAGACGGTCCAGCAGGGAAGAGATGTCCTGGCAGTCCTGATAGCCGAATTGCTGCAGAAATGATGAAATGTCCCGCTGCTGTACGTAGGCCCAGACCCTGGCCGGTCGGTATACATACAGCAAAGTGCGTTTGGGACAGGCATACAAGATGCGGAAATACAAGCCTTTTATGTTGTATTTATGATTATACTTTTCAATTATATCATCATAGGTACAGCCGCTGTCCAAGCGGGGTAGACAGAGAAGGGATGCCTGTTTGAGGCCCGCTAAAGTTGGTGAACAGTGGGTTATTAAGACGAAATCCAGGTTCATATCCGGTTGCCGCTCCTTTCGCTTTGATACTGTAAGTATAATTTATTTGAAAGTGATTGTCAATACCAATATGATAATTCGTTTCAAATAAGCGAAAAGGCTTGCCAAGTATAGTATAATAAAAGTAGTGTGAAGAATATTCGGAGGGGGGATTAGATGGAAACTGCTTATGATACGAATCATTGTTTCGGCTGTGGCCGCGATAACCCGATTGGCCTGAAGCTGGACATGAAGATGGAAGGCGATCACTGCGTGGCTTATTTTACGCCCAAGGCAGAGCATGAAAGTTATGGTGACCGCATGCACGGAGGCCTGACGAGTACGCTGCTGGATGAAGTCATGGGAGATTATGTGTTCCGCATTGCCGGTAAACCGGCCTATACGGCGCGGCTGGAAATCCGTTTCCGCAGTGCCATACGCATCGGCGAAACGGTCAAGGTCGAAGGCTGGCCGGAAGTCCACCGCGGCCGTCTGTTCATCATGAAAGGAAAGATTACCCACGCTGATGGTACGCCGGCTGCCGAAGCCAAAGCGGAAATGATGCTGGCTAAATAAAGGAGGAGTTACTATGGATAGAAGCGATATGATGCACCGCATGTACGATATTAAAGGGCCTTTAGTGGCAAAGAAGTTTGCAGCCCGCGGCTTTGAAGCCGTATACTGTCCGACGAAGGAAGAAGCCTTGAAACAGGCCATCTCGTATATCCCGGAAACGGATGTCGTATCCTGGGGCGGCTCGGTATCCATCAATGAAATCGGCCTGCGGCCTTATGTACTGGAACACAATCCGGTCATCGACCGCGATTCGGCCAAGACGCCGGAAGAACGGGTCGAACTGATGCGCAAGGCCCTGCTCTGTGACACCTTCCTCATGGGGGCCAACGCAGCCGTCCAGGACGGCCAGCTCATCAACATCGATGGCAATGGCAACCGCGTCGCCGCCCTTTGCTACGGGCCGAAACAGGTCATCGCCATCGTCGGCATGAACAAGATCGTCCCGACGGTCGAAGCCGGTATCGAACGGGCGCACACCGTGGCGTCGCCGCAGAATATCGGCCGCTTCCCCGGTGTCGGTACGCCTTGTGCCAAGACGGGCATGTGTGGCCACTGCATCCGGCCGGACAGCGTCTGTGCCCAAGTCGTCCGGACGCGTATCTGCAAGCCCCAGGGCCGCATCAAGGTTATCCTGGTCGGAGAAAATCTGGGCTTTTAGTCCTGAAAAGAGAGGTATTTTATTATGAGAACTGGAACTGGCGTCGTTGAAGAAGTCTGCCCGAATGGCCTGGCCAAAATCCAGACCAACCGCAATAATCTATATTCGCCGTGCAGCGACAGCATGTGCGCGGACAATGTCGTTATCGATGCTGTGAACCCCATCGGGGCCAAAAAGGGACAGTATGTACAGTTCAACATCCCCGACGCGGCATGGGCGTCAAGGGCATCATCTGCTTCGGCGTCCCCTTGCTGCTCATCATCGTCTGCGGCGTCGCAGGCTACCTGCTGGGAGAATCATGGCAGGTCAAACCGGAAATGACGGCCTTTGCGGCATGATCGCAGGCGGCATCATCGGCTGCCTGGTCCTGAAAGGCTATGAAAAGAAAATCAACAACAACCAGACCAAAGCCGAAATCACGGGAATCATCAGTTAAGAGGCTGCAGGTTCGTAGGGGCTCGCACGTGGCGAGCCCGCCAGATATATGTAAGAATTCCGTGAACAATTGGCATGAGCGGGCGCCCCGCGTGGCGCCCCTACAGAAAAAGGCTTGTCGCACGTGCGACAAGCCTTTTTTATACAATATCGATTTGGCAGGCTTTCATGGCCTGTAATGCTCTTTCGTGGTTTTCCGGGGTGGAACCGGCACAGCATGTGCTGTCGACGATGATTTCCTTTTCCGGGTAGAAGGCTTTGAGCAGCATGGCATTGGCGATGACGCAGATGTCCGTGCACAAGCCCATCAATACCAGCCGGTCGTAGTCGCGTACTTCATCGACCAGGGCCGGACAGCCAAAGGATGGCTTTTCCAGGATGGTGGCCCACATGGTGTACGGCAGGAGCTGTTTGCAGATACGCCAGCCCCGCGTGTCTTTCAGGCAGTGTGGAACGGGTAGTTTCCGGCCTTCCTGGGTTTCGCTGTAGGCCTCGTCGTGGGTGTCCTGGGTGAAGATCAGGTCCGTTTCCTGGTCGGCATCCTTTTTGCTGGCTACGATCTTGGCCTCGATGCGGGGGACGACGGCTTGAGACTGAGCGCTTCCCAGGGCGCCGTCGATGAAATCATTCTGCATATCAATGATGATATAAGCCTGGGTCATTACGGTCATCCCTTCTCTTTAGGCACGCAATTCTTTTAAATATCCCGGTACGTCCGGGCAGGTCATGAGGCCCGACATGAGGCGACGCCTTTGATGGGGACGTCCTGGAGCTGAGAGATGGTCTTCGGCGTAACGCCGCCTAAGGCATAGACCGGAATCTTGACGGCCTTGCAGATGGCTTCGACCGTGTCGACGCCGATAGGCGGATCCGACGGCTTGCAGGCTGTCGGGAAGACGTGGCTGGCCATGAGGTACGTAGCGCCGAGCTGTTCGGCTTTGACGGCTTCTTCGACGGTGTGTACGGAGACGCGAGGGTCGTCATGTAATAGAGCAGGGACGAATGGGTTTCCAAATAAGGCAGAGAGCACTGGAAACGGGGAATATGAAGACGGATAGCAGCCTTTCCGAAATGCTGGAGGATACACGTCTTCTGATGGATGCTGCACAGGCGCAGGGCCCGTTTCGCATAGTCCGTGTATTCTTCTTCAGAAAGGTTTTTTTCACGAAGGACGATGAAATCTACATCGGATGCGGCGATTTGCTCGAGCTGATCCCAGTAGTTCGTCGAAGCCAATTCGTGATTTGTAATTGCAGCTACTTTTAACACGATTTATCACCTGAATATTAGAGTATTTTATATATATAACTATACATGAATCTCATACTAACGTCAACAATTATACCAATAGAATATAATGAATGCTCTGTATGAGTTTAACGCCCTAAAACGGGAAGATATATGACACAGTTCGGGATGGATTGGGTCCCGGACCGTTTTTGTCATATGCATTTTATAGGGATTGGTAATGGATTACATTAGGTAGTTTACAAATAAATATACTCACTGGTGACAGGCTGCAGGCCCATGCTCTTGATGTCGGAGTACATCTGGTCGAAGGACCGGCCGTCAGTGATTTCAAACTGTTCGTCACCCATTTCGGAGCCGTCATTTTCCAGATGGCCGCCGATGCCGACGCAGACGCTGGCCGATACTTTGGTAGCGGCGATTTTCATGATGGCGTTGCGGTAGCGGGCGCTTTCACGGCTCGATACGACGATGCAGGCGTAAGGCATGAACAGGCGATAGGCACAGATGATCTGCGTCAGTTTCCGTTCGTCTACGTCCTTCGGGTTGATCTTATCGTTATTGATGATCGGGCACAGGCGCGGACAGGACAGGGAAATTTCGGCATGCGTACTTACGCTGCATGAGCCATGCGTGCATCCCCGTTGCAGGGCATCTTTCTGGTAGTCGTCCAGGCCTAAGAGGGCTGCGAAGCCGACGCCGCGCATACCGCCGAGGATGGCCCGTTCCTGGGAATAGAAGCGGTACGGGAAGATGCGCTTGTGGCCAGCCAGGTGAAGGGTAGCGTACTTGTCGGAATTGTACGTTTCCTGGAAGACCGTGACGTAGTCGGCGCACATTCGTGGAGATATTTGTAGTCTTCCGAATTGACCGGGTAGATTTCCATGTTGATGACCCGGAAATACTGGCGGGCAATCTTGACGCGTTGCCGATGTATTTGATATCGCTCATCTTCGGGCTTTCGCCGGTGAGCATGATGACTTCTTCGATACCCGTATCGGCGATGTTCTTACATTCGCGGTGGAGTTCTTCGTCCGTCAGGCGGGCGCGCTTGATCTTGTTGTGCGAGTTGAAGCCGCAGTAGATGCAGTAGTTATCGCAGTAGTTGGCGAAATAGATCGGCGTCAGGATGCTGATGTTGTTGCCGAAATGGCGCCGCGTGACCAGATGGCTTTCTGGGCCATTTCTTCCAGGAACGGTGCAGCGGCCGTCGATAAGAGGGCCATGAAGTCCCGCGGGTCCAGATGTTCTTTCGACAGGGCCAGGCGGACGTCTTTATCGGTGAAGTCGTCATTGTTGAAGGAACTGCGGATGGCGACGACCTGGTCGAGCATATCCGAGTCGATGACTTCCATGCCCGGTAAATATTTCATGTGGTCGATGAGTTTGCTCTGATCGATAGTTTTAGTTTCTTCCGTCATGTTCGATTCCTCCTCAGTCCCCTAAGAATCCCGTCAGCGGATCCGAAGCCGAAGCCGTTTCGCGGACGCGGCCCAAGCCGGCGAGGTAAGCATTGCGGCCGGCACGGATGGCTTCACCAAAGGCTTTGGCCATGAGAGGCAGGTCGCCAGCCGTAGCGATGGCGGTGTTGGCCATGATAGCAGCGGCGCCCATTTCCATGGCTTCGCAGGCCTGGGACGGACGGCCGATACCGGCGTCGACAATGACCGGCAGGTCGACTTCGTCGATGAGGATCTGGATGAAATCTTTCGTCGACAAGCCTTTGTTGGTGCCGATAGGCGAAGCCAGAGGCATGATGCAGCAGCGCCGGCGTCAGCCAGGGCACGGGCAGCGTAGAGGTCCGGATACATGTACGGCAGGACGACGAAGCCTTCTTTAGCCAGGATTTCCGTAGCTTTGATGGTTTCGTTGTTGTCCGGCAGGAGATATTTGGAGTCGCGCATGACTTCAATCTTGATGAAATCGCCGCAGCCGACTTCACGGGACAAGTGGGCGATGCGGACGGCTTCATCGGCATTGCGGGCACTGGACGTATTGGGGAGCAGGGTGACATCTTTCGGGATATAGTCGAGGATATTGTCTTTCTGGCCGGCTTCGACGCGGCGCAGGGCCATGGTTACCATCTGGGCACCGCCTTGTTCGACAGCGGCTTGATGAGGTCGACAGAGAATTTACCGGAACCTAAGATGAAACGCGATGTGAATTCGTGGCCGCCAAGGACCAGGGTATCTTTTTTTTCCATTGGGAAACACTCCTTTTATAATGATAGATGAGTTCATGACTGCTTTGCCGCAGCAGGGAATCAGCCCCCGCCGACGAAGTGTACGATTTCCATGGCATCGCCGTCTTTCAAAGTCACTTTATCGTAATCCTTGCGCGATACGATAGCACCGTTCAGCTCGATGGCGATGCGGTCTGTACGATATTCCTGGTCGGTCAGGTAAGCGAGCAGGTTCTGGCCGGCCGCTTCGATGTCTTTGCCGTTGATCCGTACCATGGAGAATCCTCCTTTCTCTCAAATGAAAAAAGGGTCGCACGAAGAATTACACCCAAGGTGGTGTACCCCTTCGTGCGACCCTTGTGATTCGGTCTCACTCTGCCTATGATTATAGCCTATTATCACAAAAAGTCAACTGTTGATAAGGAACTGGCTTGAGAGAAATGACAAGGGAAGACGACAAAGGCCGAAAAACTATAGTATAATAAAGTTATGATTTTACGAGGGGTGTGATCACTGCCATGGAAGAACGGATGGACTGGATGAATATTGCCCGCTATTTTTATTTGACTGACGAGCGGCTGCAGCAGATTTCCTGCGATTTTGCCGCCGATATGGAACGGGCCCTGTGCGGCCAGCCCGGGGCGACCGTATCGGCCCTGAAGTCGCATGTTTCCCTGCCTGGCGGTGATGAGCACGGCGTCTATCTGGCCCTGGATTTCGGCGGTACGAACGCAAGGGCTGCGCGGATCCGCCTGTTGGGCCGGCACTGTTACCTCATTGAAAAGAAGGTCTGCCAGCCGCTCCGGATGTCTGGCCAATACGACTATCTCTCTTCGGCGACGACGGCTGGGGAGCTTTTCGATTTCCTGGCCCGCCTCGTTGGTCAGGTCGTCCATGGGCAGCAGGCCTATACCCTGGGCCATACCTTTTCCTTTGCTATAGAGCGGCAGGACCTGCGCGATGGCCGGCTTCTGTCGTGGTCGAAAGAAATTGCCGTTCCGGTGTGGAAGGCGAATGGGTCAACGCCATGCTCAAACAGGCCCTGGCCCGTCAGGGCCTTATGGCCGTCGAACCGGTGGCCCTGGTCAATGACACGACGGCCCTGCTGTTGTCGGCAGCGTATACGCTGGAACGGGTCCGCCTGGGCCTCGTCTGCGGGACGGGCTTCAACGCCTGCTACTATGAGCCGGCCTGGGATATGATCGTCAATCTGGAAGCCGGCGACTATGGCGGCCTCATACGCAATCGCTGGGACAAGGCGGTCGACGCCCTGTCGGCCCAGCCCGGTCAGCATCGGATGGAAAAGATGACAGGCGGTGCCTATGCAGCGGAAATCTTCCGGCAGACCTTGCTGTCTTATTTCAAGACTCGCCAGCTCCCGGTGTTTTCCACAGCCGCTATGAATGACATCATCAGCTGCGATAATGATAGGCAGTGCCGGCTCAAGATGGGCCAGCTGTGGAAGCGCATCGTGCGGCCCGATGAGGTACGGCCTGTCCGCAATATCGGCGCCGCCATTTTCGTTCGCGCCGCCCAGCTGGCCGGTGCTGTGAGCTGCGGCATCCTGCGCCATCTTTATGGCGGCGAAGCCGTTCCGGCCCAGTCCGTGGCCGTCGACGGGAGCCTCTTGGAACACGTCCGCGGCGCCTTGTTCATGATGGAAGATGCCATGCAGGCCTGCCAGAATGAAGGCGTGAGCCGGGACAAGCAGATCCCCGTCGACCCGGTACTCATCCAGGACGGCCCTTAGTCGGCGCCGCTGTCGCAGCGGCCATGGCGCATTAGTCACGAGCCACGAACCACGAACCACTAGCCACGGCCACGTTTTTTCGGTACAATATAATATTGCAGAGATATTTCCACCATATCTGTAGTTCAGGGAAAGGAGACGGCGCCAGGTCACGATGCTGCAACTCGATAAATCTATCAGCAAACCCTATTACGTACAAATCTATGAATATTATCGCCGGGAAATCGAAGAGCACCGGATGATAGCCGGCATGCGCCTCGACTCGGTCCGTGAACTGGCCCAGGCTGCGGGCATCAGCAAGATGACCGTCGAAAAGGCCTACTACCAGCTGGCCAGTGAAGGCTACATCCTGCGCCGCCATAAGGCCCGCTATGAAGTGGCCTCCCTGGGGGGCCTGGAAGCGCGGACCGAAGAGGCTGCTGCGCCCGTATTGCGTGAAGCCAGCCGTCGTCCCGTCTATGCCTATGACTTCGCCAGTGGCGACATGGCTTTGGAACGCTTTCCCCTCGACATATGGCGGAAATATATGAATCGGATCTTATCGGAGCCAGACCGGCTGCTGGCGGCCAATGATGACCAGGCGTCCCCGATTTGCGCCGGGCCCTGAGCCGTTACGTCTATGAAACGCGCGGCGTCCATGCAGAGCCGTCGCAGATTATCATCGGTGCCGGGACGATTTCTCTTCTCGGCGTCCTGACCAATCTGCTTCACGATAAATATGCCTGCATCGGCGTCGAAGACCCGGCTTCCGCCTGGGCCGGGAGATTTTCCGCAACAGCGGCTATTCCATCGTGCCCATCCCCATCAGCGGCGGCCTGCTCCACGTCGATGCCCTGGAAGCCAGCGGCGTCCGCCTGGTCTACGTCAGTCCGTCCCATCAGTTCCCGACGGGGACGGTCATGCCCGCCGGCATCCGCCATCGTCTGCTGCATTGGGCTGAAAAGACGGATGGACTGATCATCGAAGACGATTACGACAGCGAGCTGCGCTATTATGGCCGCCCCATCCCGGCTTTGCAGGGCCTGGACCGCCACGGCCGCGTCGTCTACATGGGGGCCTTGTCCAAGGTATTGCCCTTTTTCATCCGCCTCAGCTATATGGTACTGCCGCCTCAGCTCATGCCCCTTTACGAACAGCGGCGCAGCCTGTTCCGCCAGGGCGCGTCGGTTCCGGAGCAGTGCGTGCTGGCGGAATATATCGAGAGCGGCGAACTGGCCCGTCAGGTACGGCGCCTGCGCAAGGAATACCAGGAAAAAGGGGAGCTCTTAGGCCGGCTCTTAGTCGAAGCCTTTGGCCCGGATATCGTCGTAGGGCGGCTGGTTTCCGGCGTATACTGCCATATCCGCCTGCACAGCCGCTTATCGGAAGAAGAACTGCGCCGCCGGGCGGAACGGCAGGGCTGCCGTGTCTTGTCCATGCAGTCTTTTTATGAAACACCGTCGCAGGAAACGGACAAAGAATTTCTCCTGTCATTTTCAAAAATTCCCACCTGCAGGCTCCGCGATGCCGTAGCGGCGTTGCATGGAGCGTGGTCAGAGAAAGAAGGATACTAATGGCGAAAAGTTTGCGTTTTATTCAATGCGGGGATCTCCACTTAGGGAGCCCTTTCCATAACCTCTCCGCTATTGATGAACGGTGGCAGCGCATCGTCGGGAAAGCGCCGGTCCGGGCGTTCCAGAAAATCGTCCAGATGGCCATTGATAAACGGGTCCACGCTGTCCTCATCACCGGCGATGTCTACACCAGTGCCGATCACAACTTGACGGCACAGCTCGATTACGTGCGCCTTTTACATAAATTAGCACAGAATAACATCCAGGTCTTTGCCGTCCTGGGCAATCACGATCCGCTCGAAGCGTGGAAGGCGAAGATTCCCTTTCCGCCGAATGTCCACGTGTTTCCGACCGATGCTGTCGAACGGGTCCCCCTGGTCGTAGATGGCGAAGAAGTAGCGGCCATTTACGGGCAGAGTTATGCCAAGAGCGAACAGCGGGACAATCTGGCCTGGAAATTCAACCGCGCTGCTGGCGACCGATTTTCCATCGGCATGCTCCATACCCAGGTGGCAGCCGGGATTCGACATATGCGCCGTGCACCCTGGAAGATTTGAAAGAATGTGGCATGGATTACTGGGCCCTCGGGCATATCCACAAGCATGAGATATTCTGCGAAAAGCCCTATGTCGTCTATGCCGGCAACCCGCAGGGCCTCGATTGTACGGAAACGGGGCCGCGGGGCTGTTATTACGTCGAAGTCGGACCGTATGGGACGACGGACCTGGAATTCATCGACACGAGCATCGTCCGCTGGGAAAGCATCGACCTCGCCATCGACGGTATCGAATCGGTGTCGGAACTGCGCGAGTCCGTCCGCTTCGCCAAGGAAAAAGTGCGCCGTGATATCGGCAAGCCGACGTTCCTGACGGTCAATTTCACCGGTTCCGGCAGTATGTACCACGTCCTCAACAATCCGGAGGCGACGCAGTACTGGCTGGAAAGCTGGCGTGAAGAAGAACAGGGGAAATACGCCTTCGTCATGGTCGAACGCCTGCGTAACCTGGCCCGTCCCAAGATGAATATGGACGAACGAAGTAAACTGCCCGACTCCGTCGGCGACTACTTGAATGTCTTCGACAAGCTGGAAAAGCTGGCTCCTGAAGAAAGGGTCAAGGCGCTGCGGGATATTCTCATGAGCCGCCCGGAATTTGAACGCCTCGGGGCCTATGGAAGGGCCTTGACGGACCAGCGCCTGCTGGAAACGTTCGAGAAAGCCAAGTGGCTGGGCGTACAGAAATTGCTGGAACATAGAAGAGGTTAAGCAGTATGAAGATTACAGAGATGCATTTGGATGATTTCGGGATTTACCATAATGTGAGCTGGAATCCGCCGGAACACGGCTGATCGTCATGCATGGCCGCAACGAAAGCGGCAAGACGACGCTCATGAAATATGTCCGCTCCATGTTCTTCGGCTATCTGCGCGGAGACTGGAAGGGCTATTTCGGCAGCATGGGCATCCGTCGGGAAGACGGAAAGGAATACCGCATCGTCCGCAATGAAAAAGAATATTTCCTGTCAGACGGCCAGGAAAAAGTACAGGAAGAGCCAGCGAATCTGTGGTGGCACGGCCTGGACCGTCAGACGTATGATACGATTTTTGCCATGGGCCTGGAAGACCTGCAAGGGTTCAAAATCCTGTCCAATGAAGCCGTGCGCAGCCATTTCTTCAGCATCGAAGGCGGCATCGGCATGGGCCTGGCCCGCAGTGAAGTGACCAAGCATATGGGTGACCTCCTGGTCGCTTCGCCGCAGGGCAAGAAACCCATCAATGCCCTGCTCAACGAGCAGAAGGATTTCGACCGCCGCATTACCGGCATGGCCTACGATGAAGATGAATTCGCCAGCCTGCAGGAAACGGAACAGACGACGCATGAAATCGAGAACCGCATCCGTCTGGATATCGAAGAATCGAAGCAGCAGATCGAACGGATTTCCATGCCTATCGCTGCCTGGGATGTCTATAAACGCGGCCAGGACGCCATGCAGCATATGCAGGCCCTGGCCGATGTATCCCAGTTCCCCGCTGACGGCGCGCAGAAATGGGCCGAGCTGGAACAGAACATCAAGGCCATTGACGAACAGGTCCGCAAGCTCAAGGCGACGAGCCGCAAAGGCCCGGCCTTCCAGGAATCGTGGAACCGCTGGCTGGCCTGCGGCCCCCAGCTCGACGCCATGGCTCACCATGTCGGTGAATGGAAGCAGGGGCTGGAAGAACTTTCGGACCATGAAGATAAGGAAATGGACTGGGAATTTGAAGGCACGAAACAAGCCGACCTGCTCAAGTCCTGGACCGATGGCAAGGATATTCCGGCAGCCGTCAACTGGACTCAGGGGATTTCGGCCGCCGCTGCCCTCGACCACAGCCGTCAGGATTTAGAGAAATGGCATGCCGACAAGCCCAAGAATGTTTCCGGTGCCAGCGGCGAAGACGGGCCGGCTGAAAAGACCAAGGACGAATGGGACGTCATCGGGACGGCCGTAGCGACGATCCAGAACGTCGTCATGGAACGCCAGAAGATACAGGAACAGCTGGAATGGCTGAAGAACGAACCGGCTGGCTCGTCGAAGGCCTTTACCTTTGTCGGCATCGCTTTCCTGGTCCTGGCGGCTCTCTGCGTCGCCGCTGTCTATCTGGCTCACTTCGATTCGACCCTGGGCCTCGGCGGTGCTGCTGCCTGTGTCGTCATCGCCATCATTTCCCTGGTCCGCCAGAGTACCGGTGCCGACCGGGTCCCCCGGAAAATCGCAGAAATCGAAGGCCGGCTGGCAGGCGTCAACCGCAAGATCAGCGACTTAGCCAAAGAAGCGGAAATGACCCTCAGTACGGACGAATCGAATGAACGCTGGCTCCAGGAACTGGACGCCGTCCGCAAGCAGTACCTGGACTGGCAGACGCGGGAAACGAAGAATGCCTGGCAGAAGGAACAGAAAGTCATGTACGACGCCATTTATGAAAAATGGCAGTCCGATGGCAATACCTGCAAAAAACAGCTCCTGGCCTGTGAAACGGCTGGGACGGCTGGCGAGATAAAAATAGTTTCAGCAAACTGGATACGGCCGATGTGGCCAAAGCCAAAGAAGCCTGGGATACGTGGCATGAAGTCACGACGGCCGCTGCCGATTGGAAGCGGCGCAAGCTGGAATTGAAAGGCGCCATTTCCCGCTGGAGCGATACGGCAGAACAGATTTTCCGGGAAGTCGGCGTCAAGAAGGCTGTTTCCCCGGATACCGTCGAAGACGTCTATAAGCAGTGGCAGGATATCCGCGTCCAGGCTGAAGTGGCCAAAGAACAGGACCGTCAGCAGAAAGAACGGGAAAGTCAGATTGCCAGCCTGGGAGAAGAACGGCAGCAGCGCGTCCAAGAACAGCAGGAACTGCTCAAGGCGACAGGGGCTCAGACGGAAGGCGAATTCCGCAGCAAAGTCCTGCGTTTCCGCCAGTTCCACCAGTACAAAGAAGTCTATGACCAGACGGAAGCCCATATCCGCCTCATCGCCAAGACGCCGAAGAACCTGGCCGAACTGCGCCATGAATTGAAAATCCATACCTTGAAGACCTGGACAGATGAACGCGACTACTACCAGAAAAAATCGCCGATGCCGAAAAGAAACTGGCTGAAGTCGCAGAAAAACGAGGCAGCATCATCGAACGCCTGAGCCAGATGGCCAAGAGCGACGAATACGGCAAGCTCCTGCAGGCCAAACAGAACCGCAAGGCCGAACTGGACCGCGACGTCGACGACTGGCTGACCAATATGTACACCCAGTACATGCTGGAACAGGCCCAGGAATACTACGAACGGGTCCGCCAGCCTATCGTCATCCGCCAGGCCGGTGAATACCTCAACCTCATGACCCAGGGCCGCTATACCCTGCAGGCCAGCCTGGACGGCAAACAGCTCTTTGCCGTCGATGGCAGCCAGCGCCGCGTCCCGGAAAACAGTGGAGCAGCGGCCTGGGCGACCAGATTTACCTGGCCATCCGCATCAGCCTGGCCATGGCCTTCTCCAAACAAATCGAACCGATGCCGCTCATCCTCGACGACATCCTCGTCCGCTTCGACGAACAGCGCCAGAAAGAAGCCATCCAGTTCCTGGCCTCTCTGGGCAAAAAAGAACAGATATTCCTGTTCACCTGCTCCGATGCCACGTTGCACCTGGCCGAAGAAGTCCAAAAACAACTGTCTGGAGAAACAGACACGATCCATCTCTTTGAAATCGAAAAAGGGACGATACGGGGAAAGGAAGGCTTATGTTAGAGTATGTAGTTCGACAAACGGCGGCCTACATGGAATCCATGCCTAAACAGATTCGCAAAAAAGTGGTCAATTCTTTACCAGCATAGAAACAGCCCGGTTCATGGCCGGGCTGTTTGCTATCCCTGCACAGCCTGAGATTACCATATTAGATCCCGGAGCTGGCACGGGTATCCTTACGGCTGCTTTATTGGAGCGTATTTCGGCAATCCCATCAGTGGAACGAGTACACCTTATATGCTATGAAACAGACGAAAAAATCATTCCTGTTTTAGAGGATAATCTTCGTTATGTTACCGCTCATTGTTTGAAAAAAGCTGACTATGAGCTCCGCACTTTGAATTATATTACAAGTCAGGAAAATGCTTTCAATGGAGGATTGTTCCCAGAATCAGGCGTCACTTGCGACCTCTGTATTGGCAATCCGCCGTATATGAAAATCGGAAAAGATGCGCCTGAAGCTAAAGCTATGCCGGCAATCTGTTACGGCGCCCCTAATTTATATTTTCTCTTTGCGGCTATGTCGTTATTTAATGTCTGTGACAGCGGAGAAATGGTTTACATCATTCCCCGATCTTGGACAAGTGGCATGTATTTCAAGCGCTTTCGCCAATATTTATTCAGTCATGGCGTGATTGAACAGATTCACTTGTTTACCCAGTCGGGATAAGGTCTTTGATACCGAACAGGTATTGCAAGAAACGATGATTGTCAAGATACGGAAACAGCGTCAGGTCCTTCGGATATATTGGTCACTTCTTCTGAATCTAATTGTGATTTCCGTCATTTACAGCAGATTTCATTGCCTTATTCGGCTGTAGTTTCCGGAGCGGACCAGTATGTCTTTTTGATGACTAATCATCGGGAAGTGGACGCTATCTGCTTGTTAAACACATTTCCCTATACCCTGCCAGATTTCGGTATGAAAAATGAAAACGGGATTGACTGTTGATTTTAGGGAGAGGGAGTCTTTGCGGAATACTGAAGTCGATGGGGCCGTACCGCTCTTTTTGCCCAGCATATACAAAACGGTCATATTTGCTTTCCGATTGGTAAAGAAGGGGAATATTTAGTACCATCCCGGAAAAGTTTGGTACAGCCTAATACTAATTATTTGTTTATCAGGCGGTTTACGGCAAAGGAGGAAAAGCGCCGATTACAATGTGGTATTTATTTGGCAGAACAATTTCCGCAATATCAGACCATAAGCACGCAGAATAAAATCAATTTCATTGATAATGCGGACCATACATTGTCTAAAGATGTAGTATATGGGCTATATGTTTTATTCAATTCTACCCTTTATGATGTATATTACCGGGTACTCAATGGTTCTACGCAGGTCAATGCTACAGAAATCAATCATATGCCTGTTCCAGCTATTTCGATTATTGAAGAACTAGGGCGAGCATTGTTGAAGCAATCCGATATAACAGAAAAAACGTGCAATCAGATCTTGGAGGGATTTTTACATGGGAAAAATCAGCGAAGCTCAAGCCATTCTTAGAGCTATTGGGATGCCCGAACGCAGCAAACGCCTATTTGTGCGTTGAGTTTGCTGGCTTTGGCTCATATACGGCCTGATGATGACTGGTGTCAGGCTAGCAATGAGTGGATTCGTATTCACGATATAATTCAGTTCGTTAATCTGAATTATGAAGTTGATTATGCAGAGAATAGTCGGGAAACGTTCCGAAAGCAGGCTATGCATCATTTTCGCAATGCCGCTTTGATTGAAGATAATGGAAAAGCGACGAATAGTCCCAACTATCGCTATCGGTTGACTCAGGAAACAGTCCGCCTTTTGCAGACTTTTCACACCAATTTATGGGAAAAATCTTTGAAAGAATTTACTGATGTTCACGAATCACTGATTTCCATTTACGCATCGAAAAAAACGTTCAGAAAATGCCAGTCATGATTAATGAGACGGCCTATACTTTTTCACCAGGTAAGCATAATGCCTTACAAAAAGCTATCTTGGAAGAATTTGCACCGCGCTTTGCACCAGGGGCTATTTGCTTGTATGTTGGTGATACGACTAACAAGAACTTAGTGGAAAACCAGACGTTACTGAAACAATTAGGAATTGCTTTGACAGAACATGATAAGTTGCCCGATGTCATCCTGTATTGCAGGGACGTCGACTGGATTTACTTTGTTGAAGCCGTGACCTCCGTGGGTCCTATGAGTCCTAAACGCTTACAAGAATTGGAAGCTATGACTCAGCAGGTCACGAGCGGGAAAATCTATGTTACCGCTTTTCCTGATGTAACCGTCTACAAACGCTTTGTGGCGGACTTAGCTTGGGAAACCGAAGTTTGGATTGCCGATGAACCAGATCACATGATTCGTCTTAACGGCAATCGGTTTATGGGGCCGCGTTGAATTTATAAAAAGGGCTGTCGCACGAAGAATTTTGTCATCATGCGAGGCCCCGTTTACTTTATAGTTTGTAGCACAGAGTTTGTAGTTTGCAGAGAAAACCTTTAAATTTAAAACTATCCGCTAACCCCGAACCACTAGCCACTAACAACTCAAAAAGGGCCTGTCGTATGACGACAAGCCCTTTTTTCACGCCCAGACGAATCCGGTCATAGCCATGGATCCCAAGGTGCAGGTATTATTGAATGGTGTAGCTTTATCCGTTCCGGCGGCGCCAGGCAATAGAGCAGGGGCAGATAGTGTTCCGGTGTCGGCACGGCGTAGGCTGCGTGTTCGTGGTTTTCGTAGTGGATGATGTTGTCGATGTTGCCGGCGATGACATTATCGACGATATCCTGGTTGAAGTGTTTGGCGGCTTCGGAGCCGCCGCGCTTGTTCCATTCGACGCGGCGCAGGTTGTGGACGATGTTGCCACTGGCCCAGATGAGGTAGCCTTTTTCGCGGAGCGGGGCGAGTTTCTGGCCGAGTTCAAAGCATTGGTCCGGTGTAAACGTGCTGTTTACAGAAAGCTGGACGACTGGGATGGGCGCGTTGGGGAACATGTGGACCATAACACTCCATGTTCCGTGATCGATACCCCATGAATCGTCGATAGAAACGTCATTGCCCAAAAGCTGGCAGACGTCCTGGGTCAGTTCCGAACAGCCCTTGGCTGGGTATTGGAGCTGATAAAGCTCTTCTGGGAAGCCGTACATGTCGTAGATTTGACGCGGCTTGTCGGCACTCTGGATATACGTGCCTGGGACATACCAATGGGCCGAGATGGCCAGGATGGCTTTCGGTCTGTCCTCACTGGTTAGAACGTCTGCGCCGACGCGCTGCATTTCGCGCGTCAAGTCGTTTTCATCGATAGCCAGCATCGGACTGCCATGACCGGTGAAGATAACAGGCGTTTTTTTCATTATGATGAATCCCCCTTTGCATAGAAACCATAAAGATAAAACTATCTTTAGTATATCATGAAGTTACTTTACGTCAACAAACTGCCATTTTTCACATATTTAATAATCCTGAGGGCGTTGCAAAAATTTACAAATGTGGGAGGGATACATTTCTCTATAATTCTGACTAGTATAGTAGTTGGATTTTTTGTTTACTTGTGAGGATACGCTTCTTTTGCTATAATGAACGGGTAACGTACAGGTTACGGACTTGATTTTTAGAGATAACGACTGTGCGTCCTTTTGGGCGCCTTCGTTATCTCTTTTTTTGTTGGGAGGAATTATTGTGGAAGTTCGTCATTATCATTGGAAAGATGGAAATCCCTGACTGTCGGGGAACGGACGCTAGTCATGGGCGTCCTCAATTATACGCCTGATTCTTTTTCTGATGGCGGGAAATGGAATAATGCCGATGTAGCCTTGAAGCACATGGAAGAGATGGTAGCCGAAGGGGCGGATATCATCGACATCGGCGCCGAATCGTCACGGCCGGGTTTTACGCCGATTTCGGCAGCCGAAGAGATTTCCCGGCTGGAAACGATTTTGCCGCGCCTTGTCGAAGCCTGCCCGGTCCCCATTTCTGTCGATACGTATAAGGCTGAAACGGCAGACTATGCCATGCGTACGGGTGCCCATATCATGAATGATATCTGGGGCCTCCAGTATGCGCCGGAACCGGGACAGATGGCCGCTGTAGCCGCAAAATACGGCGTCCCTGTCGTCGTCATGCATAACCAGGACGGTACGGAATACGGCGACATCATCGAGGATATGAAGCGCTTCTTCATCCGCTCGGCCATCATTGCCGACCAGGCCGGCATGAGCCAGGACCAGATCATCACCGACCCGGGCATCGGCTTTGGCAAGACCTTTGACCAGAATGTCTACGTCATGAAGCACTTGCGGGATCTGACAGGCCTGCCGTATCCCATGCTCCTGGGGACGAGCCGCAAGGGCTTTATCGGCAAGATCCTCGACCTGCCGGTTACGGAACGGATGGAAGGGACTGGGACGACCTGTGTCGCTGGCGTCCTGGCCGGCTGCGCGATTGTCCGCGTCCATGACGTCAAACCCATCGTCCGCATGTGCCAGATGGCCGATGCTCTGCGTTGGATAAATTAGTCAGGTAAAACCTTTTACTGTATAAATATGACGGAACTTCCTTGACTGCCGTGGCCTGGCGGCGGTATAATGGCTCAAATGTATATAAGCTGATAGGGAGGTTTCTACATGGAAAATAAAAGTCTGCGCGGTCTCGTCGTATGCCGCAATTTTTACAGGATTCCGTCATTAAGGCCCTGCTGGCTGTCCAGGAACAGGGGGATAATCCCTTTGGCAAGCATGAAGCAGCAGCGGTCCTCTTGGAACGGGCGGAACAGCTGGGCCTGAGCGGCAATATCCTGCGCCAATATTTCCTCTATCTCTTGGGGGAAGGCGATACGGTCGCTGCCGAAGCCATTGAACGGTCGGGCAAGGCCGGCACGGGCATGACCAAGGCCCTGCTCTTGGATATGACCCTGCTCTGGCCGTATCTGCAAAAGGCCGCTTCCGACTTCTCGGCGTCGATTTCCTCGACAACTACGAACCGGTTGTCCCGAAAGTCTACGGCTATGTCCAGACCCTGGAAACGGCCCTTATGGCGCGTCGACGCCAGAAGAAGCGACGAAAGTCTTACTGCATCATTATGCAGTATATGGCCGGGGCAAACTGGCACAGTTCATGGCCTTCCGCATCGGTGAAGCCGGGGACCTCGTAGGCATCGAGAATTTCCCCCATCTCGCCTGGGATGACCTCATCGGCTATGCGGCCCAGAAAGAAAAGCTCCTGGCCAATACGACGGCTTTCCTGCTGACCGGGCGGCCAATAACGTCCTCCTGACGGGGTCCCGCGGGACGGGCAAGTCGACGGCTGTCAAAGCCCTGGTCTGCCGCTACCATGAACAGGGTCTGCGCCTCATCCAGGTCCAGCGCGGCCAGCTCCACAATTTGCAGCAGCTCATGGAACGGCTCGGTGACATTGGCAGCAAGAAGTTCATCCTCTTCCTGGACGACCTCTCTTTTAACGAAAATGAAAAAGAGTATAAATACCTCAAGTCGGCTATCGACGGCGGCGTTACGCCGCAACCGAAAAACGTGCTTATTTATGCAACATCGAACCGCCGCCACCTCTTGAAGGAAACGTGGCGCGACCGCAACGATGAACTGGATGAAGTCTACCGCGACGACAGTACGAACGAGTCGATTTCCCTGTCGGACCGCTTTGGCCTCATCCTCCATTACTCGGCGCCGACGCAGGATGAATACTTGCAGATCATCGCTCATGAACTGAAAAAAGCTGGCATTACCCTGGACCCGGAAGAGCTTCGTGTCGAAGGCGTCCGCTGGGAAATGGAACATTCCGGCCGCAATGGCCGCATTGCTCAGCAGTTTGTGAAATGGTATCTGGGCAATCGCAAGGCTTAAGAATCTTAGGCAAGTAAACGTTTAACCAAACTTTTTCGGAAAATTCCAAAAAAGCATTGACAAACGGCACAGCATTTTGTAGAATGTGTTCAAGCTTTTCAAACGGGCCGCAACGATAAAGGCTCGCAAAAGCATATAGTGAAATCTGATGACGGGAAAGAGTAGTTCGTCCGGACATTCCCAGAGAACCGGCGGCTGGTGCGAGCCGGTAATGAATGGCGATTGAAAATCATCCCCGAAGAGAAGTGCTGAAGCAAGATTAAGCACTGACGATTTTTCCACGTTATAGGAAACGCGTATGTTGGTACGTTGTAGAGAGCCTGGCTGCAGTAATGCGCCGGGAATCAGGGTGGTATCGCGGAATAGTACTCCCGTCCCTCAGTGAGGGGCGGAGTTTTTTTGTTGGCCTCTTTCGACGAATCTCTAAATCCCAACGAGAATAAATTATTTTATACTCAAGGAGAGATGTTATTATGGCAAAAGTATTTTATGATCAGGACGTAAATTGGGATGTTATGAAAGGCAAAAAAGTTGCGTCATCGGTTATGGCAGCCAGGGTCATGCTCATGCATTGAACCTCAAGGACAGCGGCGTTGACGTCGTCGTCGGCTTGTATAAAGGCAGCAAATCGGTTGAAAAAGCCAAAGAAGCCGGTCTCGAAGTCAAGACCGTTGCCGAAGCTGTTAAAGATGCTGACGTCACGATGGTCCTCATTCCGGACGAAAAACAGGCTGACGTATATGCAACGGAAATCGCTCCGAACTTGAAATCCGGCAGTGCCCTCGCTTTTGCACACGGCTTCAACGTTCACTTCAAACAGATCGTCCCGCCGGCTGATGTCGACGTCTTCATGGTCGCTCCGAAAGGCCCGGGCCATCTCGTACGCCGTACATTCGTAGAAGGCGGCGGCGTCCCCGACGTCTTCGCAGTCGAACAGGATGCTTCCGGTAAATGCTTTGACCTCGCTTTGGCTTATGCCCGCGGCATCGGTGGTACCGTGCCGGCGTCATCCAGACGACCTTCCAGGAAGAAACGGAAACGGACCTCTTCGGTGAACAGGCAGTCCTCTGCGGCGGCATCTGCCAGCTCATCACCAACGGTTTTGAAACCCTTTGCGAAGCTGGTTATCAGCCGGAAATCGCTTATTTTGAAACCTTCCATGAAATGAAGTTGATCGTCGACCTCATGTACGAAGGCGGCATGGCTAAGATGCGCAAATCCATCAGCGACACGGCTGAATACGGCGATTACACGGCTGGCCCGCGTGTCGTAACCCAGGAATCGAAGAAAGCCATGAAAGAAGTCCTCAACGACATCCAGTCCGGCGCTTTCGCCAAAGATTGGCTCCTGGAAAACAAAGCCGGCGGCCGTGCTCACTTCTTGGCTATGCGCCGTCAGCATGCGGAACATCCGCTCGAACAGGTCGGTGAAAAACTCCGTGCCATGATGCCGTGGCTCCACAGCAACGACCAGAACGACTAATTAAAATCAGTTCATCGTAGGCCGTTCATCGTTCGTCGAAAGAGGAACGATGGATGACCTTCTTCGATGAACGAACTACTAGCAACGATGAACGATATTTGATGAGGTGAATGAGATGAAAATGACCGGAGCACAAGCAGTGATCGAATGCTTGAAACGTGAACAGGTACAAGTCGTCTTCGGCTATCCCGGCGGGGCTGTCCTGACGCTATATGATGAATTATATAAAGCCAAATTTCCCCATGTCCTGACAGGCCATGAACAGGGAGCTGTCCACGCCGCTGACGGTTATGCCCGCGCTACGGGTCGGCCCGGTGTCTGCTTTGCTACGTCCGGTCCTGGCGTCTGCAACATGGTTACAGGCATTGCCACGGCCAACATGGATTCCATCCCCCTCGTCGTCATCAGCGGCCAGGTAGCGACGCCCCTCATCGGGCGCGATTCCTTCCAGGAAGCTGATATCTCCGGTATTACCACACCGATTACGAAACACAACTATTTAGTGAAGAACGTCAAGGAATTGCCCCGGGTCTTGAAAGAAGCCTTTTACATCGCAACCACAGGCCGGCCCGGGCCGGTCCTTGTCGATATTGCCAAGGATGTATTCGATACACCTTTTGAATTTGAATATCCCGAAGAAGTCCATCTGCGCGGCTACCAGGGCCATCACGTCGGCAATGAAGCCGATGTCGACCGCGCCGTCGAAGCCATTGAAAAGGCAAAGCGCCCGGTCATCCTCACCGGTGGCGGCGTCGTCCTTTCCAACATGTCGGAAAGGTTGAAACACATCGTCCAGCATATGCATGTCCCTGTCGTCACGACCCTCATGGGCAAGGGTTGCGTCCCCGATACGTATGACGCCCATCTGGCATGGTCGGCATGCATGGCTCGTACGCTCCAATATGGCCGTTACGAAATGCGACCTCCTGGTCGCCATCGGCGCCCGATTCGACGACCGCGTCACTGGCGACGTCGAAAATTTCGCGCCGAACGCGCAGATCGTCCACTTCGATATCGATAAAGTAGAAATCAATAAAATCGTCCACGCCGACATCAGCGTCAACGGCGACCTCCGCTGGTCCCTGCCGCTCCTCGACGAAAAGCTGGCAGCTCATGAAACGCATCTGGCGGACCGCTATAGCGAATGGCGGACTTTCGTCCTCGATATGAAGGCCTCCCATCCCTTTGCCACGCGGGACCTTCCCGATGCCGTTTCGCCGCAGAAGCTCTTTGAAGAAGTCCAGAAGTGGACCGACGACGACACCATCGTCGTCACCGACGTTGGTCAGCATCAGATGTGGGCGGCTCAGTTCTTCAACTTGAACAAGCCCCGCCGGTTCGTCACTTCCGGCGGCCTGGGTACTATGGGCTATGGCCTGCCGGCAGCCTGGGTGCTAAATTAGGCTGTCCTAAGTCGAAAGTCGTCTTGTTCACTGGCGACGCAGTATCATGATGAACTGCCAGGAATTCGCCACCCTTCATAAATATGGCGTCGATGTCAAGACCATCGTCCTCCACAACAACGTCCTGGGCATGGTCAATCAGTGGCAGCGCATGTTCTACAATGGCCACTGTGCCGAATCGCTGATTGGGGATAACCCCGATTTGACGGCTGTATCCGCGTCCATGGGTGTTCCCGGGACGCTGTCCACAAGCCGGAAGACCTGGCTAAAGCCGTTGAAAATCTGTTCAAGACGGAAGGGCCGGCACTGCTCGACGTCTTCATCCCGGCTGATGAAAATGTCTATCCCATGGTTCCTGGCGGCAAACGCCTGGACCAGATGGTATTGGGAGGTGAAGAGAAATGATGAGACAACATCTCGCTATTCTCTGCGACAATAAACCGGGCGTCCTGACGCACGTCGCCGGCCTGATCAGCCGCAGAGCCATTAATATTGAATGTATCAACGCCGGCTATACGGAAGAAGCCGATGTAACGCGTATCAACATCGTCGTTTCCGTCGAAAACCGTTGGGAACTCGACCAGGCCGTCAACCAGCTGGCCAAGCTCATCGACGTCATCAAAGTCGTCAACCTCGACGATGCACCGTTCATCAGTTATGAACTGGCTATGATCAAAGTCCAGAGCCCGACGCCGCAGACCCGCGAAGAACTGACCAATATCGCCCAGCTCTTCAACGCCAAAATCGTCGACGTCCAGCGCCGTTCCCTGGTCCTGCGCCTGACAGGCCGGGAAGACCATATCGAGGCTCTCTTAGAAATGCTGAAAGATTATGATATTATTGAAATCGCCCGGACCGGGCAGATTTCCCTGTCCCGCGGCGAAATGGCCGTCAAGGATATGTAGAGAAAGGATGAATACCATGCGCAGTGATGTTGTTAAAAAGGGCGTTACCCGAACCGCCCATCGTACGTTGTTCCATGCTATGGGCTATAGCGATGAAGATTTACAGAAACCGTTGATCGGTATCTGTAATGCCTTCAATGAAATCATTCCCGGCCATATCCATTTGCGCGAAATTGCCGAAGCTGTCAAGTTCGGCGTTGCCGCTGCCGGCGGTACGCCGATTGAATTCCCGTCTATTGGCGTCTGCGACGGTATCGCCATGGGTCATCGCGGTATGAGCTTTTCCTTGTCCAGCCGTGAACTGATCTGTGACTCCATTGAAGCCGTAGCGACAGCTCATGCCTTTGATGGCCTGGTACTCATCCCGAACTGCGATAAAATCGTCCCGGCTATGCTCATGGCTGCCGGCCGCCTCAACATCCCGACAGTCGTCGTCAGCGGCGGTCCTATGCTCGCCGGCCGTCATAACGGAAGAACATCAGCGTCAGCACCATGTTTGAAGCCGCTGGCAAAGTCGAA
>ENA-OUNI01000157-OUNI01000157.1-human-gut-metagenome-genome-assembly--contig:-NODE-157-length-29190-cov-3.774180_pt1 | contig 29190 bp, 34 predicted proteins | sample MGYA00242499_ERZ504580 | MGnify/ENA primary metagenome ERZ504580 (study PRJEB26092, sample SAMD00036315) | human gut metagenome | host: Homo sapiens | study: EMG produced TPA metagenomics assembly of... | reverse complement strand
GGATGTGTCATGCAGGGAATCCATGGATTTGCGTCTGTGGGTGAGGTACAGTATGCGCAGAACCAGCCGCTGACAGAAGAGCGCATCCGTTCACAGATGGAGAAGCTTGGAAATACAGAATATGAGTGGGAAAATCTGGAAATCCAGATGGATGAGAATATTTTTATCCCGATGAAAATGCTGAATGAGGCGAGAAGAGAGGCACTGGAATCGCTGGAAAATGAATTGCTCAAACCATATAAGAGAGAAGAAAATAATGGGAAGAAACGCTTATCAGAGGATGCCGGAAGAAAAGCAGATTCGCCAAAGCAGAAAAATCTTCCGATTTATATTTCCTGTGAAGAAAAATCCACTGCACTGGCGTTATATAAAAGAGAGGGGATACATGGAATGTATCTGAACGCTGATGCCATGGAGGTCTGCCTGGATGACTGTGTAAGCAGAGGAATGGAGATGTATCTGTCTCTTCCGCATATTATGAGAGGTGAGATGCCCCGGGAGCTTCTTACCAGGATCAGAGAGTGGATGGACAGAGGAATGACAGGATTTCTGGTAAGAAATCTGGAGACTTTTGCAGTTCTGCGAAAGGCAGGTCTGGCTGAGAAATGTGTTCTGGATCACAGTATGTATACATGGAATGATGAAGCTGCTGATTTCTGGAAAGATCAGAAAGTCCTCAGAAATACGGTACCGCTTGAGCTGAACGAAGGGGAAATCCGCCACAGAGATAACCGGGACAGCGAGATGCTGATCTACGGATATCTGCCTCTTATGATATCGGCCCAGTGTGTGCATAAAAATCTTTACGGATGTAATCATAAGGAAGAAGGGGTAACTTTAAAAGACCGTTACGATAAAGAATTTACGGCGAAATGTATATGTAACCCATGGAAAACTGAGAATACAGATTTCTGTATACCCTGCTATAATATCATTTACAACAGTATCCCTTACGGCCTGTTGAAAGAGAAATCACAAATAGACAGACTTGGTGTCTCTTCCCTGAGACTTGCATTTACCATTGAGAAGCCTCAGGATGCGGTGAAGATATATGAAGAGTTCAGAGATGTTTATCGTGATGGGAAGAATCCTCCGAAACGGGAATATACAAAGGGACATTTTAAAAGAGGAGCCGAGTAAGGCATATGATTAATGTAATTGTAGAATTATCCAAGTATGTGATCCTTACCCTGATGGTGATTTATACCTTTCACTGTTTCTATCTGGTGAAACAGCAGAGTGAGGAGGAGAGAAACGAATCGCTGCGCCAGCAGCTGATGCTTATCTTTTTTATGGATTTCACTGCGTTTCTGGTCATCTACCTGAAGACAGGTAAGTTTCAGGTCGTGTTGTTTTATATCGAAATGATGGCATTTTTTGCGGGAATCCAGATTTTGTACAGGATTTTTTATAAGAAAGCATCGATTTTACTGCTCAACAATATGTGCATGCTTCTCAGCGTAGGATTTATTATGCTGTGCAGGCTGGATGTTTCCACAGCTACCAGACAGCTGGTGATTGTGGCAGGCGTAAATGTGGTGGCATTGATCGTACCTGTCCTGATCAGGAAGATGAAATTTCTCAAGGACCTGACATGGGTTTATGCGGGAATCGGAATCGTTTTGCTGGCGGCGGTATTTGTGCTTGCAAAGACAAGCTATGGAGCAAAACTTTCCTGATGGGAATCCAGCCTTCAGAGGCGATAAAGATTACATTTGTGTTCTTTATGGCGGCATTGCTGAGAAAAGGTGCTGATTTTTCAAAAGTGATCCAGACTACGGTAGTGGCGGGACTGCATGTGGGGATTCTTGTACTTTCCAGAGACCTTGGAAGTGCAGTGATCTTCTTTGCGGCATATCTTGTGATGATTTATGTGGCATCCAGAAATGTGGGATATCTGGCACTTGGTCTTGCAGGCGGATCTGCAGGGGCAGTTGTCGCATATCATCTGTTTGGCCATGTGCGTCAGAGAGTGACAGCCTGGAAGGATCCCATGGCGGTATATCAGAATGAAGGATACCAGATCGTCCAGTCACTGTTTGCCATTGGAACCGGCGGATGGTTTGGAATGGGATTGTGTCAGGGTTCGCCTGAGAAGATCCCTGTTGTCAAGAATGACTTTATATTCAGTGCAATCTGTGAGGAACTGGGTGGGATTTTTGCAATCTGCCTGATCCTGGTATGTATGAGTTTCTTTTTGATGATCGTAAATATTGCGCTTAAGATTAAGAAACCATTCTACAAACTGATCGCACTTGGACTTGGTACGGAATATGCATTTCAGGTATTTCTGACAATTGGCGGAGCAACGAAATTTATCCCTATGACAGGTGTAACTCTTCCTCTGGTCAGCTATGGAGGAAGTTCTGTCGCGTGTACAGTACTGATGCTGGCGATCATTCAGGGATTGTATATTTTGAGAGAAGATGAGGACGAAGAAATTGAGAGATATCGAAGAAAAGGAACGGCGCAGAGAGTTGAAGAAGCGCCAGAAGCGCAAAGCCCGGGAGATTTCTGAAAAGAGAAGGCCCCGTAACAGAGAGTATACACTGGTATCCTGCTTTTTTGTGCTGATCTTTGTCAGTATGATCGGATATCTGATCTACTTTAATTATGCAAAGAGCGATGATTTTATCAATAGTCCCTATAATACAAGGCAGGATACTTTTTCAGACAGGGTTGTAAGAGGTAAGATCATATCTGCAGATGGGCAGGTGCTTGCCCAGACCAATGTTTACGAAGACGGAACAGAGGAACGTACTTATCCCTATGCAAATATGTTCGCTCATGTAGTCGGATATGACACTAATGGAAAAAGCGGACTGGAATCAGAGGCGAACTTCCAGCTTCTGACTTCTCATGAATTTTTCCTGAACCAGATGAAAAATGAGTTTAAGAATCAGAAAAATACGGGTGATTCTGTGATCACGACGTTAAACGCAGATCTTCAGTCAACTGCCTATAATGCACTTGGTGACAGGAGAGGGGCGGTTGTTGCCATAGAACCCTCTACAGGTAAGATTCTGGTGGAAATGAGCAGACCGGACTTTGACCCGAATACTATTTCCCAGAACTGGGACACACTGGTAAATGATTCCAATGACAGCAGTCTGTTGAACAGAGCTACAAACGGAGCCTATCCTCCGGGATCTACATTTAAGGTGGTAACTGCCCTGGACTATTTCAGAACCAAGGGCAGTCTGGAGGGATTTTCCTATCTCTGTGAGGGAAGTATTACCAGAGAAGATCACACGATCAGGTGCTATGGCGGAACTGTTCATGGACAGGAAGATTTTTACAGTGCTTTTGCCAATTCCTGTAACAGTGCATTTGCAGAGATCGGAACCATGCTCGGAGGCAACTCTCTGAAAAAACAGCCGAGGATCTTCTTTTTAATAAGAGTCTTCCGCTTTCTTCCTATAAAAAGAGTACTTTTACATTAAATGGAAAATCTTCTGTTGCAGAGGTTATGCAGACTGCCATCGGACAGGGTAATACGTTGGTATCACCTATGCATATGGCGCTGATTACCAGTGCGATCGCCAATGGCGGGGAGCTCATGAAGCCTTATCTCATTGATTCTGTTGTAAGTTCAGACGGAGAGACAGTGAAGACAACAGAGCCGGAGAACTATAAACGTCTGATGACAACAAATGAGGCGAATATCCTTGGAAAGCTTATGAAAGGTGTTGTGGAAAACGGAACCGCATCGGCTCTGAACGGAAGAGGATATACAGTGGCAGGCAAGACCGGATCAGCGGAATTTGATGAGAATGGTTCCAGTCATTCCTGGTTTATCGGTTATTCCAACGTGGATGATCCGGATCTGGTAGTTGCGATCATTGTTGAGAATGGCGGTACCGGAAGTGAAGCAGCAGTGCCCATCGCAGAGCAGATATTTGATGCGTATTATTATGATAAGCATAATAAATTCCATGTTGCAGGCAATCTGGAATGAATTTTGGCTACGTTACTGTGAACGGAGTGAACAGTAACTAATTAATCGGTAATATGTTATGAAATGATATTTATAGCTTGCGGGTTTGGAAAAAAAGAGATATACTATACTCAGTTTATAATACCACGCAAAACAGGAGGGATTGCATTATGATAGAAGCAACGAGCTGTGGCGGTGTGGTAATTCATCGGGGTAAGATTCTTACTTTGTATAAATCTTACAGGAACCGTTATGAGGGCTGGGTATTGCCGAAAGGAACAGTGGAACCAGGCGAAACGCATGAACAGACAGCATTGCGGGAAGTGATGGAAGAGGCTGGAGTGCGTGCGACCATTGTGAAATACATCGGAAAGAGCCAATATAACTTTACCGTTCCGGAGGACGTGGTTTTCAAAGAGGTACACTGGTATCTTATGACTGCGGATAATTATCATAGTAAGCCCCAGAGAGAGGAGTTTTTTGTAGATTCCGGATATTATAAATTTCATGAGATCTATCATCTGCTGAGGTTTTCAAACGAGAAACAGATCGTAGAGCGTGCTTATCAGGAATATCTGGAGATGAGAAGCAATGGACTTGGGGAAAACAGCATAAGTATTATTAACGAGAGAACAGGGCTGTGTTTTTTTGCAACGCAGCCCGGTTTAAATTTTGGAGAAAATGGAAATACTGTAACTGAAGTGGTATAGAAACGGGAGAGGGTGTAAGATGCTGAAATGGCAGGAGAATTTTCTTGCAGGGGAATCTGTAAAGGATCCTGAGAAGATAAAAAAGAAACTGAACAGCGGAAAACCGGTTCTGGGCATTTATCTCCTTACTCTGTCAGAGAATCCTGTGAATCTGATGGATATTATTCCTGCAGCAATGCTGATACAGAAGAGCTTTTATGGAATCTGTCCGAAGATCATAGGAATGGCGAAGGGCAAAGAGGAAGCCCTGGAGATGGTGCGAAGTCTGATCGATGAAATGTACAGGGAAACGGGAACCTTCGCAACAGCTGAATATATAGAAAACAGGTGAGAATATGTTACATATTTTATGGCTGATCCTTAAATTTATACTGATCATCCTGGGAATTCTGCTGGGCCTTCTTTTACTGGCAGTTCTTCTTGTACTGTTCTGTCCTGTAAGATATAAGGCATCAGCTGTCAAGGCAGAAGGTGGCTGGAAACAGACAGAGGGAGAGGGTATCGTAAGCTGGCTGTTTCATGGGATTTCGCTGAGAGCGGAATGGAAAGATCAGCAGATGGAGATATCCTTTCATCTGTTTGGAATTCCTGTAGACAAGTTGTTGAAAAAACGGCAGGAGAAGAGGGCTGTAACAAAGAAATCCGGGAAAATCCGGAGAAATCCGGCGCAGAAAAGGTATCTGTATCCGGCATAGACGGAAACAGGGAAGAAGAGCATAAAAAATCAGTGGTTGATCACCAGAAATCAGAGAATATGGAGACTGAGGATCTGAAAACAGACAGAAATTCAGCTTCAGATACATCTGCTGATACAGAGAGAATCAGAAACAGTCAGATATCCGGACAGCAGGAACTGAATGCAGATGATACAGATCGGAATAGTCTAAAGAAGAGGCAGTTTTTTTTATAAAAAGGATCTATGACCGGATCCGAAATATATTTCAGTCGATTCGTACAAAACTGCAAAATATCCGCAGGACATTCGGGAAGATTAAGAAGAATGTGTCCTGGTGGAAGGCGTTTATAGAACATCCCAGAGTGACAGCTGCCAGAAAGCTTGTATGGAAACATGGAAAATTTTTGCTTAAGCATATTTTTCCTACAAGGATAGAAGGGCAGGTTACTTTTTCTTTTGAAGATCCGGCGCTGACAGGTGCGGCACTTGCTGTACTTGGGATGACAATTCCATTTCACAAAAACTGTATACAGATCAATCCCCGTTTTGACAGTGAGAATTATCTGTATGGAAACATCAGGGCAAAAGGCAGGATCTACGGATTTGTTCCTGTGCGGGCAGCAGTGAGTATTTATTTCAATAAAAATATAAAATACGTTATAAAACGTTGGAAAACCAGGAGGGCATGACCATGGCAAATGAAAACAATTTTAAAGAAACCGTAAATTCATTATTCAAGGGAATGGACAGTTTTATTTCTGCGAAAACAGTGGTAGGAGAGGCAATCCATGTAGGCGATACGATCATTCTTCCTCTGATGGATGTATCTTTCGGTGTAGGTGCCGGTGCTTTTTCCGGAGAGAAGAAGGATAACGGTGGCGGCGGAATGGCAGGAAAGATGACTCCCTGTGCAGTGCTTGTGATTCAGAATGGAACAACAAAGCTGGTCAATGTGAAAAATCAGGATGGTCTCACAAAGATCCTTGATATGGTTCCGGATTTTGTAGACCGTTTTACCTCCGGAAAAGGTGACGAAGAATCTGTCGGCGAATCAGAAAAATAATTTTTGCATAGACTATAGCAAACCGATGAAAAAGGTGCAGAAGAATTGGAAAAGCTGTTCGGCTTTATGCTGTTTTTCATAGGGATTGGGATGATAATCGGGATGCTGATCGCAGAAAATGTGGTTCTGGTGGTTTCGGCCGGAGTTTTCCTGTTGTTGGGATATCATCTTTTCTGTCATTAACTTTACAGAAGATTGCGAATATCCCGTTTGACATATGAAATAAAAAAAGACTGTCAGCTCAGGCAGAATATTCGGTAAAGAATATCTGAACAGAGGGACAGTCTTTTTTGCAAAAAAATACCCCTGTTACAACAGGGGTAATGGTGTTATTATGCTCTTTCTACTTTACCGGATCTTAAGCAAGAAGTACATACATATGTCTTTCTAGCTCCACCCTCAGCAGTCTTGATTTTAACGGATTTTACGTTAGATTTCCACATTTTATTGGATCTTCTATGTGAATGACTTACATTATTTCCGAAATGAGCAGCTTTCTCACAGATTGCACATTTAGCCATGATAGCACCTCCTTGACGCTTTATTGTTACTGTCGTGCTGTGTGCATAGCGTCTGAACAGTAACCTTGTGTTCAACAGATTACATTGTAACAGATGAATTGTGCTTTTGCAAGCAAAAAAAGGAAAAAACTCAAAAATTATATTTCTTTTTCTGTGAAAAGAGGTTATAATACACTTACATACAATAATGAGCATTGGAGGTAACCATATGAATGGACGTATAGATTCCGGATTAGGTCAGATCATAATTGACACAGATGTAATCGCAACCTACGCAGGAGCGTTGCTGTAGAATGTTTTGGTATCGTAGGCATGGCTGCAGTCAGTATGAAGGACGGACTGGTAAAGCTTCTTGGAAAGAACAGCCTGAAACATGGCATCAGCGTCAGAATTACAGAGGACAATAAAATCCGCCTGAATTTCCATGTTATTGTGGCATATGGCGTGAATATAAGTACAATTGCAGACAACCTTGTCAGCAATGTCAAATATAAAGTCGAGGCCTTTACAGGAATGGAGATCGATAAGATCGATATTTATGTAGAAGGTGTACGCGCAATTGATTAGGATAGAGGAGGAACTTGTGGTGAATAACAAAACCATAGATGCCAGAATACTTTCCAGGATGTTTCTTGCAGGAGCCAAGAATCTGGAAGCTAAAAAAGAATGGATCAACGAACTGAACGTATTTCCGGTACCGGATGGAGATACAGGAACCAATATGACAATGACAATCATGGCAGCAGCAGCAGAAGTAGGTTCTCTGGGAGAGCCTGACATGGAGTCACTGGCCAAGGCGATTTCTTCCGGTTCTCTGCGCGGTGCAAGAGGTAACTCAGGTGTTATTCTTTCTCAGCTTCTGCGTGGTTTTACCAGAAGTGTTAAGAACAGTAAGGAACTGGATGCCATTGATATCGCGGCAGCCATGGAGAAAGGTGTGGAGACTGCATATAAGGCAGTCATGAAACCGAAGGAAGGAACAATCCTTACTGTTGCAAGAGAGGCTGCTGCCAAGGCTGTAGAGCTTGCGGAGACAGCAGAGGATCTGGATACATTTTTCCAGAGCGTGATCGCTCATGCGGAGGAAACTCTGGCAAAGACACCGGAGATGCTGCCGGTTCTGAAAGAAGCAGGAGTAGTGGATTCCGGTGGACAGGGACTTCTGGAAGTATACCATGGTGCATATGATGGTTTCCTTGGCAAAGAGATTGATTATACACAGTTTGACAAGGCAAAAGGTCCTGCTGTGACTAAGATCGATGCACAGACAGAGGCTGATATTAAATTTGGTTATTGTACAGAGTTTATTATTCTTCTGAACCAGCCGATGTCCGAGGAGACAGAGCATGAATTTAAGAAATTCCTGATGTCCCTTGGTGATTCTATTGTGCTTGTTGCAGATGACGAGATTGTGAAGGTTCATGTTCATACCAATCATCCCGGACAGGCTATTGAGAAAGCCCTTACCTTTGGTGCACTTTCACGTATGAAGATCGACAATATGCGTGAGGAGCATCAGGAGAAGCTTATAAAGGATGCCGAGAAAATGGCGAAAGAGCAGGCAGAACAGGAAGAAAAAGAAGAAGCAGCACAGCCGCCGAAGGAAGTAGGCTTTATTTCCGTATCTGTGGGAAAGGGAATGACAGAGATCTTTAAGGAACTGGGTGTGGATTACCTGATCGAGGGCGGTCAGACGATGAACCCGAGTACAGAGGATATGCTCAATGCCATTGCAAAAGTAAATGCAAAGACTATTTATATTTTCCCGAACAATAAGAATATTGTTCTTGCTGCAAACCAGGCAAGGGATCTTACTGAGGATAAAGAGATCGTGGTTGTGCCGACTAAGACCATTCCGCAGGGAATTACTGCCATGATCAGTTATGTGCCCGAGAAGAACAGTGCGGAGAATACTGAGGCTATGCTTCAGGCAATCGAACATGTGAAGACCGGACAGATCACGTATGCTGTGCGTGATACAAGGATTGATGATAAGGAGATCCATGAGGGTGATATGATGGGTATCGGTGATCATGGAATCCTGGCTGTTGGCAAGGACCGCATGGAAGTTGCCAAGGAGACAGTTGCCAGATGGTGGACGATGAGTCTGAGGTGATCAGTATTTATTATGGTGCTGATACTGAGGAGGCTGAAGCTGAGGAGCTGGCAACGGCTCTGGAGGAGGCTTATCCGGATTGTGATGTGGAACTGAATGCGGGTGGACAGCCGATTTATTATTATGTTATTTCTGTAGAGTAGGATAATAGAGTTTTTGAGAGAGATAAACGAATAGTTCATGTGATGAAAACGGGTATAGGCCATTGTTGAGGGTGGTATATCCGTTTTCGCGTTATAAAAGGGGACGGCAGGAAAATATTTGTGTCAGGATGCGGTTTCGGCATCTAAGAGATACCTGCAAATGCATCCTGACACAAATATTTTCCTGCCTGAGATTTGGATAGTGGAAGTTTATTGTCGGCAGATTATTGTGATTGAAGAATGAGGGTTGCTTGATTTGGTTATTTTTTGCAGGGATAAGATAGATAATTTTTACTGGCTGTAAGGGATATTCATAATTATATTGTAGTAGAAAGGAATCGGTGGTATATGTCAACATCTTTGCGTACTTTGAAGGGCGTGGGGGAGAAAACGGAAAAGTTATTTGCGAAAATAGGAGTTACGGATATGGAATCTCTTCTGAGTTATTATCCACGTAATTATGATGCGTATGAGGAGCCTGTTGAGATCCGGTCTCTGGAAGAGGGAGCTGTTGTGGCGATTTCTGTGGCGGTTATAACGGGTGTGTATGTGAATCAGGTGCGGAATCTTCAGGTGATCACGACCACTGTGGCAGATCTTACGGGGAAAATTTCTGTTACGTGGTTTAATGCACCGTATCTGCGCTCTGCAGTCAGGAAAGGCAGCAGGTTTGTTCTGCGGGGGCGTGTCGTCAGGAAGCAGGGGAAGCTGCAGATGGAGCACCCTGAGATTTTTACGCCTGCGGCTTATGAGGAGATTCTGCACAGTCTTCAGCCGATTTATGGACTGACTGCGGGGCTTTCTAATAAGACGATCGTGAAGCTGATCCATCAGGTGCTTGATGAGCAGAAGCTTCAGGCAGAGTATCTGGCAGATGAGTATAAGGAGAGGTATCACCTGGCAGACAGGAATTTTGCGATTCCTGCGATTCATTTTCCAAAAAATATGCAGGAGCTGTTAGCTGCAAGGAGAAGGTTGGTGTTTGACGAGTTTCTTCTTTTTATTCTTGCTGTGCAGTCTTTGAAGGAGAAGACGGAGGAAGCACCGAATGCGTTTCCCATGCATCCGGTGTGGACGACAGAGCAGATTATTGAAAGTCTGCCCTATGATCTGACAAAGGCGCAGTTGAATGTGTGGCATGAGATTGAGAGGGATTTAAGCGGCCAGGCCTGATGTCCAGACTGGTTCAGGGAGATGTAGGAAGTGGTAAGACGATCCTTGCGTTTCTTGCAATGATCATGACTGTGGAGAATGGATATCAGGCAGTGCTTATGGCACCTACGGAGGTTCTTGCAAGGCAGCATTTTCAGGCAATGGAGAAGTTGCTGGAAGAACAGAACATAGATTTCTGTCATCCTGTGCTGCTTACCGGTTCAGATACAGCGAAGGAGAAAAGAGAGAAGTATAAGCTGATCGCGTCGAAAGAGGCGAATCTGGTGATCGGAACACATGCGCTGATCCAGGAGAAGGTTGTGTACTGTGATCTGGGTCTTGTGATCACGGATGAGCAGCATCGTTTTGGTGTGAAACAGAGGGAAGCACTGACTACTATGGGAAACCCGCCTAATGTGCTGGTGATGAGTGCTACACCGATTCCAAGGACGCTAGCGATCATTATATACGGGGATCTGGATATTTCAGTAATTGATGAACTTCCTGCGCAGAGACTTCCCATTAAAAATTGTGTGGTGGATACTTCTTACAGGCCGAAGGCTTATTCCTTTATGGAGAAGCAGATCCGTCAGGGACGGCAGGTTTATGTGATCTGTCCAATGGTGGAGGAGAGCGAAGGATGGATGGGGAAAATGTGCTGGATTATACCCTGAAGCTTCGCAATGTTTTTTCGTCGGATATAAAGATTGCTTCTCTTCATGGAAAGATGAAAGCGAAAGAGAAGAATGTGATCATGGAGGCTTTTGCCGCAGGGGAAATTCAGATCCTGGTATCTACTACTGTAGTTGAGGTAGGAGTAAATGTGCCTAATGCTACAGTGATGATGGTGGAGAATGCCGAGCGTTTCGCTGGCACAGCTTCATCAGCTTCGCGGGCGTGTCGGTAGAGGGGAATATCAGTCATATTGCATTTTTATGCAGGGAAATGGTGCAAAGGAAATTTCTAAACGTCTGCAGATCCTGAACAAATCCAATGATGATTTTATATTGCAGGAGAGGATCTGAAGCTTCGCGGTCCTGGTGATCTTTTTGGAATCCGCCAGAGTGGTCTGCTGGAATTTAAACTGGGGGACATCTATCAGGATGTGGATATCCTGAAAGCTGCCAGTGAAACGGCTTTGGAGATTCTGTCCCTTGATGCGGATTTAAGCCTTCCGCAGAATGAGGAACTTCAGAGGAGACTTTCGGCATATATGAAGGAAGATCTGCAGAATCTAGGACTATAGAAAATGACGGATACAGAGTAAAAAATAATACTGTTCATAAGATGCCTAAATTATAAAAACAGAAAAACATTGCAAAAGCAGAAGATTCGTAGTATTCTATTTTCATAAAAGAATGTTACTGTTTATCATATTTTCGGTAACATAAGAATACCTGTAACTGTACAAAACTGAGCAGTTACGAATACTTATACCTTGTAAGGAGGCTAATCATATGGCAACAAAAGCAACTACAGCAGATCTCAACACATCCACTGCGAAGACAACCGAAGTTAAAGAGGCTCCTGCAAAGACAACTGCTGAAGAAGTAGCTGTAAATAAAGAAGCAAACAAGAAAGAAACTGCTGAAACAGAGACTGTAAAGAAAGAAACAACAGCAAAGAAACCGGCAGCAAGAAGAACAAGAAAGACTGCAGAAAAGAAATCAGCAGAAGCAGAGAAAGAAACAGCTAAAGCAGCAGACACTGTAGAAAAGAAACCGGCAGAAACAGAGAAAGAAGCCGAGAAAAAAGAGACAGCTAAAACAACAAAGACTGCTGCAAAACCAACAAAAACAACGAAAAGAACTACAAAGAAGGCTCCTGCTAAGACAGCTGAGAAACCGGCTGAAGAGACAGCTGCCGAGAAGAAGACAACAAGAAGAACCACTAAGAAAGAAGCAACAGCAGAAGTATATATTCAGTTCATGGGCAGAGAAGTATATACAAAAAATATTTTAAGTAATGTCAGAAGAATCTGGACAGACGAACTGGGTAAAAAGGAGAAAGATCTCAAAGATATTAAGATTTATATCAAACCTGAAGAGAACAAAGCATATTATGTAATTAACGGTGATATTACAGGTTCTGTGTGGATCTGACATATAAAAGATAAGAACAATTTTCAAATCTTATGGCAATCACATAAATCAGTTACTTGAGAATGATCAGAATAATAAGTAATGAAGTAATCACAGATAGGTTTAATGACCTGTCAGGTTAAGACATTGAGAAACTCAGATGATAGCATAAATTCATCTGAGTTTTTTGTGCTTTCGGTTATAAAAAAAATTGAGACATACCTGCTACTTGACAAAAATTATCAGTTAGTATAAGCTATCTGCATAAGGTTATTGAGAAAAATCGGCTATAGCAATCCTCGTAAATAATGCATTTAAGACAGTTCAGCAGGGTTTCACACTCTGATGGGCCGGATTAAGATTCATTATTTACGAGGATTGCTATAATAACGACGATGATAACCAAATACAAATACAAAAGGTGAGCGACTGAAAATGACATTAAAAGATTTGGAAATCGGAAAAAGTGCTGTGATCACGTCGGTTGGCGGCAAGGGTGCCTGCGTCAGCATTTCCTGGATATGGGTATGATTCCGGGAGCTGAGGTCACAGTCGTGAAGTTTGCACCCATGGGAGATCCCATGGAATTACAGGTACATGGATATGAACTGACATTAAGACTTGCGGAAGCAGAGCAGATAGAAATCGAACAGATTCCGAAGCGAAGCAGAAGTCACGCCGGAATAGAGGCTGTAAGCGACCTGGCACATCCGGGACTTGGAGAGGATGGAAAGTATCATTCCAGAGAAGATGAACATCCACTGCCTGAGGGAACTACACTGACGTACGCATTGGTGGGAAATCAGAACTGTGGAAAAACTACACTGTTTAACCAACTGACAGGTTCCAGTCAACATGTGGGAAACTTTCCAGGAGTAACGGTGGATCGTAAGACCGGTTCGATTAAAGGCCATCCGGATACAGAAATCACAGACCTTCCGGGAATTTATTCCATGTCCCCTTACAGCAGTGAGGAGATTGTCTCCAGAAATTTTGTCCTGGATGAGAAACCAAGTGCGATCATCAACATTGTGGATGCTACCAATATTGAGAGAAACCTGTATCTGACCATGCAGCTTCTGGAGATGGATATTCCTATGGTAGTTGCAATGAACATGATGGATGAAGTGCTAGGAAATCAGGGTTCTATAGATGTAAATAAGATGGAATCGCTGCTTGGAGTACCTGTAATCCCTATTTCCGCAGCAAAGAATGAAGGGGTTGATGAGCTGGTTGACCATGCGTTACATATAGCGAAATATCAGGAACATCCGCTGCGTCAGGATTTCTGTGATAAGAGTGACCATGACGGTGCAGTACACCGCTGTATTCATGCGGTCATGCACCTGATTGAGGATCATGCGGCGCAGGCTGATATTCCTACCCGTTTTGCAGCAACCAAGGCAATCGAGGGAGATCCGCTGATTCTTGAGAAGCTGAAGCTGGACACAAATGAGACGGAGATGCTGGAGCATATCGTACAGCAGATGGAAACAGAGCGTCAGGTTGACAGAAGTGCTGCGATCGCAGATATGCGTTTTGACTTTATTGAGCGTTTGTGTGAACAGACAGTTGTAAAGCCAAAAGAGAGTAAGGAGAGAATCAGAAGTGAGAAAATTGATAAAGTCCTTACAGGAAAATATACCGCGATTCCCTGTTTCATCGGAATCATGGTACTGGTATTTTATCTTACCTTTAATGTGATCGGAGCGTGGCTTCAGGGGCTTCTGGAGATTGGAATTGATAAGGTTTCTGCGCTGGTAGAAGTAGCACTGACAGCAGCAAATGTAAACAGTGCCATGCATAGCCTGGTCATTGACGGTATTTTTACAGGTGTGGGAAGTGTACTTAGTTTTCTGCCGATTATCGTAACCCTGTTTTTCTTCCTGTCTCTTATGGAAGACAGCGGATACGTTGCACGTGTTGCTTTTGTGATGGACAAACTTCTGCGTAAGATCGGCCTTTCCGGAAGAAGCATTGTACCAATGCTGATCGGATTCGGATGTACGGTTCCGGCTGTTATGGCTACACGTACACTTACAAGTGAGCGTGACAGAAAGATGACGATTTTGCTGACTCCATTTATGAGCTGTACTGCGAAGCTGCCGATTTATTCTTTCTTTGTAAGTGCTTTTTTCCCGAAGAAGGCGGATTTATTATGGCAGGTCTTTACCTGCTTGGAATTTTGGTGGGAATCCTGGCGGCATTTTTGTATAACAGAACTCTTTTCAAGGGAGATCCCGTACCGTTTGTCATGGAACTTCCCAATTACCGGCTGCCGGGAGCAAGGAATGTAGGTCAGCTTTTGTGGGAAAAAGCAAAAGATTTCCTGCAGAGAGCGTTTTCTATTATCCTGCTTGCATCAATGATAATCTGGTTCCTGCAGAGCTTTGATCTGCATTTAAATCTTGTAAAAGATTCTGCAGACAGTATTCTGGCAATGGTGGCGGGAGTCCTGGCACCTATATTTAAACCAATCGGACTGGGAGACTGGAGAATCTGTACAGCTCTTATCAGCGGATTTATGGCAAAAGAGAGCGTGGTATCTACTCTGGAAGTACTTTTCAGTGGAAATATTGCCTCTGTACTGACTCCGCTGGCAGCAGCATCCCTGCTGGTATTCAGTTTGCTCTATACACCATGTGTAGCGGCTATCGCTTCGATCAAACGTGAAATGGGCAGCAAATGGGCTGTTGGTGTTGTGGTATGGCAGTGTGTGATTGCTGGGTGGCTGCGCTGATCGTACATCTGATAGGATGATCTGATTTTATTAATTCGCTTTTATAGAAAAACCGATGGATTTGACTGTTTTCAGTCATCACCATCGGTTTTTTCAGTTCCTCAACTGAGAGGCTTTTATCTGATTAGTACTGTCCGCCCTGGGAACCACTGGACATCTGTCTTTCCTGGGCTTCGATCATCTTTTTCATAATAATATCAGAACAACTTTCCCTGAATTTCCAGTTTGATGGGAGATGATCTGATTTTCTGGCAGAAAATTATATTACTATTTTTGATATGACAATTTCTTTATGGGTTTCATTATAGTACAGAAACCCTGAAAAAAACTATAGAAATCTTATGAAATTGCTATAGTTTTTTAAAAAGAGACAGAAAAGAGACCAAAAGAGACAAAAAGAAAGAAGAGAAAAAAGAATCCTGTCAGAAAAATATCCCCCAAAATACACCAAAGAAAAAGCCACTGCTGAGGCGGGTGCTGCTCATTCTGGGAATCTTCGCAGCAATCATTTTTGGCATGATGTCATGCCTGGCACCGAAGATCAAAAACGTAACGATTGATGACTTGGATTGGGAAAGAACCATTGACATTGAAGAGGTTGTAACTCACAATGAAAGTGACTGGTCGCTGCCCGATGATGCGAGGCTGCAATATACAAAAAGTGAAATTCAATCCTACAAAGACGTTCTCGACCATTACGAGACAGTTACAGAAACCAAAACACGCAGTGTCATAGACCACTACGAAGAGAAGAGTTCTTATGTTGATCTTGGAAATGGATATTTTGAGGAGCAAACGGAAAGCGTTCCGGTATATACTGAGGAAACCTACACCGAAGATGTAGAAAAACCAGTCTACCGGAAGGAGCCTGTGTATGCTACAAAATATTACTATGAAATAGACAAATGGACGGTTGTCGATACTGCAAAAAGTTCCGGCAATGATCAGAACCCTTCCTGGCCGGAACCGAAACTTAAAGACGGACAGAGAACAGGAGCAGAAGAAGAGCATTATTTTGTGACCGCTACATATGAGAAAAAGAAGGGCAAGACCGAAACAGGAAGATATGAAATGGATTTTTCTCAATGGAAAGAACTTAAAAAAGGCGAAAAAATAGAATTAAAAATTGATGCTGCTGGATTCGCAGAGGTTAATCAAAAATAAGATATAGATATACCCGGAGATACTTCGAACCTTTATTAAACAAGGAGATTCATAGTTTTGGCGTGAGTATCCTTGTTTAATGCTTTTCTCATGTTATAAGGTAGCCCGCATCATTGCATTTGTGCAATGCCTGCAGGCAGATATTGCTCCGTTTATTATACATACGGAGAATAAAGAGGAGTACGAAGGGCGACTGGACAGCCCGGCACGACTGGAGCAGCTTTTCAGGGTAAAGCAGCGGCGGTTCTACAGAGAGACAGAACCAATGGTGGTTGATCAAGTATAAGAGATATTGCGGCGGGGAAACCCGTCGCTTTTCTGCTCCACTAACCCAGCATTATAGAAAGAGAAGATTGTTTTTCCGCGGAGAAAAGATATTACAGTTTTGCGCAGACAAGCTCATAAACTGTCTTCAGAAGTTCGTCTCCCCTGCGGCATTCTGAAACAAACGAAACGACTGCGTTTTTTTTCGGCAGGATCATAGAAATCTGGGAGTATTTTCCATCTGCCCGGAAAGAATTATATTCACCACGCCAGAAAAGATAACCATAGTATCCAACATCAGCTGCCTTTGTACTTTCTTCTATCCATTTCTCAGACAGTATCTGTTTTCCATTCCACTTGCCTTTATTAAGATAAAACAGTCCAAATTTGTGAAGTTCAGAAAGGGTCAGAAATAATCCGCCGGCTCCAAAACTGTTTCCAAGTGGATCAGTCTCCCATGTAGGACGTTATTCCAAGTTTGGAAAAAGTCTGGGTGTAAGGTAAGAAACCAGATCGCAGCCGGAGCGTCTTTGTACAAGAATGCCTGCCAGATAGGGACCAACGTTATTATACACAAAATGTGTACCCGGCTTATACTTAAAGGGAATAGCCAGAGACATTTTTACCCAGTTATCTTCTTCATATAAAGGTCGTTGTTCTCCCATCAGACTGCCCTTCTCCTGTCCAAGGCACATGGTAAGAAGATCACGAACAGTTGCTTCTTTCAGGTTCTCATCTATACACTCCGGCAAGTCACCTGAAAATGCTTCTGTTAGTTTTTCATTAAGATCGATCAGCCCTTCCTGAACAGCAAAGCCAACTGCACAGGATGTGAAACTCTTTGTTGCAGAATAAATATTCCTTCTGCATTCCGGTTCGCTGTACCACTCTGCTGCAAGTTCATTATCTTTTGAAATTTTGATTCCAAGAACATTATATTCTTTTGCTTTCTTAACAAAATCTGAAATATCCATAATATTTACACCCTTCTTGTCCTTAAATGTATTTTATTACTTTTATATTAACACAAAAATGGTGGATAAACCAGTTATTGCAGAAGGTGGTATATTACCATATTTCATCTTTAGACAAATTTCAATATTAAATATTGATTTTGTCTTTTTGTTATACCCGAATTTCAGCAAGACATTGCATCTTAATCCCTCAATATTCCCTTTTTTAGCATAATTAAATCTTTCTGCTGATATTTTCATCAATGCAGTATTGGCAAATTGCTTAAGTTAATGACATTGTGTATGAACAGTAACAAAAATGTCATCAATTTTTCGATAAAAATATATATCTTTGTTTTGCCTTGTCAATATGTGGTATACTTAAAACAGCAAAATACAGAAAGGAGAAGTCATGGGAAACGAAGCAGGGGAATGGATTATTCATGGAGTAACATGGGATGATCCGAAATGCATCCACGATGTGGATGAAGCAGTCGAATATATCAACCGGGTTGGTTTTCTTCCTCTTTTTAAGAACGAAATTCCGGGGTTTTCTCTGGAGGAACGGACAGTGGCAGAATATTGGTGGTCTGATGATCCGGTGAGGGATCCGTGGAGATGGAGGATTGCCATTGCCAAAAGACATGATGTTCTTTACGGAAAATTCTTTGCCAAAAAAGCCGGGTTTATTTCCAAAAAATGGCTGCCGGTATTTGCCAACTACCGCAGGGACGGCTATGATTTTGATGCTCTGTTTGAGGATGAAAAAGCACCGATCAAACATAAGAATATTATGGATCATTTTATGGAAAATGATGCAGAAATCTACTCCTACGAATTGAAAAAATTGGCTGGATTTGGAAAAGATGGCGAAAAGGGATTTGACGGAGCCATTACCGGCCTTATGATGCAGACATATCTGTGTAACTGCGACTTTCGGAAAAGGATCAATCAAAAAGGTGTGGAGTACGGCTGGGATGTGGCTGTGTATTCTTCTCCGGAACACATTTATGGATATGACCATGTTACTTCCTGTTATAAGGAAGATCCGCGGACATCCTGGGGAAAAATTGTTGATCATATGAAACAGCTTTATCCAGAAGCCGCGGATACGCAGATAAGAAAGATTCTAAAATAGGAGAGAATATGTGCAGCAGATATTATATAGATCCCGATATGATGGAGGAGATTTCCAGAGTGGTACAGAACATAGATGGAGGATCCGGCTGACACAAGGAGATATCCGTCCGACCGATGTCGCACCGGTCATTGGACAGTCAGAACATGGACTGGAACTGGGTATATGCAGATGGGGATATCGAGCAGGAGAATATACGCAATTTGGGGTGAATGCAATTTATAGAAGGCGATGATTACCAAATCCGAAAGAATACAAGTTTTTTATATCAAATAATGCAATTGTAAAAAGAATAAGAAATGAGCAGCAAGTTTTTTGTCATTCAGCATATCTTTAACAGATTTTCAAAGGAGAAAATATTATTTTCAGACATCAGTTCTTGAAATTTATTCAGATTAAGATCCGAATGCTCAAGCTCTCTGGAGAACTGATAACAGATCTGAATCTGATCATTCAGGTTAAAATGATGTTCGTTTTTCAGATATGTTCCGACATCAAGTTCATGGATAAACAAAGTACAGACGACAGCCATTTTAACCTTGGTAAAGATTTCATCGTCATAGACTGCACCACAGAAATAAGTATAAATCCAGTAAACCAGAAGCTGTTCTTCCTGAATCTGCCAGTCCGGACAGTAGAAATCAAATTCGCTTTTCTGATATATATAATCGTTTTCTCCTGAAGAAATATATAAGGAATCAAGACGTTCCTTCAGAAATTCTTTCCATCCGGGACGAAGAACTTCCATTTCCGGAACAATAGTTTTCCACATTTTTTTAAATAGATCCTTTGATGTGTCAGAAGTATTCATTCTGGAATGAACTTTATCACAAAATGTTTTTCCGAATCCGGAATCTTCATGACGTTTCCGAATCTCTTCCCATTTAAAAAGTTCGTTTTTATTTAAACACAGCTGAAAATCATGTGTGATGGCAAGTACTTTCCACAGGCGTTTCCGTATGGGGACATTTCTGTTCTGGATGATTTTTATCAGAAGATCTCTGGTATCCATCAGTGCAGTAAATAAAAAGTAATCAAAATCATCATAGGTTTCTTCAGCGGCTTCCTTTTCGATGGTAACAAAATGAACTTTTTCTTTCTGAGACAGCAGAATTCTTGCTGCTTCCGGGCAGGAAAGGGACAAAGAAATCTCACGCAGGCCCTCAAATTCTTCAATGTGTCGTGGATAATTTCTGCAGGTGTCGCAAAGCATTTTCGGACCTGCTTCTGTGTAAATATCACACAGATTTTCTTCGTTCAGAAATGCACACCGTCGGTTGTACTGGCGGAAGACATGTTCCTTCCAGTCGATATCGTTGTGCAGTCGATTGTGAAAAGGACCTTTGAAATGCTGATATTTCTTCAGGGTTTTATTGTCAATAACAATCTGCCATCCTGCACAGCAGGTATCCGGACAGGACCCGGCAATGCAAGAAAATTCTTTATAATAGTTGGGAAATGTAAATTCCATGGTTTCTGCTGCTTTCTGATTATTTCTTTTTTGCTTCCAGATAGTCGTTTAACTCTGCATTCGGAATATCTGTAATGAACATATGTCCGGGAGCATGAGTGATAACGATTGGCGGTTTGGCATTCTCAATTGCTGCCTGCGGAGTTACGCCGCATGGCCAGAACACAGGAATTTCCCCTTCGTAAATATCCACTGCTTCACCGTAATCAGGTTTCATAACGTCATCAACACCGACCTCTTTCGGATCTCCCATATGTACAGGGGCACCATGAACATTCGGCATTTTGAAAGTAATGTCATAAGCTTTTTTGCGTTTTCCGGTGTCATCGGGCGCATGGAGCAGACCATAGGACCGGAAAATGGACCAACAGGAACTGTCTGAATGTTAGTTTTGAACATCGGTACATTTCGTCCCTGGGCGATATGACGGATTTCAATCCCTTCTCTGATCAGTGCTTCTTCAAATGAGAAAGAACAGCCGATAAGAAATCCAACATATCCCTCTTTCCAATACTCGGAAGCGTCAGTAATTTCTTTTGTAAATACACCGTTTTCATAAATCCGGTATTTCGGGATATCCGTGCAGATATTTCCGCCCTCACCCATGTCATGAGTTTCAGGAGTTCCTTTGATAATCTCGAGAATTGGACACGGAAATGGATTCTTGTGTGCAAATTCTTCAAAATCTGCAGCATATTCCGGTGGCAGAATTACCAGATTTGCCTGCGCATAGCCACGGCACATTCCTGCAGTGGGGAAATCAATAACTCCCTTGCGGATCAGTTCACGAACTTTCTTTGGGGACATATCTACATAAGGTGTGATATCAAAAGCCATAATAAATTACCTCCTGTTTCGTACTTTACAATATAAAAGTATTGTACAGTAAACTGACAGGAAATGCAATGCTATAAATAGTGGCGGCTTGATTTTATATAAAATATTTTATAATAGGAATGCCGAAGGGTGCTGCCGGACGCGTTGTGAACAGCAATAATATATGAATGGGGGAATGAGAGTGGTAGCATATGAAAAGAGTAAGAGTGTGAAGTTAAAATCGATCAGTACCATGACAGAAGGGACCATCTGGAGACAGATCCTTCTGTTTTCTATTCCATTGATACTGGGAAATCTGCTCCAACAGATGTACAATACAGTGGACTCAATTATTGTAGGAAATTTTGTGGGCAGCAATGCACTGGCTGCAGTTGGTTCCAGTACGTCGCTGATTTGTCTGCTGATTGCATTCAGTATGGGGGCATCTGCAGGTGCGGGAGTTATTGTATCCCAGTTTTATGGAGCAGGAGATGAGAATGGCGTTCAGCGTTCTGCACATACAGCCTTGATGCTTGCGCTTATTCTGGGAATTGTTCTTACTATCGCTGGAATTGTATTTTCACCTGCAATTCTCAGGTGGATGAGAACTCCGGAAGAAGTAATGAATCAGTCAGTTCTGTATTTGAGAATTTATTCTTATGGACTGGTTTTTAATGTCATCTATAATATGGCAGCGGGGATCCTGAATGCAGTAGGTAACTCCAGACGTTCGCTGATGTATCTGGCAGTAGCTTCGTTTTCCAATATTTTTCTGGATTTATGGCTTATCGGCGGAATGCACATGGGAGTCGAGGGTGCTGCAATTGCAACAGATATCAGCCAGGTACTTTCCTGCATTTTTGCATTATGGTTTTTGATGAGAGTTCCGGATATTTACCGCATAAATCCGAAGAAACTTTCCATTGATAGAACAATGGCAGGACGGATTATCCAGGTAGGTCTGCGACTGCAATTCAAAACACGGTAATCTCCTTTTCAAATGTACTGGTACAATCTGGTGTCAATGGATTCGGAGCCAGTGCAATGGCGGGTTTTGGTGCATACCTGAAAGTAGATGGGTTTAACATTCTGCCGGTAATGAGTTTTAGTATGGCAGCAACGACTTTTACCGGTCAGAACTATGGTGCGGGAAAAACAGACAGAATCAGGAAAGGATTGAGAGTAACTCTTGGAATGAGCGTGCTTTATACGATCGTGACAGGAATTCTCCTGCTGACCTTTTCCAGACCGATCATAGGGATTTCAGCAGTGATAAAGAAGTAATCTATTATGGGGCACAGGCAATGAAATATTTCTGCCCGTTCTATTTCCTTCTGGGAATTATGCATTCCCTGGCAGGAACCATTCGCGGAACAGGAAAGACGGTACCTCCCATGGTAGTGATGCTGCTTGCATTATGTCTGTTCCGTATTCTGTGGATTCAGTTTGTGGTTCCACATTTCACCAGCATTGATATTATATATGTACTGTATCCTGTTTCATGGGCTGTAGGAATGGTACTCATGCTTATCTATGCATGGAAGGGAAATTGGATGCCAAAAAAATATCAGAATATTAATCAGACTGTCTGATAGTATTCTTTTATATAGTGAATGAACTGGCGTACATGGGATTTCAGAATTCTGTTTTTACTGTAAACAATATAAAAACTGCGTTTGTGAGCAGATTCTTCTAATGGAAACAGAAGAATCTGCTTTGTTTTTTGCAGGTCAACGACAGATCTGGCAGAAAGAATGGAAAATCCAAGCCCGTTTACAATAGATTTTTTGATTGATTCCAGGTCATTCATGCGGGCTACTACATTCAGACTGGAAGGTTCAATACCGGCATTTTCCAGAAAAATATCCATTTCCTTTTTGGTTCCGGAGCCTTTTTCCCTGATGATAACAGGATCCTTGATAAAGTCCTGAAAAACAACAGGTTGTTCTTTTTGTTTTAAGTTTAAATAATGATCATTCACAGGGGTAGCAATCACCATATTATCCTGACAGAAGGGAATAAATACACAGCTGTCGTCTCCTGTATTCTGTCCTGTCAAAGCCAGGTCTACGGTCCCATCCAGTACACGGTTAATAGCGCCGGAACTGTCTGTCTGCCAGGAATGGAAATATACATCAGGATACATTCTGCCAAAACCTGCGAGAAGTTCAGGAAGGAGATAAGAAGAAGGAATGGTGGAGGCTGCCAGATCAATGATCTGCTTTCTGGAACCGGTGAAATTCTCCAGAAGATTGTTGCGGATATCCAGAATGCGGAAAGCGCTGTCGTAGAGTTGGTATACCACACTTTTTTATAAATGAAATTATAAATATTTATAAAAAAGTATTATATTTAAATCATCCGATAAAATGAAAAATCCAGTAAATAAATGGAAGTGTAAAAACAGAACAGATAGTTGTAACAAGAATTCCACCCATTGCATAATCGCCATCTGATCCGTAGGCATTTGCCATCATTACCATAGAAGACATAACTGGCATTGCAGAAGTCAGAGCCATGGTAGTGCGGATTTCTGAAGAAACCGGAAGATATCCAAGTAATACATAGAAGAAAAGCGGAAACAAAAGCATTTTTAGGATGACAATTCCATAATAATCCAGTCTCCGGATATTTTTCAGTACATCGATACAGGCGAAAACACCGCCAAGATAGATCATTGCGAGAGGTGTGGCGGTCTGGCCGATTTTCTGAAAGGAATTGTTCAGAACTTCAGGAAGCCGGATTCCTGTCAGCACACAGATCACAGCAAGAAAGATGGAAACAGTAACAGGATTGATCAGCTTCCGGAAATCAAAACGGTTTTTTTGACTGTCTGTACCTGAAGTAAGGCGTACACCTGCTGTCCACAGCATGAGCTGATCAATAATGGTAAATACACAGATGTAGAGCATACCGTTTTCCGGATAAATACTGGTTACTATGGGAATACCCATAAATCCCACATTTCCGAATACGCTCATGGCACTGTAAAGCTGCCTGTGGTTACCATGCAGATGAAAAAAAATACCAGATATGTAGCTGAGTAAAAACAGACATATATACATAATTCCCGCAATCAGAAAAATGCTCAGTGAATGAAAAAGAGTTTTACGTTCCACTCCGTTTACAGTATTGATAAAAATCATTACAGGAAGCGCCAATTTTATTACAAATTTTGAAATGACTTCAAGATTTTCTCTGTTCATAACCCGTGTGCGGATCAGGATCACGCCTGCAAGCATGTAGATCACGAACATTCCGATCTGAGCAGTCAGAATGCTGAAAGTATTCATTTGAGTTCTCCTTTTTTTTCGTAAATTCACATAAAATTATAACTGCAAAAAAGTGAAAATACAACAGAAAGTATAGGTGGCGAAAAATGTTTTTTTGAGTTACAATAAACAAATGCTGAGTTATATATTAGGAGGAGTAAAAAAGTGAATGTATTAGAAATTGTTCTGCCTGTACTGGTTATGATCGTGGTCGGTATGCTGTGCAGAAAATGGAAGATTCTGACCAGAGACGGAATCAATAACATGAAGGTGCTTGTAACGAATGTTATGCTTCCGGTTGCTATTTTTCATGCTCTGGCAACAGCGGAATATAATAAAGAAACCGGAATCCTGATTTTGATCATGTTTGTAATGCTGGTAGTATCCTTTGGTCTGGGCTTTTTGCTGAAGCCATTTCTGAAAGGAACCTATCAGAAATATCTACCGTTTATGGTAAGCGTATATGAAGGGGGACTTATGGCCTATCCGTTATATACAAGCCTCTGTGGCAGTGACAATCTACTGATCATGAAATCTGAATAACAGAAAATGAAAATTACCGCGGATTGAAATAGACCTGGCGGTAATTTTTGTATGTCGCAGGAAATTACTTCGTAATGTACCTGTGATATATAGTGCTCCGCATGAGGCGTAGAATCCTGTAAACGGGAAAGGGGTTGCAGATATTTAAATAATTTGGTAAAAACAACTAAAATATATTGAATGATGGCAAAAAAATATTGTAAAATAAAACGAAAACAAAGACTTGTGGAAAGGGAGCATACGTATGGAGAAAAGGTATACGATTGGTGTAATGATCGGAAATGCAAATTCACCGCATACGATGAATCTGATGCAGGGTATTTTTCATGCAGCTAAGTCTATGGACGTAAATGTTCTGTTTTTCTTGGGATTCACAGTAGTTATTACTATAAATCTTATTTTGGCGAAGATACGGAAGATGATTATGATTATCAGTTCAATGTAGTTTATGATTATCAGGCGTTCGCAGATGCGGATGCATTGATTATTGCATATGGTTCCCTTTGTATTTTTCTGGACGAAAAAAGAAAGGAAAAACGTTTCTGGACAAATATAAGGATAAGCCCTGTGTTCTCGTAGAAGAAAGAGACCATTCAGGAAAAGCTACTTCTATTATAGCAGACAACTATCACGGTATGTATGCTGTGGCAGAACATCTGGTGAGGGATCATGGATATCGAAGATTTACTTATCTTGCAGGACCTCATGGAAATACAGATGCCAATGAACGGCGTCAGGCGGTCTTTGATGTAATGAATGCATATAAAGTTTCATTTGATGAAAGCAGGGTAGCATATGGAGATTTTTCGTCCTGCGTTCAGCAGCAGGTGATCAGCTGCTGGACGATTTTCCGAACATGGAAGCAATGATCTGTGCCAATGATGTAATGGCAAAAACCGCATATCAGGAATGTACCAGAAGAGGTATAATAGTAGGGCGGGATATTGCTATCACCGGATACGACGACTGGGAACTGGCCAAAACCATGAATCCGCCGCTTACAACGGTACTTCAGAATGCATTTGACATGGGATATATGGCAATGATCGGTGCTGCAGAGCTCTGCAAGGGAAAAAATGTCATTCCGTTGTAGTTCCTGCAAAGATCAGGATCCGTGAATCCTGTGGCTGCTGTAATATCAAAGAACGTCAGTGTGAAAATCTTATTCCAGCGGAAAAGGAAGAATGGAAATGGATATCCGGAAGTTATATGAAAGAGTTTCTGGAAGAAATACTGGTTGAAAATGCGGATATGTCTTTACATGGTAAGGTGCAGGAATATCTGCAGTCTATTATGGAAGTGGATTTCAGAACTTCCGGAAGTGAAGAAAATATAAAAAGGAGTTTGCAGAAGCTTTTTAACAGCGATATCAGCAAATGTATAAGCGGACATTCGCTGATTAAAGTTTTTGACAGATTTACAGATGAGTGTGTCCGGAGAGAACTGCAGAAAGAAAATGCAGATAAAAGAGCAATTGAAAACCTGTTACTGAGAAAAAGACAGACTCATGATAAAATTTTGTCGCATATTATAAAACGTGAAAAAGAAAAATTCAGTACATTTCAGCAGGAAAGCTGGTTTGTGCCTCTGATCTCGAGAGATATGTTGTGTCATATGGATGATGAACGGGAATTTTACAGAAGGTCGCTGGTGAAATTGCAGGCATTGGGTGCGGAAGCATCATATTTTTATATTTTTGAACATCCCACCGCGCATTTTTCGAAATGAAGAATGGAATTGCCCCAAGCGAATGTATCTGACTGCATATCAGTCCGGTGAAGATATTATTGCATATAAAGAGGATAAAAGACCGGAAGTTGTCACGACATTTGCAGGGGAAGGGAAAATTACCCGCAGAAAGAATCATGCCCAGAATTATGTGGCTACGATTTTCTGCCTGTTTTCAGGAGAAATACAGTATGGAATTCTGGTAGCAGAGATTGATCCGGCTTATCTGTCTTTATTTTATCTGATCAGCAGACAGATTGGAAATATGCTCCGAATGTATCAGATGTCAGAAGAACAGAAGACTATGCAGCGGAAACTGGAAATACTGGTCAGAGAAATACAGGAGAAAAATGAAGTTCTGAATTTTATTTCCGAATCAGATGCACTGACAGGGTGTATGAACCGCAGGGGATTTATAGAAAAAACTCTTCAGATGAACAGAGACCATGAGGGAGAAGAACTGCTGATCTTATTTGCAGATCTGGATCATCTGAAAGAAATCAATGATTCTTTTGGACATATCGAAGGAGATTTTTCTATCAGACATTGTGCAGAGGTTTTAAAGAAGGTTGTGGGAGCAGATGGTATTGTGGGAAGAATCGGCGGAGATGAATTCTGCGTTGTCACGTTGGGAAATCTGAAAGATGGACAGCAGATCATAGAAAGGATCAGAGAAGAAAGTGATGCTTTTAACTGTACTTCAGATAAAGAATATTATGTGGAATTGTCAGCGGGATGTACTTCTGTGATCTGCAGAAACGGTCTTGTGATTGCCGATGCATTGAGGGAAGCTGACAGGGCACTTTATGAGGTGAAAAAACTGAGAAGAAATTCCGTAAAAAAAATTCGGTTATGAAAACATACCCTGTTCAGGTTCTCTTTTTAAATTACTTATGTCTTACCAAACTGTCTGTTCCACTATATCCAGATGTACTGTATGGATTTCCGTTTCCCATTGTTACCAGTGTAGACTTGTCTTTTAAATAAAGTCTCCATCCATCATAGCATCCTTTTCCCAAGTATATTCTGTAATAATATCCATAGCTGGTCTTTGTTACTTTATCAATCTTGTAGCGGTACAATACTTTTTTGAACCGGGAGCGTAAAGCTTAACTGTTTTTCTTCAGAACCCCGTCCATTCTGTTAAACTGAATAGAATCAGTCATTGTCTGGGTTGCCGCATATACAGATGCTGATCCGGCAAAAACAGGAACGCTTAATGCCATGCACAATGCAGTTACAACTGCGATCAGTTTACTTTTCCATTTTTTCATGTTTTTGTTCTCCTTGTAATATTTCTGAGATTACTTGACTCTTATATGGAATTCATAATTAAAAGGTGACATTTTAGGATTTTCCATATTTTTGATATTGAAATATGCAGGAGTCTTAACCGGATGGTAGTACACATAGATAAACATTAAATCTTTTAAGGCTACCTTAGATCCATTTTTGATCTTCCTGCTTTCATCATTCTCTCCGCCATGCCAGTAATAAGCAACGATCTTATCAATCTTATAACCGGCAGCAGGTGCAACCTGGATTTTTGCAGTCTTACCTTTTATCTGTGCTTCAGTTCCCCAGTATCCTGCAAAATCAGAAGCATACTCTTTATTTCCGATCTTAAAACTTTTGAATACCTGGTCAAATCTTTTAAAAGTGATCCTGGATGAAAGCTTGTAGGTTTTTCCATTCTGTTTAACTTTAAAACTGATGGTCGTCTGCTCTCCATCCTTGATGCGACGACCGGAATCTTTTTTTGTCGATCCATATGGCATTGTAACAGAGCCTGTCTAACTGTGCCTTTATATTTTTGTTGGAGGATCTTATCCCTGTCACTTTGGCAGAGCGGGATAAGTTCCCGATGTAGAGACTCTCCATGATAACCATAGTGCCTGCGCTGTACTGATAATGCAGGGTTGTTGCTTTCTGACATACCGGCCTAGCAGCGGCTTCGGTCACTACCGGAATTGACGTTGCTATGAGCAGGAATGCCAGCAAGCTACATAATACAAAACGTAATTTTTTCAACTTCTTTTCCTCCTTTTTTTATACTACAATTATACGCTTAATTTTTCAAATTTCCAGTCCTACATGCTATTTTCCTCTCAAAATTCCTTTTTTATTTTTCCTCAAAATCTTCATATTCCTTTAAGACGAAAAACGAAAGGAGAAATTACTATGATCAATGATTTTGGAGAAAAATCGGAGGAGCAAGAAGGATGTTTGGAAAGAACGCGGTCTGATGGTCGAAGATCTGGATGGCATGACACAGGGAGAAAAAGAGAAGTATGTAAAAAAAGACTGTGTCTGGCCGAAAGAGGACATGAAATCCTTAGTTGCAGACGGGATCATCTGATATTTTGCAGTCTCTCTGTAATTTTCCTTTGCATTGGGAAGATGTATCGGTTTCTTCTTTCCCTCTTCCTGTTCGAATGCATTTACCCAATTATTAAAAAGTTCCGAAAATATACTTCCCATCCACGGCTCCTCCTTTTGCTCGTATTTAAGAACAAAATGATAAACAGACGAATTTTTTAATCCCTATGACGTTCCTCATATTTTTGTACGAACAATAGGTAATTGCGAAACAAGTTCGCAATCCTGACTAAAAAGCGGTAAGAATCCTGCAACGCAGGATTCTTAAGATGAAAAATAGGTACTTCTAAATTTGAACATGACTAAAAGACTTCCCAGATAAA
>ENA-OUNI01000154-OUNI01000154.1-human-gut-metagenome-genome-assembly--contig:-NODE-154-length-29316-cov-5.661722_pt1 | contig 29316 bp, 35 predicted proteins | sample MGYA00242499_ERZ504580 | MGnify/ENA primary metagenome ERZ504580 (study PRJEB26092, sample SAMD00036315) | human gut metagenome | host: Homo sapiens | study: EMG produced TPA metagenomics assembly of... | reverse complement strand
TCCTGCTCCATAACAATTCTTAAAAGAAGAAGCGCACAACAGAGCATTCGAAGTACTGAAATCAGTAGGTATCCCTGAACCGGATATGACATTAAAGAGTTATCCGCACCAGCTTTCAGGCGGTATGTGCCAGCGTGTTATGATCGCTATGGCAATGTCCTGTGAGCCGGAGCTTCTCATCGCGGACGAGCCGACTACAGCTCTTGACGTTACCATTCAGGCACAGATTCTGGAGCTGATGGAGGACATCAGGGCAAAGAAGAATACAGGCATTCTGATGATCACACATGACCTTGGTGTTGTTGCTGAAATGTGTTCCAGAGTTGTTGTTATGTATGCCGGCCGAATCGTAGAAGAAGCACCTGTGCAGGAACTTTTTGCAGATCCGAAACATCCATATACACAGGGTCTGATCGGTTCTGTACCGAAACTTGGAAGTGGTGTGGAATCTCTTCCGTCCATTCCGGGAAGCGTACCGGATCTGTCCGTAATGCCGAAAGGATGTAAGTTTGCACCGAGATGTAAATATGCAATGGATATCTGTCATCAGCAGGAACCGGAGCTTGCAGATATCAACGAAGCAGGTACCAGAAAACGCAGATGTCATCTGCTCAACAAAACTGGAAAGGAGGCGTAACCTGTGAGCGAGCCGTTATTATCAGTAAAGAATATGAAGAAAACATTCCAGGCAAACGGAGGAATGTTCAGCAAGAAGAAATTTGTCCATGCTGTAAATGATGTATCATTCGATATCTATCCGGGTGAAACTTTCTCTCTGGTAGGTGAGTCCGGATGCGGGAAATCTACGACAGGTAAACTGATCGATCATCTGATCACACCGGATTCCGGTGAGATCTGGTTTGAAGGAAAAGAAATCTCCAGACTTTCCGAGAAAGAAATGCGTCCGCTGCGTTCTGATATTCAGATGGTTTTCCAGGATCCGTACGGTTCCCTGAATCCGAGAATGAAAGTTCAGGATCTCATCGGTGAGCCACTTCTGATCCACACAAACATGAGCGCAGGAGAGCGTCTTAAGAAAGTACATGAACTTCTCGGCACTGTAGGATTAAGTCCGTCTCATGGAGAGCGTTATCCACATGAATTCTCCGGTGGTCAGCGCCAGCGTATCGGAATTGCCAGAGCACTGACAGTGCAGCCAAAGCTGATCATTGCAGATGAACCGGTATCTGCCCTTGATGTTTCTATCCAGGCGCAGGTATTAAATCTTCTGCAGCAGTTACAGAAAGACTTTAATCTTACCTATCTGTTCATTTCCCATGACCTGAGTGTCGTTGAGATGATTTCGGACAGGATCGGTGTTATGTATCTGGGTACGATCGTAGAGACAGCTCCGAAGAAAGAACTGTATGCAAACCCGAGACATCCATATACAAGAGCACTTCTTTCCGCAGTTCCGATCCCGGATCCGGAAGTGAAGAAAGAGCGTATTACATTAAAAGGTGATCTTCCAAGTCCGAGTAATCCGCCAAGCGGATGTCTGTTCCATACACGCTGCCCACATTGTACAGAAAAATGTAAGACACAGGTGCCGACACCTGTTGAAATTGCACCGGGTCATATTGTAAAATGTCATTATCCAAAACTTACAGAATAGGAATTCCGAAATAACAATATTACACCTGAAGATGAACAGTGAAGAAAACAGGATTCACTGAAAGATACAGGTTATCATGAATGGATGAGGAAAGAGGGGGCTATGTTTACTGAGGAAAGACAAAGCGCAATAGAGAAATGCCTTCGTGAAAACGGAAAAGTCAAGGTTAAGGAATTAAGTGAGATGTTTCAGGTCACAGAAGACTGTATCCGAAAAGATCTTAAGATTCTTGAAAACGCCGGTAAGTTAAAGAGAACCTACGGCGGCGCAATCCTTTCACAGGATTATCCGCTGAAAAGAGACGTAGTAGACAGACGCCAGTTTAACCTTGACAAAAAGAGAACAATTGCAGCCAAAGCATTTAAACTGATTAAGAATAACGAAACGATTTTCCTTGATATTTCTACCACAAATATCGAGCTGGCAAAGCTTCTTGCCACGTCAAATATGCGTGTGGTAGTGGTGAGCAATATGATAGATATCCTGCAGATCCTTGCCACAAATCCGTCCATTACTGCAATCGGTACAGGGGGAACAATGTATCAGACAGTAAACGGATTCATGGGAGCTGCAACGATAGAAGTGATCAAACAGTATAGCTTTGACCGTGCATTTATAGGAAGCTGCGGTGTGGATATGACTGATTGTGCAATTACTACATTGGGGGTAGAGGACGGATTGACAAAGAAAGCAGCCGTGCACAGCAGCAGACATAAATATGTTGTTATGGAAAGGGATAAATTCTATTTCAATGATTCCTATAAATATGCATACTTCGATGATATCAGCGGAATTGTTACGGATGAATTTCCAGATGATACGATCGTGAGTACACTGGAGAGAGCCGGGGTGAAATTGTTCTGATGCAGGTAAGTCTTCGGGGGACTTATCTGATCTGGTTAAATCAGTCAGCAGAAAGGATGATCTGTCTGGCTTAAATGAAAAAAGATGGAGGCAAGTACGTGAAAGAATATATTTTGGAAGCCTGTGTAGATTCTGTAGAATCTGCTATGGCAGCGGTTGAAGGAGGCGCAGACAGACTGGAACTTTGCGGTAACCTGATCATCGGCGGAACCACTCCGGGACCGTGGCTTTTTGATGAAATAAGAAAGCGTTCGGATATCAGGATCCATGCTTTGATCCGTCCGCGTTTTGGAGATTTCTGCTATACAGATGCAGAATTTTCATGATAAAGCATGCAGTGGAAGATTTCAGGAAAATGGGTGCCGAAGGTGTTGTATTTGGGGTGCTGAAGCCGGATGGCACATTAAACATGGAACAGATGAAAGAGCTGATGGAGGCGGCAGGGGATATGTCGGTGACTCTTCACAGAGCTTTTGATGTATGTGTGGATCCAATAGAAACAATGGAACAGGCAATCTCACTGGGAATCAATACGATCCTTACTTCAGGTCAGCGTAATGTATGTCTGCAGGGGGCAGATCTGCTGAAGGAACTGGTAGAGAAGAGTCAGGGACGTATCACGATCCAGGCAGGAAGCGGCGTGGGAGCAGAAGTGATCCGCCAGCTTTATCCGCTTACAGGAGTCAGGGCTTATCATATGACCGGAAAGAGAGTCATTGACAGTGAGATGCAGTTTCGCAAGGATGGAGTCAACATGGGACTTCCGATGCTGAGCGAATATGAGATATGGCGTACGGATGTAGATAATATCCGTGCCGCAAAGAAAGTTCTGGAGGAATTATAATGGCAGAACCAAGAGTTTTTTTAAAAGAGAACAGGGGCCGAATTGAAGAGAACTACCTGGAGCAGGCAAAAAACCTGCCCCGGGTTTTTGCGCCTGTAGACGAAAAATTACAGAAATGTACAGAGGAAGTGGCACTTGCATGTAAATATTTATATGCGTTTATGCCGTACAGTGACATTGGCAATTATCCGTTTGAAGTATTTCTGGACTATGCAGAGAATGGTGTGAGGCTCTGGAAAGAGAACCCACAGGTTGCAGACCTTCCGGAAGAAATCTTCCTGAATTATGTGCTGTTTCACAGAGTAAATGAGGAGGAGATCGCACAGTGCAGAACTTATTTCCGCGCAGAGATCGGAAGCAGAATACAGGGAATGAACTTCAGAGAAGCAGCGTTGGAAGTGAATTACTGGTGTGCCGAAGAAGCTACTTATCATTGTACAGATGACCGTACTTTATCTGCGATTTCTGTATACCGTAGAGGAAATGGCAGATGTGGTGAAGAGTCTGTATTCACTGTAAATGCACTGCGAAGCGTAGGCGTACCTGCCGTCAGGTATATGCGCCGAAGTGGTCTCACTGCGATGACAATCACGCCTGGGTAGAGATCTGGTGTGACGGCAAATGGTACTTCCTCGGAGCCTGTGAGCCCGAAGAAATCCTGAATAAAGGATGGTTTACAAACGCTTCTTCCAGAGCAATGATGATCCATTCACGTGTGTTTGACACCAAAATCCCGGAAGGTGAGGTGATCGGCACAGATGGTATGGTGACCATGCTGAATGAATTGAAGAGGTATGCAGTAACCAAAGAAATTACAGTAACAGTAAAGGATACGCAGGGGTTACCCGCAGAGGGAGCTGAGGTTTCCTTTGAGGTACTGAACTATTCAGAGTATGCACCGATCGCAGAGAAGAAAACAGACAGTAAGGGAACTGCCAGACTGACAACAGGACTTGGGAGTCTGCATATTTCCGCAAGAATGTGTTCTGACGGCGAGTGGTTCTATGCGGAAACAGTTATGAACACTGAGAAAGAAGATAACTGTGAACTTTGTCTGGTATCGCAGGATAAAAGAAATGACGGCGAATCAGAAAAGTGGACAGCAGCAGATATATTTGCTCCTCATGATGCACCTGTAAACACAGACATGCCGACTTTAGAACAGAAGGCGAAGGGAAATAAGCGTCTGACAGCAGCCAATGCACACAGAGAGCAGAAAGTAAGAAACTGGTCAAATCCGGAATGTGAACGTTTCCTGGAAAAAAGGTAAACAGGATAGAAGAAGCCATTGCTGCCTCATACAGAGAAGATCTCCTGAGGGTTCTCACAGAGAAAGACAGAACTGACTGTATCAGTGACGTTCTGGAGGAACACCTGGAGCTGGCAATCCCATATCATGGTATGATGAAAAAGGATACCTTTGTATCTTATGTGTTAAATCCAAGAGTAGATGATGAAGTTCTTCAGAAATACAGAAGAGAGATTAAGAAGCATTTTTCCAGAACTGAGAAACAGGAGCTGAGAGATGATCCTTCCAGAATCTGGAATCTGATCGAGAAGGCAATTGTTTCCAGACCGGAGAAAGAGCGTTCCAGTGTGATCACAACACCGGCAGGATGCATAAGGACCTGTACAGGAAGCTTCCTGTCAAAGAAAATCCTGTTTGTTGCAATAGCGAGAACCCTTGGAGTAGCGGCAAGACTGAATCCACATGATCGTTCTATGGAATATATGAAAAACGGAAGATTTGTTCCTGTGCTTGCAAGAACAGAGAAGAACTGTACTCTGATCCTGAAAGCAGGAGAGACTGTACAGTGGAAATATTTCCAGAACTGGAGTATTGCAAAACTGGAGAATGGAAGATATACATCACTGAAACTGGGAGCAGAGAATTTCGAAGATCAGATCCTGAATCTGCCGTTGGAATTCGGAAACTACAGGATTCTTACTTCAAACAGACTTCCAAATGGAAATATGTTTGCAAATGAATATCATTTTGAAATTCAGCCCGGAGAGACAAAGGAGATCGAGTTGGTACTCAGGGAAGCAGATCTGGAGGATATGCTGGAGAATATTTCCATGCCGGAATTCATGCTGAAAACTGAGGATGGTACAGAAGTGAAAGCATCTGATCTTACAGCAGACGGAAAACATATCCTTATGTTTCTGGAAGAAGAAAAAGAGCCTACTGAGCATATCTTAAATGAAATGATGGAGCAGGAAGAGGCTTTCGCAGGATATGCAGAGCAGATTATTTTTGTAGTGAGAAGCAAAGAAGCACTGGAGACACCGACACTGTCCAAAGCACTTGCAAAGTTAAAAAATATTCAGATTTATTATGATGATTTCTCAGAGATTATCAATACTCTGGGAAGGCGTGTGTACGTAGATCCGGACAAACTTCCGCTGATTATTGTGACGAATGGAACCCTGAATGGGATTTATGCGACCAGCGGTTACAATGTAGGAACCGGGGATATGCTGCTTAGATTAATGTAACAGAGCGATAAATAAGATGCCCGGAGATGACACCTGTGAGCATCTTCTGGTATTGCCGGATTACATTATTGTATAGATGTAAAGGATTGGATATTGAATTTGCATTTACATAAAGGAGATAAAAATCATGTATCAGTTTAACAGAAAAGAATATGAAGAACGTATGAAATGGTATCAGGATGCCCGTTTCGGAATGTTTATCCACTGGGGATTATATTCTATTCCTGCAAGAGGAGAATGGGTACGCAGTACAGAGGAGATGCCTGAGGAAGAATACCTTCCGTTTATGAAAGAATTTGATGCCAGAGACTATAATCCGAAACAGTGGGCAAAAGAGGCAAAGGCAGCAGGTATGAAATATGTGGTTCTGACTGCAAAACACCATGATGGTTTCTGTTTATTTGACAGTAAATACACAGATTATAAAGTTACCAATACACCTGCAGGAAGAGATCTGATCAAAGAATATGTGGAAGCTCTTCGCGAAGAAGGTCTGAAGTCGGTCTGTATTTCACCTTACTTGACTGGCATCATCCGGACTATCCTCATTACGGAGACCGCATCCATCCTATGAGAAACCATCCGGAATGCAGTAATGAAAACAGAGATTTTTCTCGTTATATAGAGTATATGTACAATCAGGTGGAAGAGGTCTGCACAAATTATGGAAAAATCGATATTATGTGGTTTGACTTTTCCTATGACGATATGCGAGGCGAGAAATGGGGAGCAACCAGACTGATAGATATGGTCCGCAGATTACAGCCGGGAATCATCATTGATAACCGTCTGGAAGTCAGTGGTGAGGGAAGAGGATCTCTGTATGAATGCGATCCGACACCGTATCATGGCGATTTTATAAGCCGGAACAGATCATCCCGCCGGAAGGAATCTGCGACAAAGAAGGGAATCCGATGGTATGGGAAGCATGCTTCACCATGAACAATAACTGGGGCTACTGCGCAAATGACCACTATTACAAACCTGCTTCCATGCTGATCAAGAAGCTGGTAGAGTGCGTTTCCAAAGGTGGAAATATGATTTTGAACGTAGGACCTGATGCGAAAGGTAAATTCCCGAAAGAGTCCTCTGCGATTCTGTCGGAAATCGGACGCTGGATGGATAAGAACCATGACAGTATCTATGGATGCGCTCCGGCAGCAGATATCCCGAAACCGGATTACGGACGTATCACCAGAAATGGAAACAAGTATTATGTCCATATTTATGAGAATACATTAGGACCACTGCCGCTGATCGGATTTGATAAGAATAAGATTGTGAAAGTACGTGCCCTGGATGACGGACATGAAGTGCCGATCTCTACTTTATGGGTACACAGCGATTATCCGGATATCGCATTTGTTGACCTTGGTCCGGATCCTGTACTGCCGGATCCTGTAGACTATGTGCTGGAAGTGGAGATGGCTGAATAAAGATATAGAATACAAAAAGCTGCCGTATGGCAGCTTTTTTGTATTTCTTAACCGAACTGAGATGCAGGTGTCTGCCTGGTTCAGCATCGGTTTCTCTTGTTTACGAAATAATTCAGAATCCCACCGCCTACGATAATAACAAGTGCAACAGCAACAACACGTTTCGCTGCTTCCTGCGGCATCTGGCTTTTGGAACCGATGGAATCGGAATAGAAAGTCAAGGTATAATTGATCTCATGAGGGGTACCCATGGCAGTAGTGTCTGCGATTACCGGCATGCTCTCATCCATAATGGTAACCGGGATCAGGAATTCAGAATTCGTTCCTTCCTCATTGACAGGGAGATATTTTTCACCGTCAACGATCATGTAATCATAATTAGAACTGCTCCACTGGATATCGGCAGTTACTTCGCCGTTTTTTACGGTGATCAAAGTCGGTGAAGTGACACTGGCTTTGCCGCTCCCGCCCTCCAGCTCTACCTGGATGGAATACTCCCCATCTTCTTTATCAAGAGTGAAAGCCTGTGCAGCAGGAACAGAAGTCCATACTGACAGACAGCAGATCAAAGTTGCCAGAACTGAAAAAATCTTTCTCATATTTCTTTCCTCACTTAAATTCGATAATTTTCATCATCCCACAATTGAAATTAATTGTCAATACTTTGTTGAAAAAGTTATCCTGTTTTAGTATAATAAAAGGTGCTGTCCGCACGCAACATCATTGAGAACGTAGTGAACAGTGAGCACAATAAATGAATATCTGTGAATTGCTTTGCTGCGAAGCAGCTCCTGCAATTCTGATATCATAAAAATGTATATGCAAATCACAGGAGGATATGGTAATGAGAGGAATTTTATACGGAGTAGGAGTTGGCCCCGGAGATCCGGAACTTATGACATTAAAGGCAGTGCGCCTGATCAAAGAGAATGATATTATTGCAGTACCGGGCGCAGAGGTGCGTGAAACAGTTGCATATAAGATCGCAGTACAGGCAGTACCTGAGCTTGCAGACAAAGAACTCCTGCCAATCTATATGCCAATGACACACGATAAGGCAGAACTGGAACTGAACCATGAAAAAGGAGCCAAGGCGCTGGAAGCAGCACTTGATACAGGTAAGAATGTAGTATTTCTGACACTTGGAGATCCGACTATCTATCAACATTTTCATATGTGCAGAAGAGAGTAGAAGCAGATGGATATGAGACAAGACTGGTAAGCGGCATCACTTCCTTCTGCGCAACAGCAGCACGCCTGAATATCCCGCTTACAGAGTGGAACCAGCCTCTTCATGTACAGCCTGCAGTTCACCGCCTTGACAGTGAACTGGATCAGCCGGGTACCTATGTGCTGATGAAATCCGGCAAAAAGATGAATCAGGTAAAGGAAATTCTGGCAAAAAGCGGACGCAATATCCGTATGGTGGAGAACTGTGGAATGCCGGATGAGCATATTTACAACAGTGTAGAAGAAATTCCGGATGATGCAGGCTATTATTCTCTGATCATTGCAAAGGAACAGGATGGAGGATTATGATCGAAACCAGAGATCTGACAAAAACCTTTGACAATTTTACAGCTGTGGATTCCCTGAACCTGAAAATTGAAAAAGGGGAATTTTTTGGCCTTCTTGGACCGAACGGAGCAGGCAAGACAACGACCATCAGCCTGCTCTCAACCCTTCTTCTTCCGACAAAGGGAGAAATCCTCATAGACGGTCAGCAGCTTACGAGACAACGTCTGATCTGAAAAGAAAAATCAGTGTGATCACCCAGGAATATTCTATGCGTCAGGATATGAATATGGATGAGATTATGGAATACCAGGGACGGCTCTATTTTATGCCGCGAAAGCAGATAAAAGAAAGAACAGAAGAACTTCTGGAGTTCTGTGACCTGCTGAAGTTTCGCAAACGTACAGTCCGTAAGCTTTCCGGTGGAATGAAGCGTAAGCTGATGGTCTGTCGGGCATTACTGACAGATCCGGAGATATTGCTTCTGGATGAACCCACAGCAGGTATGGATGCTCTTTCCAGAAGACAGATGTGGAATCTTCTGCGTAAGCTTAATGAGAAAAATCTGACGATCCTGCTGACTACTCATTATATGGAAGAAGCACAGAGTCTCTGTAATCGTGTGGCACTGATGGATCATGGTAAGCTGGAGGAGGTAAGTACTCCGTCAGCACTGATTGAGAGTCTTGGTGCTTATGCAGTGGACGAGATGACAGCAGATGGAACACAGAATCACTATTTCCATACACGACAGGAAGCAATCCGGTATCTGGAAGAGCTTACAGGGCAGGCGTCTCTTCGCGAGACAACACTGGAAGATGTCTTTGTAGAAAGAGCCGGGAAGCATTTGATTTCAAAATAGCAGATATTAACTGAATCAGGGAAGTCCCCTGCGGAGGTTGCGAAAAAAGTTAGAATAATCTGGAGAAAAATGTATGGGAATTATAACAATATTATGGGAGAAGTGGGTAGAATTCCGCCGGGATTTCTATAAAATCACACTGGCGGCAATGATTGCACCGCTAATGTATCTGATCGTATTCGGAATGGGAATCCAGACCACTTCTCATGGACAGCCATACCTGAACTTTCTGATTCCGGGTGTGGTATCACTGACAACTATGAACGGAAGCTTCAACGCTATTGCGCAGAACCTAAACGTACAGAGACTGTATGAGAAGGCTTTTGATCAGGTGATGATCTCCCCCACACCATTATGGCAGTTTATTGCCGGACAGATCATCGGGGGAAGTCTGCGCGGTCTGTATGCAGGAGGAATCATACTGCTTCTTACAGCACCTATTGAGACAGGACTGATCTTCAACGGATGGTCCTTTCTGGTGATGTTCCTGAACGGAGCAGTATTCTCAGCCATCGGCGTGGTGGTCTCCTTTCTGGCAAAAAACCACGCAGACGTGCCGAGGTTTTCCAATTATATCATTATGCCTATGGCATATTTGTGTAACACCTTTTCTCAACAGAGAAACTTCCGGGATTTGTAGGCAAGTTTGTATCAGCCTTGCCATTATCCCAGACCAGCCATCTGATGAGAAGCATTTCATCAGGTGAGGCGGTGAATTACACTGGTATTGGGATTCTGCTTCTTTATCTGCTGGTGTTTACTGTAGCAGCATCATGGTTTATTTATAAGAAGAAAAATCTGTAACTGACTGACAAGGAGGAGCCTGTGCTCCTCCTTGACTTATTTATGTATTCGCAAAATCAAGTGCAATAACCAATATTCGCCTGACTGCTACTCAGAAGTATCAGTGGTATTTGTGAGAACATGAAGATTATCAATTTTTCTCTTTTTTTCAGCCGGCAGATAACAGTTACATATAATAGTCTCGCACAAACTGCACAAATTGCTTTACATGGGGTTTCAGAATCCTGTTTTTGCTATAGACAATATAGAAACTGCGTTTATGAGCAGATTCCTCCAGTGGAAAGACAAGAATCTGCTTTGTCCTCTGCAGGTCAGTGACAGAGCGTGATGAAAGAATAGAGATTCCCAGACCATTAACAATGGACTTTTTGATGCTTTCCAGGTCATTCATACGGGCGATCACATTCAGATTGCCTGTTGTGATGCCTGCGCGATCCAGAAAAAGGTCCATTTCTTTTTTTGTGCCGGAGCCCTTTTCCCTGAGGATAATAGGATCTTTCAGGAAATCATGAAAAATAGCGGGTGTTTCTCTGTCCTTGAGTGCAAGATAGTGATCTGTTACAGGAGTTGCTATGACCAGCTCATCATGGCAGAAAGGAATAAATACGCAGCTCTCATCACGTGTATTCTGGCCTACCAGAGCCAGATCTACAGTTCCGTCCAGCACCCGGCTGATGGATTCAGAACTGTCTGACTGTATGGAGTGAAAATAAACATCAGGGTGCGTTTTGCCGAAAGCAGCAAGCAGTTCTGGCAAAAGATAAGAAGAAGGAATGGTAGATGCAGCCAGATCTATCATATGTTTGTGGGCACCTGTAAAATTTTCAAGCAGGTTATTTCTGATTTCCAGCATACGGACTGCACTGTCATAAAGCTGGTAGCCTTTGGCTGTGATCGTTGTTTTCTTTGTAGTACGGATGATCAGTTTCATATGCAGTTCATCTTCCAGGGAACGTATATGCGCACTGATCGTAGGCTGTGTCAGATAGAGGCGGCGGGCTGCCTCTGAGAAGCTGCCGTAGTCCACGACAGCGACGAATGCTTCTAATTGTTTAAATTCCATTGTGAAACTCTCCTTTTATAGCAATGCAGATAATGCAGCTAAAGCAATATCCAGTTCCTGTTTTGTATTCTCGGATCCGAAAGAAAACCGGAGAGTACCTTTCGGGTATGTTCCAAGGGTTTTATGGGCATTTGGTGCACAGTGAAGGCCAACTCTTGTCATAATTCCGTAAGTACTGTCCAGCTCAAAGGCGGCCTGAGCCATGTCCATATGTAAGGTCTGGACAGATACAACTGCACAACGGTTTTCAGTATTTTTTTTACCGATAATACGCAGAAATTTTTTTCAGGATCCAGATTCAGGATACCATCTATAAAGTATTGTGTCAGCATTAATTCATGTTGGCGGATTTCTTCCATGGACTGTTTCTCCAGATCACAGAGTGCGGCATGAAGTCCCAGAATCCCAGGTATATTGGGAGTTCCGGGCTCGAAACGATCAGGAAGAAATGCCGGTACTTCTTCAGAATGAGAGGCACTTCCTGTTCCACCGCTGATAAGAGGCTCAATCTGCGCTGCCAGTTTATTGCGGATCAGAAAGCCACCTGTTCCCTGTGGCCCTCTGAGTCCCTTGTGACCTGTAAATGCCAGTGCGTCTATGTGACATTTCTCCATATCAATGTTAATGGTTCCTGCCGTCTGTGCAGTGTCCAGAATAAAAAGAAGCCCATGTTCTTTGCAGAAATCTCCGATTTCCTGTGCTGGCATGACAGTTCCGCATACATTAGAAGCATGAAGACAGACCACAAGCTTAGTCTCAGGACGAAGGAGTGCGGTCGCTTTATCAAGCAGAAGACTGCCGTCAGAAGCGCATGGGATCCTGTCAAAAGAAATTCCATGTTTCTCCAGCTGTACAAGGGGACGCATCACTGCATTATGCTCCATGGCAGTTACAAGTACATGATCGCCGGGTTTCAGAAGTCCTTTCAGAAGAACATTCAGACTGGCAGTGATATTTTCTGTAAAAATAACATTCTTACCCTTTCCGGAAGTAAAGTGAAAGAGCCTCAGAAGCTGTTCTCTTGTTTCAAAAATCTGTTCCTCCACAGAATAAGCTGCCCGGTATCCTCCCCGGTTCACATTCACAGCAGAGCCTGACAGGTAATCATAAACTGCCTGTGCAACAGATGGTGCCTTGGGAAAAGACGTACTGGCCTGATCCAGATAGATTTTATTCATAAATAAATCCTTTCGTTTGTCATGGGCGGAAACCCACTGCCTTTAGGCGGTGGGAGGAGCCTTGTAAATTGTTATCTATTATCCTTGACTCTCAATATATTTTTGTATAGTTGCTGATGACACTTCTCCAATGCTGCAAGCAAAATAACCATCTGACCAAAATATTTTTTTCTTCCAATATTGTTTTGATAAGACCGAATTATACTTTTGCCATAAGTAGTATGTTGTTTCCTGTTTTACAATTTTAACAATGTCGCATACTCTATCCGTTGCATCATAACTTAACAAAAATGTATATGGTCTTTGTCTGTTTCCATAGCAATTATTTCGTAGCCACGAGTATTAGCTATATCGAGAATCTTTTGTTTCACATCATCAGCAATAGAGCCTTGTAGTAGTTGTTTGCGGTATTTGGTTACAAGAACTATATGTACTTTCAGACTGTATTTTCGTCTGTTATGACGATAATATCTATTATCCATAAATCACCTCTGATAGTTATTGACGTTCACTAAATATTAGTATACACTATTGCTAGTGAAGTATCAATGAGAGGAATAAATTTTATGGAACAGATAACTATAACTGCAAAAGTCAGATAGTTGCAACTGATACAGATAAGTTTTGCTTAATAAAACAATGTCTGTTTATTGTGATGCCTGTAATTATGTTTCAGATTATGTATTCCGCACACATGACCTAAAGCAGTTCTCACTCAATAAAATTTTGTACTCTACTCTAAGAGAAAAGTTCAGTCTCAAATCACAAATGGCGCAGTCTGTTTTTAAAACGGTTATCGCAAGATATAAGACCATTCTTGAAAATCAGAATGAATGGATAAAACCATCTTTTAAAAAACCTCAGTACGACCTGGTTTGGAACAGAGATTATTCTTTAACTCAAAACTGCTTTTCCGTCAATACGCTTAATGGTCGTGTGAAACTTCCTTATTTTGCTGAGGGTATGTCTAAGTATTTTAACCATTCTATTTACAAGTTTGGTACTGCCAACTTGTAAATAAACATGGTAAATACTATCTGCATATACCAGTTACCTATGAGGTTGAAGAAAGTAATATTTCTGATATTTGTAATGTTGTAGGTATTGACAGAGGTATTAACTTTGTTGTTGCAACTTATGACAGTAAACATAAGTCTGGATTTGTTAGTGGTAAAGCTATTAAACAGAAACGGGCTAATTATTCCAGGCTTCGTAAAGAACTTCAAATGCGACATACGCCATCCTCAAGGCGAAGACTAAAAGCTATCGGTCAGCGAGAAAACCGTTGGATGCAGGATATTAACCATCAGGTATCGAAGGCACTCGCCACCGGTAATCCAAAGCATACTCTCTTTGTATTAGAAGATTTGACTGGTATTCGCAATGTTACAGAACGTGTCAAAACAAAAAAACGCTATGTTTCTGTATCATGGTCTTTTTATGACCTTGAGCAGAAGCTGATTTACAAAGCGAAGCAGAATCAATCTTCTGTAATAAAGGTGGATCCTCGTTATACCAGTCAATGCTGTCCTGCTTGTGGACATACTGAAAAGTCTAATCGTAATAAGAAAATACATTTGTTTACTTGCAAAAACTGCGGTTATACGTCTAATGATGACCGTATTGGAGCTATGAATCTGTATCGTATGGGAATAAACTATCTTGCTGATAGCCAAGTACCTAATACAGTTGTAACAGAGTAAACTCTGCTACAAAGGGTGCTGTCAACCACCCAATGATGTAACGCCACTTTAGGCAGCAATGCCTATTGGGGATAAAAGGTCGGAGACGTAAGCCGTTACTACGACTGGGCAGTTACAAGCCCATTACCTTTAGGTGATGGGTAGTTGACACAGAAGCGGACTTCCCGGAGAAAACGGAGGAAGTCGAGCAGATTGTTAGAGTAGAACCGCAGGGCTATGTGGGAATTTATCATGCGGATGAAGAATAAAAGTATCATTCAGTTCATCCTTTGAATAACTGCGCGTCGCATTCTCGTTATTTTCCAATGAAGAGAGTCAGACGCGCAATTTTGTTTCAATCTGGAAAAAACTATACCATTCGCTTGTCTGCGAATCCGATTGCACGGGTATAAAAGCCTCAGCGTAGCTCGCTATGCCTGCGTTTTTATAATAATATAAGAACGGAAGTTACTTAAAAACATATATATGGTATAAACATTTTATAGAAAAGGATATCTTTAACACGATTGTATGAATCTATAAAATATCGTAAAACAGGAGGCGTTTAAATGATCAGACTTCAGGATATTGCAGATATGGCGGGGGTGAGCCGGACTACGGTTTCCAATGTGATCAATGGAAATACCAAGAGAGTGTCTCAGGAAACCATAGATAAGATTACCCGCATTCTGAAAGAACAGAATTATGTTCCACATATGGGATCTGTGATGTTGTCAGGTCATGGCTCCAGAATCATCGGAGTAGTGCTTGGATTTGCCACTGCTCATGGAATGCAGTCTCTGCAGGATTCCTTTGTGGGAGAGCTGATAGGAACCATACAGACAGAAGCAGAACGGAAAGGTTATTTCGTCATGCTTATCGGTGGAGAAAAAATTGAAGATGTAGTAGACATGGCTTCCAGGTGGAATGTTGAGGGTCTGATCATTCTGGGATATGATGAGGAACGATACAGACAGCTGTCCAGAAAACTGAACAAAAAGATGATATTGATCGATGCATATCCGGAAGGGGAATACACCTTCCAGAATGTAGGAGTTGACGATTATTCCGGTGGATATCAGGTTGGAGAATACCTGTATTCCTGTGGATATCACAGGGCATTGTTTATCGCAGAGACAGATAAGGACAGTGATTCCCGCAGATGGAATGGATTCAAACAGGCTATGGAAAAGCAGGGCGGTTTCTGCAGCAAATCCCGTCTGATCGTAGTTCCGGGGGAGAAGAGACAGCGCCTTAGCAGATATGAAGAACTGCTTCCTCGTTTCCTTGAAGTAAAGGCACTGGCGTTTTCTTCGGATTACGGAGCGATTGAGGCTATGAACTATTTCTTTGACCATGGGATTAAGGTTCCGGATCAGATTTCCATAGTAGGTTATGATGACAATATTTATGCGGAGTTTGTCCGTCCCAGGCTGACTACGGTTCATCAGGATATCCACCAGAAGGGCGTGATCTCCCTGCGTCGTCTGCACCGGATGATAGAGGGAGAAACTTTAAAAGAAATGAATATCAAGAGCCCGGTGCGGCTGATAAAAAGAGAGTCTGTGAAGGAATAGCAGGCTCTCTTTTACAATTTACAGAACTTATCTGGTTGGGTTAACAGTGTAAAAACATACTGATTATTGTATGATATGCACAAAAATAGATCGTGAATTTTGTGTGAAATTTAAGTTTCCCGAGAAACCTGTTGATTTTTACAGACAGACTGCGTTATGATAAAGTCACCAAGGGAAAACAGAGGTTGCGCAGCTTCGTAGTTAATGAAAATTAAATTATGGAGGAGAAAAAATGTATAAAAAAATAATAAGCACATTGGTAATTGGTACTTTGCTTGCCGGCACATTAACAGGATGCGGCGGTTCATCTGACGCAGGATCTTCAGCGAAAAGTTCAGGTAAAACAGAACTGGAACTTTTTTCCACAAAACCTGAGAACAAGGATACGATTCAGAAACTGGTAGACAAATATAATGAAAGCCATGACGATGTGACAGTAAAGGTTACTGCTCCGCCGGATGCAGGAACAGTATTAAAGACCAGAATGGCAAAGAATGATATGCCTGACATCGTAGCAATGGGCGGCGATAACAACTACACTGAGGTTGAGGGTGCAGGTATGCTGCTTGACCTGGGTGATCAGGATTATATCAAGGATGTACAGGAAGCCTATATTGACATGGTTTACGATGTAAATAAGGACAAAGAAGAGACAATATATGGTGTTCCATTTGCTACAAATGCTTCCGGTGTTATCTACAATACAGAGAAATTCGAAGAGCTTGGACTGGAAGTTCCGAAGACCTGGGATGAGTTTATAGATGTTCTGCAGAAAATCAAGGATGCAGGCGAGCAGCCATTACTGATGACTTACAAAGACGCATGGACAGCACTTGCACCGTGGAACTCCATAGCAGCAGACCTTGCACCGGAGAGCTTCGCGGATGACCGCAAAGCAGGCAAGACAACATTTGTGGGAACACATGAGGAGATTGCAGAGAAATATCTGACACTTCTTGATTATGCACAGGATGATTACATGGGACTTAGCTATGATGACGGAAACAAGAAATTTGCCAACGGTGACGCTGTAATGATCATCAACGGAAACTGGGCAATCAGCCAGTACCGTAATGCTAATCCGGATGTAAAAATAAACATGTTTGCACTGCCGTCTTCCAATGATGAATCCCAGAACAAGGTTACCTCAGGTGTGGATGTGCTTCTGGGCGTAAGTAAGAGCAGCTCTAATGTAGATGCAGCCAAAGATTTCGTTTCCTTTATGATGGAAAAAGAAAATATACAGACTTATATTGATGAGCAGTTCTCATTCTCCGCATTAAAGGGTGTAGAGCAGAGTGATGAAGCAGTATCAGGCGTACAGGAAGACATCAGCAATGGTAAAGTTGCTAACTTTGAAGACCACTACTATCCATCAGGACTGGATATGGCCGCACTGGTTGCTGGATTTAGTTTAAATCGTGCAAATGGAATGGATGATAAGGAAAACATCGATCAGTTCCTGAAACAGTGTGATGAGAAATATGATGTTGCGAATGTAGATTAAGTGAGGGGATGAGCCTATGAAGAAAGCAGCGAATCGTAAAAGACCTGCTGTCAACAAAATTTACTATATTTATGTTGGTATTCTTGCAGTATTATTTTTCATCTTCCATACAATTCCTTTCCTGAAAGGTGTGTTCTACAGCTTTACTGACTGGAGAGGATACGGAGAGTGGAATTTCGTAGGGCTGCGTAATTATCTGCATATGTTTGTAGATGCAGATACAGGAAATGCTTACATTTTCACCTTTAAATTTGCTGTGATCACTACGATCCTGGTTAATGTGATCAGTCTTGTGCTTGCATGCGCATTAAATGCAAAGATTAAATTCAAAAATACGATTAAAGCGTTTTATTTCCTGCCGTATATGCTGGGGAGTCTGATCGTGGGATTCATCTTTAACTATATTTTTGCAAACCTGGTTCCGGAGCTTGGAAAAGCTCTGGGAATCAAGGCTCTCAGTGTGAATATTCTGGGTACCAACAATGCGATCTGGGGAATCATTGCAGTATCTCTGTGGATCGGATGTGCATTTAATACACTGATCTATATTGCAGGACTCCAGTCTATTGATACAGATGTATATGAAGCTGCTGACCTGGACGGAGCTACAGGCTTCAAGCGTTTCAGCAAGATCACATTCCCTCTTCTGGCACCGTCCTTTACCATTAATATGGTGCTCTCTGCCAAAGGTTACCTGATGGTTTACGATCAGATCATGGCCATGACAGATGGTGGACCTGGAACAGCAACTACTTCCATTGCAGTCCTGATCTATAAGAAGGGATTCGGTGGAGGACAGTTCGCCTACCAGTCAGCCAATGCAGTTGTGCTTTTTATTGTAGTTGTGCTGATTTCTGTATTACAGCTTCGTATACTTGAGAAGAGAGAGGAGAAGTTAGGATGAAACAGGGTGTAGCGAAGGTAAAAGAACGTTACAACTGGCCTGTAACGATTCTTCTTATCATAGGAATTGTGCTGATTATTCTTTTGCCTCTGTATATGGCACTGATGATCGCAATCAAGGATCCGTCTGACATGAATAACATACTGGCATTACCCAGAAAGCTGCGTCTGCAGAACTTCGTGGATGCCTGGGTGATGACAAATTTCCCACAGAAATTTTTTAACACTGCATTTATTACAGTGATCAACCTGTTCTTTACATTGATCACAAACTCCTTTGCAGCGTATGCAATAACCAGAAACAGGAAAAAGAGTAAATTCTTTTCCATTATGTATTACTACTTTATCAGTGCCATGTTTATCCCGTTCCAGGTAATCATGCTTCCATTGGTTGTACAGGCGAATACCTTCCATCTGGATAATATTTACGGTATTAGTTTTCTTTATATTATCTTCGGTCTGCCCATGAATACCTTCCTTTATACAGGTGCAATCAAGGCGATACCGGAAGCACTGGATGAAGCAGCAATGATCGATGGTGCCAACCCCATCCAGATTTTCAGCCGGGTCATTTTCCCGGTATTAAAACCAACTACAGCAACAGTAGCAATCCTTTCCTTTATGTGGACATGGAACGACTTCAGTATGCCACTGGTACTCTTAAGTGATGAGAGCCAGCAGACCTTACAGCTTGCACAGTATGTATTCAAGAGCCAGTTCTCTGTAGACTATAATCTGGCATTTGCCTCTTATCTGCTTGTACTGGCACCTGTACTGATCGTATATATCTTCTGCCAGAAGTGGATCATGAACGGTGTTGTTGCCGGTGCAGTAAAATAACACATCAATAAACTTGAGAAATACAAACAGGAGGCTTACGTTTATGAAGAAAACCTGGTGGAAAGAAAGTGTTGTTTATCAGATATATCCCAAAAGCTTTAAAGACAGTAATGGAGACGGAATCGGGGATATCAGAGGAATTATTGAGAAGCTTGACTATTTGAAGGAGTTAGGTGTGAATGTTCTCTGGATTTCTCCTATGCTTGAGTCTCCGCAGGATGATAATGGCTATGATATTTCTGATTACAGAAAGATCTACAAAGACTACGGAACCATGGAGGATTATGAAACTCTCCTTGCAGAGGCACACAAAAGAGGAATCAAGATTCTCATGGATCTGGTTGTAAACCATACCTCCGATGAGCATTCCTGGTTCGTCGAGAGCCGTAAATCCAAAGACAATCCTTACCGCGACTATTATATCTGGAGAAATCCGGTGAATGGTAAGGAACCAAATAACTGGGGCGGAGTATTTGGCGGTTCAGCCTGGGAATATGACGCACAGACAGATATGTATTATCTTCATCTGTTCTCCAAGAAGCAGCCGGATCTGAACTGGGAGAACGACAAGGTTCGCCGGGAAGTTTATGATATGATGAACTTCTGGTGTGAAAAGGGAATCGACGGTTTCCGCATGGATGTTATCAGCATGATCTCCAAAGATCAGGAATTTCCTGACGGGGAGATGAATAACGGATTGTATGGTGATTTCGGTCCGTACAGTGTTCATGGTCCAAGAATCCACGAATTCCTGCATGAAATGAATCAGGAAGTTCTTTCCAAATATGATGTGATGACTGTGGGGGAAACCTCAGGAGTTACCATTGAGGAAGCACAGAAATACGCAGGTGATGACAGAGAAGAACTGAATATGGTATTCCAGTTTGAGCATGTAGAAATCGGCGGCGGTGATTATGGCAAGTGGACCACAGAACGGTATGATTTCAAAGAGTTCAAGAAGATCATGATCAAATGGCAGGAAGAACTGGCAGGAAAAGCATGGAACAGCCTTTTCCTTGGCAACCATGACCAGCCAAGAAGTGTATCCAGATTTGGAAATGACAATCCTGCTTACCGTGATATTTCAGCCAAGATGCTGGCGACCTGTCTTCATATGATGCAGGGAACCCCTTATGTTTATCAGGGTGAAGAGCTTGGAATGACTAACATCTATTTCGACAAGCTGGAGGACTACCGCGATATCGAGAGCCTTCATTATTTCACTGAGCTGACAGAGACAGGCAGACTGACACCGGAGTATATGATGAAATGCCTGATGCTCAGAAGCCGCGATAATGCCAGAACACCTATGCAGTGGGATACTTCCGCAGGTGCAGGTTTCACTACAGGGGAACCATGGATCAAGGTAAATCCAAATTACCAGCAGATCAATGCAGCAGATCAGTTAAAAGATCCGGACTCTGTTTTCCATTATTATCAGAAGCTGATTCGTCTGCGTAAAGAAATGGACATCATTGTGTACGGAGAATTTGAGGCTCTGTACCGCGACCATGATCAGATATTCGCTTACATAAGAAAGCTTGGATCAGAGAAGCTGCTCACAGTATGCAATTTCAGTGCACAGGAAGCGGAAATGGAACTTCCGGAAACATTCGCAGAAGGAGCTCAGTGCCTGATTACGAATATGGGAAGAAGAGTATTTGACAGGAAAATCATTCTGAATCCATATGAGGCGTTTGTGCTTTACAAAAAATAAAATAGTCTGAAATAAAATACCCTTTCGTATGACATGACGGAAGGGTATTTTTGCTTTTATAGTGCTTATAGTTCTGGTAAGTGACGTAAACGCTGCGGTTTTCATTTATTTTATAGACAGGTATGTATTACTCCTATGAAGGCATATCTTCACTAAGTTTCAGCAGTGCTTCCGTTTAGCAACTGTCAAAGACAGGAGTATATGCTTTCCATGCTGTTTTGTCAACCAGAGTATATTACAATTCCGGAACCACTGTAGTCCATAGATGATTTCCTATTTTCTGGAAATCCCCCTCCAGAGACATTACAGTTACTACTGCATCCTTGTCAGGAAACGCCAGACAGAACTGACCATAATTTCCATCGGATCGATAGGAACCGGCTTCCGGATTCATTACAAACTGATATCCATATCCAAAACCGGAATAAAGATTTCCCGGACTTCCTGCCACTGAATTATCCACCAGATTGGACGTTGCCATCTTCATGTACGACTCTGGCACCAGCTGTTTTCCATTATAATTTCCCTTGTGAAGAATCATCTGTCCATACCGGGTAAACTCATCAATATTCACATAAAGTCCATTAGCCGCATGCACATGCCCTTTCGGACACAAAGTCCAGTCTGGATTTCCAATTCCCAGCGGCTCAAAAAAGCGATTTCTCAAATATTCCAGAAGATTAACTCCCGCACGTTTTTCAATCGCGCAGCTGATCATATAAGTATTAAAATTGCTGTACAGCCATTCTGTTCCCGGTTTTTTTATCACTTTCGCATTCTCGAAGAAATATCGGATCCAGTCCGGAGTTGTGTAACGCTCCGGCCAGTCACAGAAAAACAGAGAGCTTTCCAAACCTGTAGTCATTGTCAGCATATTTTCCAGCGTTACATCCCCCAGATATCCTTCCGGATTCTCCGGTGCATACTCTGGAAAAATATCCACAATCTTCTCATCAAGTCGAATCAGCCCTTCATCAAGTGCGATTCCTGCCGCACAGGACACAACACCCTTGCAGGCAGACCAGGTGTTAAGGCGTGTCTTGACCGGCATTCTTTTATATTCTGCCGTTAACTGTCCTTCACGCCATATCTGCGCATACATAACATTGAGATTTTCTTTTAAAGTTTTGATAGCAAATTCATTGATCAGGTTCTGGTCTTTATTCATAAACATTAATCCTCCCACACACTTGTTTCCATCTTTACATCAGGACTTACACTTCTAAACCATCCGTAAGCCATGCATACTACAATGGCTATCAGACTGATGATTACTACCGGAAGTTTCAGGCTTCTGCAAGATTGATAAAAATGCAGATATATGCAAACAGGCTCAAACAGCAGAGAAAATAATATTTTCCGTTAGAAATATGCATTGGTGATTTTTCCCATGCTTCTGCATGTTTTTTCGGAAGCTGGAAATAAGCATAAATCTGCAGAAATGCCACTGCTGATGCCAGAAGCATAATATTATTTACAACATCACTGATAGAAAAGTCCAGTAACACAGGTAATATTCCCATAAGATAAGTAAATGTCATCAGTTTCCAGTAAGCCCCTCTTCTGTTCTGAGCTGCCCATGATTTCGGAAGCCATCCATCTTTACAGGACTGTGCAACCGGAATACAGTTATTGGAAATTGTTGAATTAATGGATGAAGACAGTGCAAGTACCGGACCACCAATCATAAATACTGTGAAAAGTGCCGGATTTAAAATATTTTTTGCAACCAGGGTAAGCGGCTGTCCGGCTACCTGATCCAGAGGAAGCACACCACTTGCTACAATTGCAACACCGCCATATATAACCATCAGTGTCGGAATACAGTACAGAAGTGCCTTTGGAATATCTTTATGTGCCTCTTTTGCCTGTTTACCATAATTCATAATGCAGGAATATCCGTTTGTTGAATATACATACAGCATGATTGCGGAAAAGAATCCGGATGGACCATTGGAGAAAAAGTCTGGTGCTGTAAACTCAAACACCGGATTTTTCAGCTGGAGGCATCCCAGAACAATAAACAGACCAAGTGCAACAAACAGCAGGATAACCAGAATTTTCTGTACCTTCGCCATTACATCCACACCACACAGATTGATGGCAAAGAACACACTCAGGGCTGCAATTCCAAACCATTTCGCATTAATCTGCGGCCACAGGGAATTTGCATACATACCAATTGCCACACCATAAGTCGCCAGATTGATCGTCTGTGGCAAAAATCCTACTGCATACATACCGGCAACTCGTTTGCCGGCCATATCTCCTACCAGAGAATAAAATCCTCCTCCAAGTTTCAGTGTAGATGTGATCCATGGAATTGGTGCAATCATCATAAATCCCCAGATACATGCAGCTACATATGCCAGCCATGCTGACTGACCAGTCAAAAGAATTGCCGGTCCGATCAGTGTCAGAACACCCGATCCAATCGCCTGTCCTACACCGATTGTATAAAGATCACTTCGTTTCAGGTAACCTGTTTTTTCTTTTATTTCCTTTACTGTTGACGACATAAAAGCCCCCCTTTTTTATTGACTTTAATATTAGTAGTGTAATTAATTCTTTTTCTGACGTCATATAAATTATTTAATGCTATATTAACATCTAGGTTTCAAGATTTCTATTGACAATATTATTAAAAATACACACTTTAATTTGTGCATTATTTACATCTTTTTTATATTAAGAAGAATTTTTTACTCCATTATATTGTAATCAAACTTACACCTGTTATAATTTATTATACTAATCGTACAATACAGGAGGTTTCATGAAAATAGAACAGTTGATCCGTGAAAAAGTATCTTTCCTTTCTGCCGGTCAGAAGAAGTCGCCGAATATATATTACAACACCTTGATTCATTCAGTTATTCCACCCTTGCGAAACTCAGCAAGGAAATTTCCGTAAGCGAAACCACTATCATACGCCTTGCCTATTCCCTGGGATTTGAAAGTTTTTCTGAAATGCAGCGTACTGTACAGAATGATATTCTTTCCGTTCCTACGGTTATAAAAGACGATTCACTGCTGGATAGCGGAAATTTTTATCAAAACATCATTGCCAATGAACTCCATTCCATGGAAAGCTGGGCATCTCATCTGAATCAGGAAGATATGGATCAGATTGTTACCCATCTGAGCAATGCCAAAAAACGCCTCATTGTTGGTGCACGCTCTTCCTACAGTGCCGCTCTCTGGATGGGAACTCTGTTGAATCAGCTTCTTGGAAATACCAAGGTGGTTCACGAATTTTACGATTCCAATTTCGAATATCTCACAGAAGCATCCGAGGATACAGTTGTTCTTCTGATCTCTTTTGCCCGTTATACCAAATGGTCTCTGAAATATGCACAGATTGCCAAAAATCATGGTGCAAAGATACTCGCCATCACAGACAGCATTTCATCACCGGCATGGGCGCTGGCAGACCACGCTATCATTACAGAGATCAATCTCAATGAAATGGGATTTAACTCCTTCTCATGCCTCTATTGTCTGTTTGACAGTATTGTTGCAAAAATCCGCAAAACCAGGTGCAAATCCATCAGTACACGACTTCATGACCTGGAAGAACTTTATTCAGACTTTGATCTTTTTTACGAATAATAATTTCAGGGGGGGGATTATCATGCAGGAAATTTTAGATATTTTTCTTGAGAAATCAAAGCAACATCATTCCAACATCATCTACGCACAGATATATAAAAATGATCTTCTAAAAGAAGAATTCAGACTTTTTCCGGTCAAAACCCGTTTAAATATATGGTCTATCAGCAAGCCTTTTGTTGCAATGGCCGCAGGTATCGCAGAACGTGAAGGACTGATTACTCTTGATGAATACATTTATCCCTGGTTTGAAAAATATTTCCCTTCCGACCCTTCTGAAAATCTGTACAAGATAAAGATCCGTGATCTTCTTACCATGTCATCCGGTCAGAAAGATCCGCTCTTTTTCTGCGATGGACCAGAACGGTACATAGAAAAGGACTGGGTGAGATATTTCTTTCAGAATGATTCTTTTCCCTATACACCCGGTACTCATTTTGTGTACAGCAATTTTTGTTCCTATATTTTATCTGTTCTTCTGGAAGAGAAATCCGGAACGGGTCTGCTGAATTATCTGCGATATCGTTTCTTTGAACCGGTTGGCATTCCGAATCCTGACTGGACCCTCTGCCCTCAGGGACATTGTATGGCAGCTAACGGACTGTATCTGACGATTGATGAATTGGCTCGTTTTGGACATCTGCTTCTGCATGAGGGTTCCCTGAACGGAAAACAGATCGTCCCAAAAAATTCGTGATTGATGCCTGTCAGAAACATATCGATTCTTACAATCCACTGACAGAGCATCCGGATTACCAGAGCTATGGTTATGGATATTTCATATATATGGGACCTATGGAAGATACACTGATCCTGTCCGGCAATTACGGCCAATACTGCGTCGTTGATAAAAAACACCATATGGTATCCTGCGTTATGTCTTTGGATGGAAATGACCACAAAAAAATCCGTGATGATCTGGTAGATTCCCTTGCAGAATATTACGGTGTGAAAATTTCACATATATAAAAAAATGCCGTTCCCGCGGCACATCATATGATATTCGCAATCCGCTAACGCTACTTGCTCATAAAAAAATGCCGCTCCCGCGGCATTTATATCACTAACCAATCCTCAACCATAGCTGTATTATGCAGCAGTACTGCCTCATTTCCCTTCGTTACAAAAATCCTCTGCACAAACACATCCACAACTTCGCCTTCCCGGACGGGTTCTTCGTCAAGGCTTCTTCTGGCGCTGAGTGTGGTGTTTCCTACACGGACTTTCAGTTCCAGGCTGCTGCCGCGGAATGCGACTCGTTCTACGATGCCCTCTGTTGCGGAGCTTTTATATTTCTGCTCCTCGTTCTTCTTTGTCACTTTTACAAACTCCGGACGGACAATGGCTTTTTCGCCTCCTGGAACTTCCTCAAAGTGATTGAACACCTGGTAATCATCGATCACAGAAGTCTGCCCGAAAAATCCCGCCGTAAACGCAGTATCCGGATTCTGATAAACCTCCAGTGGAGTTCCCTTCTGCTCGATCCGTCCACGTTGGTAATAATAATTTCATCCGCCACCTCAATAGCCTCATCCTGGTCATGGGTAACAAAAATACTGGTGATCCCCAGCTTCTCGATCATATCCTTCAGCCAGCTTCGAAGCTCCGTACGGATTTGCATCGATCGCCGCAAAAGGCTCATCCAGAAGGAGAAGCTGCGGATTCGGAGCCAGAGCCCGGGCAAAAGCAACTCGCTGTCTCTGACCACCGGACAGCTGACTCGGATATCTTTTCTCCAGACCCTTCAGCCCGATCAGCTCTACCAGTTCCATAACCCTCTGCTTAATATACTTCTTGTCCGCCGTCTGTACCTTCAGGCCAAATGCAATATTATCATACACCGTCATATACCGGAAAAGAGCATAATTCTGGAACACAAATCCAATGCCTCGCTCGCTGGCAGGCACATCATTGACCACTCTTCCGTCGATGATGATCTCACCGCTGTCCGGCTGCTCCAGACCGGCGATCATACGGAGAATCGTAGTTTTTCCGCTTCCGCTGGGCCCCAGAAGACCGATCAGCTTCCCCTTTTCGATACCAAAGCTTACGTTATCAGATGCCTTGTAATCCCCATATGTTTTATTGATATTTTTTAACTCAACGTACATCGCCTTTTTCCGAGTTAGGCGAGAAAATGATCGTCAATGCCGGTGGTGACATCTAATGAGAACATCCCAAGATAACGGAAAGTGGTGTTGAATCACCACTCCTACCACATCTAATGAGAACATTCCAAGATAAAAACCAGAAAATGTCACCCTGTTTTAAGGAGGGTAATCCTGTTTTAATAAGGTGAGTTGGATGATATGGAAGAAATAGAATTTACAACACCCGATGAAAAAAAATCAAATGAAGTATTTGCGTTAATAATATACGATATTGTGGATAATAAACGGAGAAGTCAACTGGTCAAATATCTTCAGGGATATGGTTTTAGAGTACAGAAATCATGTTTTGAAGTAATATTGAATAAATCAGTGTTCAAAAAATTGAAGATGGAGATTGCCCAATATGCTACAGATGAGGACAGTATCCGAATATATCAGCTTCATGGTATTGGACAAGTGACATGTTATGGTAATAATTTTCTGGTTGTGCCACGAGATATCATTATAGTATAATGCTTTGTATAAGATATTATATCGTAAGAAGTGATTATTGAAAAAACAAGCTATTAATATAGCCGTACTGCTTTGTGATTATGATATAAACAATGTTAAGTTGATAGCGGGAGGAGTTAGAGAATAATTAAAGAAAAAATCAACAGATTAATTGATGCATGCAAAGATGATTCTGATATGCTGGATATTATCCAGGCAGATGTGCTGGCTTTGGGAGAATATACACAGGCAGTATATTCAATGGAATTTTCCAGTGCAATTATCCGGGAAAAATACGAGGGTGAGAAAGTCAGAGATGCTCTGGAGAAAAATGATCAGGACAGACATAATGCTCATGAACGTGCCATTATGGGAGTGAAACGTTTGAATCGTTTTGCGGGAATGAAGGGACTTGAACCGATTTTGACGGAGATGTGAGTAACAGGTATGAGGTGGCTGATTTTTGCTGTGAAACGGTAAAAGAATATTTTGACAACAGAATTCTATAATAAACTGTAATCTGTATATATGTAAAAATCCTCGGAACGTAAGTTCCGGGGATTTTCCATTTAATATATACTTATTTATCTGCCCCATAATATCTGTCATCGCCGAAGCCAAGAATCAGCATGAAGATTGGCGGTAAGAAAATAAGCCAATGGCGAATCCTGTGCCTCTGCCGAAGGCTCTTGCAAGCTTAACACTGTACATAATGCTGATTATGGCAAGTATGATTTTGATCAGTACGATGATCATGGAGATCATTAAACTGTCGTTTGTTTCAAGAGTTCCCTGTAAGCAGGAAGATACGATTCCAAGAACCAATGTCAGCCAGAAATATGCAGGTTGCCATGCGATTTTATAAGAAATATAATCGCCATATATTGGAATAATACTTTTCCATCCGGCCTCCCCTGCTTTGGTAAAGATTCTCCAGTTGGCAATGATCTGCAGAAGCACCATGCGAATGCGATCATCAGATACATACCGCCCAAGAGCATCAGACTGCTGATAGCTATAAGACCCATTTGTGTTCCTCCATTTCTTTTTGTGAGATATGATACAATGTATCATTGGTGTAGATGCGTAGTTGAGAACTATGTTTGTTCTCCTGAAGTATTTATACTAAATCCATTAAAGCATATTCTCAGGAGTTCGTCAATTATCAAAGAAGATTGTAAATTTTATATTTGATAGTTGGCTACGTTACTGTAAGGAACAAAAATAACGTTTGGCCATAAGTGAGAAAACTATTGTTGCTGTGGCGTAAAACATATACTGTCAGTGAATGAAAAGCTGATAAGAGAAGGTATAATGAGTGTAATAAAGATGAGTGAATTATAACAATCCTCTAAATGAATTACTGAAGATTGTACATAAGTGAGGTGAAAACTATGGCAGCAATACTTATGATCGCTTACATAGCGGCAGCATATTGGGCGACTAATAAGATATGGTGGTCTAAGAAGTGTATGTTTATTCCAATGCAACATACTTCTACATGACACGTTTTATTATCTGTATGGTTGCAGGATTTGTGACAATACCATTGCACTGCTGCTGACATTGGTCGGTAAAAACTGAAATAAGAGGGGAAAGTAATATGGAAGCACTGGAAACTCAAGCACAGGCTACACAGGAAAAAGAAAATGCTGTGACAAAGCAGAATATGAAGTATACCATGAGTTCTTCAAGAGGAATTTATTTATCGTGGCTGACGGGAAGGATTTACAGCACAATTCTTGCTGATCATGAAAAGCTGACTATAGATATAAAGCCGGTAAAGAAGAATATGATTCCTGTGATTTATTATGAAGATATTACGGCAATACTTATGAACTACAAAATACCAGGATATTATATATTTTTCATTTGTCTGGCAGTGATTTCCTGTTTTTCTAATCCTAGAATGATCATATGTGTTCTTCTGTTTATATGGGCAGGCTCAAATTATAAAATAACGATATGTCTGAGAAGCGGGAACAAAGCGGTTGTATATTCCAACAGAAAGAAAATAGCTACAGCATTTGTAGAGGATATTAAAGAAAGAGCGAAGATATAATTAATGGTAAATGTTACAAAAGAAAAGGGGGATAACTATGGCAGCCAAAAACAATTATGAAAAGGATTGCAATAGCAGCATTATCAGCGGTTATTTTACAGGGAGTAACAACCTCTGGACAGTTTAAATGTAT
>ENA-OUNI01000153-OUNI01000153.1-human-gut-metagenome-genome-assembly--contig:-NODE-153-length-29379-cov-1.958088_pt1 | contig 29379 bp, 39 predicted proteins | sample MGYA00242499_ERZ504580 | MGnify/ENA primary metagenome ERZ504580 (study PRJEB26092, sample SAMD00036315) | human gut metagenome | host: Homo sapiens | study: EMG produced TPA metagenomics assembly of... | reverse complement strand
AAAAGTCCCCTTTCGGGTTGGGGGGTTACGGGGGCTTGAGAAGTCGCCTTTTCTACAATGCCCGCTCTGGTGAGCACCCCATGACCGGAGGGCGTTTTTGTGATAACAATTATTCTGCCATTATGGTCGGCAGCCTTTAAAATAGCAGGGCGGTGGTTCCACCGCCCTGCTTTGCGTATCTTCGTTTCCGTTATTCGTCCTTGTCGGTATCCGCATACGCCTTGAGCAGTTTCTCCTGAATATCGGAGGGAACCTGTTCGTACGAAGCGAACTTCATGGTATAGGTCGCACGGCCATTGGTGAGCGAACTGAGCGTAGTCGAGTAGCGGTAGAGTTCCGAGAGCGGTACCCGTGCCGAGAGGCGGTCGAGACCTCCTTCGGACGACATGCCTTCGATAATGGCGCGGCGGTTCTGCATGTCGCTCATGACATCCCCCATCTTGTCCGAAGCACGAGCACCTCCACATTGTAGATAGGCTCCATAATTTTCGGACCGGCATTGCGGAACGCCTCCTTGAATGCGTTGCGGCCGGCGAGCTTGAAGGAGATTTCATTCGAGTCGACCGGATGCATCTTGCCGTCATACACGATGACGCGTATGTCGCGGGCATAGGAACCCGTCAGCGGTCCCTCTTCCATCTTCTCCATGATACCCTTGAGGATGGCCGGCATGAAGCGGGCGTCTATCGCACCGCCCACGACGGCACTGTAGAACTGCAGTTTGCCGCCCCAGTCGAGGTCGTACTCTTCCTTGTTCTTCACGTTGAGCGTGAGCTCCTTCCCGTCCACCTTGTACTTCGAGGTTCGGGCATGCCTTCGTAATAGGGTTCGATGACCAGGTGCACCTCCCCGAACTGTCCTGCACCGCCGGACTGTTTCTTGTGGCGGTAATCGGCTGCCGCGGTCTTGGTGATGGTCTCGCGGTAGGGTATTCTGGGTGCGAAATATTCGATGTCTATCTTGCTGCCACCCATTATCTGGTCGCGCAGTATCTTGAGATGCAGCTCGCCCTGTCCCTGTACGATGGTCTGTTTGAGCTCCTTGGAGTACTCGACCAGCAGGTGGGGTCTTCGTACCGGGCCTTGTTGAGCAGTTCGCCGAGCTTCTCTTCGTCGGCCTGGTTCACGGCCCGGACTGCGGCGCGGTAACGCGGTTCGGGGAAGACCATCGGGGAGATGGCCGTATGCGAACCTGCGGGGGCGAGGGTGTCGCCCGTGCGGGTGGATTTCAGTTTCACCGTACATCCGATGTCTCCGGCACTCATTTCGCTGACCTTCACGCGGTTCTTTCCGGCAACGGCGAAGAGCTGGGACAGTTTCTCCTTATTCTCCGTGCGCATGTTCAGCAGCTCCATACCCTCGGTGACCTTGCCGCTGACTACGCGGAAATAGCTGATTTCACCTACATGCTGTTCTATCGAGCTCTTGAAGACGAAGAGTATCGTCGGACCTGCCGGGTCTGCCGGTATGTCGTTCCCCTCGGTATCCGTCATGGGAGGACGCTGGTCGGGGTTCGGTGCGACCTTGATGATGAACTCCATGATGCGCTTCGTGCCGATGTCCTTTTTCGCCGAGGCGCAGAAGATGGGCATCCAGTCGCGGTTGGCGATACCCATGCCGAGTCCCTTGCGGATTTCGTCGGGTTCGAGGTCGCCCTTTTCGAAATAGGTGTCCATCAGAGTTTCGTCGTTTTCCGCTGCAGTTCCAGCAATGCTGATGCAGTTCTGCGGCCCTTTCGGCATGTTCGGCCGGTATGGGCAGCTCTTCGCGCGTGCCGTTGTCGTCCTTGAAGCGGAACATCTTCATGAGCAGTACGTCGATGAAGGCATCGAAGCCGGGGCCCGGGTTGACCGGATACTGTACGACAATCGGTTTCACTTTCGAGAAAGAGGCGATGCTCTCCAGAGTTCCCTCCCAGTTGGCCTTCTCGCTGTCGAGCTGGTTTATCACACCGACCAGCGGGACGTTGTATGTCTTCGCATAACGCGACTGTATCTCGCTCCCCACTTCGAAACCGTTCTGCGCATTGAACAGCATCAGTCCGACATCGGCCACCTTGAACGCCGCGAAAAGGCCGCCGCTGAAGTCGTCGGAACCGGGAGCGTCTATGATGTTCAGCTTGTGGTTCATGAACTCCGTGTAGAGTATCGTGGAGTAGATGCTTCGCCGGTTGGAGTGTTCGAGGTCCGTGTTGTCGGAGAGGGTGTTTTCGTTCTCTATGCTGCCCCTGCGGTCGATGACTTTTCCTTCGAAAGCCATCGCCTCAGCAAAGGTAGTCTTCCCCGAGCCGGGGGCGCCGAGCAGGACCACGTTTTAATCTCTGAAGTTTGATAGTTTTTCATGCGCCGTTTATTATTAGGTTAATGATTCGCAACGGACATATCCCTTCCTCCGGCAGGCTGGCCTGCCGTTTCCGCGTGCGCCGCCCGGCGGCCCGTAACGGCCTTCATTCCGGCGGCGGAGATATATCGACCCTAAATATAGGAAAACGCCGGAAGAAAACAAAGCGACGGTTGCCTAAATCATCAATAATTGTCATGTGCTCCGGCTGCGGAGGATGTCCTCCGTGTGGTTGTCCGCTTTCGGTCCGTGCGGCCGGTCTCCTCGCAGCGGGCCTGAAACATCGGGTATCCGCTGTGATACTTCGACGAATATTTCCTATTTTTGCCCCGGTTACTGAAGGTCACTTTACACGGGAAAATCATGGTAAGGGCGGTATTTTTCGATATAGACGGTACGTTGGTGAGTTTCAAGACGCACAGGATGCCCGAGAGCACCCGAAAGGCGCTGGAGGCGCTCCGCGGGCAGGGGATGAAGCTATTCATCTCCACGGGTCGGCACGAACTGCTCATCGACAACGTGGACAAATCCCTGTTCGATGGTATCGTGTCGCTCAACGGACAGTGCGTGCGGATAGGAGATGAGGTCATACATACCAATGCCATGCCTGTCGAAGATGTCCGTGCCGCGGTAGCCTTCGTCCGGAAGCACGGGGTGGCCACCATATTCGAGGGGGTGGATTTCATACGGATGAATGCGGTGACGGATATGGCTCGCGAAGGGGCGGCCCTCATCAACCTGGACCTGCCCGAACCGACCGATATTTCCGACATTCCGAACCATCCCATCCTGCAGCTCATCTTTTTCGGGAATATCGAGCAGGAAGAGGCCGTGCTGCGCGGTATGCCCGCGTGCGAGGCTACGCGCTGGACGCATCTGCTCTGCGACATTATTCCCCGCGGAGGCGGCAAACATATCGGTATCCAAAAGGTTCTCGACCATTACGGGTTTGCCAGGGAGGAGTGTATGGCGTTCGGCGACGGCGACAACGACATTACCATGCTCCGCTATGCCGGAATCGGTGTCGCCATGGGAAATGCCGATGCGGCGGTAAAGCCGCGGCGGATTATGTGACTACCGGTACGGATGCTTCGGGCATTGCCAAAGCCCTCCGTCATTTCGGGATGCTGTAATTATTATTAATAAGGTATGCCCCGTGTCGGCCGTTGTGGTTTTCGGCTGCATTCGGGGGCATCTCCTGCGGGCGGTGTGTGCGGTCGCTCTCGGTTCATTTTATCAGTCCGTATTGCCGGAAGCTGTATGAAGAACCGTCGGCGATGATGATATGGTCAACGAGGCCGATATCGAAGAGTGCTGCCGCGTCGCCGATGCGTTTGGTGATGGATATGTCTTCGGGACTCGGTGCGGCCACGCCCGAAGGGTGGTTGTGGACGATGATGAGGGAGGAGGCGAGTACCTCCACCGCGCGTTTCACGATGAGTTTGTAATCCACTACCAGGCCGTGACTCCGCCCTGGCTCACGCGCATCTTTTCGATTACGCCGTTCGCGGAAGAGAGGTAGAGTGCCCACATCTCTTCGTGCGGCAGCCGGGCGAGGAGCGGGGCGAAAAGCGCCGTTACGTCGTCCTTGGTGCGGATGGAAGCCGGAGCGGCGGCCTCCTGTCTGTGCAGGCGCCCGGCGAGTTCGAAAACCGCTGTCAAGACCGCGGCCCGTTTAACGCCGATGCCTTCGGTCATGCGCAAGCGCGTCATGTCGGCCCGGGCCATGGCCGGCAGCGAACCGTCGTAGGCATCGAGAATGCGGCCGGCGGTCTCCACGGCGCTGTATCCCGCGCTGCCTTCGCCCAATATGATGCTCAGCAGCTCCCGGTCGGAGAGCGACTGCACTCCGCGGGAGACGAGTTTCTCACGTACCTCCCTGTCAGTTAACTTTTCCATCTCCGGAGGTGTATCGTTCGAAACTCATGTCGATGGTGTCCATGAAGAAGTCGCCGATGTCGTCGTTGCCCACTATCTGGGTGACGGCCCATGCGGCTTTCTGTTCCGCCTCCTTTTTGGAGCTGCCCGTTCCGTGGCCCAGTTCGATGCCGTCGATGATGATTTTCGAGAGGAACCGGGGGTTCCGCATGGTAGACTCTTCGTCCGAGGCGGTGTTGAAGTGGATGGAGCGTTTGCTTTTCTGGCACCACTCTATCAGACGGCTCTTGAAATCGACTTCGGTGGTGGTGATGTCGCTCAAGTCGACATACCGGCGCAATACCCCGTTGATGACGAAACGGTTGGCGAAATCGTACCCCTTGTCAAGATAGACCGCTCCGACAAGGGCTTCGAAAGCGTTGCCGTTGAGGTGTTTGTGACTGTACGTCCCGTTAAAGTTGGCGACGATGTACTTGTCTATTCCCATTCTGGACGAGATGTCGTCCAGGGAGGCGCGGCTGACGATGCGCGAGCGCATCTGTGTCAGGAACCCTTCCGTCTGTTCCGGATATTCGATAAAGAGGAAGTCGGAGACGATGGTTTCCAGAACCGCATCGCCGAGGAATTCGAGCCTTTCATTGTTGGCGGGGTTCCCGTCCGGCAGCATGACCGATGCGGAGCGGTGTATCAGTGCGAGTTTGTAGAGGTCGATGTTGTCGGGAGTGATGCCCAGCAGGTTGTGTACGACGGCGTAGAACTCCCGGTCTTTGCCGAAGTGTTTCCTGCATGTCCTTTTCAGATAGTCGAACATAAAGCGGTTGAAGATGAGATGCGCCGCGGTTTTCCATCTCTTCCGGACGGGGAGGGGGAAACTTTCCGGCTGCGTGTGTAAAAATCCCCATAAGAACCGTCGGCGGGCCCTTATGGGGAGATTGTCTGTCAGTTGTCCCGCGCCTGTCAAATCCGTTTCAGCAGGACGGTGGCGTTGTGGCCGCCGAAGCCGAACGTGTTGCTCATTGCAACCCGCACGTCGCGTTCCTGGGCCGTGTTCAGCGTGAGGTTGATACGTGCGTCGATATTGGGGTCGCGGTTGAAATTGTTGATGGTGGGCGGAATCACCCCTTCGGTAATCGCCATGATGCAGGCGAGGGCTTCTATTGCACCGGCGGCACCCAGCAGGTGGCCCGTCATGGATTTCGTCGAACTGAGGTTCGCCTCGTATATCCTGTCGCCTATGGCGCCCTGTATGCCTATCAGTTCCGGTATGTCACCCGCGGGGGTGGAGGTACCGTGCGTATTGATGTAGTCCACCTGGTCGGGCGATATCCCGGCCTCCTTCATCGCATCCTCCATTGCGTGTTTTGCGCCAGTCCTTCCGGGTGGGGGGCGGTGAAGTGGTAGGCGTCGGCGCTCATGCCGCTGCCGCCTACTTCGGCGTATATCTTCGCGCCGCGTGCTTGGCGTGTTCGTACTCTTCCAGAATGAGACCGCCGGCGCCTTCGCCTATGACGAAGCCGTCGCGGTCGCGTCGTAGGGACGCGATGCCGTGGCCGGGTCGTCATTGCGTGTGGAGAGCGCCTGCATGGAGTTGAAACCCACCCACGCCGGGCTGATTGACCGCCGATTCCGAACCGCCGGTTATCATGATGTCGGCACGCCCCATGCGTATCTGGTCGGTCGCCAGGATGATGGCATGGTTGGACGACGCGCAGGCCGAAACCGTACAGAAGTTGGGACCCATAAACCGTATTTCATGGAGATGTATCCGGCCGCTATGTCGGATATCATCTTCGGGATGAAGAAGGGGCTGAAACGCGGTATCTGTCCGCCTTCCAGAAAACCCGCTATCTCGTCAAACATGGACCTGAGACCGCCGATGCCCGAAGCCCAAATCACTCCGGAACGCAGTTTGTCCACCTTCTCGAGGTCGATGCCCGAATCGGTCATCGCCTGGTCGGCGGCTATCATGGCGTATTGCGAGAAAAGGTCGTATTTACGTACCTCCTTGCGGTCGAAGAAATCCTCCCAGTTGTATCCCTTCACTTCACAGGCAAATCTCGTCTTGAATTTTCGGCATCGAAATGCGTAATGGGCGCAGCGCCGCTGACGCCCGCCTTCAGGTTGGCGAAGTATTCCTGTATGTTGTTGCCAAGCGGATTAATCGTGCCGATACCGGTCACAACAACTCTCCTTTTCTGCATAGCGAAATCTTTTATTGGTTAATGGCGGAACCGGCAGCCGAAGCGCCCGTACCGCCGCGGAGGGCTTTTGCATCCCCTCCTCTCCGTACATAATAAAGTAATAAGGTAAAATAAGTTAATATTTTACCTTATTAAACTTTTCATCGTGTCGGAGTTATGCTTTGTGGGCTTCGATGTAGTTGATGGCGTCGCGACGGTGGTTATCTTTTCGGCGTCCTCGTCCGGTATGGAGATACCGAATTCCTTCTCGAATTCCATGATAAGCTCTACGGTGTCGAGGGAGTCTGCGCCAAGGTCGTTGGCAAAGCTCGACGTGAGCTCGATATCCTTTTCGGCAACGTTCAACCTGTCCTTTATAATCTCAACTACTTTTGATGAAATCTCAGACATAACTTTTAATTTTAGTTCAACAATATTTTGCAAGTAAATTTGGCTTCCGTTCAAAGAAAACTCCGTGGCAAAAATAACACTTTTTCCGTTAAAACTAAAAAAGCGCTCCCTTTTTTGCCTTGCGTGCGCGCAATGCGTTGATTTGTATGCGTTTTAGTAAGACGTCGCGCCGGTCGCGGAAAGGGTTCCCGTCTGGCATTCTACCTGCGGCAAATACTTGTTTGGTATGTATTCGTTTTGATTATGAGTACCTTGCCTGTAGAAACATTGCGCTGCTGAAAATCGTGTCCTCCCGGACGGGATGCGGCATGCTTTTGGCATCGTCCGGGTAATTCCTTATCTTTAGATGCGTTTTGCATCGCATGAGCCAATTATTTTATATATGTATAAACGACTGTAATTATGAGACTTTTACTTATCAGCAACTCGACCAATGCCGGCGAGGAGTATCTCAAGTATCCGATAGGCGATATTGCGGAGTTCCTCAGTTGCGCCAACGAGGTGTTGTTCATCCCTTATGCCGCCGTTACCTTCTCCTATGACGAATATGCCGCGAAGGTGCAGCGGCGTTTCGACGAGATAGATATTCGGGTGAGGCCCATACACCGCGAGGCAGACCCCGTGAGGGCGGTCATGGAGGCCGAAGCGGTCGTCGTGGGCGGCGGCAATACGTTCGCCCTGATAAAGAAGATGCAGGAGCAACGTCTTCTCGGACCGCTTCATGAAAGAATAATGGACGGACTCCCCTATGTGGGGTGGAGCGCGGGCAGCAACGTGGCGTGTCCTACCATTCGGACTACCAACGATATGCCATCGTGGAGCCCGAGTCGTTTCGTGCGATAGGGCTGTCGGATTTCAGATAAATCCGCATTATCTCGACGCCAATCCGGCCGGTCATGCGGGCGAGACGCGCGAACAGCGCATCGAAGAGTTCATCGCCGCGAATCCCGGTGTGTACGTGGCCGGCCTGCGCGAGGGCTGCATGCTGCATGTGGAGGGGAACGGGATGACGCTGAAGGGGCCGAGGCCTATGCGCGTGTTCCGATTCGGCGAGGCACCGCGCGAAATAGAGCCCGGCGCTGACCTCTCGTTCCTGATGGAGAAGGCATAACTCTTCTCTTCCGGAACCTCTTTTCGCCTCTTCCCGACGGTTGCCTGCCGGGAAGGGGCTGTCTGTTTTCCCCTGTGGCAGTGCCCGGTGGCGGCGGAAGCGTCGGGAAGGATGCGGGGCGGTCCGGGATGACAGGGAGATACGGCATGGCTGTCGGTTATTATCGGATACGGATATGTCGAGAACCGGAGAACTCGGAGCCGCAGGGGAGGAACTTGCGGTGGCATGGCTCAGGGCGCACGGATTCATCATCATGGACCGTAATTGGCGCATGGGCCGTTATGAGCTGGATATTGTAGCCGCACGCGGGGATCGGGTGCATTTCGTGGAGGTGAAGCTGCGCCGCGAAGGGGGACTGACCCGGCCGGAAGAGGCGATGACCCCGGCCAAGGGCAGGGCACTGCTCCGGGCGGCCAACTGTTACATAGAGACCTGCGGGGTGATGCTCGACTGCCAGATAGACCTGATAGCCGTGGAGTATGCTCCGGACGGAAGTACGGAGGTACGTTATGTGCCGGATGCCGTAACGCTCAGGTGTAGGTTTGTCCGTCCGGCCAAAATTTTATACTTTCGCGCCGTGCGGCCGCGCCGGCATACCGGCCGCGGTGTACGACACGATAAGAGATGCTTGCAGATGTGGTGGTATAATTTGGGTATCGGTGTCTATTCCGGTGCCGTGAAGATGGTCTCCCCGTTCATGCGGAAAGCCGCGTTGTGGTATCAGGGACGCAGGGACATTTTCCGTAAGCTGGAGCAGGCCGTGGGCAGTAGCGAAAGGATAATTTGGTTCCACGCTGCGTCGCTCGGCGAGTTCGAACAGGGCCGGCCCGTAATGGAGGCCGTCAGGGAGTATTATCCCTCTTATAAGATACTCCTCACTTCTTCTCGCCCTCCGGGTACGAGATACGCAGGAACTACTCCGGGGCCGACTGGGTTTTCTACCTGCCGGCCGATACACCGCGCAATGCGGCCCGTTTTCTCGACACGGTGAAACCGGAGATGGCCGTCTTCATCAAGTACGAGTTTTGGCTGAACTACCTTGCGGAGCTCTCCCGTAGGGAGGTACCTACCTATATAATATCGGCTGTATTCCGGCCTGATTCCATATTTTTCCGGCCGTGGGGGGGAGCTTTCCGTCGGGCGCTCCGTTCTTTCCGTCGGTTGTTCGTACAGGATGCCGATTCGCAGGCGCTGCTCGCCGGGATAGGCGTCACGAATGTCACCGTCGCGGGGATACCCGGTTCGACCGTGTCGGGCGGATAGCCGACGGGCCCGCAGGTGCCTGCTGTGGAGGATTTCGCTGCCGGCGGTACGGTTTTCGTGGCGGGCAGTACGTGGCCTCCCGACGAAGAGATACTCGTCCGGCTCATCAATGCCAATCCGGGGATGAAATTCATCGTTGCGCCCCACGAGATGGACGAGAAACGGATAAAAGAGATGGCGGGAGCGTCAGGGGCGGTGCGGTCCGCTATACCGAATACGGCGAAGCGACGACGGAGGGGAGAAACAGCTCCTTATCATCGATACCATAGGAATATTGTCATCGGTCTATGGATACGGTTCGTATGCTTATATAGGCGGCGGGTTCGGCGTCGGGATTCACAATACGCTTGAGGCGGCCGCATTCGGGATTCCCGTGGCTTTCGGCCCGAATTATGCGAAGTTCCGGGAAGCCCGCGACCTGATAAGCCTCGGCGCCGCCCGCAGTATCTCTTCGTACGAAGAGCTTGCCGTCTGGCTCGCCTCGCTGCAGAGTGACCGGCAGGCATACGGCCGGGCGGCAGCGGAGGCCGGTGCGTATGTGCGTTCTCACCGCGGTGCGACGGAAATAATCCTGCGGGGACTTTTCGAGGGGCAGGAACGGGAGTGACCCGTGCCGGCTGCGGACAGCGGAAGGAACCGTCCGGTTGGTCTGTCATGCAGCCGCAGTTTTGCAAATACATGTCGGATATCCGGCAGGGAGATTCATAAAAACAGTATGACCCATGTTGAAGGAAGGGGACAAGGCGCCTGATTTTACGGGCATCGCCCAGGACGGTAAGGCCGTTTCGCTGGAACAGTTCAGGGGAAAGAAACTGATACTCTATTTCTATCCGAAAGACAATACGACCGGCTGTACGGCGGAAGCATGCAGTCTGCGGGACGGTTATGCGGAGTTGAAGCGGAACGGTTTCGAAATCGTCGGCGTGAGTCCCGACGGCGAAAAGTCGCACCGCGGGTTTGCCGACAAACACGGGCTGCAGTTCACGCTGATAGCCGATACCGACAAATCCATCGCTTCCGCCTACGGCGTATGGGGGCAGAAGAAGTTCATGGGTCGTGAATACATGGGTATTCTGCGCACCACGTTCGTCATAGACGGCGAGGGATATATCGAAAAGGTATTTCCGAAAGTCAATACGAAAGACCATTTCCGTCAGATAGCGGATTCCTATGGCATGAAGTAGTCTTCCGGCAGTCTGGTACCGGCCCGGGTCTCTGTTGCGGTGCTTCGTTTTCCGTACTTCGTCGGCCGGATAAAAGCTGGTGCGGAATCCGTGGGAACGGGCCGCCCTTTCCGCATCCGAAAGGCAGGCGCCGACTTTCCCCATTTCGGCGAACAGTATCGGGAATCCACCGGTGTCTGCCGTTCGGATAAAATACAGGGGTATTCGGCGATATGGTTTTCGAATGGTTGTATAGCTATGCTGTAACCACAAGCACTTGAATAAGTTTTAAAACAGGAGAGGCTATGCGTCGTTTCCCGTTCATCGGTTCCGCATAATATATAAAAGATAAGGATAATTCGGATTCGCCGATGTGTCGTATGCCCCAAACGCTCTTCTTTTTCCTTGATATATTTTTAAATTTGGCTGCTTAATGAATAGTCATTAAATTGCAGATAATCGAGCATGCATCTCCATTACGTATTTTCCATATATGACGCGATGAAACAAAATATTTACACAATATCATCCATTGTCAAATTGGCATTGTTGGTCACGTTCGTACTGGTAGCCGTAATTTTCACGGGGTGTACCAAAGGGCCGGAAGTAGAAGCCGAGGAGCCTTATTTGAACATTCGGTCGGAACTCTATCCGTTCGATGCTTCGGGCGGAAAAGATCTGCTCGTCTTCTCCACGAACACACCGTGGGAGGCGAAGATAGAAACGCCGGAGACCGCTGCGCCCGCCGACGCATGGTGCGGCGTAACCCCCTCTTCGGGAGAAGCGGGCGAGAACCTGCGGCTGCAGGTGACCGTCGGAGAGAACGACACCTATTCCGAACGGGGAGTGTTCCTCGTGCTGCGTGCCGGGACGCGCGAGGAGCGCATCGCAGTCCGTCAGCGTCAGAAGAATGCGATTCTGTCCGGACAAAACGATTATGCAGTCTCCTGCGAGGAGCAGACGCTGACCGTGGAGGTGCAGGCCAACGTCGCATACGAAACGGTCGTAGAGAGCGGGCAGCAATGGATAAAAGAGGCGGAAGCGCCGACCGACACGAAAGCGCTCGAAACGACGGCGCACGCCTTCCGCATTGCCGCCAATACCGAAGAACGGGAACGCAAGGGCGTGGTGCTGTTCCGCAACACGGAGACGAAGCTCTGCGATACGCTGACCATCGTACAGGCGGCATGGACAGACCCGACTCCGGAGCTGACCGCGCTCACGGCGCTGTACGAATCCACGGGCGGCGACGGCTGGACGCACAACGACAACTGGTGCAGCGACAAGCCTCTGAACGAGTGGTACGGTGTGGAGACCGACCTCTCGGGACGCGTCATCGCCCTCCGCCTAAGCAACAACAACCTCACGGGCGAATTGCCGGACGAACTGTCGGGCCTGACCGTCCTACGCCATCTCGACCTCAGCCACAACGATATCGGAGGTACGATAAACAAGCAGGGACGCCCACCGAAAAATGGCACTTACAGTTTTATGGATACCATGCATGAATTGATAGCCATCGACCTCAGTCACAACCGCATCGAGGGCGGCCTGCCGTTTTGGTCGGAGTGGACGAGTAAAAGCCACAAATCCTGGATTACATTGATTTCTCGTACAATGAACTGGACAGCAATCTGCGGGAGTGGACGGCGCTTTTCGACGGGCGCAACCTCGACCTAAGACTGAATTACAACAAAATACCGACCGGCTATGTACCCGATATTTACCTGAATTACCACAGTTGGCCTCAGATGAGCATGGCGATAGCGCGGCAGCGGGCCGACAAAGACACGGGGTTTATGGACGGTGCACAACTGCCCGATTTCCTCTTCGACGACCTGACAACGGGCCAGACACTCCGGGTACAGGATATTTGCAAGGACAACTGCATGACCATGCTGCTGTCGTGGGACCCCCTGCAGGAGAAATCCGTCCGTTTCGCCGAAACCACGGTGCAACGACTGCATAAGCTCTACCACGGCCAGGGGTTCGACGTAATAGCCGTAATTCCGAAGGGAGAGGAGTACCGCAGGGCGGCGGAGGAATACCTGCGGACCCATGAAACGGAATGGTACATCTGTTCGGACTATCGGACGCTCAGCGGCGAAGAGCTTGTCCTACCCGGCGCCCCCTATCCGAGTTACATGCTCTTCGACGCAGAGGGAATCATCGTAGACGAGATATACGAAGGGAAAAACATCCCCCTCTTTCAGTATGGGACCATGGCAGCCTTTGGAAGATATCCTTTCTCTCGGATTCGACTATTACGTGTCGCTTTGTTTTTACGAGCACGTCGGGGCATGCAAATACGAAAGCACGGATTATTCGATGGACAAACAGTACGAACTGCTGCACGCGGCCACACGGGGCGACGGCGTGGATATCGTGCTGATGGGCGACGCCTTCACGGACATCGATATCGAAGTCGGCCGTTACCGGCAGATAATGGAAGCCGCAAAAGACGCGCTTCTCTCCGTAGAACCCCTGAAAACGTATAAGGACTACCTCAACATCCATATGGTTTATGCCGTATCAAAGCATGCGCAACCGCGAACAAAGGATTGGCCGGCCGATTATGAAACGGCATTGGACATCGGCTTCATCACTAACTGGGGGCTGCAGATGAGCCATGGGGGCCCGACCAATTTATCGGATTACACACAAGACCACGAGAGGCTGCAAACGGCCAAAGTGTGGGGGTTTGTAGTGAACAACTGCCCGGGAGCAGGCGCCGGATATATCAATCCACCGTACCAGCCGAGTTTCGGCACAATAGGATATCTGGATGGCACTTTTTACTTTACAGTGGTACATGAAGTGGCCGGTCATGCCCTCGGATTGTTGGGAGACGAATATGGCCACAATCAGACCACCCCTACATCAGGAGCAATAGAAACCATCCACTACGGGCATCGTGTCGGTACACATCTCAATCTCTCCCTGACCGACGACCCGGCCAGCGTCCCCTGGGCGCATCTTATCGGAGATTCACGGTTTCCGGATGTGGGAATCTATCGGGGGGGCAGCAATTACCTGTATGGCGTGTGGCACGCATCGCCGAGATGTATAATGAACTCATCCCCAAACTGGCGTATTTCGATACGGTATGCAGGGAACTGCTCGTGAGGCGTATTCTGACCTTGGCGGGAGAAGAGTACACTTTCGAAAAATTTCTGGAAAACGACAAAATGGATTATTGACAACCGACAAACTGCCGGAAAGCAGTCATAATCATTTTATCAACCTAAACAACAAACTATTATGAGAAAACTATTTCTATTGGCAGCCATCGGACTCGTACTGTCCGGTTGCTCGCAGAACGATGTTCCGGCCGACGGCCCGAACGCTCAGCCGACACAAAGCGTGCCCCACTTTTACGGCTACGCACTGCCGGACGATTCGGCGCCGGCAACGCGCGGTGTCGCAGACGGTACGAAAATTTGGCCGAAAGAGGTCGTAAAAAACGGCCTCACCGTCAAGTTCCTCGACGGCTCGGCGGCTTCGCAGGCTTTCGTCAAGGACGCAGCAAATGAATGGGCAAAGTACGCTAACGTCAAATTCAATTTCCTGGAGGACAACACGCAACCCGCATTGGTGCGCATAACATTCGACAACGCCTCGTTAACGAGCTGGGCATTGACCGGTACCGACCATGCACGGGTGACCGACCAGACGCAGGCCACCGTACAGTTCGGCAACTGGTTCCGGCTCGACGACCGTTTCAAGCGCAACGAAGTGCTGCGTGCCTTCGGACAGGTCCTCGGCCTCGACCTGGAGTTCCGCCATCCGAAATTCCATCCCACATGGATTACGGATGCGAACGGAAACATCGACGAGGCAAAGATACGGACATATTGGGAAGAACAGCTCAACAGCTTCCTCTCCTGGGAAGAGCTCAAAAAATATGTAATAGACCCGCTCGAAGACCATTCGCTGCTCATCCGCAGCACCGACGAGTACGACCCCAATTCGGTAATGACATGGCCCTTCTACGAAATGATCGCTGAGAATATCCCCGTCCTGGACTACGACGACTATCCGGTAAACGAGCTGTCCGAACTCGACAAGAGTTTCATCATAGAGCTTTACGACGTACAAGGCGGCAACGAGATTGCCACGCTTCAGCCTTTGATTCATTCGATTTACAGGCAAGAAATTAGACATGCGGCTGACAGGCGACAAGGATTTCGCCGTCGTATGGAACTGGGACGACGACAAAGGGGAGCAGTTGGTAGACCAGGAAAACGGGGCGTTCTATTATCCGACGGATGCGACCGGCGACTATACCCATACAATCATCCGCAATTTCAACGATTACACGAAAAAGAGGGTGGTCGTGTGCGAAATCGTATGGCGGAGCCCAGAGGCTCCCAGACCTGATACAAGCGCCGCGCTAAGCAAATTCGACCTGCGCAGCGGCAATAATGCCTCCAATTTCAATTTCGAAGAATCGAAGAACACCAAATTGGAGTACATACGCATAGTCGGCGGCTCAGGATTCCCGGCCCAGACACTTGAATTCGATGGCTGGGGAGAGTTAAAGTCGCTTTATCTCAACCAAATCGGCGACTCCAGAATCGTCGTCAAGAATTGCCAGAAACTCTCTACCATAGCTACGAGCACGCACATCTACACTCCGTCGTCCCTGTCGCCGATAAATGTCGATTTAGAACCGATGGAAGTCAATGAAGAGGCTGCGCAGGACGGAGCGGCACGAATCGTCGGGCCGGAAGAAGACCCCGTCACGGACTGGCCGGAACTACCCGAGTACCGCTATTCGCTCAGCAATAATGCCGGCAGCGGTCTGACAATTGAAAATTGTCCGAACATCACTACGCTCAGCCTGGAAAATACCCGTTTGACCAGCCTGGACCTGCATGTCCTGAAAAACCTCAATTACCTCTATCTGTCTTCGCAACTGAACGGCATCGTATGCGGAGGAACCTCCTCGACACAAGGAAGATATTTGCAGGAAACGTTATTTACGTTGCCCCCATGCACGAATACGGAGTCCAAAGGTACGATAATCCTACGTGGTATAAATACTTCGTTAAGCGACTACACGCCGATATATATCAAAAGCAGCATCGTCAACTCCATCAATAACAGAATGAATACCTACAACTGGCAAATAACATGGGATTCGGGTGCATATCCCATGCCCTGATTGCGGCATGTACCCTGACAATCGTTATCAACGATTCGATAACCGATTAACACCGACACCTGCACATGTCCATTCATGTGCAGGTGTCTTATTCTCATGCTTTGCCGGTCGGCACCGAGCATTGTGCGAACAGCAAAGTTCCGTTCCAAACGGGCATCCGTAACCGTCGACGCACCGGTTGCAACAACAGACCTTTTATTATAATATACCTGCTTTTTCGGTTATATCCTGTTCCATACGCCACGCCAAAAGCCGCCGCCCAATCCGCCGCAAAACCGCCGCAGATACCGAAGTACCCGCGGCGGCCAACACAAACCACTACACATTATCCGGACGCAAGCCCCGTCAGAAACCGCCATCCACTATCCATACCCGACGGGGATTGTCGTTCCTCAGCGCCAGACACAGAGATTCACGCGAACCGTCCTTCAGAACGACCTCCACCGGGACAAAGAGCCCCGGATAGAGTCCGGAACGGAAGGCACTCCCGACGTGCATCAGCTCCGCCCCGCCGTAACGTTCCAACAACCCCTCCCGGTCATAAAGAACGGCCAACATACCGTCCGCCACATCGAGCCGGAGGTCGCGGAATGCCTGAAACAGCCGAACAACGGTCTCCTCCGCCGAATCGGACGGATACATAGCCGCAGCATACCGTCCATCTACATCCCGCCACACATACCCCTCCGGCAGGGAAACGACAGCCTTCTCATCGACAAGGACATTGTAACCGACGGCAGCGACCTCCAAAACCAATACCTCACGGCGACCGTCAAGCACGTAGACCTTCAATCCCTTCAACAAATTGGTTGCACTATCGAAACGATATTCACGACGGGTATCGGATTCGTCAATCGAGCCATTGAACAGATAGTCGTTTCTAAAATCACCACGCGCCTTCGCCCTCACAGTCAACAACACCTCATCGCCTTCGTCGCGCACAGAATACCGGACACCTTCGTGCGCTTCGGCTGCTTCCTTCTCTTTCATGAGCACCAAACGAGGGTCGAGGAGCACCGCAAACCACTCTTCGAAGTTACTCCCGACCGGCCCCGTTACTCCCGACCGACTGTCGGCCAACCACATGTATTTCCTCCGGCCATCGCACATTGCCGTACGGCCTGCCTTTTCAAGCCGCCACCGGCAGGAATCCCCGAACAATACCGTCAGGATATGGTCCGTAAAGTCCGCTTCAAGGTCGATACTGCCGAAACCCTCTGCCGGCATCGTACGAACCTTCACCTCCATCACCATATTTTCCACCCTATCCATCCCGCGCAGCGAACTGTTCAACTGTGCCGCTGAAGCCATTGCTTCCGAAGGACCGGTCAATACGGCCATCCACACTGCCGCAGCTACCAATACCACGGCTGCGGCGGCATAACCAATCCGCCGGACTGCGACCGCCGGGCGTTTTCTGTGCTTCGCGGCGGCACGGGCCAGCACTTCCCGCTTCAGCGTTCCCGGCGCCACAGGAACCGCCTTGGGCTCCAACGAACGCATTAACCGATAATACGCTGCGCACTCCTCACAATGAGCCATATGCATCCGCATCTCCGCAGAGACTTCTCCATCGGACAGGTCTCCGCACTTATCTTTGAAATCATCGCATTTCATAGCTTTCCCTTTTTTTCAATCGTTCGCATTTTTTCAATACCATACCTGAACCTCGATTTGACAGTCGGTAGCGAAACACCAAGCATATCAGCTATCTCCGCAAACCGAAGTCCATCCACACATCTCATTCGCACGACCTCCGCCTGCCTTGCAGGCAGACCCTCCAGCATGCTGCCGATACGCACGTATTCATGCATCCACTCCTCCTCCGTACCGGTTTCGTCTGCAACACCCACGCTTTCCAGCGGAAGAGTCCCGGTGTGCCGCCTTTTTTCCGTCCAATCGCAGCAGGCATTCGAGACACACCGAAACAGATAGTTTTTCAAATCCCCGACATGCGCAAGGTCGCGACTGCTGTCAACCATTTTGAGAAACACATTCTGTACGATATCCTGCGAATCCGCCAGGGAACCGGTACGGAAAAAAGCGAAACGGAACAACGCATCCTGATAGAGCTCAATCACACGCTCCAGTTCATCCATCTTTTTCCAATCATAAATTCTACTTACGGCCGTTTCACTCATATGACGGCAGAAAACCGGTAAAAGATTTAAAAAGGCGATAGAATTTTAATTTCACCGAAAACAGCAACGCTCTTCCATACCGGTCCGGCAATCCACACCCGCCATACGGTTGGTTCCCAACACCCGAAAAAACACAGTCCGCAACGAAAACGGGCCGCAAGGCCACAAGCCAGGCCCCGTCCGGGTCTGCACCCACAACACGGGCCGACCGAATCTGCCTCCCGCAACGGTCAAATATCTCAAGAAAACATGGATGCGTCCGTTCCAATCATTTCACTGTCTTTCCGCCAAACGACCCTCCGGCAAGCATGCAACAATGTGCGCTGCTCATTGCCCCGGCAAACAGGGAACGCCTTCCCTGCCGGGAACGGCATAAAACATAAAACACGAAAGGCGACCAGCAAATCTTCCTGCTGTCGCCTCTCGTATTCCGGCACCGCGTCTTACATCTTCCCGGCCGTCTTCTGCGGAAAGAGAGGGATTCGAACCCCCGGAGCCTTGCAGCTCAACGGTTTTCAAGACCGCCGCAATCGACCACTCTGCCATCTTTCCGGACACAAAAGTATAACCTCTTTTCGACTTATCCAAACCGGTGACCGGACGTACGGCACCGTTCCGCAGCCATACCGACGGGTTATCTCCCACGATGCCGCTCCGCCCGCCGCACAGCCCGGCCCCGTCCTACGGCATGTCAACGGTCTGTATCTGCGGACGGCGCCGCAGGCACAGCCCCTGCTTAATACCGCGAGACGAAACGACAAGGTTTGGATTTGGAGATTATTTTTAGTTATTTTGTGGAACGGGCGGCAACGTGCCCCCTGCCCGCCGAACCATCCGTATCACCATCGCAAGACCGACTTAAAATGAACAAGACGCAGTTAATCGAATCCATCTCCTCGGAAGCGGGAATATCCAGAGGCGAAGCGAAAAGGAGCCTGGAGGCTTTCATGAAAATAACAACCGCCGCGCTCATCAGCGGCGAAAAAGTCACCCTGGCCGGATTCGGCACCTTTGCAATAGAGAGAAAACATGCACGAACCGGACGGGACCCGCGCAAACGGAGCCCCTATCCGGATAGCGGCCAAAAACGTCGTCAAGTTTCGCCCCGGCACCGAACTCAGCGAAGCAGTCAAATAGTCCGTCCGCTCCACGCATCCGCACGAACAAAACCGTCAGCGCTTCCCCTGTCCGCCGTCATTGCCGTTCCAGACCGGAAGCAAGGGAGGTTATGTGCCGATGCATCCGCTGCACGGCGGACGGTCACTCCACGTACAGCACCAACCCCTTCAGGTACTCCCCCTCCGGATGGTAGATATTTACGGGATGGTCAGCAGCTGCGTCAGTTGATGGAGTATCCTGACATTGCGCCCCGCAACGGCAGCCGCCGTGAAGACCGCCGTTCGGAAAAGTTCGCGGCTCACCGCCTGCGAACAACTGAAAGTAAAGAGAATACCTCCGGGAGCTATCTGCGAGAGCGCCCTTGCGTTCAGGCGCATATAACCTTTCATGCGTTGCCCAGCACCTTGTGGTGCTTCGCGAAGGCCGGAGGGTCGAGAATGACGAGGTCGAAACTGCCGTCCATCTCTTTCAGGTAATCGAACGCATCGACCGCCACCCCCTCGTGCGGTGCGCCGTCGCCGAAATTGAGCGCGACATTCCGCTCCGCGAGGCGGACGGCACCGGCCGAGCTGTCCACCGATACGACCCGTTCCGCCCCGCCCGCCAGAGCGTATACGGAGAAACCGCCGGTATAACTGAACGTATTGAGTACGGCACGCCCGCTGCTGTAACGCCGGACGAGTTCCCGGTTTTCCCGCTGGTCAAGGAAGAAGCCCGTCTTTTGGCCGGCGCCCCAATCGACATGGAACCGGTTGCCGTTTTCGGTGACAATCCGCTCCGTCGTACCGTCTCCGCCATACAGATAGCCGTCGCAGGCCCCCGTATCGGCCTTATAGGGAAGTGTCTGCGCACTCTTGTCGTAGACAGCCGCCAAGCACGCCGTAAACCCTCCGTAGGGCATCGCATACCGCATCGCGCGAACGGTACATGCCGACGCTGTGGGCCTGTACCACCGCCGTATCGCCGTAAATATCCACGACGAGTCCGGGCAATCCGTCGCCTTCGCCGTGCACGAGACGATAACAGTCCGTCATCGGATTCCCGACAAGCCCGACGGCCCGACGCACCCCGACAGCGGCACGCAACCGCTCCAGCCACCACCGGGCGTCAATCTCCTCCTGCACGAAAGTCAGTATCCGCACCGTGATGGAACCTATCTGATAATGGCCCCTGGCAAGGAACTCCCCCTGCCGCGAATAGACATCCACCACATCGCCTTCGGCGGGCTCCCCCTCCATCCGTTCGATGCTCCCGAAAAGACCCACGGGTGGCGACGGCCGAGTGACTCCTCCTTGCCGCGTTTCAGGAATATCTTCGTCATCTGGGTTCCTTCATTAATCTGTTATATATCTCCAGACAGACCCAGGCATCCGTCGCCGCATACCCTATCTGCGCTTTCGTGAGAGTGGCCGCTTCCCAATTGCTCAGCCGCTGCGCCTTGGAAACCGAACTGCCGAGCACTATCGCCGCGAGCTTGCGGACGCTCTTCTCCTCGATGCCCACTCCCCCGCAACACTCTGCAGGTCCACGAACCTGCGGCCTGAACCAACGGAGCCTTTTGCAGCCCCTTGATGTCGTCGCGCACGGCAGCCCCTACCTTCACCACGTCGCCACTTTCGAGCACCCGCGCCACCTCGCGCACGAACTTCATCTGCGAAAGGCGGAAGAGGAAACAACGGTCGGCCGAAGCGAGCTGCAGAAGCGCCGTCCGGTTCGACACGCCCGCCTTGAACGACGGCCGCGTCTCGGTATCGAATCCGAGCGCCGACTGGGCCATGAGGTACGCACACGCCGCAACGGCCTTCTCCTCCGTATCGACAATCTCGACCGTACCGGGGAAAGCGCACTTCGGCATCGCGGTTATCTCTTCATTCGTTATGTTGTTCCGGAAACAGCTCATCGTACAAGCATACAGGCAAAACCGCCAACCGGGCGGTCTGCAAAGTTACCGATTAATCACGAGTAATCCGTTCGGCATGACCGAAATTTTACCCTCCGCGGCCAGCGCATCGACCGCTGCGGCCACCTTTTCGGGCGCGGCAGCGAACTGTCCGGCCAAATCTTTCGGACTTATTCCGCCGGCCGGAATTCTTTTCAGAATCTCGCCGGCCATCCCCTCCCCGACCGTCCCCCGCTTCCTATGCGCAAGACAGATGTCGCACACCCCGCAGGGCCGGGCATCCTTCTGTCCGAAATACTCCTGCAAGACCACGCTCCTGCACCGCTCCGTATCGGCAGCATAGGCGAACACGGCCTCCAGCCGCCGGGCGGCCGTCTCCTTGCGTGCCCGGTAACTCCCCGGCGAGATATACACGTCGGCATCCGGGAGCCGGTTGTCGGTCAGGAATACCATGGGGCTGCGGTTCTTGGGGACGAACCGTATCACATGCAGGCGCCACAACGTCTTGAGCAGCTCCATCACGCGCTCTTCGGTATAACCGGTATAGATGGCCATCTCCTGCACATCCACCGGGCGCAAACCGGTAAATACACCGGTATAGAGCCGCAGAATGGTGCGCAGGATATTGTCGAGGTCCTCGCGTTCGACACGCAGCGAATAGAGGTCGTCGCGGCTGACACAGAACATAAGCCGTGCGGGATTCTCCTCGTCGTCCGTGAAGAGAGGTAACCGTTCTGCTGGAGCATCTTCAGCGCATTCTGCACCGTTCCCATGAAGAGACGGTTACGGGCACAGAAATCGTACAGGTTCACCGCCATCGAGCAGAATTTCCCCTCCCCGATGGCCACCCCGAGATAATTCATCAACCGGACATAGATATCCTTTATCTGCGCTATGGTGGGAAATTCGGAGGAGAAACGGCGTGTCAAACGCTCCCGGTCGTCGGAAGCGACGATGAGCACGGCATAAGAACGACGGCCGTCCCTTCCGGCCCGCCCCGGCCTCCTGATAATACTCCTCCAGCGAAGCGCAGAGCCCCGTAATGCACCACGAAGCGGACGTCGGGCTTGTCGATTCCCATGCCGAATGCGTTGGTGGCCACCATCACCCGCGTCTTTCCCGCCGTCCATTCGTTCTGCCGCAGGTCCGCTCGCCATGAGGCAGCCCCGCATGGTAATACTCGGCCGCAATACCCTCCTCCTTCAGCTCCGCGGCAAGCAGCTCCGCGGCGTCACGCGTCCGGACATAGACGATTCCGCTCCCCGGCACATTCCCTATCACCCGCAGCAACTGCCCCTTCCGGTCATCCGTATGCCGGACGGAAAACGACAGGTTCGGCCGGGCGTAATCGCTCCGGACGACGTTGGGCTCGCGGAACGCCAGCTTCTCCATGATATCCTGCGCCACAGCTCCGTAGCCGAAGCCGTCAACGCGAGCACGGGCACCGCCGGCAGGATATCGCGCATCCGGGCGATACGCAGGTAAGCCGGACGGAAGTCGTACCCCCATTGCGAAATACAGTGCGCCTCATCCACCGCTATCAGATTCACGTTCATCTTGGCCAGCCGGGCCGCGAACAGTTCGCCCGCCACCCGTTCGGGAGAGACATACAGGAATTTGATGTCGCCGTACACGCAATTGTCGAGCGTGATGTCGATGTTGCGCGGACTCATGCCGGAGTGGATGGCGACCGCCGGGATACCGCGGCGGCGCAGCGAATCGACCTGGTCCTTCATCAGCGCCACGAGAGGCGTCACGACCACGCACAGCCCTTCCATCAGCAGACCGGGAAGCTGGTAGGTCAGCGACTTGCCGCCACCGGTAGGCATCAGCGAAAGGGTATCCCGGCCTTCGAGCACGCACCGAATCGTCCGGGACTGCGTTCCGCGCAGCGAACCGTACCCCCAATACCTCCGCAGGGCTTCGAGCAACTGCTCCTCCGTGATGGTCTTCCCGTTCATACCGCAAAATTAATCAGAAACCCGCGCATATCATAATCCGTCCCCGGTACCGGATACGGGGGCAGGTACTTCCGAACGGACTCCGCTCCTCCGACACTTCCGCCATACCGCCCCCCGTAAAAGAGCTGCGGCGGCAATGTATGCCGCCGCAGCCCAAACCGCAGCTTCCGCAAACGCCCGCAGCGTGCCGGCCCGGCTCACTCGCCGCCCGAAACCGATTTTATCCGCTTCTTCAGCTTCTGCAGCAGGCCGCGCGTATGCCTCTCCGCCTTCTCCGGGTAGATGTCCTTTATCCGGACGAGGATGCCCGTCTCCTCCACCTCTCCGAAATCGGGATTGTGTACGGTGCTGAAAACCTTCATCGAAGGCGACAGATTCATGTATGAATTTATCATCGGCGGAATGAACTCGTCCCGCTTGCGCAGTTCATTGACGAGTGTCCGGTAGTCGTCCATATAACTTCCTCCGGCAAATATCCGCTCCATGGCCGGCACGTCGATGTTCATCTCGACGGGATAGAGCGGTTCGAGCAGGCCGTCCCTGTCCGGAAAATATTTCTGCAGGAAATACATCAGGATGTTGCGCGCCTCCTTGTCATAGTGCCGTACATGGTCACCTTGCCGAAAAAATACTGTTTGTCGGGATTCTCCACTATCAGCGCACCGAGTCCGTCCCACAGGTTGTCGAGCGCATAGAGCTCTTCGCATCGCGGGTACGCTGATAGCGCGGCTGCACGAACGAACGTCCCAGCTCGATGGTATAGGGCAGCACCTCCTGCCGGAACCTGTCACTGAAACGGAAATAGTGTTCCGTCGAGAGATTTTTCGGATAAGGGGAATCGCAGATAATGTAGCGGTAGCCGCCAAGGATTTCACGGGCTACCGGGTCCCATACGAACAACTGCGTATAACCGTCCGGAGCCAGGTCCTGTTCGTCGACATCCACCTCGTTCCCCGTACCGCCCCCGGCCTGCCGGAATGCGAGCTCACGCAGACGGCCTATCTCCCGCATGATGTCGGGAGCCTCCGCCGCCTTTATCGTGTAAATGAAGTTTCCCGCATTGTTGGTGGCACGCAGCAGGCGCTCCTCGGTCAGTTCCCGTTCGATGAGTTCCTTCGGTACGGCTTCTATTATCGGTTTCATGGTATCCGTTTTATTGTATGGATGAACACTGAGACAACTGCACGGAAAGGCCCGCCTCCGGCCGCGCTCGCAGACCGCCCGAAGGAGAGGGAAATCGTCAGCCTCTCCCCAGCGCGTACACGGCGCGCCTGACGTAATCGGCCGCCTGCCCCGGCGTCTTCCCTCCAGCAGGGAAGCGGACGGTATCGGTCTCCCGATGATGATTTCAAAATCGCTGCCTGCCTGACGGAACATCTCGTCGGCAAGATAGAGCATCTCGATATTGGCCTTGATGCCGAGCGCGGTACGCAGGTTCGACAGCCGGTAAAAGAAGTCGGAGAGCCTGCCGTTGAAATAGACAGGCACCACATCCCGGCCGTAAGCGGCCGCCTTCTTCACGAAATTGGGCTTCCATTCGAGATCGCGCACGACCCCGCGGCGGCGGCGCGAACAGAGCCCGGCGGGGAAGGTCACTATCGGCACATCGGATGCGAAAGCGTTATTGAAAGCCTCCACACTTCCGGCATCCTGACGGCCGTGCTTGTTCACCGGCACGAACAGTCCCTGAGCGGGCCGAGGTACATCAGCAGGTCGTTCACCACCACCCGGACATCGCCGAAATAACGCGCCACCTCATCGGCCAGCATCAGTCCGTCCATTCCTCCGAACGGATGGTTCGAAGCGAACACGTAACGTCCTTCGGGGTTCAGCCGCTCCATACCGACCGAATGATAGCGGACATTCATGTACCCGAGAGCGGCCCGTACGAACGCTATCCCCTCCAGGTCTCCGAATCTCGCCAGAATCTCGTTCACCTCCCGCTCGTGTATGGTACGGCGAAGATAATCGACGACGAAACGCGGGACGCGACGGGCAAGCTTCGGATTCTTGCCTTCGAGCACCTTGTATACGTCTATCTCCTTCATAGGTCTTTCCGTTGGTACGACCGGCGAGCGTCAGCACGTTCCCCTGAAAGGTATCTTGTCTATCCGGCGCTGGTGACGTCCCCCTTCAAATTCGGCTCCGAGGTATGCGTCCACGATAGCCGCAGCCTGCATATTGTCTATGAAACGCGCCGGCAGCGAACAGATATTGGCATCGTTGTGCCTGCGGGCGAGCTCGGCCAATTCGGGCGTCCAGCAGAGGGCCGCACGGATACCCTGGTGTTTATTGAGCGTCATGGAGATGCCGTTGCCGCTGCCGCAGAGTGCGATGCCCATGGGCAGTTCGCCCTTCTCGACGGCGCATGCGAGGGGATGGCCGAATCGGGATAATCGAAACTTTCGGCGCTCGGAGCTCCGAAATCATACACTTCGTATCCTTTGCTTTCGAGGTATCCGATGAGGAATTCCTTCATCTCGTATCCGGCATGATCGGATGCTATGCCTATCTTCTTTGCTTCCATAATATGCGTATTTATACGGCTTAAAGGTAAGCAAATTTGCCAATGAGCTATCCGGAACTTGAACGGCCGGGAAAAAATGCGTAAAATTGTTACCCGGATGCAACAAAACGTACTGCAAAAGCATCTTATTAACGAATCACTGACCGTCTTTGACACTGGAAGAGATAATAGAGGGTTGCCGCAGGGGGAACGCGGAGGCTCGCCGCGAACTGTACGTACGCTACGGCAGTCCGATGTATGGCGTCATAAGGCGCTATGTGAGCGACGCTTCCACGGCGGAAGACCTGCTGCACGACGGTTTCGTGACGCTCTATACGCGCATAGGCGACTACCGCGGCGACGGACCGTTCGAGGGTTGGTGCAGACGGATATTCGTCAATACGGTCATGTCCTATTTCCGCCGCAGGAACCCGCTGGAGGGAGCCGATGAAGTGAGCGCAGCGAACCTCCGCGGCTCCGTACCGCCGACGGTCCTCGACGAACTTCGGCGGGAGAGATAAAGCGTGCGTGGACACCCTGCCGGAAGGGTACCGAACCATCTTCAATCTGCGGGCGGTAGAGGAGTACGAATATGCCGAAATTGCGGAGATGCTGGGAATAAGGCGAGGCGACCACCCGCTCGCAATACCTCCGGGCGAGGATGAAACTGATAGAGATACTGCAGAAGGCTCCATACAGGCACGCCGCCGGCGCAAGACGGACGGCCGCGGGGCCGGCAGATGAAAGACGACATGCGGCCGCCCGGGCGCATCCCGCGGGGCGGCACGGATAAAGAGAATATGGAAAGATGACAGATAAGGATTTCGACAAACGGATAGGAGATGCCCTGCGCGGCTACGAAGAAGAGCCGCCCCGGAAGCTTTTCCAGCGGATAGAGGAGACGCTCGCCGCAGCCGGTGCAGCCCCCCGCAAGCGGCAACGCATCCGGCATGCGTACGGGTATGCCGTCGCGGCGGCACTGCTGGCTGGGGTACTGGTCACGGCCCTTTACCTCTCCCGACCGGCCGGTATCACGGAAGAGGCAGCGGTACGGCAGACCGCAGTCGTACTGCCCGACGGAACAGGGGATACGGCCGTACCCGATACGGACGCCGGTTTTCGAACCTCCGCAGACCGTGTCCGGAGCAAACACCCCGCAGCCGGTACGGGCCGTCGCGAAAACAGACGGAGAGGACACCGTCCCGGAAAGACAGACTGCGGCCGCAGGACAGGAGAACGCCCCCGGCCGGAAAGGATACGGAGGCGCGGGACGCTCCCCCCGCCGTACGGGAGGCGACCGAAACGGACAGCGGGGCCGCAGCCGGAAACGCCCTGCCTACCCCTCGCCCGGTTCGCCGCCGCGGAACTGCGGAGGAACACGGATGCCTATTGGGAGCGGGCCATCGCTCGGGAGTACGACGGATCACCCCGTCGGAAGGTGGCCGGTTCCGTCTATGCGGGCAACTTCGGCACTTTCGCCGGAAACAGCGTAACGAACGACCCGGACAGGGCCGCATCGGCCGGCATGCTCATCAAACAGACCTCCGACGGAGGCATGACGCTCCAGTCCGGACTGCACGAGGAGAACGGCCGCCCGGTACTCGCCCCCACGGGGCCTGTCACGGAGGAAGTACGGCTCCAGCACCGGATGCCGCTCAACGTGGGACTGTCGCTCTCCGTCCCGCTGGGCGAACGGCTCGCCCTGACCACGGGACTCAACTACTCCTATCTCTACTCCTCCTCCGAACAGTCGTTCTCGGCGGGTACAGCGCATATCACGCGCGAGCTCCACTACATCGGCGTACCGGTCGGGCTGACCTATACATTCTACCGTGCGGGCGGATTCGGTTTCTACGTCCAGGGAGGCGGCATGGTCGAAAAAGGCGTTGCCTGGCGCGAGACGCAGGGATTCGCCGATGCGGGCGACAGCGGTAGGGAATCGACCCTCCGCCGCATCAAGGGCGTACAGTTCTCGGTAAGCGCCGCAGCCGGAGTCAGCTACAATTTCAACAGGCACATAGGCCTTTACGTGGAACCGGGAGTCGGATATTATTTCCGGCAGAAAGACCAGCCGGCAAGCTACCGTACCGTCCATCCGACCAGTTTTTCCGTCAAGGTAGGCGTACGGTTCGGCCTCTGAGACTCCGACGGCCGGGCGGCAAAGAGAAAAAATCCATTTTTTTCACCGCCCGTGCAACAGAATAATATATATTAGCGTCATTACATAAAATGGACGTATAGACGGAACGGCGCCGACCCGCGAACGGCCGCGCCGGCAAAGCCGAAAAGAATGAAAAATTGGACTAAATACATCACGGTGCTCCTGACCTTCGCTGCGGCAGTCGCCGCACTCTCCTCATGCAGCAAGGAGCTTGCGGGCGCGGCACCGCCCACCGACATCGTTTACAACGGCTTCGGGGAGATAACGCGCACGGACTACGACGGCTATTTCGAGATAACGAGAGACGACGGCGTGCTGCTCCGCGTCCTGGAGTACAATGGGAGCAAGGAGATAGAGAGGGGCGAAAGGTCTATTTCAAATACAACATTCTGCCCGGCAACGGCGACTACGTGAGCTCCTACTCCACACCGGAACAGACCGTTTACGACATACGCGTCCTCGTCTTCAACGACATCCACGCGGTGCCGATAGTCCGGAAGAGTTTCCTGCTCGAAGACGACCCGCACCGCAGCGACAGCATCGGGCACGACCTGATACGCGTCGTCACGGCGGCATTCTCCGGCAACTATATCAACATCGGTTTCGAATACTTCCGCTACGAGAACGGACAGCCGCACATGATAAACCTCGTGTGGGACGACACGCGCCCGGCGACCGATTCCGTATATCTCGAACTGCGCCACAACGCCATGGGTGAAGTGGAAGGGAACGGACGGTACGTCGTGAGCGACACGGGACTGGCCTCTTTCCGTATCGCCGACCTCGTACCCGAAGGGGAAGAGAGCATCGACATCAAACTGAAATCCAACATGGACCGCAAGGACGGCGTCGGGGAGTACATCGAAACGGAGAAATACCATACGGGAACATATACCACCGGCAGCACGACCAAGACATACATCGTCGGCGGAGAGCTCTACCCTCCCGAAAACCACACTACTTTTGTTAGAAATTAGATAGGAGCAAGTTTATTTGGCGGAAGCCCCGTACCGTGAGGGTACGGGGCTTTTTATCCGTCCGAAGCAGAACGAAAAGCCGTCGCGGAACATGTTCTTTCTCTCTCCTGCGCCGCCTTCCTCTCCGGCGTTTCCGCCGACTGCGTCGCCTTCCTCTCCCTTCCGCCTGCCCTTATACTCGAACCGGCAGCAAAAAAATCCCGGCAGGAGGGGATGTCCCCTTTCCTGCGGGAAAGCGCGCGCCTTACCGCGCCATGAAACTCATGATGCCTCAGGCATCCGAATGAAGGTCCAATGTTCCCTCATAGGTCGCCTTCAGGCTGTAACCGGCATCGCTCACGAAATCGAAAGTAAAAAGATACTCCTCGCCGGTCCGCTTCACGGTCATGGTGCCTTCGACTATCGCCGCCTGGTCGCCGGGATAGGCATCGTCCACGATGCGCACGTACCACGTACCGTTGGGGAAAGTCGGATGCGAATAGCCGAATGCCCCTGCACTGATATTGCCCGGAATCATAAGGCTTTCAATGCCGTTATAATTCGCCGCAACCGTATAGGTACCGTCCGGAATATAATACTCCCTGTCGTCATTGGCCCAGATGGGTTCCGTTACGAAATCGACGGTCAGCCGGTCGCCCGTCCCGGAATAGTTGCCCAGATTGTTCGCATACGAAACGTTTTCCGACATGAACCGCATATCCCACCGCGTAAACGGTTTATCCCGCCATTCGCAGTTGGGGTGAACGTTGGCATAACAATGAGTCAGCGTCGTCAGTTCCACATCCTCCAGAATGGTACTCTGGAACTCCGGTTTCCCCTCCTGTGTAACAGGAATCTCGAACGGCCGATGCCTCCGCATCGGTCGTCACGATGATATTGCCCGAACGGGATTCCTGAGCCGTATTGAGCACTTCGGACATTGCAATCATGAGGATGTTATAATCGGTATTGACGGTTATTTTCAACCAGTCGGCATCCGTTTTGGCCGTCCACGTCAGATTGACGGGAACCAGACTCAACGCGATGTTGCTGCCTCGATACCCCATGACGAAACCCTCCTCCGGCAGCTCTTTGCCACCATCGTAGGTTATGGCGAGCGACG